>OFGP01000053.1_pt1 | contig 119710 bp, 131 predicted proteins | sample 1521781 | NCBI WGS metagenome assembly OFGP01 (sample SAMEA3504113, study PRJEB24116) | mouse gut metagenome | biome: mouse gut; feature: mouse-associated habitat; material: faeces | place: Denmark | collected 2011
TTGCATGTGTTAGGCACGCCGCCAGCGTTCATCCTGAGCCAGGATCAAACTCTCAATAATTGTTTCCTTCCGAAAACCCTTACCTCAAGCCCTCACTCCACTCAAGGACGCCCTCTTCTGGCTTTCCTTTTTGTTTCCGTGTTCACTGTTGCTTTCTCTGCTTTTTGGTTCGTATTCTCTTCGCTTTTCTCTGAATAATTCTCTCTTCTTGAATTTTCAGGGTCGCATTGCTGTTTTGTTGTCAAGGTGCTGTATAGCTCTGCGTCTTATTTGCAATATGTTCAGACGCAACTGTTTAACAATACCACGACTCTTTTACCTTGTCAAGAACTTTTTTGATTTTTTATTTTCTGTTCCTCAACTCGAATCATGGGCTTACATTATAACACTTTTAGAAAAAGCTTGTCAATATGTAATTTTCAAACTTTCTAAAATGAAATGTACGCTTTAGCCTTAGCCAAAAATTTAGAAGTATCAGCACAGATACTTCCAATCTATTGGCAGCTAAACGGAGAAAGAGGGATTTGAACCCTCGCGCCGCGTGAACGACCTACACCCTTAGCAGGGGCGCCTCTTCAGCCTCTTGAGTATTTCTCCATGCTCTGAATTACACCGCTACCAATATTTTATTATGCGTTTTCAACGCAAAAATTATTATACCTAAGCAAATTTTGTTTGTCAATCCTTTTTATCAGGTATTTTCCAAATTGAAAATGTCAACATTAAATGCGAAAGATTTTTCAATTTTTCACGTTTCTACATAATATACAAAAACAATGTCTTTCTATTGTGCATTATACACATATCTTTTCCAGTTCCCTTTCAAAAAGTTCTTTACTGCTACAATAGCCCAGCGTCCGGCGGGGGTATTCGTTGATCCAGCCTTCGATCTGCTCGATCTCTTCGTCCGTCTTGTCGTCAAAATCCATCCCTTTTGGAATATGCCGCCGGATCATCTTGTTTTGATTTTCATTGCTTCCCCTCTCATAGCTGCTATACGGGTGGCAATAATATATTGTAGTCCTCTTTCCCTCGCGGCAACATGATTTTTCCATGCCCTCATAGTCCGCAAATTCCGATCCATTATCTACTGTTATACTTTTAAATACTTTATAGAACATATCGCCCCACTTTTTTTCTAACCTATCCAGTGCGTTGACGACGCTTTCCGCTTTCTGATCCGACAACTTTGCCACTATTTCATCCCGTGTTTTCCGCTCCGTCAGTACAAGCAAGCAGGACTTTGTAACGCCCTGCTTCCCCTTTACCGTATCCATTTCCCAGTGTCCCACTTCTTCCCGTGTGTCTATTTCGTCCGGTCTGTTCTCTATGCTCTCCCCTTTGCTTGGGCGCGACTGTTTCACTTTTCGATATTTCCGCTTCTGATCCTTTTTAACTGGTAAATCCTTATTGGTCAGTTTTAAGAATATCCCTTTATTAATATAGGAATAAAAAGTGGTTGTGCATATCATAGTAGAAAAGTTTTCCTGCTGCTGCCGCGCCTTTGCCAGTGCCGCGTCCGGCGAATACTTTTGTTCAATCACTAAATCTTCAAGAAAATTCGCAAGTTTAACGTCGTTTCCTATTTTTAGCCCCGCGCCCTTTGCTTTCAGATTTTCCCGCGCTTTCCGGTCTGCTTCGTCTGGGTTGTATCGTTCTTCCTCTGTCAGATCGCTATTTGTGTGCATATACCTTCCGCGTTTTAACTCCCTGTATATCGTGCTTATGTGCTTATGTAGAATTTCCGCAATCTCTTTTGGCTTGTGCTTTGCCCTTACAAGCGCGTCAAGCCGCAGTCTGTCGTTGTATGTCATGTGTGTAAACTCTTTTTCTTTCATCTGTGCCGCCTTTCTGAAAAACGCCGCAGGTGTTCCCCTCTACGGCGTTTTTACTCTTTATCTGCAAGCAGCCACACAACATCAACATTCAAAACCTTCGCAAATATCTTCAGTTCATAATCAGCGACAAAACGTGCCCCGATCTCCACGCGGCTTATGCTGTCGCGTTCAATCGTTATCCCCGCCACTTGCATTTTTGCCGCCAGTTCGCTTTGCGACATTCTTTGAATGACACGCGCTTCCCGTATGCGTTCCCCGCATATATTCTTTTTACCCCCGTAATCGTACATTTTCACTTTATCGCTTCCCTTTTTGTGCTAATATTCAGCAATATACTTGACATTAACACATTAAATGCGATAAATTGTGTTAAAGGTCAGCAACTACACGACCAGTATAAACTTTAGGAAGGTGCAGGATATATGAAAAAGATATTTGTTTCAATTTTGGGTATTATGTTTTTGTTGGGTGGTATTATCACTTTTTTGCTGTATGGTATGCATTCTGGGCAAGCTGTCCTTATGATTATCGGCGTTTTGCTGCTTTTCTCGCTTAAAGCAAAACCCGATCCGCAAAAAGACGCTGATTCGCTCCCCCGCGTTGAAAGCAATCCGCAGCATGATATAAAATTCAATCCCGCCGCTAACCGCGATACAAAAAGCATTTCTTTTTCTGTCGCTGGAGTTACTTTCACAAATGAAAGCGGTAAATTAAGATCGCGGCAAACTATCCTTCGCCGGATATTGTTTCGCGATCCACCTTTCGACTGTAATCCCGTCATTACGCTTGAAAAATATACATACGAAGGCGATCCGGCGTACTATGTGAAAGTAAACGATTATATTATAGGAAACGTCCCGAAGGAATTTGTTTCTCATGTTGATATAAACGCCGACCGCCCCTATAAAATAGATGATTTTCAAGTATACGGTGGGCAGCGCGGGAAAAAGTTTGGGGCTTCCTTAAAAATTGTATTTCTTGACGTTATTCAAAATTAACGGTGAACAAAGGGCGGCTAAACAATGCCGCCCTTTTATTGTACCACTCTTTTTCTTTCTGCAATACTGTCTTTATGCTTTCTGTAATTCGTTCCAAACGTGCCGCCCCAGTTCTTCCATTGCTTCCGGCGTTTCCTTTACAAACATATAAAATATGAATGTCATAAATTCACTTTTGGTCCGCTGCCATTCCTCTGCCGTCATGTTCGGGTTTTGTTCCAGCTTCATTTGCAGAAGTTTTTCTGTCAATTCCTGCCCCGCCGCCGTGTTCAATGCCTTTCTTTCCGCTTTCGTCATAGTCTCTACAAACTCATTAAAATTTTGTGCTAACATTTTCATTCTCCTTTACATTAGTATTACTTTATATTTATTTCGCTTTCTTTAATTATATGTTAGCACTCTTTTATATATCCGTCAACCCTTTTATTAAATTTCTTTAATATTTTTTATGTTGACATTTATATTTTATTAGTGTATGCTTATATTATCAAATTCAAGTGAAGGGAAGTGTCCTATATGATGAAATATTATAAACTTTTTGATTTACTCACGCGGCGCGGCATGAAAAAAACCGATCTTTTACCTGTCATATCTGCCCCGACGCTTGCGAAGCTCTCAAAAGGGGAAACGACCACCACCGACGTGCTTTGTAAAATATGTAATTTTTTAGACTGTCAGCCAGCCGATATAATGGAATTTGAAAGGAAAGGGGAATAAACTATGGTTCAGACTGCAAGTGAATATCAGCAACAATATTTTGAAGCGGAAGGTTATATAATTTTTGATACTATACAAGAAGCAAGTGAAGTTTTTCTTAAAATTTGCGATCTTAATATTTCAACTTCTGCTGCCATTGATTGTATTCTTAATGACACAAATTGCGACTGGGTACTTTTGAATAACGGAAGTGTCGCTGTTCTTCCTATTGTTTTTGAAAAAACAAGCGTCGAAAATCGCTTAGTACACGAATAACAAAATGCTATCTTGTTCAAATAATCGACGAAAACGGAAACGAAGTGGCAAGCGAATACTCTTTTGTTGAAAGCCGAAAAGAAGCTGCTGTCATTGCCAACAATCTAAAGCGTGAGTATCTCGAAAAATAAGAAAACGGGCTTTCCTGCTGCCCTGCGGCGGCAAAATTGCCCGTTTTTTGTTGCCCTGTTTTATGCCGTTTCTATCAGTTCCACTAAATCCTGTCTTTTTGTCAGATACCAGCCCGCCTTTAATTCGTAGAAGTCGCCAGACTCTCCCACGACCGTGAAAAACTGCCCGTATTTCACTACGCCGACGGCTGGCGCGTCATAGTCCGGCGTTTTCCGGTAGTTTACGCCGTCCGCGCCCGTGTAGATAATCTTTGCGTACCTCTTTACCTCTTTTTACGTAAACTGCACAAGATCGGCGCGCTTTGTGATATACCAGCCGGATTTCAGCTTGTAAAAGTCTTCTGTTTCCCCCACGACCGTGAAAACGTCGCCTGCGTGTGCCTGTCCTGCCGCCTGCGCTGCGTAGTCCGGCGCATCCCGATAGTTTACGCCGTCCGCACCCGTATAGATGATTTTAAGGCTTCCGGCGGTCTGCCTTACCCCCGCCGCATTTTCGCCCTGTGTGGCGTTCCCTGCGCCGCCTGTGGCGGGTTTTTCTGCCACACTGGTGTTTTCTATCATTGCGGACAAAACACGCTTTATTTTCGCCCCGTAGTCCGCACCAGCCGCCCAGCCTTTCCCTTTCGGATTTTCTTTCTGCCCTAACCATTCCACATACGGCGCGCAGCCTTTTTCTACCCATTTGTATCGGGGATCGACACAATCCCCGACCAGCGGATCGGCGGTTGCGTATGCTTTCAAGTGCTGTATCTGCGCCCGCACTCCCTCGCGCATGGTGGCGAAGCTGTTTCCTTTCATGCCGCATTGTGTTACGCCCATACCGCAGAAATTATTCTGATCCAGTGTGACCGTTGATCCGGCAAAAGTAAAGTTTCCCGTCTCAATCACGGACTGGGCGGCGGCAATGTCCCCGCGCACTCCCTCGGCGCGTCCTTCTTCTATGTACGCCGCCGCTAACTCTGCCGCATAGGAATCCGCCAGCGGGTTTTTGCTTACGATATAGGCGGCGATCTGCTCTTTTGTCGCCTGTGCCTGCCCCATGATCGGCGTTAATGCTGCCGCCGCGTCCTGTGTTTCCGGCGCGCTAATTGCTGCCTTGAAAGTCTGCCATGTGCTTTCAAACAGGTTATAATAATACGGGTTCGGGCAGATTTTCCCCGTAACGTCATAGTGCCGTATCACGTTTTCAGCGGGAACATTGTATTTTTTCATAAGCTGGCGTGTCAGTTCCACCGCTGCGGCTACGGTCTGCGGCGTGAAATACCAGTCTTTGTCCGTGGCGTTTTTCGTGCTGCTGTCTTTTTTCTTGACCGCCATTTCTATACCGATTGAATTTGTATTCCTGCAGGCGGCGTGTTTATAGCTTTTCGCGCCGCAATGCCACGCCACGTCGTCGTCCTCTACTATCTGGAATATTTCGCCCTCATGCCCTATGGCATAATGCGCCGACGCGCCCGCATATTCCCGCGCCCAGTATTGTGCAAGCTGTAAAGCGGTAGAAAGCCCGCCGAAGTAGTGGATCACGATATACTTGATCCGTGCCGCGTTGTTTTTATCCGTGAAATTGATCTTTGTTATATACTGCCTGTTTATGTTCATTCTGCCGCCCCTTCCTCTCCATAAAATCCCATTTTGTCGGGATCGAAGCCGTTTCTAAACTCTGCCAGCGCGTCGTCGTCCATTCCTGCCACCTTTTCTTTAAGTTCTGCCAGTTCCTCCGGCTGTAAATCCTTTGTATGCTCGCTCATGCTGCACCGTCCTTTCTATCAATACACAAAGCCCCCGCAAGGCTTTGTGTCGTCTGTGCGGGGGCTTTTGCCCGTTTTACGTGTTATCTGTCTTCTTTGCCGCCTGTGTCGTCCGTCGGCTTTTTGTTTTCGTCGTCTGTGCCTAAAATATCAATTCCGGCTTCAATCAGTTTTTCCGTGACCGCCAGCCCCTTAATCAGCACTTCGGGGATTTTGTACCCCAGTTCCACAAGGTTTTCCAAAATGCTGCGGGCTTCGTTCACAATCAGCATGGCAAGCACCCACCAGCCTATCAGATTAAGGAAAGATAAATCAACGCCCAGCATGTCCTTCCCGAAGTGTACGAATACGGACGCAATCAGAAACGCCACAAGCACTACTGCCCAGTAACCTAACTTTTTGACCGCGCCGATTGCGCCCACCTTGCTACTTTCCTCTTTCTTTTTGTTTGCCTTGATCCAGCCCGTGATCCAGTCAATCACATTCAGCGCAAGGAACGCCGCGAACACATACCAGTATGTACCGAAAATTGCCGTCAGCACGGCGACGACTGCGCCTACTGCTGCGTTGTATTTGTCTGTGAATACATTTGTATATGTCATACTCTCCACCCCTTTCTTACTCGACCGGATCGCCGTTTTCGTCGTAGCCGTCCGCTTCCAGTGCTGCGATAACTGCCGCCCTGTGTTTCTCTGGCACGTCCCCGATTGTGATATACTGTTCGCCGTTTTCCGCGCCCTTTACAATAACGCCTGCAGCTACGCCTACAATGTCCCGCGCGGGAATGGTTGCAATGTCCCTTCCCGCAATTACTAACTTGATGTAAATATTTTTCATTCTGCACTTACCCCCATTTCATATACTGCCGCGATCCCTTCCATGATTGCCTGCTGGCTGTCTTTCATTTCCAGCAATTCTTCATAAAGTGCCGCTGTGCCTTCAAGTTGCTGTGTGTTGTTTTCTGCGATAAGCTGCGCCAGCGGGCTTTCCAGTTCCGCAAGCTGCGCTTTGTATGTGTCGAATTGTGCCAGCGTCATGTTTGCATACTCATATACCCAAACTTTGCGCCGTGTGCTGTCTGCCGTGCGTGTTTCTCTCTTGATGTTCCGGCGTACCTTTACCCGATCCGCGCCCCTCTCAATGTCTGCGGGGCGGTCTGTTTCGTAGGTTTCGCCGCTCTGCCACCTAACTTCCATAGCATACCCTTCCTTTCCTCTCATGGTTTGAGACTATTCTTTTCAGCTTCTTTATATTTACATAGGGCTTTACGCGCTCTAAATAGACGTTGTATGCGTCCGTGTGCCTAAAGTACCCCATGCGGCTGATAATGCTTGAAGCGTCGTACCAGTTGATTTTTTCTTTCTTTGCGACTTTCCGCGCCTTGCGCGTGATCCGGTACAATATCGCTTTTCTGATTGTCGTGCGCGTCCGTCTGAATAAAAATCCCATAAAATCCAGCGCGCGCCCGATCTCTTTTACTTTCTTTTTAATGCTCTTTTGTGCTTTCTTTCTTGCTGCCAGTTCCTTTTCCGTCAGCAGGATTTCTTTTGATAACGGGAAAATCTGTTTATTTTTCTTAATTTCCAGCCCCAGCTTCTCGCTGCAATAGCTTTCTATCCTTTCTAACGCGGTTTTTAATTCCCGCTTATTTGCACCAAAACAAACAATATCGTCCATATAGCGCACCATGTACTTCACGCCGCATAGATAGTCCGGTATGACAAAATTCTTTGCGCCCTTCCGTTTCATGCGCGCCACATACTGCTGTATTTTCTTTTCCTTTTCCGGTTTCCATATCTCCTGTTTTATGAAATGGTCTAAATCCTGTAAATAAAAGTTTGCCAGCCACTGGCTTGTGTAATAGCCCAGCGGAAGCCCCGTCGGTACTGCGTCGATAATGAGATCGAGAAGCCGCAACGTCTTTTCGTCCGCAATCACTTTCCGCAGCTTTTCCTTCAGCCTGTCGTGGGGTATGCTCTCGAAAAAGTGGCGCACATCGATTTTTAGGACATACTTTGTATTTTTCCGGTCATTTCTGATCCAGCGTTCAATGTACCGCTTCCCGTAATGCGCGCCCCGCCCCTTGACTGATCCGCAAGTAAATTCATATGCGCCACGGTTTATGACTTTCTTCAAGCTGTGATCCTGTGCGATCTCTTTATCCGTCGGCGCAAGCACCTGTATAATTGCATGATGTACGACCTGCTCATACTTATAATAGGGCTTTATGATGTGCCGCTTCTTCATTTTAAATCCGTCGTTGATCTGCACAGGCTTGTGGTGTGCTGGTCTGAAGTCCTCGCGTTCTAAAATCCCGCGCAGGATCGCCACGTGTTCGTCTACGTTGTCAAGTATGCGCTGTATGTCCTTTCTTTTCCGTTTTCCCTTTGCTGCCTTGAAAAACGCCTTTTTCAGATTTTCTTCCGATATGATTTTTTCATATAAATTTTTGTAGGTTTTCACGGTGGATCGTCCTTTCTATTCCCTCTAGGGCTTTCAATTCCTTACTTGCCCCGCCTACGTCGGGTATTCATTTCAAGCCTTCGGCTTCCGTTAGATTGTGTGCATTAGATGATTGATCCATTTTTATAGAAACGTGCGCGCGGAAATGTTCCAGTTGGCATTGGAAACAAGGTTGTTCACATTCACCGCCCCGCCGCATAGCAAGCCATTGTTGCAGTTGCCGTCCACAATCGCGGCGGGGGACGAAAAGCCCCGCGTTGTCGCACACAAAATCCGTATATCTTAAGTAATTTTTGTTTTCGCTTCGTCTGCCTACAACGGGGGCGGGCTGCCCCCGTTCCCCCGCTTTAACCGCTTAGCCCTCAAGATCAGAGGGCTGCGCGGTTGTAGGGGTTTTAGAATAGGAGCGCGCGGAAACGGACCAGCTGGCATAAGAAACAAGGGAGTCCACAGACACCGCCCCGCCGCACAGCAAGCCATAGTAGCAGTTGCCGTCCACAAACGCGTGATCGACCTGCGAAGCGTTATACCAGCCGCCGCAGCATTTGTATGTATCGGACGCACCGCCGATCACAGTGGGAAGTTCCCCGTTGTCGGTCAATACGGTTTCTTTGATGTAACCGCCGCTTGATCCGCTCATGGAAAGCCCCGTGTTGATATATCCCGCGCCTGTTTCGTTGTACGGCTCATACTGTTTTATGTAATGCTTGCCGCCGACATAAAGCCAGCCGTTGATCCTCTCCCATGCGCCCATCTGCTGTTCGCAATGTAAAAATTTCCTCGGCTTGTTTACCGTCGATCCATGCCCCCAAAATCTGCCGCCCGTTAAAAGTGTCCCCGTTTTGGAAAGACTGCCCGCGCTGCTGCCGCCTTGATAATTCCCGTAGCCGCAAGCGTCCTGTTTGTTCGTCGATTTTGTGAAAAGTGTTTCCAGTTCCCAGCGTAACTGAATAATTGAATAATAGCCCGTATTCCACAATTCGCCGTTTGCCTTTGCGTATGATATTTCAGTCGCACCCGCGACGCTGTTTAGCTGCGTCTGCCCTGCGATAGACCGCAGCTTACCAGAAACAAGCGCACCGCCGAACATGGGGTAAAACGTGTACGGCTCTATGCTGCCGTCGGCGCGTGTGTGCGCGTATGCGTGAAAGTCTTCGTCAAGCTGTATATCGCAGAAAAGGTGGTACTGCTTCCCGTCCTGTGTATACCGTTTTACCCAGATAAGGGGAATTGTTGCCATTGCATTTCCGGCGTATGCCGTGTTTGACACGTCGGACGCGCTGCCGTCCTTTTTCTTGCTGTAATCGCCGTGATTTAATTCATAGTCGATTGTGCCGTCATATCGCACCATAAAGGGCTTGTTTCCCTTTAAAATCCAGCAGCTGTCTTCCGTCCAGTCCCCATTATTCCAGCCGCCTGCTGCCGTCGCCACGCACCGCATAGGCGCAAAATCGGCGTTCATTTCAATGTAATGTATACGGGTTTCGGGATTGCTGTCCTTTGTGTCCTCATAATATCCAAACAGTGTGCGCCGGATATATTCAAAGTTGACCGTCCTGCTATACCCTGCCGCCGCCGTGAAGTGCTGCGTCTGATCCGGCGTTTTATAGCCGTTTACTGCTGCCGCCGTGATGTAATATTCCTCATTGATATTCACGTTAAAGCCGATCTGTGACGTACCGCCCACGGTCTGCGTCTGATCCTCTCCCGTTGTCACATTATGAAGGACGATTGCCGCAGAAGTGAAGTCGCTGTCGTTATCCACGTTTATGTTCACTGTTACCGTTTCGCCCTCATGGATCGTTACTTCCGCGCGATTTAAGGCGTTCCCATTCTCGTTGTATACGCCGTTTTCGCTGTACGGGAAAGCTGCGAAGTAATATGTGTGTTCCATTTCCATATTTTCAACCACAAGCGGGGTTTTCTCATGTTTCCCCAGTTCTGTGTTGTCGATCAGCAAAACGCCGTCTTTATGGTGCTTCGGGTAGCTGCCCTCTTTCATCAGTACCGCCGCGCCTTTTACCGCAAGCAAAATCTGATTTTCTATAACCGTGTCCGGCGGCTCTAAAAATGTAATGTTTACCGTGTCCGTGCTGGACTGTATCGCGTGAAGTTTCCTCATGTTCTGCGGCAGGAAGCCTTCGCCGAATTTCTTTACACTGTCAACGCCCCACTTAATTTCATCTAACGCCATTTTTATACCCTCTCTTTCTTTTCCGTGCTGCTTGTCACTTTTTCAGAAAAAAATACTGTCGTCTTTACATAGTCATACATTCCGGTAAAGGGCTTCACGGTTGTAACTGCTGTTTCGTTCCCGTCGCCGTCAAAACCAAATTCCGTGATTATCTCCGCTTCCTCGTTTGTAGTCTTTATGCTTCCGTCGTCAAGAAACAATGTTTCCTGCGCCTGCAGTCCGTAATAACGGTTGAAAGCGTCCACCGTCAGATCGTCAACCTCATTCTGCAAATGTCCGGCGGCGTTTTCGTCCAGAATATCCTTGATCCGGTCAAGCCATGCGAAGTATTCCGTCTGTACGGCGTTGATCCATGCGTCTAAATACTCCCTTTCGTCCTGCTGCCATTTCGTGATGTTCTCTTTCTGCTGGTTCTCATAGTTCGTAAATTCCCGATCCATGTTGTCGTATCTGTCCTGCCCCTGTGTTTCCAGCCTGTCTATGTCCTGCATATACAAGCCGTACTGCGCCCGTATCTCCGCTTCGTAGTTTGCAAAAAATTTGTCAAATTGTGCTTTTATCTGCGCGAAGTCGATCTGCTCGACCGCCCCGCATACCCAGCCGCAAATATCGCCGTCCATGCGCGTGTCCGTTATCATGTCCTGCGTGATCTCCGTCACGCCCGCAGCTATGGAAATATGCGATATGACAATTTCGTGGATCGTCGCCGTGATCTCCGGCGCGGGCGGTATGCCTGCCCCCGCGTAATAGCTGCCCGTCCTGCAAAACGCCTTGATCCAGCGGTTTGTCAAGTCCAGCCGTATAACAATACTGTCCGCGCGGTTCATATTTCCGCTTGCCGTCTCTAAATCGACCACAAGCCCGTCCGTCAAGTGGTAGCCGTACCCGTCGATCCATGCGTACCCCGATTTTATTTTTACGGTCATTCCCCCGTTTGCCACGACTTGCAGATCGCCGTTAAATACGCCGGACTTGAAAAGCGGGAAAAAATAATCAGCCCAGTGGCGGGCATTATATACCCTGTCGTGGTCTTTGGAATTAAAAAAACTGTAATTCTCTGCCATGCTCTGCTTTCTCCTTTCTAATTGTCTGATAAGTCCACCGTATCCGGCAGGGGATCGCCGAACGTCGGGACGATTGACAAGCCGCCGTTTTCGTATATCTCCTGTACCTCTGTGATCCGCTTATCCATTTTTATTCCCCATGCCTTTTTGTTTACCGTCACAATGTCGCCTAAATCATAGTCGGTCTTGTATGTGAAATTCACGTTCGGAAGCGTCACGGCTTCCAGACACTCCACGATCCCGTATTCTGCCAGCTTTTCCGTCCCCCGCTGCACAAGTGCCGCTTTGTACTGCGCGTCTGTCAGATCGTCCCGTTTAATGTCCCGCGCGTCCACCATGATTTCCCGCCGTTCCCAGCCTGTCGCCGTTTCGTCAATCGTCGCTTCCATGACTGTGCGCGCCGTTCCTTCTCCGTCCCCGAATACGGTCGCATGGGTTTTATAATTTTGATCGTTTGTCGTGAACGTGGCTTTGTTTATGTTCCTGTATACCTCCGAAAAAATCACGCGCTTGTTTCCGGTCTGGTTTTCGCTGTGGTCTTTCCCTTCGTATACCTCAAATATGAATTGCTTTTCCTTATAGTCCCCGCGTATGCGGAAGCCTAAATTGCTGCAAGCTGATAACTTCGTCATGTATGTATATAAATCTTTGTAGGACACTTGAAGCGATACCCTGCCGCCTGCGCCGCATTTTGCGCCCAGCACAAGGCGCGGAAGCGGGTTTGTATTGTTGATCGCGGAAATGTCCACCAGCCGCCGCATAATGTCTTCATAGGGCGTATCAGTCGCATTTACCACCGTTTTAATACCGCGCCGCGAAAGCCCCGCAGAAAGCATGTTTCCCGTTGCTGTGATCTCGTTTGAATAATCATCAGCCGCCATTCCGCTTATGATCGCGCTTTCCACCGATCCGGTCATTGCAACAATATTTCCTTTCTGCAATAGTTTTAAATTTTTGCTGTTTAAGGCAGCGTGAAGTTCCACCGATCCGGCTTCGTGATATTTCCGCGTCCATATAAGCGATCTGTAAACGTCGATCACGCCCTGCCGCATAAGGTTTATATCATACACTTTTACTTGTTTCTGCTGCCGCATTTCCACCGCTGTCTGTGTCATGTTCTCCCCCTCTACGGCATTACATAACAGTTTTCAAAGTCAAAATTTACGTTCATGTAGTCGCCGCCTTCGTCTGCTGTATAGTTTATATAGTTCCTGCCCGTCTCTAGCTGGACGTACCCTTCGTTTTGTTCGTCTACGGTGTAGTTGTAGTCTATCTTTTCCCCGCCCCTGTAAAGAATAACGTCTATATTGCCCTGTTCTGTGGTTATGATGATCTGATCGTCCGGCTGCATTGTGCAAAGTAATTTCAGCGTTTCGCCTGTCGTCACATTCATAATGGACGGGTTTACAACAACGTCTTCAGCAATGATTGTCATTTGAATACCGATCGCCGTTGTGCTGTCATTGTCCACGACCTTGATTGTCTCTTTTGACCGTGTACCAAATTCCATGCCGCTTTCCGGTATCTCGCACGGAAATTCAAAACCGCTTTCCCAGCTTGCCATTTCAATGTGTGTTGCTGTGTCGTCCTTGAAATAGGGATCGGGACAGATTAAGGAAATAACGGCAGGGCGCAAAACGCCCTTTTCCGCTATTTCAATATCTTCCACACGGTACTTTATTTTCCGTGTCTGTCCGTCCTCGGTGTGATAAAACACACCTTCCGCGCCTTTTTTGAATACGCGCGATAAATAGTCTCTGTTTTCCCTGTAATTCCTACGGATATTTGCCGTAATAACAATGTTTCTTTGTTCCAGCGTTTCCCCACCGTAGCTGCTGCCGTCCGTGGTGGCGTTCTGTGATGTATGTACCGCGTTTTTCATTCTGTATACGCCGTCAAGCGATACAAGAAAAAACTCTGTTACGTCGTGATCGTAGGTAAACACGGCTGCAAGTCCGTTGTCGTTTTCGCATCTTACGACTTTCATTTTTCGCCCCCTCTACGTTGGTTTTAGCTTTAATACGGTCTGCCGCATTGCGTTTCTGTTTAGCCGCGCCGTTTCTGAAGGCGATAATTCGCGCGGGCTGTTGATTGTCAGATTTTGCACAAAACCGCCGCCCCCTGCTGCCGTCTGCGCGCTTCCCGCCGTGCCGCTGCCGCCTGCCTTTATGTACCCGTCGATCGTCGTAGGCACTCCGCGCGCCATTGCTGCCTTGATCCGCTTTTCCTCTGCGTCCATGCCGTCTTCCACGCCCTCTGCCATTCCTGCCGGAAGCATTTTCCCGACTTGATCGCGCATGACCTTTGACGGGCTGGCAATCCCGAAAAACTCTTTTACTGCGTTCAATGCCGACTTCGCTAAATCCTTAAATACATTTATCAGACTGCTGGCGGCGTTCTTTACGCCGTTTATAACGCCGTCTATGATGTTCTTTCCTAAATCCGCCCAGTTGATCCCTTTAAAAGTATTGATGATCGCGGAAAATACCTGTGGCAATGCTGCGACCAGCGACGGGATCGCCCGAATAATGCCGGATATGAGCGCGCCCAGAAGTTCAATACCTGTCTGTATGATCTTGGGTAAATTTGCTATGATCGTGTTCACCGTCGAAGTAATGATCTGTGGCAGCGTTGCGATCAGTTGCGGGATTGCCTGCACAATTCCCGATATGAGCGAATTAAGAAGCTGTATTCCCGTTTGTATGATCTGCGGCAGCATGGAAACAATTTGCGTAACAATCGTATTTATGATTGTAGGAAGCATTGCTATAAGCTGCGGGATCGCCTGTACTATGCCCGATATAAGGGACATTAAAAGGTTTAGCCCCGCGTCTATGATAAGCGGTAAATTTTCCATGATCGCCTGCACGATAACGGGGATCAGCTCTATAATGGCGGTTATAAGTTGGGGTATCGTCTGTGAAATGCCGTTAATGAGACTTACAAGGATTTGTACGCCCATTGAAATAATCTGTGGCAGATTTGCTATAAGTGCCTGTGATATTGTCTGAATGATAGTGGGAAGCATTGCAAGAAGCTGTGGTATGGTTTCCGTTAGTCCCTGTAAAATCCCGCTAAAAAGTGTTATTGCTGCGTTTAATATCTGCGGTAACAGTGTAGGCAATGCGCCCGTTACTGTCCGTATCAGTGTAAAAAATGCCTGCATGAGCGGCGGTAAAAGCTGATCTGCAATCCCGCCCAACTGTCCGGCTATTCCTGCAAATGCCGCGCTTAGTCCCTCTATCAGTTTCGGGACTGCTTCGACGATCCGTGGCACGGTTTCCATAACGCGTGGAAGCACATTGTCAACTACCGTCAAAACACTGTCGGTCATGTTGTCGATCAGCCCGTCTAAATCCGCGTTTTCGTCTGCAAGCCCTGTCATAAGGTTTTTGTATGCCGACTTTGCCGCGTTGATTGATCCCGATATGGTTTCGCTTGCTTCCTTTGCGGTTGTCCCCGTGATCCCCATTTCCGTCTGTACGACGTGGATCGCGTCTACAATGTCCGCGTAGGAAGATATATCGTACTCAATGCCAGATAACTTTGTTGCGTCTTCCAAAAGCCGCTGCATTTCCTCTTTTGTGCCGCCGTAGCCCAGCTTTAAGTTATCCAGCATTGTATAATTCTGTTTTGCGAAGCCGGAATACGCTGTCTGTATAGATGATATGTCCGATCCCATTTTGTTAGCATTGTCTGCCATGTCTGTGATCGCCATATCCGCTTTCTTTGCCGCCGCTTCGGTGTCCCCGCCCATGTTGCTGATAAGGGCGGCAGAAAAGCCCGTCACGGTTTCCATGTACTCATTCGCAGATAGTCCGGCGGTCTTATAGGCATTATCCGCATTTTTTAATACGGTGTCCTGCGCCTTCATCAGACTTTCATAGTCTTTTTTCGCGTCTGTCGTCGATTTCCCGACGCTTTTGGCGTATTCCTCTAGCGATTGCCCGCCAGCCCCGAAAAGCGTCTCTACGCCGCCCACAAGCTGTTCATAATCGGCGTATTGTTCCACCGCGTTCTTTGCGATTGCTGCGCCTGCTGTCAGTGCTGCCGTGGAAAAGGCTGCAAATGCTTTCATTGTGCCGCCGATTGTGACTTCCAACGCCTTGAAGCCGCCCTTCGCCGCGCCTGCTGCCGCATTTCCCACCGCTGTCAGCGATTGCTTTAAGGAAGGCAACTTGCTTTTTAATTCGTCCGCTTTCTCCCTCATGGTGTGGAAAGCGTCTGCGACTTTCTTAACGTGTGGGTGGGCGTTTTTGAAGTCCTCAACTTTCTTTTTTGCACCCTCAACCGCCGATCCAATCTTTTGTACCGCTGCGCTTTCCTTTACTGTTTCCGCGATTTTCTGCTTTGCCTTTACAAAACCGTCTGCCAGTTTCCCCACAATCGGGACATGGCTTGCGATTTTATATATTTTCTGCCCCAGTGTTTCCGCTTCCTCCGCTGCCGCTTTCTGCGCCGTCTGCGTGTTTTTCAGTTCGGTATTATAACCAGCCAGCTTTTGCTGTGTCGCTACGATCTCCCGCTGCAAGTCGCGGTATTCCTCGCTGTTATTTGCGTTTTTCCCCGCTTCTGCCATTTGCTGCTGCGCCTGCGTCAGCATTTTTAATTTGTTTTCCGTCTGTTCGATTGCCTGTGTTAAAACGGTTTGTTTCTGCGCCAGCAGTTCCGTATTTTTCGGATCAAATTTCAGAAGGGAATTTATGCCCTTTAATTCCCCATGCAGGCTTTTCGATTCCGTGTTTGTTTTTGAAAGTGCTTGGTTTAACGGCTTTGTGTCGCCGTCGATTTTTACAGTTATTCCTTTTAGTCCTTTTGACATTGCCGCTTACCCTCTCTTTCCGAAAAGTCGCCGCAGGCTTTGTCTGTCCGGCTCTGTCTGTGATAGCGTCCGCGCATTTTCCAGATATTCGCGCCCTTCTTCTGTTTTGTTCATTTCATGTATGAAAGCGTCCCGTTTGTACTGCAAATAGTCTATGTATTCAAGTTCTTCTATCTCGTTTACATTCAATCCGGTGTACTCATGCACCAAATGTTCCCAGTACGTCGGTATGTCATAAATCCCGCTTTCGTCTGTCGGATAGAAGGGCAACTCTAGTTTGGGTTTAACGCTTCGCCATTTGCAAATTTTGTGTACTGTGTGAGAAACCCTTTTATTTCCTCTATTGAAAACTGTTCATCTACCCAGTCCACCGTTATTTTTTCGCCTTTCAGATTGTTGGAAAGAATTTGCGCTGTCAGTTCGTATAATTCGTCTATTGTTTCCCTGTCTGCTTCGTTCTTTTCCGCTGCTGTCTGCGCTTCGCCTTTTTTCTCCACAATTTCCTGCATATCTATTAACGCATGGAATACGCGCTTTTTAGGCATACCGACATGGATCACTTTTTCAAATTCCACTGTCTTTCCGTTTTCCTCGCGTTCGTCGTCGAAGGTCAGAACCATGTAATTTCTTTTTGCTTTTTGAAAATTTACTTTATAATTCATATTTTTACTTTCCTTCCGTATGTGCTGGGGCTGGGAACGCCAGCCCCGCGTTTATCTGTTATTCCGTGCCGCTGCCGCCTGCTGCCGTCTGCTCCGCAAGGAAAGAAGCGATCTTTGCCGCCTTGTCGCTTCCTGTCAGCGTGTAGCCTTTCGCCTTTGCGATTGTCTCAATCTGTGCAACGGTCAGCGCGTTTAATTCGTCTTCCGTGTATGTCTTCTGGTATTCCTCATCGATTTCTTCCACAAACTCAATCAGCGTCCCGCGTTCGTCGTGGGGCTTGCAGGAAAATTCCGCGTCAATCACGGTTGCGCTGTCCGGTGCAAACGTGATTGTGAAGCCTGCGTTGTTTCTGCCTACCACAAGCAGATAACAGTTGCCTTCCACCGCGTCTTCATGCACAAACAGGATCGCATACTGTTTCCCGTCGTCGTTCGCCGTCCCGCCGATTTTCAAGCGGCGGTATGTTTTCCCGTCCCTTGTTTCCGTCGTGATCTCTGCTGTCGCCGTAAACTTTGCCAGCGTCTGCCCGTTCCATGTGAAAAGCCCCGATTTGAAAGTGGCTTCTTCGTCTGTCAGAATTTCCTTGACGATATGCCCTAAATCGTCCTTTTCCTTTGTCATGGTGGGCTTGTACTCAATACTTGCGCCGCCCTTGATCCAGCCCGCGTGGTTTTCCTCTGTCATAAGCAGCTTTAAAATCTCTGCAAAATCTTTCGCAAAGTCGCCCGTAAACTCTGCCATGTAAAGTTTACCGCTCCCCAGTGTGACTTTTTCCTTCGTTCCTTTTTTCATGCGCCCTTACCTCTTTTCTATAAAATTTGTTGTATAGATTGTTTCAAACATTTTTTCTTCCCCGATCCACTCCCTTTCTTTTGTTACTTTCCATGCCTGCTTCGCAAATGCCGCTTCAATCTTTTTTTCGTTCTCCGCGTCAATGCGCGCCGCGTAAAATTCGACTGTCAGATCGTGGGATATGATCTGCGCGTGGAAGTCGTCGCCGTCTTCGTCTGTCCTGTCAATGAAAGCAATAAACGGCAGCTTTTGTGGCTTTGTGAAAGCTACTTCCGCGACTGGAAGCCCTGTTTCTATTTCTAAATATTTTTGAATATTCATCAGCTACCACCCCACAATCCCGCCAGTCGTTCTTCTAAAACCTGTTCGGCGATCTGCCGACCGTATTTAATGTGTTTTACTGCCTTTGTCCTGTGCGTCCCGTCCCTCGTTAAATGCCCGTTTTCCAGCAAGTGCGTCAGCCTGTATTCCGGTTCTTCAACGTGCCATTCTGCTGCATAGTGGTGGCGCGCCTGCCAGCCACGATCTATTACAAAACTTCTCCTGTATGTTCCGGCGCGCTTTCTTTTGCTTACGGGCGCGTACTGTTTCGCTGTTTCATTGCAAGCGTCGGCGGCTTCGTCGATTGCTTCCACAAGTTTCTTTTCTTCGTTGTCTGCCCATTCAAGCAGAATTTCAGAAAGTTCTTTCCCCAGCAATTCCGGCGGTATTGTTGCTTTAACCGCTCCCATTTTCAAAATCCCTTTCTTTGTGTTTCTCGAATTTAACAAGCGTTAGTTTTGTGATCGGCGGCAGCGTGTCTTTGATATGATCCGCCTTGTCAATGTCGTATTGCTTGCCCTCGATCACTACGACTTGATGCGGTTCTATGTCCCGCTGCTGCAATATGTGTATTACACGATCCACGCGGGTATCTGCTGCCCGCGCCGCATAGTGTCTTGTGATCCCCACGTTTTCATTGCCGAAGCGCAGCCCTGTTTTTACTTTTTCCAGCCTGTCTTCCCCGTTCACGTTGCACACGTCCACGATCCCGTCGTTAAATTCTTCAAACTTTGCTTTCATCTGCTGCCCCGCTTTCCTTTTCCGGTACATTTGCCACCGCCGCATTAAGCGCAAAAGAAGTCAACTGCGAAGAAAAATCATGCTCGAATTGCTCAATGGCATTTGAACGACCATAGCGGCAGAAAGAGAAAAGAAGCGTCCGTGCCGTCTTTTCTGTTGCAAAGTTGATTGTATCGCCCTTTAATTCTTCCAGCCGCGCTTGTCCCTGCTGCATATATTCCCGTATTTTCTTTTTTGTCGCTTTGTCCTTAAAAGTAATATCTAATTCATTCAGAATATCTTCCAGCAGAATATCTTCGGCTGTCTTTTCTTGTACTTCTGCCATATTGCACCGCCTTTTTATGATAGGCGGCAAGGGAAGCCCCGCCGCCTGTATGTCTGTTAGTTTCTGCCTGCTGCCGTCTGCGCCGCAAGGAAGGAAGCGATTTTTTCCGCTTTGTTGCTACCCTCAACCGTGTACTTCATATACGCCGCCAGCCCCTCAATCTGCGGTATTGTCAGCGCGTTTAATTCATCTTCCGTCCACTGTGTTTTCTCGACGGTTTCCGACTCTCCTGTATGTGCTGCCACACCTTCTGCCGTATATGCCGCAGCACTTACCGCCGCGCCTGCTGCCGCCGTATATATCAGATATGCGGCGGGCTGCAGTTCGCTAATGTCAAGCACAAGGAAGCTGTTATTGTCCTTCGGTCTGCCGTTTCCGTAAAGGTGTCCTGCATACACCCTTTCACGCTCCAAAAACTTGTAGCTGTCGTCATACTCGATTACACCGTCTTTCCCTGTGCCGATCCCGCAAAAATACTGTTTTGCGATACCCAGTACGGCTTTTCCGTTCGGTACTTCCTCGGACTGTATCACTTCCGTGGGATAGGGCAGTACATTATTGGCGTATGTGCCGTCGGGACGCTGAATCGTGGTTGCGGGCATGACCTTCTGCCAGTAATCAACCGGATTTACGACCATAATCACTTCGCCGACCGCGCGGGGGCGGTTATTCCTGCTTACCGCCATTTTCCCAATCAGCCCGCCGTATACTTCCGGTGTAAATGCCGTAACCTTGACCGCGGTCTTGTCGGGATAGGGCGCGCCGTCTGTTCTGGAAGCGTTCAAGTCTTTCATCATGCCGATCGGCATTTTTACGCCCGTCCCGCACACGATCCCTTCTTCCAGCCCGACGTATAAAGCGTCCTGCAAAACCTGTCTCACATAGCTGTCAAGCCACGTCGCCCCTAAATCCAGCATTGACTTTGCAACGGGCATGAACGCGGTTAAACTGAACATAACCATGTCCAGCTTTTCAAATTCGCCAGACAATTCTTCTTCAATCTTTTTCGTGATCTCTCCCCATACGGCTTTCTGCTTCCCGTTTTTATTTAAAATCCATTCCGTGACAAATGTGGTATTGTTAAAGTCAATCACGGAAAGAAGTTTATGTTCCGCTTTCAGACTGTCGAACACGTCTTCAATGATTGTCTTGGGCATGGTTACATCAAGATTTGCCAGTGCCTGTTTGGGACTGTTAGATTTCATGGCGGTAATAACTGCTTCATAGTACCGCTTTTCCTCGGAAGTAATCTGCCGCAGCCCGCGCGCCGCCAGTGCCGCCGCGTCCATCTGTTCAACCGCCGCTGCGTCCTTTGCGCGTTCCAACACTTCCTGCTGGATATTCTCTGCCATGTCTGCGAACGCCTGCGCCACCTTTGCCGTGTCCTCACTCTTTAACGCTTCATTGAACGCCTGTGCCAGTTCCTCGCGTGTGATTTCCTTTACGTCTTTGCTTCTCATGTTCTTTTTACCTCTCTTTCAGAAATTGCGCGGCTGCCTGTCCTATCAGTGCCGCAAGTTTATATTTTCGAGTGTCTTTTTGCTTTTTGTCCTCGTCATCTTCGTCGTCGGTGTCTTCTTCGTCGTCTGTGTCCGTGTCGTCGTCGTCGCTGTCTGTTTCCCCGTCGTCCGTGTCGTCGTCCTTTTTCTGCTTTACCTTGCAAAACTCTTTCATTTCCTCGCGGAAAGCCTTCTGCGCCGTCATTTCGCGGCGCATTTGTGCAAGCTGCTGTTGTAACTGCTGTGTCATATCCGGCGCGGGCGTTGCCGCCTTGCCCACCTCGTCAGCGAAGCCCATTTCCACCGCATGTTCGGGTGTTAAATAGGTTTCATTATTCAGCATTTCGATCAGTTCGTCTTCTGTAATATTCACGCGCTCCATGTAAATCTGTCTGTTACTCTCCATAAGCACGTCCAGATCGTCCGCAGCTTTCCGCAGTTCGGCGGCGTTCCCCGCTACCGATAGCCACATATTGTGAATTAAAAGGCTTGTACCCAGCCCCATGATCCGGCGGTCTGCCGCCTGCATGATAACGGACGCGATCGAATACGCGAAGCCGTCAACATACGCCACAATCTCTTTGCATTTTTTCTGTTTAAGCTGGTTATAGATTGCGATCCCCTCTTTGACTGATCCCCCGTATGAATTGATATGCAATTCAACGGTTGCGCTCTCCGGTATTTCTGCCAGTGTCTTTCTGAAAAATTCCGCGCTGGTTTCGCTTTCGGTGTATTCCCACGTCCACCAGTCAAATGTGCCGTATTCCGACACATCATCATAAATATATAATTTATGAACGTCCGATCCGGCTTCCTGTCTGAAGCAATAGTGCGCTTTCTGCTCTTTCTGCTGTTTCATTCCGTGCCACCCCCTTCCGTGTCGCCTAAATGCGCCATTTTTTCCGCTTCGGCGTAATTTTTTGTTATATAGTGTTTCTGTGACCAGTCGCTTCCGATCGCTGTGTCGCCCAGCTTTGTCCGCAGTTCGTCAATGCAATATAAGCCGCTGGAAAGCAGCTTGTCGCTGTTTGTCGCCTGCTCGAAAATGTCTATATGCTGTATGCAGTTTGTGTTAATGTCTATATAATTTCCTTTGCGGAACAGTTTTGCGTCGTACCGCTTGCGCGTCACTTCCTCCCCCAGCTTTTCCGTTATCGGATCAATGGCAAAAGTCAGGAAGTTTTTTGTGATCTTTTCGACCTCGGAAACGTCCCCCAGTATAAGGGCTTTGGGTATGCGCCACGCGCGCCCTGCCATTTCAAATTCGTAGTTGATCCGCTCGTTTATGTCTGCTGGCGTTGCCATCGTCCCCTGCTTTGTCACGTCCGTATATGTATAGCCGTTCTGCAACGGTAAAACCGCCGATTCCGCTTTGTAGAACGGTTTGAAACGATCGTTTATAAGTTCGTTTAACTTTTCTGTGAAGTCCTTCTGCTGGGACGTGTTCGTGTCAATGTTCAATATGCCTTTCTGCGCCCCCTGCCGCAGCATACTTCTAACGGCTTTTGCCACCGTCTGCCCGTAGCTTGTGTACGATCCTTCCAGCCGCCGTCTTGCGTCTATGTTGTTCAGTTGCATATAGATCACTTCGCTGGACGGGTACGACTTTTGAAGCGTCAAGTCCCCGATCGTGATAGCCGAAAACACATCTTCATAAAATGCGTATGTCTTCCGGCAAAAACTGTCTGCCACATACAAATAGCCGTTCATTTCCACGATTAAGGCTTCATTGTCATAGCAAAGGTTGGAAATAAAATGCTGCATGAAGTCGCTGCTGTTTTCGTTCGGGTTTGGCTCATAGTTCCACAAGTAATATTCCGCGCCGCGTTCCGGCTTTCCCTTTACAAAAGTTCTAATCTCGCATTTTCCGATCGTGTTTGCCACCATGTTGATCGCGCAGGCTGTCGCCAGTTCCTTGAAAAAAACCTCTGTAAATTCTTCCTCGATCTGCGTCTTTACGCTGATTGTGGATTCCCGCCCGAAGGCTTTTAAAAAATATTCCGTCATATTCACGCCGCCCACCCCCTTTCTTTAGAATGTGAATAGCGGCAGCACTTCGCCGCCCGTCTGCTGTTCTGGTATAAGTTCATGCTGCGTCATTGCTGCGACATATGCGAAAAATCCGTCCGTCTTGCGGCTCTTTGCTTCGATTTTTTGGTACTCATAATTTCCGTATTTTTTTGATTTCACTTTTTTGGTATTGTTCGTGTACCACCGCATGATAGGGCAGTCGCCGTATACAATATTGTGGTTGCGGAAGCCGCTGTCTATAATCGGCTCAATCTTTATTTTGTCGGACGGGCGCACCAGCTTTATATTTTTGTTTTCATAGGTAAAACCGACGCGCGCCAGTGCTGCTTTCATCAGTGCGAAGCGGTAATCATCTAACGCCAGCATGGGTATGTTGTAAAAATGCGTCTGTACCTCTACCCAGTCCGCAATCAGTTCCGGCGGGATTTCCGGCGCGTCTATGATCTCCGCGTCCCCTACTGCCACCGCTTCCATGTACGGAAATTTTATGCGCGGCAGGTCTGCGCTGTTTGCACATATCCATGTATGCTGTTTAAATACAAACTTTGCGCCCCTCTTTGTGAGTACGCCAGCCGCCGCAAAATCGTTTATTTTTGTGTAGTCTATGCCGATCACTCCGGTTTCTCGCATGATCGGCGGCTCTACTTCCTGCCGTGTAATCAGAATGTTTTCCCATGTCGTCAGTTCCACTTCGCTGTTTCCCTGCCGTATGTTCATACGCTTTGTCATAAAGTCGGACGCGGAAGACCTGTTTTCTTTCCACTCCCTGTACTCTTTGCGCGTTTCCTCTAAAAGCGTTGGCAGATATTGAAGGCTGGGGTTTGCTTTGTGCCAGTTTTCTTCGTTATGTACCTCTTCGGGATCGTCAAGCGCACACATAAAAGGCAGAAGCCCGTTGTCCTCAATCTCAAAATCTAAAATGCGCTTTGATTTCTCGATCAGATCGTCTAAAACGCCGTCGCATACGTCGCCATTTGTTGTCGTGTAGGTCATGCGTGGCTGGGGCTTTTTCCCCAGCGCAGTCGTAAACACTTTTATATTGTCGTAGCTTTCAAATGCGTGTACTTCGTCAAAATCTACCTTGCCGGATCGCAAGCCGTCCTTTGATTTTGCATTGTTTGTCCGGTACTTGATTTTTGACCGCGTTTTTCTGCATTGTATTTCCGATTTTGTCCAACGGAAGTGCCGGATCAGCTTTTTTCTGTTCTTTTCCAGCACATTGTATATATCATCAAAGGACGTGCGCGCCTGTTCTTCCGCTGTAGCGCAAATATCTATGTCATAGTTCGGTATTCCGTTGTACGGGCTTATCAGCGCGAAGTCCTCAAACGCCAGATAGCCGTTTTTTCCTGCGCCCCGCCCCACAAAAATCAGCAGATCGGGAAAACGTGGCAATCCGTCTTCCCTGTATACGCAACAATGCAAAGTGAACACGAATTTTTCCCACGGGAATAACTCAAAATCAAAATACTTTTCCAGCTTCATGTAGTTGTGAAGCTGTTCTGTATTTATGGTTAAATTTTCGCTTTCAAATACTTTTTTTACGAATTTAACCAGCTTTTTTTGGTATAAACAGACTCTTTTTAGCCCTTTTTTACCCCCGTTTTCGACCATGTAAATATAGTCGTATAGTTCCGGTACGTCCCTATAATTCGTCGTCAAAATCCCCACCGCCTAACATAGCGTTGGCTTTTAGCCCTAACTCTGCAAGCAGCTTCAGCATTTGCGCGTTTGTCTTGTTGAACATTTCCACGGCTTCGTTTTTTTTCATACCGGACTGACCGCCGCCGTTATTGTATTTTACGATAGTTCCGCGCTTTTGAATGTCTTCGATCAGCAAGGTTTTTGTAACATACATAGCCATGTAATCGTCGATCATATCATCAAAAAATTTCCCGTATGTCCCGTTGGCTTCAAGCTGCTGGCGCAAGTCGTTTTCGATCTCTTTATACTTTTTTGTGCGTGTGATCCGCTTTACGTCCTCGCTCCTGTTGTCCGGTTTCTTTGCCATGTACACCACCCCCTCATGTGCGCGCGATTTTCCGTTTTGTCTATCCCATGCCCCGTTTCCCGTCCGGCGTTCAAAATCCAAAACTTTTGGGGCGGGGGGATCATTTACCAGCGTTCTTCGTTCACAAATTTATTTTTATTTTCTTTTTTCCAGCCCTTGCCCTTGTCATGCTCTTTATTGTGGCAGTCCTCACATAAAGGAATTAAATTGTTATATGTCACGCCGTTATATATATACGTCCTTGACAATGCCAGCCGCGGATACCGCCGCACCCACTGGACGTGGTGGACGCTGCGGGCTGGCGTATGAAAGCCGCGTTTCTTGCAATGCTGGCACTCATAATTATTTTCTTTCATAACCGCTTCGGAAAGTTGCCGCCACTCCCTGCATTTATAGAATTTGTATAGCTTGTCTTCTGCGATCAGTTGTTTGATCCATTTTTCCAGCGCGTCCTGTGTCATGTCGTGCAATCCCCTTTTTTATACTGGGCGCACTCCCGCGCCCAGCCGAAGGAAAGTATAAGGCATACAACGAAAATAAAAAGGGGACACAAACCACACTAAATTATAATTGTGTCGTCTGTGTCCCTAGTATCTTCGCCATATGCCTTATTTACGGCTTTATTTTAACATATCCCCGTAATATATGCAACTTCTTATTTCTGCCCCAGCGTGGCGCGCTGTGGCGCGTCCTGCTGCCCTTTCTGTGTCCTGCCCTGTCCTGCTGCCAGCGTCGCTTTATAGATTGCCGCCTGCTGCCGTCTGCGCCTATGTGAACGGCAGTTCTTCGTCTATCCCGTCCGGTATGTTCATAAAGCCGTCGCCGTCCGTCGGATAGTCCCCCGCTGCCGTCTGCGCGTTTCCCTGCTGTGCCTGTCCTGCTGCTGCCTTACTTTCCGCAAACTCTTGATCCTCTGCCACAATATCCGTTGTATATACCTTTACGCCGTCGCGGTTCGTGTAGCTGCCTGTCTGTATTCGCCCTGTTAATACAATCTTTGTCCCCTTACGCAAATACTTTTCTGCAAACTCCGCAGCTTTCCCGAAAGCTACAACGGAAGGAAAGTCTGCGCCCGCGTCCTTTCCCCTGCGGTCTACTGCCAGCGTATACCGTGCTATACACATTTGTTCCTGCGAATCGCCTTTCGCTGAATACCTCACTTCGGGATCGCGTGTCAAGCGTCCCATAAGTATTACTTTATTCACTGTCTGCCCCTCTTACTTTCTTTTTCCGTTTGTTCCGATCCATGCTAAAACAACGACCGTTAAACATATAATCGCCGTGATGATAATTGCCGTCATATTTACGTTTGCCATGTCCTCACTTCCTTTCTGCCGCTTTATTTGCTATGATGATCGCCAGCGTGACCGGAAAAGCCACACCCGCGAATATGCTGTATTTTTTTATCTGCTTTTTCTGCTTCTCGTCAGCGTCCGGCGTTTTCTTTGTTGTCAAAAGAAACATATAATAGCCGAAGCCGATCGCCAGTTCTATGTAGAGAAATACGGCTATTCCCACCGCCACGCCTGCTGCCGCGCTCATATCTTCCCGCCCCCGCTTTCCTTTTCTGTTTCCGGCTCTTTTCTGCACAGTGGAAACGGGCATTTTTCGCAGTTTTTATCTTCGCACTCCCCGCCGTTAGTGTCTGTAAAAAATCCCAGTATCTTTTTAACTATTTTCCCCATTCCTGCCCCTTTCCCGTCAGAATGTCCGGTCATTTTTCGGATCAATCCAGTTTTTATGTTCCCTGTCACGCTCTTTCATATAATCGCTTACTGCGCCGACTGTTGCCGCCGACCAGAATAATAAAAGCAGTATTCCGGCAATGATCCCAGCTATGATTTTAATAATTGCTTTATCCACCGTTTTCTTCCCTCTCTTTCCGTGCCTGCGCCTTGCTTACGATCAGCCGTATTTTTATAACCTCGCTGTCTTCCAGATACTCACACACATTCGCAAGATCGGACGCTACGGCGTAACGATCCGCTTCAGCTTCCGTCATTTCCCCGATTTCTGAAAAATCCGTGATCGCCGCTCCCCTGTTTTCCGGCGTTTCCTCTCCCTCCGTCGTTTCCACCGCCGTCTTTCCGTCCTGTTCGATCGTGATTGTGATTTTTGTTTTTCCCATGTCCTCTTTTCCCTTTCTTTCGCTTATACTGTCGATCCCACGTCGTCCAGCCCATATTCCCGCTTTCTGCGTTTGCAATCCTCCAGCATACGTTCCAAAATCCCCACTTCCTCGTCGCTCATGTAGATATAATATTTTTCAAGCATTTTCAGAGCATGAAGGCGGCGCGCGTTTTCTTTTTCTTCCTCGTTTGTGTCGGTATCTGACATTTGATCGGCTTTCTGTTCTGCAATGCTGCACTTTTCCTTTTCCTCTCCCTTTTTCGCGTCCACCATTTCGCGGATTTCCTGCGCCTTAATGTCCTCGCCTGCTGCCACCCGTCCGGCAATCTCTTTTTGCTCACTTTCCGGTAACTGGCTGGCTGCTGCCGCTGCTGTTACGCCTATTTCGCCTTTTTCAAACTGTTCTTTAACTTCGGGAACGGCGTTTTTGTTTATCCGGTTATAGTCCCCGATAACCGCCGCAGACGTTCCCATGATCCGCGCCACATAGTCCCGCACCCGTTCGCCGTGTTCCAAAATCAGCAGCTTTTCCCGCTGCGCCTGCTTTAGCGCGTTTTTCCATTCCTCGGCTTCGATCATCTTGTCATAGTCCGTATAATGACGGTTGAAAGCGTTCCCGATCAGAACATGAAGCCTAAACTCCGTTTCGGTCATATCCTTATAGCGGCAGTTTACGACACGGAAATTTTCTGCGCCGCCCTGCACTAACATTTCAATAGCGGCGCGCCGCCTGTGTCCGCTTGCCAGCCAGTATTCGCCGTTTATGCGCCCTAATATTAAAGGCTCATGCAAGCCGCCCGCCATTTCAATTCCCGCCGCCAGTTCCTCTATTTCGTCCATGCTGTATTTATTGTGTTTCGTCACTATGATTTTTTCATAGTCCAGCCGGATTTCTGCAAAATCCTTTTCAATCGCGCCCGCTTCCCCTGTCGTCGCCGCGTTCATAAGTTTTTTAATGTCAAATGCCATTTCCGCTTCCCTCTCTTTCCATTCGCTCCTGTAATGCCTTTATACAGGCGTTATGTAGCTTTATGTCGTATGTGCTTCTTTCATTTTCTCCCGCCCACGCCCTGTATTTTTCCAGCCGTTCTATTGCTTCCGCGCTTGTCATTTCCTCTTTGTCTGTCTGTCTTTTCCTTATGCGTCCGATCTGCCTTTCCAGCTTTTCTTCTCTGATCTCCGCTACTCTATCCCCGCAGAACAACATTTCTTTCATTTGTTCCAGCATGATTTCAACGTCCGCGATTTCCTCAATCAGATTTATATAGCTTTCGCTTTCCTTGTCCAGCCCGCTTTCCTCAATCGCCCCATATCCGCACTTTAAATCTTTTCGCCAGAATTTATTTATTGCCTGTGTCAGTTCTGCCATTTCCTCGATACACTGGCGGGATTGCGCGTCGTAACCGTACCGCAATACAATTTCCTGTATTCTTTCATCAGTCATTTTTTACACCCCGCTTTCCTGCAAATACTCATTTACAAATTTTCTGTATGTAACTGCTGCCGCGCTGCGCGGGCTGTACTTCTCTAACGGCTCTTTGTAGTATGTCGCCGCCGTTACCTTGTCCGACCGCCTTATCCTCGTTAAAAATACCCTGTATTTGCAGTTTTTACGAAGCCAGCTTTCCGCGACCTCGTTTTCATCTGATTTTCTGTAATTTGTCAGAAGTATTCCGGCGATCCGAAGCCCCGCGTTCAATGCCTGCAGTTCCTCTATCTGTGCCGTTATCGTCTCCACTCCGTCTAATGCCCAGTTGTCAAGCGTGATCGGGACTATGACTTCATCAGCGGCGCATAGCGCGTTAATGGTACACATCAGCAGGGCGGGCGGGTTGTCAATAATGCAATAATCATATTTCTGTTTTACCCCCTGCAAATACTCTTTTACCCTGTTTTCCTGTCTCTCTGTGCCTGTGCGGATCGCGTTGTCTGCTTCCAGAAGGTAAATATTCGCGTTTACAATCCCGATCCCGTGCTTTTCCTGTATGATCGGTGTGCGCCTGTATAAAATTTCCGCTGCGCCGCAAGTATCTTCCCCGCCGTCGTAGCAATCGCAAAACTGGCTTGCGTTCCCCTGCGGATCATTGTCGATCAGCAAAACGCGCTTCCCGTGCTTTTCTGCCAGCAGCGTCGCCATATTGATCGCGGTTGTTGTCTTTCCCACACCGCCTTTTAAGTTGATAATTGCAATAGTTTTCATGTGTCGTCTTTCCTTTCCTTCGTTTTTGTCTTTGTGTCTCGCCTAATCGTAGGCGTAAATATCAACATTTTTCAGAATACACGCCGCGCAGTCTTCCGATCCGTCGCTGTCGTCGCAGTCTTTTACTAGAAAATCGTCGCCAAATATGCACCCGCCGCGCGCTCCCTCTGCTGCCAGTGCCGCTTTTATCGGTAATACATCACGTCCGGCGCAGTAAATAGCAATACGTTTCTGCGGTCTGCACGGCTTGGAAGCCGGATTGCTTAAAATCGTTCGTACCCCCTGCAAATAGCTTTCTAACTCCTGTGTGGCTTCTACTCCGCTATAACATACCGTAACTTTATAGCCCTGTTCTTTTAAAGCCTTGATCCACTCTTTTTGATGATCTGTCGGCTTGTTTTTCCCGTATTTCATTTCGATATACAAGCCCGCGAAGCCGTTCATGGGGACTGGTAAACAAAGATCGGGAACGCCCGCTTTTACGCCCATAGCTTTGAAACGCGCCGCTTCCTTTACGTCCCTCTTTCCCCCGTTCGGGATATGGAATAATAATTTGAGTTCGGGGAAGCGTCCCGTGTTCCAGTTCGCCCAGTCTATCACGCCCATTTGTTCCGTATCTTCCCCGCGTTTTAAATTTCCGTACATTCTGCCGCCCCTTTCTATAAGCTGTGCCCGATTGTCATTCTTGCATATTCCTTTACTGCTTTTGTCGCTTTATTTTCTTCGTCCGGCGTTGTCGGTTCTGCCATTGCCACCGCCATTCCTGTAACCTCGATTATCGGCTTCCGCTTTCCAGTTAGTTCTTTCAGCATATCGTGGTTTTCAAGAATAGCCTGTGCGATCGCCTGCGCCTGCTGTATTGTCATTATTTTGTCTTCGTGCTGTATGAAGTTTTCAATCTCTTTTCTTTGTTCTTCTGTCATTTCCTGCCCCCTATGCGCCGTAGTGAAGCCCCAGCCCTTCCGCAATACCAGCCGCCGCCGCTTCTCCAATCTCTAACGCCGCCCGCGCTGTATATCCTGCTGCCGCGTCCACTCTTTCAATATCTGTCATTTCCAGCGACTTTCCGCATACTGTCATATCTGTACCGCCCGCCACATCAATACCCATGTATATCTGCTTCCCGTCCGGCGTTGCGCTCCGTCCCGCGCTTTGCCCTGCGCCTGCTGCCGTCGGCTCTTTCAGAAATGCCGCAGCTTCAGCAAACAACTTGAATTTTTTTGCGCTGTACCAGCGTTCCTGCCCTAAATCGTTTTTAACCTTAATTTCCTTTAGCTGCCACGGCTTCCTGCCCGCTTTCACATCCAGCACGTCGTACATTTTCCCGAATGTCAGCGGAAGCCCGTCTGCCGTCCTTGTCCTCTTAAATTCTGCTTTCATTTCCCTGTACCTCTCTTTCTGCCGTCAACGGCTTTTTATATTCTTTCAATTCCTCGATAATCAGATCGCGCGGCAGAATGTCATGGCAGAAATAAACCGTTGCAAAACTCACGCCCTTTTTATAGTCCCTCATGCTCTGCGGGCTGTGAAACGCGATCCGCTTGTCAAATGCTAAAATCTGTATGCCTTGTCTGAAATATTTGTACCTGTCTACGCTCTGCAATGAATTGAGCGGCAAAAGCACCGCAAACGGCTTCCCCAGTTCGTAAAGCCTTTTTAATACTGCGTCTTTTTGCGTAAAAGGCGGGTTTGATACTATGCAATCATATTCCGGCGGCTCGTATGTGAAAAAGTCCAGCCCGTCCGATATGTCCGACCGTATAACAGAAAATCTCCCCCTAGCCTTGAATGACTGATAGAACGCCGACCACTCACGGTCAAACGGTGTCCACACCCGCGCGCCCTCTGGTATGTATTTCAGAATTGGATCAACGGCATAATAGGGCGTGTACTGCTCGTTGCTTTCCTCTGTCCGGTCTGCCTTTAAATATCCTGTATTAAGTCCCATTTTTCTTTTTCTCCCTCTGCGGTTTCTCTGTGATCGCCACTTCCCCTGTTTCTAGGTTTAGTGTGTAGTTTTCCTTTGTCCGTTTCCGGCTTGTCCCGTCATAGATCAACGTATATGTGAAATACATGAAGCCTGTTACCTCATGCCACGCTTCTGCCACGCTGTCTTTGTCTAAATACCAGCCCTTCGGTATCTCGATTGTGTGATTGTAGGCGTTTCTTGATCGCACCGTCGTTTTTGTCGGCTGCGGTATCTTTAAATTTTTGCTTGAATTGTACCGCCTGCCAGAAAAGCCCTCGCACGTCTTCATTGTCTTTTCAGAATATTTCACAAAATACGAAGCCAACTTCCTGTATTGTCCGCTTTCATCTAACGGCTTTATTGTGATCCAGCCCTTACTCCAGCATTTTTTCAGCTTTGCGATCTCTATGGCATTTAATACCATGTGAACGTGTGCCGCTCCCCTTTCCCCTACCTCTGCCACCCACACATACTTTGCAACGTCCCCCGCCTGTTTATATACTTTGCGAATATCCCGAAGCAGCTTGTCAACGTCTGCCCGTAGTTCCTCTTTTCCTGCTGGGCGTTTATCCTTTTCATACGACCATGTGACATACAGGCTTGTGCTATCAAAATTTTCGTTTAATATCCACGTCAGCTTTTTTATTGCCTGCCTGCTGTTCACTTTCTTTTGTGCTTCGCTTGTCTTATTTTCTTTCTGCCTTCTTGATCCCTCTTTTGTGTCGGTTCGGGTTGCATAATAGAAAGTATGCTGCTTTGTCTTCCCCGCCCTGCACGTCTCATGTCTATACGGCATTTTCTCACTCCCTGTCGATAAAATAATATGCTTAACAAGTCCGAACGGCGGTTAAAATCCCGCCATTTTCCTTGACTTTTTACCGTACAAGCCGTATAATGAGTATAGGTTTTATTTTTAGCTTTGTACGGCTTGACCGCTTTGGATTTCCCGATCCGAAGCGGTCATTTTTCGTCTCTATTTTTCGATTTTCAAAGTACGCTTTATTTTGTGTCGCCTGCTGCCGCGCCCTCTTTCTCTTTGATTTCCTCGATCATGCGCGCCAGCCCGTCCGCTGCTCTTTCCCAGTCCCTCGCTTCTTTCCGCAGTTCCTTTATTTTCCCGTCCGCTTTATGTAGCTGATCCTTCAAGCTGTCGTTTTCCTGCAATAGCCGCGCGATCTCCGCTTTCTGCTGCGGGGCGGCGTTCATAATTTCCGGCGGTATACGTCTTCGCAATTCCGGCTTTTCAATCACTGTCAGAACGGCGCGGCTGTCGTACCTGTCCACGGTCATTTCCTGCCCGCACCGGACGCATTTATAAACCGTGTCGTCTTTCAGATCGTCCGGTAAAATCTGCGCGCCGCATTTCAGACAAATACAATGGCTTTTGTTATTAAGTGAAAATGATCTTTTTACTGCCATATCCCACCTACTGCACAAATTCGTTGTTGTCGCTGATTTCCCGCACGACCTTTATTTTATCCTTTGCCATTTGCATGATCCGGCAGCGAAGCCCCGTTCTGATCGTTACCGCTGCGGCTTTCATTTTTTTGTCGCAGATAGCGTCCACGGCGTTTAACATGATTTCCCGTACCGTTTCCGGCTGCTTGTACTCCCCAGCGTCTTCGCCGAAAAGTTCATTGATCCGCTGCTTTGCCACTGTCCGGCGGTTCTTTTCCTGCTGATACTTTATAGCTTCGTCGCAGCCGCACAGCATTGTGGCGGCTTCCTCTAACTGCGGGGCGGTCATTTCCGCGCCGTCCTCTACGATCACACTTTGACCGCAGAAACGACACGCGCCGGAAGAAGCCCCAGCCTTGCTTTGTTTTGCCATGTCCTTTTCTCCTTTCACTGTTCAAATAATTTCAGCACCCATTGAAGATCGCTTACTATCTGCCCCATAAAATTGTGCGGGTAGTTCTCTTCTGTCTTTAACCGCTGTATGCGCTTTTCAATTATCTCCTGTGCATTTTCGTAAACGCCCAGCCGATTAAAGCAATCATTGATCGCGCACCCTTTACAGTCCACGCCTTCGTCCGTCTCCGCTTTGCAATACTCACAGCAAAGATCGCAGTCGTCCGCGCCGCCTTCCCTGTCTATGCTGCATAACTCTTTCGGTACATACTCACCGCAATATTCCATTGTCAGCCTTTCCATGCTCTTTTCCCCCTCATGTGAAATATTTAATTATTGCCAGTGCCGCTTCTATCGCTATAACCAGCGCGGCGGCAATCCCCGCCGCCGATATGATCCGCTGTTCGTAAAGCTGCCGGACGCGGCGCGCCCACATTGCTTCGCGTATCGGGTTTATAGCTTTATCGTCTATGTACTCATGTGCAAATATTTTCCTTGTGTCCGTACCGCCGTAATTCGCTATGTTTTCCGCTGTATTCTCGTTTACATAGTCAAATACAAGCCCTTGCGCCGCGCACCACTCCACCGCGTCCTGCAGGTCTTTTCCTTTCCGGCAAGTATGCAGAATAAGGATTGCGCCGCCCCTCTGAAGCTGCTTGCAATGTCTAATCATTTTCGGGATTGGCTTTATGATTTCGGGGAATTTTGTTTCTGCCAGCGTCCCGTCAAAATCCACCGCGACGATCCGGCGGTATTCCGGCGCGCTCATGCTTTCGCCCCTTTCCACATACGCTTCCAAAAAGGGCGGCGCGCGGCTTTGATCCGAAGTTCTGCTTTTGCGAATGTCTGATCTATTACCTGTATCACGTCGTGCAGTTCGCTTTTGCTCATAAGATCGCCGCAGAACATACCATTTGCATATCCCTCCGCAATCAGCCCCCACTTTATTGCTTCATTTTTTCTTTCAGCCCCTTTTATCTCCTGTAACATTTCGTTTATTTGTTTTAGCCCTGTTTCCTGCTGTGTTCTCACGCCGCGTCGCGCGACAATACAGGCACTTTTCGGCATTGCCGCGCCTGCTGCCCGCGCGATCCTTTCAATGTCCAGCTTTGCCAGTTCATGCAAGGCGGCGTGATCCGCTTTTGTCATAACCTCAACAACAATCTTTCCCGCGCCCTGCTGCCGCCTGTCATTTGCATAAATGCCGAAAACCTCTTTTAATTGTCCTGTCATTTCTCCCCCGTCCTTTCCTCTTTGCTTTTTGCTTCCAGTTCCACGACGCTTACTTCATAGCTTTTGCTTAAATATGGCAGCTTGCGCCCCTGTATGTGTTTCTTAAAATCGCGGGACTGGAAACGCCCATATATTTCTACATAGTCCCCGACTTTCAGATCGGCGGCTTTTTCTGCCTGCTCATTCCAGCATACGCACGGGACATAATACGCGCCCGTGGGCGTATTTACCGCCACCACAAGCCTTGTCACTGTTACCCGCTGCCCCTTTCGTGTACGCCTTTTTGTTTCCCGTCCACTGGGCGGCTTGCAGATATTCCCGCAGATTGTCACTTCGTTTTGATCCTCTACGGGCGGATCATTCACGGCGATTATTTCCGCAAAAATGAATACTTTCACGCGGTTTTCTTCTGGTTTCGGTTCGTGTACGTTCTCCGACCGGACTTCCCCACCGCAGAATATTTCCGCGCCCTCTTTTATCCTCTCTAACATTTCCTTTGATCCGGCGGCGCGTCCGTCATACTGTAAAATATAAGTGTCCTTTGTCCTGCTGGGGCGCGTCCGCGTCAGTTCTACTTCGTACACCTTGCGCGCCCAGTCTGCCGCGTCCACGATCAATTCCGGCGGGGTTGTGATCTCCCCTACGATCCCGATTGTGTTATTTCTGCTCATTTTCCTTTTTCCTTTCCCTTAATATTCATAGAATAAGATTTCGTATTCTTTCGGTATCTGTTTTGTTAATCTGCTGCGGATTTTGCATATTATTTCCCTGTGTTCCGCATATATCATCTTTCTTTTGTCGTCACACAAAATAAGCTGGTCTATTCTTCTCCCGCCTATTTCCCGCATAATATCCCTGTCAATAGGATTTATTGTGAAATAGCGTGTCCCATCTTCTCCGACTGCGCGAAGGCTTCTGCCTTTTTTCGGTTTATTTATCAGCCGTATTTCCTTATTGTTATCTAAAAAATGAAAAAAACCTTCTCGCGTCAATTCTATATTCCAGCCCATGAAAGCTATTGTTTCTATGTATCGCACGTTATCCATAGTTCGGTATCTTCCCTTCCCGCGCGTAAAAGTCGTATAAATCCGCTTTATAGTGCGCCATTTCGTCCCTTAGTTCCTTGATCCATTCTTCAATTTCCTCTTTTTCGCATCTTTCCGCGCTGTATTCTCGTTTCAAACAATCTATTTCTTTTCCTAAATCATTACGCACTTTCAGCAATGCTGCGCGGTTTGCTTCCGCTTCCTGTTCTGCTATTTCTTTTTCCTTTTGCAGGCAGTCAATAACTGTTTTTAATGTTTCTTCCACCCATTTGCTATACTTTTTTGCCGCAAACATCACCCCGAAACAATCCGTAATAATTTGCTGTGTTGCTTCTTCGTCTATTTTGTACATTTCCCACAAGCTGTTATCATCTAACTTTTTGATATAGCTTTCTAACGCCTGCTGGCTTCCTATCCCCTGTACGCCGTCTTCTCTGAAAATGCGAAGCACTCTTTCCAGCGTCTCTTTATCCGTCCCCAGCTTTTCATCCTGCCATAGCTGCACTTCTCCCATGCTCTCTTTCCTCTCTTTCCTGCTTATAGTTTTTCAGTTCGTCGATCGCCCTTTTATAGCAATCAATGTCTTCTGTTTCCTTTGCTCTTACAATGCACTTCCCGCGCGTTTCTCCGCTGTACTCCCATATCTCGATCAGAGCGTCTTCGCTCTCATATATGCTAAAGTGCATATGTGACCGCAGATTATATTTTTTCTGCAATGGGCTGTATATTTCATAGAATTTTCTAACTATTTCCTTGTATTCGTCTTCCATGCGCCGCCCTCTATGTATCTAACAAAAGCCCGTAATTTCACAACTACCCCCCCATAAAATCAGATAGCCGCATTTGTGCCGTTTCCTGCCTGTATCTTTCCTGCGATAAATCAAAATAGTGTCTGCTTAACTCGAAGCCTACGAATTTATGCCCTGTATTCCGGCAGGCAATCAGTGAAGACGCTGATCCGACGTGCGTGTCTAAAATCGTGTCGCCTGCTGCCGCAAAGGTTGTCAAAATCCATTCATAAAGGGCGACGGGCTTTTGCGTCGGGTGTATGCGGTACTCTTTGTTTTTCATGTTCTCTTGGATCATGCCCTGCCATGTATATTTATATTTGCGTACTGCTGTTTTAAAGGAAGTCCACGCCAGTTCGCAGTCTGCAAAATCATTGTTTCCGTTGTTCTTGTCCCACACAATCCAGCACGGGCTGTCATACGGCATTTTTGAAATAAAATGGTTTGCGCCGAAAATGATCTGATTTTTGCTTACTCTGAATAATTCCCGAAAATATTCTTCGTCCGGCGGCTTTACGTCGCCGCCCGCAAACGGTGTATATGCTTTTGCCGTTGCCAGCTTTCCCCGTGTACCGTTCTTTTTGCCGTTTTCTTTTATCCCATACGGGGGATCGACAACGGCAAGATCAAAATAGCTGTCGGGGAAGTCTTTCATTCCCTGCATACAATCCATGTTGTAATATCCGTATTCAAGCATTGCCCGTCCCTTTCTCGCTAAAATATTGTTGTAGGTAACTCAATACCCAAATTCCCGTTTTCGTTCAGCCATTCTATGACAAATTTATACCCCAGTCCGTCTTTGCTCGGCTGCCACATACCGTCTTCGTTAAACTCGCCGCCCCGCATTACATAATCGCATAGCTTCGGCTCCTGTTCAGAAAGCCTTACAAATCTTTGCTTGTCGTGTAAAATTCCAAATCCACAAAATATGCAGCCTGTCCGCTTACACCCTGTTGTCTCATACTGACAATCTCTGTAATCTCTGATATAATCATGTATATTGATTTGTCCGTCTATTCCGTCATTTTTTACAATCACTTTCCCGTATGCTTCCGATATTTCCAGTCTGTTTTCGTGTATATACTGCAAAACATCATTTTCAGTCCAAAATGACATAGGATTGCTAATCGGCGACTTTAATTCAAAAGCATTACACCCGTTTTGAATCCATTGTGAAAGTCTTTGCCTGCTTTCGTCTGCCATTTGTGCCGTAATCGGTTTTTTCTCCCTGCTTGCTTTATGTAAAGGCTTTTTCTTCATTGTGTCGCAACATTTTGATGAAATTTTGAATGGTGCTTTCAGCAAAAAAGAATAGCGGCTTTTATCGTAAAAACTCCCTTTCATAGAGCCGTCAAACATTCTATACGCAAAACAATCTTTCCCCAGTTTCTGAACGTCCCCCACGCTCCTTGATACCTCTTTTCCGATTATCGGGTATCCGTATTTAATAAGCACTTCTCGAAAATTCATATCTGGTCTTAGTTCTGTCACATTTTCCTTTGATAATGCAAAACTTCTTACTGCCGGATATTCAAGCCCAGTATTCACAAATATGGCTTCAATGTTCGGGTAATCTTTTCTTACTATATCTAACAAAACCGTGCTGTCTTTCCCGCCCGAAAAACTGATATACACGCCATCTTCTCCAAATTCTTCTACCCAGCCCCGTATTCTCTGGCGTGTCATTTGAATTTTTGCCCGTAACGGTAATGACTGCATTTGACGCAATTCTCCGATTGTGTGTTTGTATGTAGTGTCTTTCATGCTTTCATTTCTCTTTCTGCTGTCTGCCCCAGTATTATCTTTTTGAATATGCTTTCAAAGATCGGTACTGCAATACTGTTTCCCGCCTGCCAGTACAGCGGCATTGTGTACCGCCCGTTTTTATCCTGTACTGCTGCCGCCGCGTCAAAATCCGCGTCTGTGTACCCTTGAAGCCGCCAACACTCCCTTTCCGTCAAATACCGATACCGCCCGCCGCCGCAGTCTATAACCTGTGTTGGCGTTCTGTCCTGTCTTGTCGTGATTGTATAGGCATAATCTTTTATAATGTTTGCCCGCCGCACTACTCCCTTTTTGCCGATTGCATTGTATACACTCGGCTGGGTAACGTCGTATACTTCCGGCGCGTCCTGTAAAAGAAATTCTTTTATATTCCGCATTGGCGACTTTATCAGATCATCAAAATTAAATTTTTCATTCCCCAGTATTGAAACTGTAAAAACACGCTGCCGCGCCTGCGGAAGCCCGAAGTCCCTTGCGTCCAGTACGGCGTAGCTGTTCGTATATCCCAGCCGCGTCATTTCCTCTATGTATTTATTAAAATTCGCTACCATGTGCCGCGATAATACGTTTTTGACGTTTTCCCATATTACAACGCGCGGCTTCCATACTCCCATTTGCTCTATAATGTGAATTGTTTCCCACATAAGGCTTGAACGTGTCCCGCTCCCCTTGTCTGCGCCTTTCCCCCTGTTTATCCTGCCGCCTGCTGCCGTCGCTTTCCCTTGATGCCCTGCGATCGAAAAATCTTGGCATGGGCTACCGTGTATTAAAATATCCGGCTTCAAGTTCCAGCCCACGACCGACTGCGTTTTGTTCTGCAATTCATTTTTAAAGATTGCATTGTATGATCTGACCGCTTTTTCGTCGATCTCTACATAATCAATACTTTTTACGGGTATTCCTATATTTCGCAAGGCGCAACGCGGCGATCCGATCCCGCCGAATAATTCAAGTATTTTTACCATTTCGGGAATACCCCCCCCCGAAAAGTCCGGCGTCTTTTTTCATTTTTCAGTGTCCTTTCGTGTCGTCTGTGTCCTCATTCTATCTAGGCGGCGATCTCGCTTTCATGCTGTGCCACCCCGCTTTCCGGCGTGTGCATTGTGTTGTGGCTTTTCACATTAAAAAGCTACTGAAAACCTGTTGACCGTTTGCGCGCTCTCTAGCATGGCGCGTCCGCTGCCATTTTTCCACAATGCCCTGTACTCCGGCTGTTGGCTTGCCTTCATCAGCCGCAAGGTTGCCGACCTTGCAGGACGGGGACTGCTGCCCCGTTTCGGCTATTCCCAGCTTTAAAATAAATATCCTTTGTCTACAAGAAATTTGATCCAGTCGCAGCCACAAACGTCGTCTTGTTTTATATACTCATAAAATTCTTCTTTGCTGTTTACGCCGTCCGACTGCATGAAACGCCTTGCTGTTTCTATGTGCTGTGTTTGAAATACATATTTCGCATAAAATGTCTTTTCCATTGTTCCGTAGTCGTTACTGCTTTTCGGTGTCCGCATTTCAACCTTTATTACTTTTCTTTTGCTCTTTGGCGATATTCCTTTTTGAATAACTACCGCTTCACTGAATAACCAGCCATTCCAGCCCCGCCGCATTGGTGCAAATTGTGTCCGCGGTACTTCTACTAAATCCCCCGCTTTTACTTTTTCAAAGTCCACCGTTTTCATCTGCTGCCCCCTTTGCTTTCAACTTCAGCCACCAGTCTGGATTGTTCCGGTATTTCTCGTTGGGGCAGTTGTCGCAGCTTTCCGTTTTGCACTCTCCGCAGAATGTCTCTTGAAAAGCTATGTCCCACGGCGCGTCCAAAACCGGAAGACTTTTCAGAAATGCGCCCAGCGTTTCGGGGCTTGCTGTCAGTTCGTCGTATATCCTCATTGTGTCCCCCCCTATCCGATCGCCCGCTGTGCCGTGTCTGCGCTGTATTTCACACTATCCGCAACAATGATCTTCCCCCGATCTAATTCCCTGTAAATAGTTGCGATATGAACGCCGACTGCTGCCGCAATCGCCTTTTCATTCATTCCGCTGTTGAACATTGCTTCGATCTGCTGCCTGTCCGAAAATACAAGCCGTTTGTACCTTCTCGCCATTTTCTGTGCCCCCTTTTTGTGAATTTGAGTAAAAAAATAATGCGTATGAGTTCCGAAAAACTCATACGCACTTTGCATTTTTACATATATTCTTATATAAAAAATTAAATGCGATAGAGTTTGTTTAACTCTTTTCGCATTTAATTTTAAAACTTAGCAGGTATTTTCCAAATATTTGCACCCCAGTATTTGTAACGGCATTATTTATAAAAATCCTTACGCCTGAATATTACACATATTCTTTAATTGTGGCTTCTATCCTTCTTTTAACCTCATTTGCAATTTCACTGGTCTTCATATTCTGGTATTCTTCATAGTACATTGGCGGCATATAAATCAACTTCACTGTAACCGGTTGAATCGAATTTTCATCAAAGGGCTTAAAAGAATCAATAAGTGCACAGGGCACAATAGGGCATCTTGCTCTGGTAGCGCTTTTAAAGCTTCCTCCTTTAAATTCCACCAGTTGGTTCCCCGCACGGCTCCGCGTCCCTTCCGGAAAGATAAGAAAATTCTTCCCTTTTTTTACATCCTCGGTCATCGCATTGATAACCTTCATAGACTGTCTGATATCATCTCTGTCCATGGCATAGGCTCCCAGCGCCTTTATTACCTGCTTTAAGAGAATAATATTTCTGACTTCCTTTTTAGCTACAAAAGAAAACGGCCTTGGGCAGGAATCCAAAAACACAAGTACGTCAAACATTCCCTGATGGTTGGGGAAAAAAATGAATCCGTCTTCCTTCGGTATGTTCTCTGTCCCATGGGTTTCAATTGTCACTCTCCCCGCACGGTTCGCCTTTTTTGTTATTTTCTGAATTGCCCAAAAGGAGTTTTCATATGAAATTTTATTACTTATTCCGCACCACCAGATTTTCAGAAAATAATAAGGAACTTTCCAAAAAAGCCTGACCACCATCAACGCAATTCTCATATTCACAGCTCCTAATCTTCCCGATACTCCTCAATTGCCGTTTCATAAAGGTCATTACCCTCGCAGTCAATCACAACAATTGCAGGGAACTCCTTTACCTCCAGTTTACGAATCGCTTCCGTCCCCAAATCATCATACGCTATTGTCTCAGAATCAAGAATTGACTTTGAAAGGAGTGCTCCTGCCCCTCCTATTGCTGCAAAGTATACCGCATTGTTACGGATAATTGCCTGTCTGACTTCGTCCCTTCTCTTTCCTTTTCCTATCATACCGTTTAATCCAAGGTCCAAAAGCGCCGGCGCATACCTGTCCATCCGGCTGGCTGTAGTCGGCCCGGCGGAGCCAATGGGGCGCCCTTCTCTTGCCGGCGACGGCCCCATATAATATATCACATTATTTTTCACATCAAAAGGAAGCTTCTCTCCTCTTTCCAGTGCTTCGTACATTCTTTTGTGCGCCGCGTCTCTGGCCGTATAGATAGTACCTGTCAGATACACCATATCTCCGCTTTTCAGCTCTCTGGCCGTCTTTTCATCGTAGGGAACCGTTATATGCCTGTCCATCACCGTTTTCTCCCATCTGTCTGGATATTAAAGTTCTCTTATACAGTGTCTGTTAACATGACAGCAGATATTAACCGCAACCGGAAGGCCTGCTATGTGCGTAGGATAAGTATTGATGTTCACGGCCAAAGCGGTTGTCTTTCCGCCAAGACCTCCGGGACCTATTCCCGATTGATTAATCCTGTCAAGCAGTTCCTTTTCCATTTCACACACATATGGAATCCCGGAGCGTTCATTCACCGGCCTTGTCAGTGCCTCCTTTGCCATCAGCGCGCATTTTTCAAATGTTCCTCCGATTCCGACTCCCACCACCATAGGCGGACATGCATTGGGCCCCGCATCTTTTACCGCTAAAACAACTGCATCCTTGACGCCTTCTATTCCATCCGCCGGCTTCAGCATAAAAATCCGGCTCATATTTTCACTTCCAAATCCCTTTGGCGCTACTGTAATCTTAATTTTATCTCCGGGAACCACATTATAGTGAATAACCGCCGGCGTATTATCCCTTGTATTTTCTCTGATAATCGGGTCCCCAACCACGGACTTGCGCAGATACCCTTCCTGATATCCTTCTCTTACCCCTTCGTTTACCGCATCTGTAAGGATTCCGCCTTCCACATGGACATCCTGTCCTATTTCCATAAAAATAACCGCCATACCCGTATCCTGACAGATTGGTATCCTGTCCTGCGCTGCAATCTTAAGATTATCCTCAAGCTGCCCCAGAATCTGTCGTCCAAGCGGCGACTTTTCCTCTGATGCGGCCCTCTCCAAAGCCTCATTCATATCGACGGAAAGATAGTGATTTGCCTCAATGCACATTTCCTTTATATTTTTTGTTATTTCTTCTGTATTAATTATTCTCATTAAAAGAAATCCCGCCTGTCATTTATTCCGTGATGATTTTTTTAATCTGCTCCAACTCTTTTCCGTCCGGGTTGCCAGGGTGATATTTCAGTATATCTCCGTCATTCTCATATCTGGGAATCAGATGCATATGAAAATGAAAAACGGTCTGTCCGGCGGTTTCTCCGTTATTCTGTAAAATATTGAATCCGTCGCAGCCAAGCTTATCCGTCATGACCTTCATCATCTTTTTTGCCAGCCGGATGGTATCCGCCGCCAAATCATCGGGAAGCTCATAAAGATTTGCATAATGGTCTTTGGGAAGTATCAGCGCATGACCCTTAGCGGCCGGCGCCACATCCAGAATCACTCTGAACTTTTCATCCTCATATATGGCCTGCGACGGTATCTCCCCGGCTATAATTTTACAAAATATACAATTATCCTGTTTCATTTTCTCTCTCCCTCTTTTCTTCCCTATTGGTATTTAACGGTTCTGAGCCTGAATTTTCAGGCTTATTTTCCCATAAAAACAAATATCTGGTCTAATGAACGAAGAATCCTGAAGTCTCCCTTCATTTTCATTGCGCCTCCCATAAACGCCCTCTGGAAGGTCATTCTTGCAAAGATAATATCCTCCATGGTTTCCCTGGTCATTTGTATTTCTACATCAGGATAGTCGGCATTTCCATAATAAATATTGTGCTCCGGCCCGTCAATCTCAATGATAAGGGGCTTTCTTTTCCCTTCCACCAAAATCTTATAAACCGCTTTAAGTCCGGGCTGCGGCGTAAAATGCTCCTTGAAATCATTGATAAATTCTTCTTCGCCGCTGTCCTTTTCGCTGCTCCCCATTAAATCCCGGAACATGCTGGTAAGTTCCTGTATGTCCTGCTTCTGCCTTTTCACATAACTGTCATCAGCAACGTATCTTGACAGCTGTTCGGATTCCTGCGGCGTCAAATCAATATTTTTGGTGATAAAAACCTTCTGCTTTACTGCCTGATTGCTTGCGGGCAGACTTACCATCTTCTGGCTGATGGTGCGGTACATATTTTCCGCCTTTTTTTCTATTATTTTACCGTACTCCTCATTTTCCTCAAAGACAGAAGGGTCTGCGATATAACCGCAGACGCCGCTGCAGGGCAGTCCGCCCAGAATTTCCCATGCGGCGGAAAGCGTAAGTTTCCCGTCTCTTTCTCCAAACGCAGTAGACATGACAATCGGGCACATATAAGTTCTGGCAATCTTTTCCTTATCGCCATAAAGCCAGCAGGCATCCAGAAACTGATGCATATAACCGCCTATCCCATACCACTCCACCGTTGACGCAAGTATAATTCCATCCGCGGATTTTATCGTTTGAGGCAATGTAATAATCTGGCTCTTCAGTTCGTAGAGATTAAAGCGCTCAACTGTGACATGCAGTTCTTCCAAAACCGCCTGCATCCTGTTGATGACATAAAGCGTCGGGTCGTCCATCAGCCCTCTGCCGCCATAATAAATATTAATCTTCATTCTGCCTCTACCTTCCATTCATTAAATTATTACAATAAGTATAAAGCCCTTTCAACTATCTGTAAATAAATTTTAACTTTCCAAGACGAATTTCATCGCCGGGCTCAATCATTTCCGACGTATTCGGCACAATACGCATCCCGTTTTTAAAAGTTCCGTTGGTTGAATTGAGGTCTGTCACATAGATACTGTTCCCGTTTCGTGAAAATTTAGCATGCATACGGCTGATGCTTTGCTCCTTAATAACCATATCCACCGCTCCGGCCAGTTTACCCACCGTAAGGGGAAGCTTTCCAAGGTCTATATGGCATTTATTTTTCCTGTCCATGCTGTAAAGCTTATTCTCACAGTTTTCTGTCCATGGAATAAATACCGTATTTCCCGAATCTGCCGGGGGCTGCGGCGCCTCATACTCGGAAACATCCACATAGCGATATGCTTCGTCCGGCTCTGTCCGGCTCTTTTCTCCCTCCCTGTTTTTTATCCGTTCACGATGCAATGTCATTACAGAGAAAACCAATGCCAGAACAGTGACGGCAATCCAACCTGCCAGAAGATAAATGACCTCCCGACCGGAAAATTTATAATTATTTTTAAGATAAGCCAAAACGGCGCTTCCCAGAATCCACGTTCCCCAGATGGCGCAAAGCGTTATTATCGGTTTATTTTTATCTGCTCCCTCCTTTCCTTCCGGTAAATCTTCCGTCAGGTTATCTTCTGTCTTTTCCTCAAAAAGACGGCTTTCTTTTTGAGGATTAAAACCTCCGCCTGTCGTTTCCTGATATTGTGTCCTTGCTTTTCCCGCCTCCCTGACATCCATAATATCGTCCTGAAACCATCTTAAAATCTCGTCTAATACAAACTGCTCCTTTCCCGTCAAATCCGCAATTTTATAAACCATCTCAACAGCTTCCATATCCTCGTTGTTTACTCTGGTCATGAGAAAGTCCAACAGTTCGGAAAACTTTCCCTCCTCTGAATCGGGATAATACAGAAAGTAAAATTCCCCGCTTTCAATATCCTGAAAAATATATTCCGGCTGCAGAATAAGGCAACTGCTATCCAGCAAATATTTTTGCAGATGTTCATTTACTCTTTTCAACTGTAAAAAGAACTTGCACAGCTGTTCCATGCCAATACTTTTTCCGTCGTAAATACTGGCAAGACTCTGTCTGGAGGTGATTTCATAATATAGCAGCATTTCCCCGTTAATATGCCGCTCCTGACTCTCCAAAAGTCCCTTGATTTTATTTTCTGTAACCATTTTTCTCTGATAAACATTTTCCGTGAGACATCCGTTATCCTTTAAAATAAGATAATTATGTCTGTAATCCTTATAATATTTGACATCAAGCATGTCAGCCTTTTCTCCTTTCTCTGACAATTTCAATCGGATTCACCTTATATAGTTCTTTTCGTATACTTTTTGCCGAACCTCTCTGCACCGCCCGCACCACAACCTTTTCTTCCCCTTCTTCAAACGTTCCTTCTGTAGTCCCAAAATACGGGTAATATTTTCTCCGGCCGGGCATTCTTTCTTCTACATATTCTTTCGCCCGCCAGTTATCCGCTTCTTCCGTCCCGTATATAACCTCTCCGTATCCTGTTCCCCCTCCCGAAAACCGTTCCCCCCGCATCCCCAGCAGAAAATTATCCTGGGAAATCATACAGCGGCAATATAAAAAGAGAGCTGCCAGAATAATCAGCAGGTACAGGAACAATACCAGCGGCAGAATAAAGCTTGCTTCCACCGTAAAATATCCCTTCCACTTTTTATGCATAAAGTAACGCCACCTCCATCCCTATAAGTAAAAAGGGAACAAACGGAATCGGGTCATACTTCCTCCTCAAAAGACAAATCACTCCGTAAATTCCCGAAATCATAATCCCTGTGACAGTCACTGTCAATGTAAAGATACCTCCCAGCCACAAGCCCAGAGTCATAACCAGTACTCCGTCCCCATAGCCAATACTTTCCCCCGTCAGAAAAGAAATAAGCACCAGCATACCGCCGGGCAGCATATCAGCAATTACCTTCTGCCAGTAAAATTCGCCCGAAGCCATGCGGTATATTACCGCTGCAATCGCAAACGCCGTCACAATGCAGACGGATATTTTCTTTTCCCTGATGTCTTCCGCCGCCGTTACTGCAAGCAGCAAAAGTCCGGCCAGATACTCTGCCATTTTTTCACCTTGTTCTCCACATTTAATTTTTTTGCACAAACAGGCGGTTTTATATCCCGTTTTGCGCTACCCGCCGCATTTGCTGCACGCTCCATAGCCGCCGGCCTCGCTCAGCGGAATCATATACACCGTTCTTTTCAGTGCCGGACAGTCTGACTTTCCATGATAAGCTCTCCCCTCTTGTGTGAAATAAACAATGCCCCCCTTTACGGGTCTGCATCGCCGGCAGGCATAATACTTTCCTCCCGAGGCATTCCTTAACAAACCTGCTTCCTCATAGCTTACCGCTGCCGGGCGGGGATTTAAATATGTACAATGATATGATAAGTGATACCTGCTTCCTGTTTTTGTAATATATACATAAACCTCTTTTGACCCGCTGCCTTGTCCTTCCCCGCCGGTATATCCAATCCATGAATGGGTAAAAAATCTGTCTTTCACTTTGATTTCCCCGATTGGAAGCCATGATATAAAAGGTTTGAAGCCGTACTCCGCCAGCAGCTCTATCTGTCCGTTTCCCTGTGAAGACTCCTGTAATGCCACCCCTTCCCTGCCGCCCTCTACGCACAGGTAGGGGTAGAGCTGAGAATCTAAGTATTCCCGAACCCGGTTTTTTGCCCCCGGGCTGCCTTCGCCGGCGTATACTTCTGAATCTCCCTCAAACGCCGCGGCGTTTCCCGCCTGGTGCAACGCTTCCTGCACATTGGACTGAAACCGCACCGCCTCAAGTCCCAAAATTACTGTCATCATAAAAAACAAAAATACAGGAAGAACCAGACTTCCCTCCAGCGCCATGCTTCCCTTTGATTTCCTGAAAGGAAGAAAAGGTGCTCTCTTACGCCTTTTGAGAGAAGGGATTTTTAGTTTATTCATATACGATTACCGCTCAAAGAGAGCACTTCTCCTTCCTTTCATCATCAGAAATATCCATATTTACGGTTCAATGAGTATTGATTCCCCATGCCGCCCACACCGGTTATCCTTGCCTCAAGCCTTTCAATGCACCAGTCCATGGAAAAACCTTTATTACCATCAGCTGACCGGATATCCATTTCCATAATGTCCATCGCCCGCAGATTTACTTCCTCTTTATCCAGCAGCAAAATCATTGCCGCCAGATACTGCCCATATGACAGACCCAAGCCGCCTCCCGACGTATAGAAACCTCCTTCCAGCACATGTCTTACCGACATTGAATGGCCGGACTTCCTGAGCGGAACCGCGCCCCCGAAAAAAAGCGCTCTCACGTCGCAGATACTTTCCAGAAAAGCGCAGGCATACAGGATACTTTCTGTCACGGGCGACCTGAACTCCTCCTTAAGCGTTACTGCCAGCAATTGTCCGGCCGCCCGGGAGGCCTCCTCCCTCAGCCTTCCGTCCGCCATTGCCTTTGAGACGTTATCGGCAAATCTCCATCTGAACAGCCTTTCCGCAACTGCCCTCATGTTATCCATATCCGACGCTTCCCCCGCAGCAATATATTCCAGCTGGCAGGAGAGAAGAGATTCCTCCTTTTTACTGCCAAAGCGCCCCATCTTGTCAAAAAGATAGGATAAAAACAGCTCCTCGTCCTCCCTGTACCGGCGTCCCGCGCTGCCGTCATTTTGAATATACCTGTGGGAAATGTATTCCTGGAGAAGTACTTTCGCCGGACTTAAATCATGGGATTCGATTTGGGACAGATAAAGAATATCGCTTCCCGCAAGGGCATAGACCCAATCCGCCGGGTTGGATAACGGCACCTCTTCCCATACTCCCTCATCATTTTGAATTCGCGGAAGCTCTATCCCCGCAATCTGTCCCATAACGCCTGCCCAGTCATCCATGGGAGAAGCGTTCTCCAAAGCTCTGACTTCTTCCATCATCTCCGGTACTTCTCTTTCCTTTCCCGAAATACCCGTGTCTTCTATGTAAAGAACAGCCTGATTTCTCATCGACGCTCCCTTATCTGCCGCTGCCGTTTCAACTGACAAAACATCGGTATTCTCAACTGACAGCCTCCCCCAGGGTGAGCGGCTGCCGCTTAGCGCCCGCGAAGTATTCTCCTCCACATAATATTCCAGCCGGTCTTCCACATTTGCAATTGACGGAGCTTTTCCCAGATAAGAAGCGTCCACATAAATCAGGTCATACCTCTTAAACAGCCCGGCATGAAACTCTGAAAGAACCGCATTCATTCCGGTATCGGCTGCACATTCAAACCTGACCTTTTCCGCATTTCTTATAGCGCCGCCTGTAAGCAGCAGGACAAAGCCCGTCATTATGGACAGCGACAATGCTAAAAATATGGTCAAATATCCTTTCATCAGGCTAAAATCGCAGAGCTGTCAACAGAAATTTTTTCAAAAATCGTACCTGCAAGCTCCTGAATCTGTGTTTTGAAAATCAGTACCAGCCCGATTAAAACCACAATAATAAGTATCATTTCCACTGTTCCCATTCCTCTGTTATCTTTTCTCAATATATCAAGTATCCTTTTTCCCATTTTTCCTCCATTCCAAAGCGCTACAGCTTTATTCCTTATCCATTATCATAAATGTTGCTTAAATACTTCCAAAATCCATGTAGGCCGGCGCCAGTATTAAAAACATAATCACCAGCAGCATCAGCACCATGGGAAACAACAGTTTCGTACCGGCCTCCTCTCCTGCCTTTCTTGCCAGATTCCGCTCATCCTCCTGGGCGCTGTCAGCTTCCTGGGAAAGAATTGCCAGAAGCCGGCTGTTTCCCTGTTTTAAATGCACCGACAGTAAAAATCCCAGCCGTCGGTACTGCGTTTTTTTGCAGCGTCTGCCAAATTCCTGATAAACCCGCTCCTCCGCTCCCCCGTTTTCCAGCTGATAGCAGGAAATTTTCATCTCCTCGCTAAGATAATGGAAGCTTCCGGCTTCATTCCTGTTCCTATAATCCGATGCAATTCTGATAAACGCGTTTTTTACTGTGAGTCCCGCCGATAAATACAGGCGCAGTTTGCTGACAAAACCGGGATAATCCCTCTCCAGCTGCCTGTCCCTTTTTTTGCAGCTCCTTGTCAGGTCATTTTCCATTCCTCTGCCGATAAGAAGGCTTACTGCCAGGGAAAGAAGAAGGAGCAATATTCCGCCGCCTGTTTCCTTCTCCCCCCATATAATGTCTTTTCCGTCAAGAACGGAAGGAAGAAGCAGTTGTTTTTGGCTTGCACCTTTTGCGTCAACGCCGGACAGGGCTTCATCCAGATTTCTGAAAAAGCTTTCCTCCTCGTTTAGTATTTCCGGCAGCAAATATATTTCATATTCAAAACAGGTACTTTCATTTTCACAGGAGGCTTCAACCGTGAGAACTATCCGTTCTCCCTCCGGCTGTATGCCTGTCCTGTTCACCTTCCCGTCTCTGCGCACCCTTTCGCTGTTTTCACTCCGCCAGACCAGTCTGAACGGATACCCTTCCACAGCGGAAACAAGATTTAAATCGCCTGCTATATGCCCCAGGTCCTGATTATCCTTTTTGATAATATCAGGCAGCTTCCTTAGCAGCTCGTCAAGCATCCGGCTTTTTTCCTCGCTTGAAAACTTCCTTTCCTTTACCAGAAAGGGAATCTCCCTGCTCCACTCTCCCGCCCTGGCCCATAAGGTTACCTGATAATCCCCCGCACCCCATTCATTTCTGAACAGCTGCCCCCCTTCCGCCATCTTTTGCTCCTTCCGGCTGCACAGTTGAAGCAAAACGGCAGACACTATCCCTGCCATCAGAACGGTAAATATCCACGTTAATTTCCGCACCTGATATTCCTCATACAGCTTTTCTCCGTTTTCCCGCGGGTTCAACTGTCTGAGAGCTCCCATTACCTTTTGATTTTTGTTTTTGAATAACACCGGCCTCATCTGCCTGTAAAATTTCCGGGCCATTAAAGCCAGAGGACATCTCATTTGCATATTTTTCCGCTCCCTGTATCTTTTCAAAGCAACGCCAGCTCGCATTTCTCCGCATCATATTCAGGAAAGTAATCTCTCCGGGGATATCATCCGAACCGACATCATATAGGCCAGAAGGTAAACCGACAGAGCAGCGCTCATCAGCAAAACTCCGCCGAAAGAACGATACAGGCCGCTGAAATATCCGGGAGAGGTAATCGTGATGTACAGCATGATTAAAAAGGGCATAAAATTCATGATTTTCTGTTCCAGGCGTCTTTCACTCAATAAAACGCCTATCTCCTTTTCCGCCTCTATTTTACAGATAATAATATCCGCCGTCTTTTCCATAATTGCCGCCATATTTCCGCTGCTTTCCTGGGAAATTTCATATACCTGGGCAAATTCCTTTATCTCCCCAATATCCAGCCTGTCCCCTATTTGTCTCCAAAGCTCTGAAAAAGCGATATTATTTTCCCTGCCGGATTTCAAAACCTGTAGCATCCGGCACACGCTACTGTCCTTCCCATATAACTCCTTCATATCCTCATAGCCTGAAAGAAACGCATTTTCCGCCGAAAATCCCGCCTTCTGACCGGTAGATACAAGCAAAAGCAGTTCCTTGAACTGTTCCCGCGCAGCCTCCTTCTTCCTGCGGTATAGCGCTGTTTCCTCCATTCGATAATACATAAGCCCCACCGCCAGAAGCGGGACAAACGCCCAAAGGGAGCGATAGAAAAAGTAGTTCAGCAGCGCCATAACCAGAACGCTTTTTACGGCAGGCAGCCTTCTTTCCGCCCGGCTGACAGGTAAAAGAAAGACCTCTTTATGCCTCTTTTTATTGAACTTCTTCATAAGCAGACACGCCCCTTTGCGCCATAATTCTTCCGCCCGTGTTCCTCCGCATCTTCTGTTTTCCGCAGCACTCCCAATATCTTGCCCGTATCGGAAACCCCGCTTTGTTCAAATCTGTAAATAGTTTTCATTATAACCTCGCCTTCCGAAAACCCGTCCGGCCGCGCAATTTCAAGCACCCGCCTGCTGCCGTCCCGCAGTCTTCCCAAATGTACCAAAAGCTGAAACCCGGAGGCAATTTGCCGGCGGATAGCGGAAATTGGCATTTCCATTCCCATAAGTACCATTGTTTCCAGACGGCTCACCACATCCCGGACGCTGTTTGCATGTACCGTTGTCATTGCGCTGTGCCCTACATTCACACTCTGCAGCATGTCAACCGCCTCTTTCCCCCGCACCTCTCCGACGATAATTCTGTCGGGCCGCATCCGCAAAGACGCCTTAATCAAATCGCGAATGGTAATTTCAAGGCAGCCTTCCACGTTGGCGTTCCTCGTTTCCAGCCTCACCAGATTGGAAATATTTCTTATCTGCAGCTCCGCGCTGTCTTCTATGGTAATTACCCTCTCAGCTTCGGGTATAAAACCGGACAGGGCATTTAAAAATGTTGTTTTACCGGAGCCGGTTCCTCCGCTTACCAGAATATTCTGCCCGTCCCACACGGCTCTCTCCAATGTCTCTTTGCATTCCTCTGTCAGGGCATTTTGCTCCAGCAGCCGTTCCATGGTAAAAGGTTCTTTGGGAAAACGCCTGATGGTCAGAATCGGGCCGTTAACGGCAACCGGGTCCAGCACCACATTCACCCTCGCGCCGTCCGAAAGCCTTGCATCCACAATAGGCGACGCCTCATTCACCACCCGATTACAATCCGCCGTAATCTGCCAGATAACATGGCGAAGCTTTTCCGGCGAATCAAAGCTGATATCCAGCTTATGCAGCTTCCCGTTCCTCTCTATAAAAATTCCCTCGGTGCCGTTGACCATTATCTCCGTGATTTCAGGATTTTCAATAAGCTCCTGCAAAATTCCAAGCTGCCTGATAGAATGAAATATTTCCTTCCGAAGCCGTTCTCTCTCGGCCACCTCAAGGCAGCGCTTTTTGCTCTCCTGCTTTATCTGTTCATCAATCCGCTCCCTGACCTCCTCCTCGCTCATCTGACAGGAAAGGTCAATTTTTTCCATAATCGATTCCTGCAGCTTAAGGTTCTCCTCTTTATCCACCTGTTTCCTCCTTAAAAAGCTCCGGAAATACCTTTTCCCTGATATATCCGGCCAGCTCCCCATAAGTCAGTTCTTCAAAATGTATCGGGAGCTGTCGGAACACCGGAAGCTTAAAGCGGGTTGACCTGGCTGTAATATCCCCGAAGCTCATATGCTCAAGGGCTCTCTCATACTGCTCAATTTTAGCCATTGCAATCCCGTCATCGCGGTAAATGGTATAAATATTGTCGCACTCCTTAAGCACCTCCCACAAATCCATAATGCCGTCCGTAAGGTCCAGTATCAGGTATTCATATTCGCTGGTCTTTTCGATTTCCTGAAACAAATCAATCCACTGGCTTCCCCGGATTCCCGCAAGATTCTGATAAATCTCCGCCGGCGGAATGAAATCCAGTCCGTTCACCGTCTCCACCATACTCTCCATGCGGTAGGCCAGCTTTTCCCTTGCACAGGAAAAATAATACATAAGGTCTGAAATATCGCTGTTAAAGCTTCTGCTCAGTATCTTTCCAAAGCCCGAATAGATTTCAAAATTTAAATAAAGGGTTTTGTAACGCCTGGCAAGCATCTGGCCAAGGGTCAGGGAAAATGTGGTTTGAAGGCACCGGCCAACAGGCGTGTAAATTCCTATAATCCGCATTCTGCGTCCCCTTGTCCGCAGCGCCGCCGGCACATCTCCCGCCTGGTCCGTATAATATTCCATTACCTCATGGAGTATGTTTTCACAGGACTGATACTTATTGATGTGATGCAGAGCCTTGCTTAAGCTTTCTCCGTTTTCACTGAGAATAATGATGTGTGGAATTTTTAAGGCTTCCACTTCCTGTTTATAGACGCTTTCTGAGATGAGAAGACATTCGATATCCGTCGTCCCGGCACAGGAGTAAAATTTATCTTCCTCTGTAAAAACATAAATTTCAAAGGGAAGATTCACCTTTTCACTGATAAACTCCATAAGCCGATACGCATAGTTCTCCTCGCTGTCAAAAATCGCAAGGATTCTTTTGTCCAATATAACCCCCTTTCCAAATCATAAAAATTGATTCCGCCTGCATGTCCATTGCTAAAACATTGGTTTACGAAGAGAAACTCTTCATATGAATGTTAGATAGAACTTTGGCCTGTCCAAAGGACTGCCTTGTCAAAACTGATATAAAAGAATGTTTTGATTGTAAAATGAATTATAGAGAAAATAAGCGGCGTTGTCCATTGACAATTTTACCAATCTTGTCATTTGTACATTTTCTACAAAAGCATATAAAAATTTATCCCGTAAAGCATTGCAACCCCCGGAAATCCAAGGATTCCCGATGTCAAAAAGGTAATCGGATTATAGCCCAGATGCATGCCGGGCATCAGCTCCGCAAGGAAAAGATTCAAAAAATAAATTGACATCATCCCCAATACGCCCCGCAGCGCAAAGTTTATTACAAGCTCCGCTTTATTTTTCATTGCCCCGATTACCAGCACAATCGCCAATATACCTACGATAAACCAAATACCCGTCTGTGTATCCATAATTCGTCCCCCTTCCTTTCTTCAATATATGTCCCTGTTTTCAGGCTTATACCGGAATAAATAAAGAAATTTATGATTATACTCTAAACAAAAGGTAATTATTGGATATTTTCGGAATAATATGTAACAGGGAAATGGTGTCGCAGTAGAAAGGCATGGTTGTTAATATGAAAATGTATTTTAGTCAGAGCTCACGGGTAAACCGGACGCTTTCAGAAAAGGAAATCGCGCGCAATGCGCTTCTTTCAGACCTGGAAAAGACAAAAAAGGCGCTGGAAATTGCATATGCCGGTTTTGACAATGTCACGGAGCCGGATTTGATTGACTGTTATATCTATGAAATGAATTCTGTGTTAAAGCGCTACAAGTTCTTAATGGAACAGGCAGCGGCTATTATACCGCTGCCTGAAGAAAATACGCATTCCGCCGCACTAAACACGGAAACCCCGGTCACCACCCTGACCGTCTAGGTTTTCCATAAGACTGTTCCGCCCGTAGGTAAGACCTGCATACACCGTCTGTGTGTTTGCCATCACCGGGCCGGAAGTATCCTGTCCGCTGATTTGCTCATAGGCATCGTGGAGCTTTGTCATAATCATTTTTACGTGGGAAAGCTCCTGCGTGCTGTTCCGCACATCGGCCATTGCAAGCTCCTTATTTGCATAGAGGTAAAGCTGCCAGAGATTCGCCGCCGGTTCGTACTCAAAATGAAGGGATGTCATTAATTCTTTCAGGCATCCCCTTGCCTTTCTTATTCCCTCCCTGAATCCGGCTCTGTCCTTCTTTTCATGGGCGCTTACTGCCTCCTCGAGATAAATCAATAGCATTTCGTAAAGAATGACCACCAACTGCGTCTTGTTCGCCTGGGTAATCTTAAGTGTGTATTGCTGTTTTAATTCCTTCGTCATTCCCTGTTAACCTTTCACCGGAGTAAACCCGGAAACTTGTTTTTACAGACAGCACTAAACTGATATCCGCCCGAAATTCCTGCTTCGCCGGATAAAAAAACCTACTGCAATAACTGCAGAACCTGAGACGGCCTCTCGTTCGCCTGCGCCAGCACGGAAGTGCTTGCCTGCGTCAACACCTGCAAGGTAGTATAATTCGTCATTTCCTCCGCCATATCCGTATCCATAATCCGGGAATATGCCGCAGTCATATTTTCACTGGTGACGTCCAGACTGGCAATGGTATGCTCCAGACGGTTCTGGTAAGCGCCGAGACGGCTGCGCACGCCTGATACATACTTAATCGCGCCCTCCATCCTGCTCAAGGTATCCGACGACTCCTCCTGCGTCCTCAAGTTGGCGGCGGACAGCTCCATGTTCTCCAGAGAAATATTGGGAATCCTGATGGGAAGCTCCTGCCCTTCGTTTGCGCCAATCTCCATATCCATTGCACCGAAGCCCACTAAATCTATGGTGGCGTCTATCGCCACATCTGCCCTCGGATTATTACCATCCAGATTTGTTACCCGAACCTTGAGTTCAAATCCGGCGTCGTTTCCAATGGTAACTACATTTCCGTCCCAGGTCTTTACGCGTACATCTTCCGGAACTTCAATATCCTTTGCACTTAGCAACCCCGTAATAGGTGGGGTTTGGGCAAATTCCGCTATATCTTCTATTCTGCCATCCTCGTCAAAAGAAACTGTTAAACCCAGTTCATAAGTTCCGGTTATCACATCATCGCTGTAATACGTCGTCTTGACATTGATGTCGGTAGGTTGCGTACTCGTCGTATACCCCTTCAAATCAAACGTCCCGTCAAGCAGCGACTGTCCGTTAAACTCCGTCTCGTTGGCAATTCTGGTGATTTCCTCTTTCAGCTGCTGAACCTCATTGTCGATGGTCAGCCTGTCGTCGTCCGTAATCGTACCGGTGCTGGCCTTTACGGCAAGCTCATTGATTCTCTGGAGCATTTCATGGATTTCCGACAATGCTCCGTCCGCAATTTCAATTACCGAAACGCCGTCTCCCGCATTCTGCGTTGCCTGGTCGAGATTCTCTATCTGGGAATTCATCCGCCTTGCCATGGCGAGACCGGAGGGATTATCCTTGGGATTTACCACCTTAAGCCCGGAGGACAGTCTTGCCAGCGAATCCCTCAGCTTGTTGTCCGATTTGTTTAAATAATTGTTGGCAATTACTGCCGATGCATTATAATTGATTTTCATACGCTTCTTCCTTTCTCTATTCCCGTTTCCTGTACAAATCCTATAAACGCCTTTGCCGCCTTATAGAGCAGACCCGAATCGTCGCCCGTCCGCCGCTCTGCGGAGGCTTTGAGCGAAAACTCTGTTAAATTCAGCTTCTCTCCGGTGGTAAAATAAATATCGCCGGCTGTAATTCCATCCTTTTTAAGCTGCCCCAGCAAAGATTCCTGATTATCCTTCAAAAATCCCGTACCGGCTTCCTTACTGCAGATGCAAAGCCCGGAAAGTCCCGATTCTGTCAGTTCAAAGTTCGCCGCCACTTTTCCAAATATTTCCGCCTCAAAGCTGACGGCAACCCTGCTTTCCATTTGTCCGCTATGTATGATTTTCAGATTGATAGACGTAAGACCGTCGCCAATCCTTGCGGGTATCTCGTAATTTTCTTCCTTTGCCATACCGCCCATAAACGTAACCTGCTTATAGAGCATACTCATGGCTTTTACGTCAAGAGCCCTGGCCGATTCGGAATAAGCCATATTTTTTAATATGTTCTGAATGGTCTCCTGAAAGCTTTCGTAAGCTTTCTGCGTGATTTCCCGGCCGCCTCCGTTCCCCTCCGGGCCGCCGCCCAGAGCATCGAGAACCTTTTCGCCCGCTTCCTCCAAAATCTCTCCGGCGCTGGAGGCATTGTCCTCCTCCGGCTCTGCCAGCTTTTCAAACTCCCGCCAGATTTCCTTCGGGCTCTTCAAAAGCCTTTCCGCCGCCATAAGATTTTCGGCTGTGACCGGCTGATTATAATCCGTCAGATACCGGAGTACTTCTTCCTCGGATTTCATGGCCGTACGCACCTCATTGTACGCCATGCGGTCAAATTCCTTCCCGGCAGCCTCGTCTCCCGCGTCCTCAAGAAGTTCTTCCAGCTCGCCGCGCTCCGGCCCGCCGCCCGCCGCAAATCCTCTTTCAATCTGACTGGTAATGCTTTCCCGGCCCGTCTTTTTAGCGTCCACACCGCCGAAATCGTCGTCCACGGTATAGTCCATTTTTCCGCGCTTCATACTTCTGTGGGCTTTTAAAAGGTTTTCCAGCGTAAACTCCGCTCCTGCCTGCCACAATGCGCCGACCGCCGCGTCGTCCGCCTTTTCTATCTGGCGCACCAGGCGGTAGATGCCAATATACGCGCTTTTTTCTTCCTGTGAAATTCCCTTTTGCTTTTCCAGTTTATATAAAAATCTGCTGTAGGACTCCATCTCCTTCGAGTCGTCCCCGCCGCTTTGCTGATTAAAGTAATTGCCCAGCTCCTCAAGGGACATGGAAAGGGGATTTATCCCATCCCGTATCATATTTAAAACCCGGCCCGGCTTCATCTCCCTGAGGATTCTGCCTAGCAGCTCATCCTTTTCCCGAACCTGGCCGACGTTTTCCTGTGTGATTTCCAGACTGTTGTAGCCGAGAATCCGAACCGCCCTCCTGTTCATCTCCGAGGTTTCCAGATTCATGCTCTCCAGAATATCATCCACATTCCGAAACGCCTTTTGAATGGAATCTCCCATATCCTTCCGGGGTTCCGTCATCATGGTTTCGTAGCTTTGTCCGGCTTTCTCGTATTCCTGAGCTCTGGCGACGCCGTAAGTGTGGACCTGCGTTAAAGTATAGGATACCGACACGCTTGTCATTATCGCTGCGGGTGCAAACCGGATTCCGCGCAGGGTTCCGAGGGTTTCCTCAAAGAGGGACGACTTTTCCCTTGCCGCAGAGCCGTCCACCTGACCTGTCAGTTCCTTGAACACCCGCATTTCCGCCGCTTTTAATTTATCAACAAGCTTTTCGAGAGACGCTGTTTCTATCTGAAAACCGCTCCGAAGGAGCTTTAAATTCACTTCCACCGTCATGGTCAGCCGGACTTCCTCAAGGAGCCTCCGCCCATGGATATTTTCCGGTAAAACGCCTTCCCCGCCCCGTCCCGGGCGGCCGGTCATGCCGTCCTGAGCCGCCAGCAGATTTCTCAGGGTGAGAGGCAAATCCCTTGCCATCACGATATCCGCAGCATTATCTTCAATGGACGCCGTCTTTTCCATGATTTCTGCGGCTTTTTGCAGGTCGGTTTCTTTCTTCCCCAAATCCACTTTTGCCGGCTCCGTCCCGTCCGCCAAAGCGCAGGCCGCCGCCGTCATAAAATCCTCCACCGTTACCGGGAATTTGTGCTCCCCGATACTGCCAAGCAGCGAAAAGGTCTCCTCATTTAAAGGAATCCCCTTTTCCACCAGCCACTTTGCCTTTTCAAAGTTTTCTTCATTTGCCTGATATCCGGCTTCCTCAATCACCTTTTCCATCTGGGGGCGAAGCTTTTCAAAATCAATCTCGTCAGGCTTTTTCGCATAATAGCCTGCCACGCCGCCCGCCGCATAGTAGCCCTTTCCCTGACGGTTTCCGTCATGAACCGCCGAATATCTCGCCGTGTAGAGATTCTCCGGGGTTGGCTCCAAATGATTTTCAACCATATATTTCACGCTACCCTCGGGAAGCGAATCCACCCGGTTTAAGATATCCCAGGCTTCCCTGACCGCAGCAATATTTTCCTCTGTCAAAGGAACGTTCTTTTCCTCAAACTGCCTTTTCAGCTCCTGCGCAAACGCCTCGCTTCCCGCAATTTCCCGCAGGGCGTCGTCGCTGACGGTATCCGTATATCCGGCAACCTCCGTCCCCCCTTTGGCAAGAGCCACCTTTATTTTATCAACAATCGTAACCACCGTTTCAATATCGGTGCTGCCGGGATGAAAGCCTTCCTTCTGGAGTCTGGCAAAGTCTTCGTCCGACACAGAGTTCGACATAATCGCCATGTAATCCCGTTTGGCCTTTACATCCTCCTGCTCCGCCGCGGCAATCACCTCGTCAATGCTTTTCCCGTGCTCGGCATAGGCGCTGTTATCCATCACGCTGCCCGAAATATCCAGCGAAAATCCGCTGCCCTGCGTCTTTTCCGCACTGTGAGCCCCGTAAGCCGCCGCTCTGCCGCCGTTATCCGTATATATCCCGGAAGTCTTTACTTCCACGCCCTCAAATGTAATATTCATTCTGCTTAACCTCAAATATTCACTAAACATCCATATGCCGCTTTGCCGCACGGAAAGCCAAGCCTTTTGCCTTCCCGTGAAAAAGGGCGAATGCCTTACGCATTCACCCTTTATTTCGGCACATATTTTCTTTTTCTTAACATCTGCTAAAAAACAAATACCGCAGCCGCATAGGGCGGAAGGTCTAAGGTAATACTGTAATTCCTGTAATCACACTCGTCCTTCACCGCCGTAATTTCCTTTGGAATCACGCCGCCCGCTCCGCCGAACCTCTCTTCCACGCTGCTCAGCAGCAATTTATATTTCTTCTTTTTGGGGACGCCCAGCTTGTAATTTTCCCAGGCGACAGGCGTCATATTGATGATAAACAAAAGATTGTTTTTCCCGCTTGAGGATTTTCTGAAAAAGCTGTAGGTGCTTCTGTCCTTATCGTCACAGTTCAGCCACTCAAATCCGTCCCAGCAGTTGTCAAACTCGTACATACAGGGATACTTCCTGTAAATTGTAAGAAGCTCCTTCACGTACTCGTGAAGCCCCTTATTTAAATTCTCGCCCAAAAGGTTCCAGTCCAACTCCCGCTCCTCGCTCCACTCTCTTTCCTGCCCGAAATCCTGACCCATAAAAAGAAGCTTTTTCCCGGCATGGCCAAACATAAACGTATAACCGCAGCGCAGATTTGCATACTTATCCACCTGGTAGCCCGGCATTTTGTTCACCATGGAGCACTTCAAGTGAACCACCTCGTCGTGGGAAAGCGGAAGAATATAGTTTTCGCTCTCATTATAGGACATGGCAAAGGTAAGGGCGTAGTGATTGTCCTTCCTGAAATAGGGGTCCAGCTTCATATATTCGCAGAAATCATGCATCCATCCCATGTTCCACTTAAAGGAAAATCCAAGGCCATCATCCTCCACAGGGCCGGTTATTTTAGGCCATGCCGTGGATTCCTCGGCAATTGTCAGAAAGCCCGGATAGGTGCCCCTTACCACGGAATTTAAATGCTTGAAAAATTCAATCGCGGCCAGATTTTCATTGCCGCCGTATTTATTGGCCACCCACTGGCCATCCTGCTTGCCGTAATCCAGATACAGCATGGAAGCCACCGCGTCCACCCGAATTCCGTCAACATGGAATTCCTTTATCCAGTACAGCACATTTGCTATCAGGAAATTCTTGACCTCTGTCTTTTCATAGTTGAAAATTTTGGTTCCCCAGTCGGGATGCTCTCCCTTTCTCGGGTCGGGATGCTCAAAAATACACTGGCCGTCGAAGCGTCCGAGACCATGGGCGTCCGTGGCAAAATGCGCCGGCACCCAGTCAAGAATCACGCCGATTTTGTTTCTGTGAAGCTTATTAATCAGATACATAAAATCCTTCGGTTCCCCGTAGCGGGAGGTGGGAGCATAATACCCCGTCACCTGATATCCCCAGGAACCGTCAAAAGGATACTCGGCAATCCCCATAAGCTCAATATGGGTGTATTTCATTTCCTTCAGATATTCCACAATCCTGTCGGCAAATTCACGGTAATTGTAAAAGCCCTTTTCCTCGGGCCTCGGATGACGCATCCAGGAGCCAATATGGCACTCATAAATTGCAAGAGGCTCCTTATTATAATCCTTGCCGGAACGCTCTTTCATCCATACGCTGTCCGTCCACTTGAAACCGGAAATGTCAGCCGTCTTAGAGGCCGTACCGGGACGGAGCTCGGCGCTGTTTGCAAAAGGGTCAGCCTTGTACAGCTTTTCCCCATAAGGCGTGGTTATTAAATATTTATATAACTCGCCTTCGCCTACGCCCGGAACAAACGCTGTGTGAATTCCGCCGGGCCCGATTTTTTTCATAGGATTGGCTGTTTCGTCCCAGCCGTTAAAAGACCCGATTACATGAACGCTTTCCGCATTCGGAGCCCAGACGCCAAAGAACATACCTTCCCTGCCTTCCTGAACCGTGGGATGGGCGCCAAGCTTTTTATAAATATCATAGTGCGTCCCCTGGGCAAATAAATACTGGTCTGCCTCCGAAATAAAAACGTCTTCTTCTGTTTTTTTAACTGTTTCTCCCATTCCTACATTACCCCCATACTAATAGTGCATAAAATCTTTTTCTCGAAGAACAATCATGTCCTCTTCATCATAACGCTTGCCCAGCAGCACATCGACAAAATGCTGAGGCGTCTTTCTGTCCGCATAATAAATCGCCTCGTCCACCAGCTCCTCAATTTCTCCCAGAGTCACCTCATGGTCGCTGGTCTGCATGTCTGCGATTCTGGTGTGCAGCGCAAGGACTCCCAGCTCGTCAATGGTATACTCCTGCTCCAGAGCGTACTTTTTGGCATATTTTACCAGTGTCTGGTCGTCAAGAGCCTCCACATCCACCCGCAGATTAAATACCGGCTTAAGCTCCGGATATTCCTCCAGGAAATCATTGATTTTAGGCTTCGTCCCTTCGAGTAAAACGATAAGCCCCTGGCTTTCCTGATTCAGCGCCCCTAAAAGCTGCTCCACTGTGGGCTTCTTCATAGATGCCGCGCCTTCAATAATCAGCGCTCCCCCGGAAAGCTTCGATAAGGTAGCCGCCACATCCTTCTTGTTCATGGTGCTCCCGGAAATCTTGGCCACTTTCCCTGAGAAATTGCTGTCTGAAAGCTGGATTTCCTTTACCAGAAGCTTTGCAAGCGCAATCGTTCCTGTGTCTTCCTCCCCCGTGATAACCACGTTTCCCGTATAGGAAGCCATGCTGATATTGTCAATTGCCTCCACAATTTGTCTTCTGGTACGTTTATGATGAATAAATGGTGCAAATTGTTCTCTCTCGCTTCCCGTCATTTCCCGGACGTCGAGCCTGCTCCCGCCGTCCTCCCCATCATCCGCCGGTTTTTGCTCTTCTTTGTTTTTCTGTTTATCTGCTTTTTGCTTTTTCCCCTCCGGTGACTTTGCTTTTTTGGATGCCTTCTCATCTGATTCCGAAGCGGCCTCATCCTCCGGCATTTCCTGCGCTTCTTCTTCCGAAAGCTCCCCTGCTTCTTCGGAATCCGAATTGCTTTCTGCTGATTCCTCTACTTCTGACAAATCTATGGGATTTTCCTTAATAAATGCTTCCGCCCTCTTTAAATATTCTTCTAACAGCTTTCTGTCCTGTTCCTTTTTGGCGGCGTCCTCTTTCGATAGTTTCTTTGCTTCCTCCCTGGCCTGCAGCTCCTCATCCGCCAAAGCAGCCTCGCCGGTATTCTCCCCGCTCTCCTTTGCCGTTTCGGCCCTCTGCGCTTCCGCCTGCTCCGCCGCCAGCTTCTCCTTCTGCGCCTTATCGATATCGGCTACCTTTACTACCCTTGGCCGCTCCTTCGCCGCTTTCAGCTTCTCCTCCTTCATCGCCGCTGAAACCATGGCTTTCTCCAGCTCCTCCAGAAGCCCGGTTTTGGTGGACTCGTCAAAATCGGCAAAAAGCGTTTCCGTCTGCTGGTGAACACGCCTGCGGATATCCTCCATCCGCCTGCGCTCGCTCTCCTCTTTCATCTTTTCCCACTCGGTCATGATGTCCTCAATGCTGAGCTGGCCGGTAATCTGCTTTTCCACCTTATCCTGCTCGGGAACCACCAGAGAAATCTGTCCGTCATACTCCTGAGTCAGAATATTGTCATAACCGGAGGGCTTGTGAAACGCCTTAATCACGCCGGTATTACTGATAGCGGAATTTGCGCTTGCCGCCGGTATTTTCTCATCGGCAGCCTCCCTGCGGCTTTCCTCCTGCGCATCGTCCAAAGGGGCAAACAGGCTGCGGCTGCTGTTCTGGGCTTCCAGCTCCGTAACCACGTCCTGAATATTGACTTCCTCCGTATTTCCGAAAAACACTTCTTCGGAGCTCTTTTCCCCGGAAACCGCAGGCCCGGTATTTTTGAGCTCTCTCATTTCCGCCCGGGGTTCTTCCTTTGCCACAGGCGGCTTTACTTCTTCAAAACGAACCGTTTTCTCATCGGAATTTATCTGAAGGTCCGCTCCGGTCACCGGCTCATAAATCTGCGTTTTGAGAAGGGCTTCCGAGTAGTCCTCCAGAGGTATGTATTCTTCCGTCTTCGGCGCGCTATCTTCGTTCTCCGTTTCCGCCGCGGATTCGTTCTTCTCCTCTCCCGGCAGCTCCAGAATTTCTTTCATGCTTTCCGCCAGTTCCTTTTGAAGATTAATGGTATTATACTGGCTGACATCCACGGTTTTAACCTGAATATCCATCTCGTCCTTTGGCGGTATTTCCTGCGTATTGTCGGTAAGAATATTTTCCTGGAGGCTGAACTCGTCGTCGTCCTCATCCTCCGTTTCATTTTCCGCCGCTTTCTTGATTTCCTGCTGGTCAACGGCATAATCGGAGGTGATAAAGCCCCCCGTCTCCTTCATCTGCTCATACTTCAACTGCTGGTCTTCGCTTAAAGGCTCATGAAGCATCTTAAGCTCCATCGCCCTCAGCACATATCTTCCCTCGCCGAACCAGAGGAACATCTCGTCGCATTCCTCCACACATTTGGAGGCAAGCCCGACTCTGTGATACAAATACGCAAGCTCGTACGCCCATTTTTCACGGTAATCCCGCTTTTTCAGTTCTTCAAGGACTTCTATGCGCTCCTCAAGACTCACTTCCTGCGCCTCGTATATCTTATACTGCAGCACGTACCGTCCGCTGTCCTTGGGCGCAAGCTGAACAAACTCCTTGTAATACTCAAGAGCCTGCACAAACTCTCCCAGCTTGATGGAAAGCTCACACAAAGAATAGACAATCAGCCTTCCCCCCGCATGCCGCTCGTATGCAAGCAGAAGAATATCCCTGCTGTCCTCATATCTTCTGTTAATCTTATATAAATCGCTGATTGTACATAGCATCATGACGCTCTTTACTCTGCGCCAGTCAACGCTGTCCGCAATTTTTACAGCATCCGCATATCTTCCTTCCGAAATCAGAGTCTTTATTTCGTCTGCGCGTACTTTGTATTCGTATTTATCCAAGGGTACTCACCTCATGTATGCTTTCTTCCACAGGGCATAATCACCCGATTTTTATTTTTTAGTTTACCATATGCTTTTTCGTATGTCAAAAGATTAAAGCAGATTACAAAATTCGGCAAACTGCTCAAGGGACAGGGCTTCCCCTCTTATCGTCTGTGAAAGCGCCATCTTATCCAGTGCGTCGCAGACATCCTGCCTTGTCACCTTTTTCGTCCTTCCCCCTCCGCACGCAAGCGCCGGCGCATTGGCGAGGGCGTTGGCAAGGGTCTTCCGCCGCTGGTTAAAGGCCGCCCGGATAACGGAAAAGAGCATTTCTTCGTCCCTGACCTTTACCGGAGGCTCCTCATACCGGACAAGACGGATTACCGCGCTCCCCACGTTCGGCCTTGGCATAAAGCAGGCCGGCGAAACCTTAAGCACCGTTTCCGGTTTTGCATAATACTGGACTGCAAGACTTAGCGCCCCGTAATCTTTTGTGCCGGGACCCGTCTGCATCCGTTCCGCCACCTCCTCCTGCACCATAATCGTGATATCGGAAACCGGCGCATGGCTCTCAAAAAGCCCCATAATAATGGGGGTTGTAATATAATAAGGTAAATTTGCCACCACCTTCACGGGGCGTCCGTTATTTTTTTCTTCCGCCAGCTTCCCTATATCCATTTTCAGGATATCTTCATTGATTATCGATACATTCTCGTACTCTGAAAGCGTTTCCTTCAAAATCGGAATCAGGTTTTTGTCAATCTCCACGGCCGCTACTTTGCCTGCACTCTCAGCCAGATACTGGGTCATGGTACCGATGCCCGGACCGATTTCCACTATGTAATCTTCCTTTGTGATGTCCGCAGCGGCAATAATATTATTTAAGATATTCGCATCAATCAGAAAATTTTGCCCGTATTTTTTCTGGAATCTGAAATCATGCCTTTTAATAACCGCCGCCGTTGCTGCGGGCGTTCCCAGATATGCCATCTTCTTCTCCTCACCAAAGCCTTTATTAATCCGCTCTTCCTGCTGTCCTGAAAATTAATCGGATATGGCCTGCGCCCCTGAAATCCCGTAAAATTCCTTTGCATTCCGCATGGTCTGCGCCAACACTTCTTCCTCACCTAAGCCTTTGATTTCAGCCAACCTCTGCGCCACATACTTTATATAGGAAGACTGGTTCCTCTTTCCCCGATAAGGCTCCGGCGCCAGATAAGGGCAGTCCGTCTCCAGTAAAATCCGGTTCATGGGAATGTATGATACTGCTTCCACAAGCTTTTTTGCATTTTTGAAGGTAAGCACTCCTCCAATACCAAAATAGTAGTCCATATTTAAGTATTCCCTTGCTATTTCCTTCGTGTAGGAAAAACAGTGAATTACCCCTCCTGTTTTGTGCATCTGCCACGCCTTTAATACCTCAAGAGTATCCTTTGCGGCGTCCCGGGAATGCACAATAATCGGAAGCCCCGTTTCTCCTGCAAGGGCAAGCTGTCTCTCAAACCATTTCTTCTGAACGGTTTTGTCCGGCTCCGGCCAGTAATAATCCAGACCGATTTCCCCGATTGCCACCACCTTTTTGTTCTCCGCTTCATTTTTAAGCCACTGTATGTCAGCTTCCGCAAGCTCTCCTGTCTCCGACGGGTGCACGCCGAGCGCCGCGTAAATAAAAGGAAATTCTTCCGCCAGAGCCAGCGTTTTCCGGTTGGCCTCAAGGTCGGAGCCTACGTTTACAACAAACTCTACTCCTTCCTTCTTCATATTATGAAAAAGCTCTTTTCTGTCGCTGTCAAAAGCCTTGTCGTCATAATGCGCATGGGTATCAAATATCATTTTATGGTATCTCCTCAGAAAAAATTAATATTTTATGAAAAATTTTAAAAAAATACTTGCAAACCAAAAAACATTATACTATAATACCCTATGTGCTGTAAATGAGACAAAAGAGAAAGTTATTTGCGTCTTTAGCTCAGTTGGTAGAGCACCTGACTCTTAATCAGGGTGTCCAGGGTTCGAGCCCCTGAAGACGCACGGAGTACCATTTTTGGGGACGTATGAGCCTTGGGGATGGTGCTTTTTTTCGCCCAAAAAGGGGTTTTGAGACAATCCTCTGAAAAACGGCTTTTCTCTCATTTAATTATATCCGGTTAAAATGTCATTCCCGACATTTCAATAAAAATCCCCGCCAGAACCCCTATCCCATAGAGCATCACCGTTATTCTTATATTTTCCTTTAAATCATCATTTACCCGGTAGAGCACCAGAAGGCCGATTCCTGAGCCGGCAAGCAGTCCTGCAAGCATTGCCCCCGCGCCCAAAAGCCCTTCAAGATAAAGCTGCGTCAGAACCACAGAGGAGGCGCAGTTTGGTATCAGGCCAACCAGAGCGGCCGCCATCGTACCCAAAATGGGATTTCCTGAAACCAGCATGGCCAGACGTTCTTCGCCCGCGAAGCTAATTAACAGATTAAGCGCCAGAGAAATTGCCAGAATAAACAAAAATATCTGAACCGTATGGTGGAGAGCCGATTGAAAGACGCTTTCCTTTTCGCAGTTACAGTGTTGATGCTCGCACATATGCTCTATCCGCAGTTCTTCCGTATCCGTTCCCTTTTGCTTTCTGTGAAACAAATCAATCAGAAATCCCGCCAAAATACCGACCAAAACCTTTACCGCAAGAATCCTGAAAATCGTACCCGCATTCACTTTCTCGGATATCAGTATCGGGAGCATCTCATCCGACGTGGACAAAAACACGGCGACCAGCGTTCCCATAGTAATCACGCGTCCCGCATAGAGATTCGATGCCGCCGCGGAAAACCCGCACTGGGGAAATATGCCGATCGCTCCCCCGAGCGCCGGTCCCCATTTCCCCGAGCTTTTCATTACCTGCCGGGTTTTTTGGCTGGTTTTATGTTCAATGTTTTCCATTATCAAATAGGTAATAAACAGAAACGGAAGCAATTTTATTCCATCCGTCAAAGTGTCAAGCAGGATATCTCTTATCACGTATTGTGCTCCTTTTCTCCGTTCCAATGCAGCGTGGTATCCTCCGCCGTCAGCATCGCTTTTTACTCCAATGCAGCGTGGTATCCTCCGCCGTCAGCATCATTTTTTGCTCAGCAGTTCATCAGATACCTGCTCAAGCTTTTCGGTTCTGTGGTACCTGGCCGCAAGGGTGCTCCTGTCATCCGTTTCTTTGCTATGGCCGCTGAAAGCCAGCTTCAGCAACAGCGGCGTCAATACGGCGCAACCCACCACCGTAATTACAATAGGCGTCATCATAGCCTGGCTGAGGGCTCCCATGGATAATCCCCTGTTTGCCACAATCAATGCCACCTCTCCACGGCAGGCCATTCCGGTTCCCACCTGAATACTTTCTGCAGTATTAAATCCGCAAAGCCGCGCTCCCAGACCGCAGCCGATAACTTTTGACAGAACAGCAACAGCCAAAAGGAGCAGGGAAAAAGCAACAAGACTTCCGCTTAATCTGGGCAGCTCCACCTTAATTCCTATACCGGAAAAAAATACCGGGGTCAAAAGCAGATAGCTCAAAGGCTCGAATTTCGAACGGATATAGTCCGCCTTGGAGGTGCATGCCACAACCAGTCCCGCTACAAATGCGCCGATAATATCTGCCACACCAAAAAATTCTTCCGCACAGTAAGCCAAAAGCAGGCAAATCACAAAAGCAAATACCGGATACCGCCGGAGATTTTTCTGATGGGCATGGTCAATTATGAAACGAAAGAGCCGAATACCCCCAAAGGCCGCAACAATCGCAAAAACAAAGAACAATACAATTTTCAGCATCACCAGCAAAAGCCCGCTTCCGTCGCCGGCCATGCTTGCCACTATCGTCAGCGCCACCAGACCCAACACGTCGTCAATCAGCGCGGCGGCCAGAATCGTGCTGCCCACCCGGGTATCCAGTCGTCCCAGCTCCTTTAGCGTCTCAACGGTAATGCTGACAGAGGTTGCCGTGAGTACCGTTCCAAGAAAAACATTCTCCAAAAAGGTGTTTCCCGGGAGCCATCCGGCTTTTCCGGCCAGCCAGCCAAAGCCTGTTCCCATTGCCATGGGAACCAGCACTCCGCATAGAGCCACCAGAAATCCGGCTTTTCCGGCATTTTTCAATTCCCGAAGGTCAGTACCCATCCCCGCTGTGAAAAGAATTACAATAACTCCAAGTTCGCTCAGCTGCGAGAGAAATTCGGTTTCCGACAGGACGTTAAACATGGCGGGCCCCAGCACAAGTCCGGCCAGAAGGGCTCCCACCACCCGCGGCATCTGGAATTTCCCTGTCAGAATTCCAAACAGCTTAGTACTTAAAAGAATCAGCGCCAAATCTAATAAATAATGATAAGACATTTTCCGTCCCCTCCTTAATTATCTTTTTCCCCTAAACTAGCACTGTCTCTTTAAATTTGCAAGAAGCAATTTATACAAAATCGCACACCTGAAAAATATAAAACTTTAAATAATAGGACTCGTCCGCCGCCCACAAAATCGGATGGTCAGGCGCCTGTGTCCTGAATTCCACCTGCCGCAGACGTTTATGGACGTTTCTTGCCGCCTGCGCAATGGTTTCCGTAAAAAGCTCGCAGGTCATAAAGTGGGAACACGAGCAGGTCGCCAGAAATCCCCCGTTTTTTACAAGCTTCATGGCCCGGAGATTGATTTCCCGGTAACCCTTGACGGCATTTTTGACGGAGCTGCGGGATTTGGTGAAGGCCGGAGGGTCCAATATCACCACATCAAACTTTTCCTGCGCTTTTTCCAGCTCCGGCAACAGCTCAAAAACATCCCGGCATTCAAAGCGCACTTGCTCTTCCCTATGATTCAGCAGCGCATTTTTACGGGCCTGTTCCACGGCAAGCGCTGACGAATCCACGGCGATAACCTCCCTTGCGCCGCCCGCCGCGGCGTTCAGCGCGAAAGAACCCGTGTGTGTAAAGCAGTCGAGTACTCTGGCGTCCCGGCACAGCTTCCGCACAGCCAGCCGGTTATATTTCTGGTCCAGGAAAAAACCGGTTTTCTGTCCTTCTTTTATATCCACCAGGAATTTTACGCCGTTTTCTTCTATCTCCACATTCGTGTCGAAGGCTTCGCCGATAAATCCCTTGAAGGGCTCCATGCCTTCATTGCGCCTTACACTGGCCTCGCTTCTCTCATAAACGCCCCTGATGAAAATCCCGTCGGCCCTAAGAACCTCTTTTAAAAGCTCTACAATCTCCTCTTTGTATCGGTCAATACCAAGCGCCAGCGATTCCACCACCAGCACATCGGAAAATTTGTCGATTACAAGCCCCGGCAGAAAATCCGCCTCTCCGAATATCAGCCGGCAGCTCTCTGTATCCACCGTCCTTTTCCGGTATTCCCAGGCGTCCGTCACCCTCCGCCTTAAAAATTCCGTGTCAATTTCCTGACGGATATTTCTGGTCATCATCCTGATTCTGATTTTGGAATGGCGGTTGATATAACCCTTCCCCAAGGGATAACCGTCAAAATCATGCACCTCCAGAATATCTCCGTCCGCAAACTCCCCCTCGACATGCGCTATCTCGTTATCGTATATCCACATTCCGCCCGCTTTCAGCGCGCGCCCCTCACCCTTTTTAAGGATTGCAACTGCTTTATTCATAAAAAATAATCCTTTCCTGATTTCTATACCGGCCTGTCCAATGCTTCACAGTATATCACAGAAAAGGATTTTTTTTAAGCGAAAAATTCTTCAAGGAGATTTTCAAGCTCGTCCTGATAATGCTTTACAACCGGCTGCGCCTGTTCTTCAAAATCACCTGTACGGGCTTTTTCCTCTCCTTTCTTGTCCTCCATAAATTCGAGCGCATATTTTTCTCTTTTTTTAACGCCCTCCTCCATTGCGCTTTCCCTTTCGGATTCCAGTCTGGGAACAAAATAGTTCTCCAGATAATCCGTCAGGTTTGTTTTTAAAATTTTTCTCCTCTCATGTATATCAACGATTCCCGAAATGGAAAAATACAGATATAATCCCAGAATACTGACCAGATAATAGGGCATAATCTGAAATAAGGTGTTTCCTGCCGCCAGCGACAGGCAGATTGCGATACCTGCCAGTAAAATGGAAAGCATCATCAGCTGCCCGGAAGCGTGCACAAAACGGGTTATCTGTATTTTGGCAAAACAGATTTTCTGAACGAATCTTTCCACAAACACCTCGGTATTGACCATTTTCCCGTTCAGCTTATAATAACTGGCATACTTTTGCTTGCACTGCTTTAGTTGTTTATTTTCCGTCGCCGGCATATTGTCCGTTTCCGAGATTAATTTATGATAAACCAGTCCGGCTATCATCTGGCATACGACGCTCAGCAGCAAAAAAGCGGCAATCAATCCTGTAAGTAATCTGTGCTCAAAAAATATTGTAAACATATTTCCTCCTTTCCTTACTATATTATAATAAAAGGGGTTTTTTCTCTCAATAAGCCAGAGGGTGTAAGTTCTCGTCATTTTTCGTTAAAATATATCTTTCATATGCCAATATTTTCTGTTATACTTATACTCCAAAGAGAGATGACAGCGGAACTTTAATCAGCGAAGGCACGCACAGCGCACAAATCAATATTCGGACATACTTTGGCCGAATGTTGATTTACTACAGGTGTGCTGGAAGTGCCGCAGCGGAACTTCAATCAGCGAAGGCACGTACAGCGCACAAATCAATATTCGGACATATTTTGGCCGAATGTTGATTTATTACAGGTGTGCTGGAAGTGCCGCAGCGGAACTTCAAATAGGAGGGAAGATAATGAAGTATCAGACAAAAGGCACCTGCTCCACCTCCATTGATTTGGAAGTGGAAAACGGCAAAATCAAATTTGTTGAATTTTTCGGGGGCTGCAACGGCAACCTGAAAGGGATTGCGAACCTGGTAACCGGCATGGACGTGGACGACGCCATTTCCAAGTTAAAAGGCGTGCGCTGCGGTTTTAAACCTACTTCCTGCCCCGACCAGCTTGCACACGCCTTAGAGCAGATTAAAAACGGCAATTAGAAATAAGGAGGCTTTTTTATGGGTGACTTGAAAGCAGCAAAAAAAATAGTTCTCACTGGCGGCGGAACAGCGGGGCATGTCACACCTAATATCGCCCTGATGCCTCATCTTACGGAAGCCGGTTATGAAATTTCCTATATCGGTTCTTACGACGGCATCGAAAAAAAGCTGATTTCTGATTTTGACATTCCTTATTACGGAATTGCCACAGGCAAATTCAGACGTTATTTTGATATCAAAAATTTAACCGACCCCTTTCGGGTAATCAAAGGCTACGGAGAAGCCAGAAAGGCCCTGAAACAGATAAAACCGGACGTCGTTTTTTCAAAAGGCGGCTTTGTAAGCGTTCCGGTGGTACGGGCCGCCGCTTCCCTGCATATTCCCTGTATCATCCATGAATCCGATATGACTCCGGGACTTGCCAACAAGCTCTGTATTCCCGTTGCGGAAAAAATATGCTGCAATTTCCCCGAAACAATCGCCATGCTTCCAAAGGACAAGGCTGTGCTCACCGGCTCTCCCATCCGCGAGGAACTGACAAAGGGCGACAAAATCGCCGCTCTTGACATGTGCGGCTTTACCGCCAACAAGCCGGTAATTATGGTAATCGGCGGCAGTCTCGGCGCCGCATCCATAAACGACGCCGTACGGCAGGCTCTGCCCGTGCTTTTAACCGATTTTCAGGTCGTCCACATCTGCGGCAAGGATAAAATTGACGAGAACCTCCGCAGCCAAAGCGGTTATGTGCAGTTTGAATATGTAAAAACGGAATTAAAAGATTTATTTGCTATGGCGGACGTGGTAATTTCCCGTGCGGGAGCCAACTCGATTTGTGAGCTTTTAGCCCTGAAAAAGCCGAATCTGCTCATTCCCCTCTCGGCAAACAGCAGCCGGGGCGACCAGATTTTGAATGCAAAATCCTTTGAATCGCAGGGATTTTCCATGGTAATTGACGACGATACCCTGAATGCGGATTTACTGGCGGAAAAGGTAATTGAATTGTATTTTACAAGGCAGACCTACATCGACTGTATGGGAAAGAGCAACCAGTTCGGTTCCATCCGCACAATTTTGAAGCTCATTGAGGCATGTGTAAACCATGAATGAAAACGTATCCATAGACTCCTTCTGGCAGTTATTGACGGAACATCAGAGCGAAACCTTTTACACCATGAAAAAACTGCCCTTCACCTATGTGGTGAAAGGCGGCGAGCTTTTTGTGGACAGGCGTTCCAAATCTATCACAAAGGCAACCTTTGAGCAGGCTCTCAATAAATTAAAGGAAAGCCCACAGCAGATTACCGGTCCGAAATCCTTAAATGTTTTCGGGGCTCCTTACGTGTGGGCCATTTTTAAAGCATTTCAAATCGTATAACACCCTGGGGCGGTTTCATTTCATAACAGTTTCATTTTGCGGCCCTCTCCCGCGGTTTCATCACTCGTCGTAGATATCCACCTTGATTCTGTCCTCATAGGGTTTTACCAGTTTTTCCACGATTTCATAAGACAGTTCCCGCATTTCGCCGATGACTTCCCGGTAATTATCCTCACTCACCTGATTTTTGCCGCTGCTTATGCACTCGCAGATATAATGATTAATCTCCGGTGAAAAATGAATGATATCCATATAATTTTCCAGATTCGTGATAACATCTCTGTCATTCTGAAAATAAAACAGCTTTACATTTTCACAGGTAAGAAGCGCTTCCATGGCCCGCTCCATATTGTAGAGATAGGCTTCCATATCCCCTTCCCGGTAAATATTATCCCACCAGAGCATGGAATAGGGCGGAATAAATACATAAAATTCGGTTTCCGGGTGCCCGTTTATCCTGTCAAGAATCAAAGTAATATTTTTCCCGAGCACGTCCTCATAATAATCCGCCGGCTTCATCTCCGAAACGGAGGGCTTACGGATATAAAGCCCCAGAATCATATCAGAATTAAACTGCTTCCACTGAGCCCAGTTGTAGGAATCGTTTTCGTCGTAATCCCCAATCGTGGAATTGGCGATGAGATAGGGGATTTTCTCCATGAGCACTCCCTTATTCAGCCAATACTCAATATCATTGAAATAATTGTCGTCGTACAGATACATGGGACAGCCCGTGAGCTCATAGGTTGTCTCCGGCTCCGCCACCAGGGCGGCGGAATCCAGATTGTAAAACACATACTTCAAATCCTGTCTGGAAAAGGCGATATCCAGAAGATAGCACAAATCCGCCGTCGCCCCATAGGAACGGATTGCCTTAATGGTACGGCAGCCAAAGGCCTGATTAAACCAGTCGTTATAATAATTTTCGGACACCGAGGAGCCTGCTATCACACTGTCATAGTCAAAGGTTTTCAGAGAGCCCACGCATTGATATTCCTTATCCGTCAGCACCGCCTTTAAACCCTTTAACGGCTTGTGATACTGGAAAAAGGGGTCAAAAACCACTACCGCCAGAATACACAAAAACAGCAAAACGCCGCTCCCTATAAAAAACTGTCTGATAAACTTCGCCGAAGCCTTCTTCTCCATTGTTTTCCCCTAAAAATTAAAATAGATAAATGTGCTGACCTGTGAAAAGGAAATCACCGACCAGACGAAAATCACTGTGACAAAGGCGCAAAGCCTGCCGTTTAACGGATGCTCCCCCGCAATCTCCAACGTGTTTTTTCGGGTAAGGATAAACCCGCTGATAAGAAGAAGCAGGATAAACGCCAAAAGATATGCAAGGTTCAGCATCTCCGGAGCCATAAGGTTCACCGCCTGCTTTATGAGATAAAACTCAGGCACGTCCAGCTTTGCGGCAATTTTATAAATATATCCGGTATCTTTGAACGCCAGAATGTTCCGAAACATCTGAAAGGCCCCCGCCATACTCTCGCTTCGGAAGAAAAACAGGGACAGGTTAAAAAATCCAAAAGTAAAAATCCATCCAAGCCAACCGGGTACCGTGACTTTTGCCGGCCTTTTTCCTTCACAACCTCTGACTCCCACGATTCCCAGATTGTCCCAGATAACCAGGAGCCCCTGCATGGTCCCCCACGCAATGTAGGTCCAGTTTGCCCCGTGCCAGAGTCCGCTTAAAAAGAATACAAGAAAGGTATTGAGCACTGTACGCGCCTTTCCTTTCCGGCTGCCGCCTAGGGGAATGTAGACATACTGTATGAAAAACCGGGAGAGCGTCATGTGCCATCTCTGCCACAAATCCTTTACGGAACACGCCTTATAGGGGGAATTAAAATTAACCGGCAGCTCGATATTGAACATTTTTCCCAGCCCGATTGCCATATCGCTGTAACCGCTGAAATCAAAATAAATCTCAAAGGTATAAGCCAGTATCACCAAAAGCGTTGCGGTGGTGTCGAGAAAGGCCGTCTGCTCAAAACCGTAATTTACGGGAAGCGCCAGCACGTCCGCAAGCAGCACCTTTTTTCCCAGACCAATTGTAAAAATCACGATGCCCTTTGCAAAATTATCCGGCTGAAAGCTGCGGTTCCCCCTATCCTCAAACTGCGGCATCATTTCCTTATAGGTCACAATGGGGCCCGCAATCAGCTGGGGAAAGAAGGTCACAAAGGTCAGATAATTGATAAAGGAGTAATGCTCCGCCCTCCCGGTGCATCTGTCAATGATAAAGGAAAGCTGCTGAAAGGTAAAAAAGCTGATTCCAAGGGGAAGCAGAATATGCTTTAAGCCAAAATCCGTATGGAACACCGCGTTAATATTTTCAAAAAAGAAATCGTAGTACTTAAAATAAAACAAAAATCCCAGATTCAGCAAAAGGCCCGCCAAAAGCCCCAGCCTTGCCGAGGCGCGGCTTTTGGAAAACTTCATCAGATAGCTTAAAAAATAATTTCCCAGTATGCTGGCAACGATAACGGCAAGATAATAAACATTAAAATACCCGTAAAACCACAGGGACATTCCCGCCAGAAATAATTTCGCGCTTTCCCCGGCTTTTATGTGATTCAGCAGATACCAGCCCGCAAGCGTCAAAGGCAGGAAAAGAAATATAAAAATATAAGAATTAAACAGCATAATTGTTCTCCATAAATTCCAAATAACGCACGGCGCTTTTGCCGCACATGTGCTTATCTTAACATATCTTTACATATTTTGTCTAATATATGGAAACACTTAATAGCAGATATTATACCCGTCCGGGTAAAAGTAAATCCGGACTTACAAGCTTTTAAGCAAAGGAGTAACTGCAAAATGAAAAAACATATTTTTTACGGGATAACTGCCGCCGTCTGCTTTTTCCTTACCGGCTGCACCGGAAGCGGCAGCGCCTCTGACAGCAATCAGGCTTATACCAACGAAGGGGAGGACGAAGCGGTCAACACCATTCAGGTCGGCGGGCGCTACCGGATTACGGGTCCTATGGACGACCTCAAGGATGCGGTGTCCGGGCTCCTTGGAGAAAACTACTGGCCGGATACTCTGTTAAGCGCCGAGGAGCTGGCCGAGCGCACCGGCATATCGGAAAATATGTACGAGGATTTCCTTGCGGAATATCAGCACACCGAGGCCGGCATCGATATGATGATTTTAATAAAAGCCAGGGAAAATGACGTTACGCTTGTGGAAAACTACCTCAATGATTACCGTGAAACTCTCCTTCGAATCTACGAGCAGCAGCCGCAGAACAATTCGAAGGTTTTCGCCTCCCGGATAGAAACCATAGGGAATTATGTCTGCTATGTCCAGCTTGGCGCAAATATTTCCTATCTGGAGCCGCGTGGCAATGAGGAAATGATTGCACACTGTCTTCAGGAAAACGAGAGGGCGCTGGATATTATAGAGAAGCAGATTCTGGAGGCGCAGTAAACCGTCGCCAAATGTGCATGCAAGCATGCCCGCCTGGCTCGTTGCCCGCAGAAATAAATTTTGTCTGTCTTTTGAACGGAAGTTTTAGTATAATGTATTTATTCCCGCGTAAAATGCGTGACGGTCAGGCAACTGCGCGGATTGACGAAAGGACAGAATTTATGAAAAAACTGATATCATGGAACGTAAACGGACTGCGCGCCTGTGTGGAAAAAGGCTTTTCCGGTTTTTTTGAGGATGCGGACGCGGATATTTTCTGTCTCCAGGAGACAAAGCTGCAGGAGGGACAGATTTCCCTGGATTTGCCGGGATTCCATCAATACTGGAATTATGCGGAGAAAAAGGGGTACTCCGGGACTGCCATATTTACCAAAGAGGAGCCTTTGTCTGTTTCCCTCGGTCTCGGGATAGAGGAACACGACCACGAGGGACGGGTCATCACTCTGGAATTTGAAAGGTTCTATATGGTTACGGTGTACACTCCCAACGCACAGGAGGGCTTAAAGAGACTGGATTACCGGATGAAATGGGAGGATGATTTTCTCCTGTATCTGAAAAATCTTGAAAAACGGAAGCCTGTCGTCGTCTGCGGCGACATGAACGTGGCGCATAAGGAAATCGATTTGAAAAATCCGAAAACCAACCGCAAAAACGCCGGCTTTACCGATGAGGAACGGGCAAAGTTTACCGCCCTTTTAAACGCCGGGTTCACGGATAGCTTCCGTCACTTTTATCCTGATACGGAGGGCGCTTATTCCTGGTGGTCCTACCGCTTTAAGGCAAGGGAGAAGAATGCGGGGTGGCGGATTGATTACTTTGTAGTCTCAAACGCCTTAAAGGATTCCCTTAAGGACGCCTGCATATACAGAGATATTATGGGATCCGACCACTGTCCCGTAGGACTTACCCTTGATATCTAATCCGCCTGTCTGACATACAAAAATCCCGGACTGAACGCTTGCCGCCGTCCGGGATTTTTACAACGGTTTCAGGATTAACACATGAAAGCGCCGACGCGTGTGTTAATCTTCTATCAGCCGCAGTCCGGCCGTATCTGCAACAGGAAGTGAAAATACAATGGATTTGGCGCGGCTGTCGGCTCCCGCCTTTTCCATAATCGCCTTCATGATGCCGTTTTTCTGTTCCGTCTTTGCGACAATAAAAATCATTTCCTTCTCCGCCGCTATGGATACTCCCATGAACTTTTCAGCAATCTCCATTCCGGTTCCTCTGGCATGGATTACCGTTCCGCCGTAGGCGCCCGCCCCTCTGGCGGCGTCCATAACCAATTCGATATTTCCCTGATTTGCAATCACAATGATAAGCTCATGTACTGTATCCTTCAAGGTTGATTCCTCCTCTTTTTGATAGTCCTCTTTTTCCAGAAGAAACTGCAGCGCCTTTTTGCCGCCGATGCTGCTCAGGGGAATGATAAATGCGATTCCTCCCCCGGGCGCGTCAATGCGCAGCTTCCTCTGGAGCTGCTTTTTTACCACATGCCAGTGCTCCTGCTCCTGAACGGAAAAAAGCACCGCCTTTTCCGTGGCCTCGAGCCCCAGGTAATTCAACACCTCACTGGCAGCCGTGCCGAACCCCAGGCTGGAAAACATGACGTGCTGTCCGTTTTCCCTGTAGAGCTCCAGGTACTTTCTGGCCATTTTCCTCTCAACAATTGTTGTCATTAAGTATAATTTGCCCATAAGCCGCCCCATTCCTATAATTCAATAATTTCCATATCTCCGAAGTCTTCAAGAGGTACATAGACCTTCCGCCCGATTGCTTTTTTGTGGAGCCTGCTCTCCTTCACCTTTACCGCCATGCCCATCACCTGAATGGTAATCAGCGGCGTCATGGCTACCATTGCAATTACGCCGAAAGCATCCGTAATAATATTTCCCCCAAGCGTCTGGCATGCGCCCATGGCCAGCGGCAGCAAAAAGGTCGCCGTCATAGGCCCCGAGGCAACGCCGCCGGAGTCAAAGGCAATTGCCGTAAATATTTTCGGAACGAAAAATGTCAGTATAAGCGCCACCGCATAGCCGGGCACCAGAAACCACATAACGGAAATGCCGGTAAGAACTCTGAGCATGGCAATCCCCACGGAGAGCGACACGCCCACGGAAAGGCTGGTTTCCATTGCCTTTGCCGAGATGGCTCCTGACGTCATTTCCTCCACCTGCTTTGTGAGGACAAACACCGCCGGCTCTGCAAGAACGATAAAATAACCGATAATCATACCAATGGGGACAATAATCCATGCATAGGGAAGTCCCGCAAGGGTCTGGCCCAGATAATTTCCTGCCGGCATAAAGCCTACGTTCACGCCCGTAAGGAAAAGCACAAGTCCCACGTAGGTATATACCAGACCGATTCCTATTTTTATCAGCGTCTTTTTGTTGATATCTCTGGCAATTAACTGGAACAATCCAAAGAAAAATACAATAGGGAACAGAGATAACGCCATTTCTTTTATGTAAGTGGGAATGCTGTGAGTGAACATCCTCCACAAATCCACCGTATTGTCTATCACCGGTATGGCCTCGGAAACCGCCTCCGCCTGTCCCGGGTGATAAATCATTCCCAGAATAATGACGGCAAGAATCGGGCCGATAGAACAAAGCGACACAAGACCGAAGCTGTCGTCCGACGCATGGGTATCGCTTCGGATTGCCGCAATACCAATACCAAAAGCCATAATAAAGGGCACCGTCATAGGCCCTGTGGTAACGCCGCCGGAGTCAAACGCAACCGCAAGAAAATCCTTCGGCACAAAAAAAGTCAGAGCAAACACCACCACGTAAAACGCTACCAGAAGATACGAAAGCGCAATATTAAACAGCATACGCAAAAGCGCAATCACCAGAAAAGCCCCCACTCCGGCAGCCACCGCCAGTATCAGCGTCATATTGGGTACGGAGGGCACCTGACCCGCCAGCACCTGTAAATCCGGCTCCGATATGGTAATGACAAATCCCATGATAAAGCTGATAAGAATAATGACCCACAGCTTTTTGGACTTCGTCATAATCGTGCCGACCCTCTCCCCCATGGGTGTCATGGACAATTCCACACCGACATTAAAAAGCAGCATTCCCACAATCAATAATACCGCGCCGATAAGAAACGCCATGAGAATACTTGGCGGTATCGGCACAATCGTAAAGCATAAAATCAGAACGATTGCCAGTATGGGAAGAACTGCTTTTAAGGTTTCATTAAACTTTTCTTTTAATTTTGAACGACTGAAATGCAATGATATCAAACGCCTTTCCGTTTTAAGACTTGCAGACCGGCTGCAGAAAATCAAGTGACAATTTTATTATAGCACAGATTTTTTCATGTTTTCTTAAAAATTTTATAAAATTTCCATCTTAACAAAATCTTAATAATTATCGTCTTTCAGAAATTATTTATTGAATCTCAATAAATTTTTATTGACATTCGTTTTTGATGGTGATATATTGCATTTACAGCAGATGTATTTTAACCGGCGGACCTGTATCCGCGGCATCTGCATCGGCGGCGGACGCCGCCTTAAAAAGGAGGATTTCATATGGCTGACAAACTGACCGTATTTACCAAGGGACTTCTGGACTTTATGTATTTTGCCGGAATCATTGTCACTGTTTTTGTCCCGCTGATTATCACCGGCTACGGAAAGTATAATTCTTATTTTGCACGGAATGCGGTTTCCCTGAGCATTATCTTTATTTTATCAGGCATCTTCGCCGTTCTGATTATCAGGGAGCTGCGGAAAATCTTTAAATCCGTGCTTGCAAACGACTGCTTTATCCGCCAGAACGTTACCAGCCTCGATAAAATGGGTACCTACAGTTTTCTCATTGCCCTTATTACCTGCTGCCGCCTGATACTCTACGTAACCCCGGCGGTGCTCATTGTCATTCTGGTTTTTGTGATTGCGGGCCTGTTCAGCAAGGTATTATCACAGGTATTTGATAAAGCTGTAGCCTACAAGCTGGAAAATGATTTGACTATATAAAACAGCGCAGAGCCTGCGCGGAACTAAAATGAAACGGAGGAACTAATGGCAATCAAAATCAATCTCGATGTGGAGATGGCAAAGCAGAAAAAGGGTCTCACCGAGCTTGCGGGCGAAGTCGATATTACCCTGGCCAATCTCTCCATACTGAAAAATAACAAGGCGAAAGCCGTCCGGCTCTCAACCTTAAACGCCATCTGCAAGGCGCTCCACTGTCAGCCGGGCGATTTGATGGAATATGTGGAAGATGAAGACGAACAGCAATAGCCCGGACAGTGCACAAATCAATTTACGGACACAGATGGCCGTAAATTGATTTAATAAAGTGTGCTGGAAGGGCTGTTGCGGAACTAAAAATAGGAGGATATGTAATGGAACCTGTTACCATAAAAAATGAAAACTATGAAGCTGCGCAGGCAATTCCGGCGTCTGTCACGCCGCAGCCGCCTCAGGTCAGCACAACTGCTTTACCCGCTGCACCGGAACCAGAACCGGAAGCAGCAGCCGAAGCCCCCAGAAACATCAATCCCTATTTTTCTTTTATGGGAATCGGAAGCCTGATTTACGCTTTCTTTTATACCTTCTTTCTATATAAGAATACGTCGGGGATTACCTACCCTTTTTTCGTAGGCGGAACCTGCTTACTTTTCTTCTTATATTTGAAAAAGTCAGGGATTACCGCCAAAAGACTCTCCGTTTTTCTGACAGTCAGCCTGTTGGCGCTGGGAATAAGCACCTGCACCACAGCCTCAGGCGTACTCATATTTTTAAATAAACTGGGCATCTTTTTCCTGTTTTTTTACCTGATGCTCCATAACCTGTATAATGACAAAAGCTGGGATTTGCCGAAATACCTGTTCTCCGTCCTCAATGTTTCCCTTTTGAGCATTGCATTTATTTTTCATCCCTTTATCGACCTTTCTGATTTTCTGAAGGAAAAAAGAAAAGCCGCCAACAAGCCGGAGGGAAAGGGCAAGTATGTATTCTTCGGACTTTTAATTGCGCTTCCCCTGCTGTTTGTAATCATACTGCTCCTTTACTCGGCGGACGCAGTATTCTCGGATATCTTTGACCGCCTGTTTACCCTGGATTTTGATTTCACTCATTTGTTTGGAATCCTTTCCATGTTCCTGTTTGCCTTTTTTGCCTCCTACAGCATTATGTGCCGGCTTTCCTTCCACAGCCTGAAGGAGGAAATGCCGGACAAAAGAACCGGGGAGCCCGTCATGGGAATCACTTTTACCGGGCTCATTGCCCTTGTATATCTGGTGTTCTGCTACATTCAGGTCGTATACCTTTTCGGCGGCCTGGGCACCCTGCCGGAAGACTATACCTATGCTTCCTATGCCAGAGAAGGATTTTTTCAGCTAGTCTTCGTCTGCCTTATCAATCTGATGCTGGTGCTCATATGTATGAAGCGTTTCCGTACAAATAAGGTGCTGAAAGGCATACTCACTTTCATCTCCCTTTGCACTTACGTTATGATTGCGTCAAGCACCTACCGGATGCTGCTTTACATTCAGGCTTATCAGATGACTTTCCTGCGGGTGTTTGTCCTGTGGGCGCTGTTTGTGATTTTCCTGCTGATGAGCGGCGCTCTGGTTACGATTTACCGGGAAAGCTTTCCTTTTACAAGATACTGTCTTGTGAGCGTTACCGTGCTTTATATCATGTTTTCCTTCGCCCACCCGGATTACTGGATTGCAAAATACAATTTAGACCATTACCGGCCCGCATCCTCCGGGGAAGAAAACGGCAGCCGGACGGATTTGCCTGCAAGCTATGTCGATGGCAACACAGACTTTTACTATCTGAGAAACCTGTCCTGGGACGCCGCTCCCGTCATTTTCGGAAAAGCTGACGAGCTGGGCTTCGGGGCGAATCCTAAATGGTGGTTTACAAGCTACGGCGCAAGCATCGTCAAGGTAAGCTATGATTTTCAGACAGAGGAGCTGAACAAGCTGTGGGTGGAAGAAGGGCTCTGCCTTCCGAAAAAAATGTCCCCAAGGAAATGGAACCTGTCGCGGTGGCGGGCACAGAATATCTATACGGAGTATTATAAGTCCCATGAGAAATACGCCGGGGAGATTGAATATAGTATTATGGATTATGCGTCTCCGTTCTGTTCCTCGCGCTTCTGATATTAGACAGCAGACTGTCCCGGGAGCCAAAGACTCTGGGGCAGGCAGTAGCCAAATGTGCAGGCAGGCATGTCTGGCTCATTGCCTGTAGGAATAAAATATGCAAGATATAGAACATCCGTACAGGAAATCTCTATATCTTGCATATATTTTTGTAGTAGTTCCGGTACGAGCTGCCCGTTTCATTAATTTTCCCACTTATACCGCAGCTTGTAATTATAATATGCTTTATAATCCAGATACTTTTCTTTTTGCAGTCTGCCAATAACAATATATGGCATTACTTTCTGGGATGCCGCATATTTTTCAATTGCCCCAATGGAAAAATCGCTTTTTTCGATAAATTCTCCGTAACTTGCCGGCGACAAAAGCATATTACCGGCAAAAAGGTCGGCCGCTGTTTCCTTATCGTAATCGCTGCCGTCATCTATAAACTTTGCAGTCTTTCCTATATCTCCATTAACAATATGACCTATCTCATGGAATAAAGAAAACCAGAAAATATCTGCAAAAGAGCCTCTTATAGTTAAAACCATCTGATATATTCCGTTGCCCTTTTGAGAAATATACCCCTGCACCGGCGCGCCTCTGAAATTTCTTGCAATTGAAAAATCTATTCCGTAGTTTTTCAGTGTATTCTGCAATTCTTCCTGAATTCTTATATCCCTTTGACACATAATATTTTTTATTTCATTCGTCAAATTGGCAACGTGCTTTTTATCAAACTTAGTTGTTATACATGCACTACTTCCGGCAATCTGACACAGACGGACCCAAGCGCCGAGTACATAGGGATTTACAGCCGTATTGCCGGATATGCGAAAAGCTCCGGCCGGAACCATGTCGCCCAGATTTGCCAGATTGCTGATTTGCAAAACCTTTCGCAAAGAAAGAATGGAATCATCCGTTTTTTCTCTTACCGGCACCATTCCTTTTTGCCGCAAATACTTGATAATTTCGCTCAAATCTCCTCTTGCCGCTCTCTCTTCATCGGTAATTGTATTCTCCTCATTTGCTTCGAGAAGCTCTGACTCATAATTTGCCTGAAGATTCAGCCAGAAAGACTTCGGCACGCCCAGCGCATATTCCAGCCCCATTGCAAAATTTGCGGATATTCCCTTCTTTCCCGCAATTACACTGCTTACATAAGCTGTGGAAACGCCTGTTCTCGATGCCAACTCGGTCTGGGTGATTCCGCGGTCTTCCAGTACATCGGCAATCGTTTCCCCCGGATGAATTATCAAATCACGGGATATACCAATTCTCTTTACTGCCATGATAATCACTCACTCCTTCCACTTCTACTTCCGTACAAATCATAATAGTATCCTGTGTTGCGTTTGGTTCAATAATCAATCTGACATTAGGCGCCACATGCAACGAATATCGCACCGGAAAATATCCCGCAAGCGGTTCCGGTTTTCCCAATCCTAATTTCAAAAAGTCCCCAAAGCATTCTGCAGCTTTTAATCTGTCCATATGCTTTTTTATGGTCTTTACCCATTCAAAAGGCAGCTTTTTCTGCATTTTATTATAATCTTCAAAATACTTTTTGACTTTGTTATTAGTATATGTGATTTCCACTAATATATCACCTTTCAAATTAACCTTTTGGTTAATTTATTTTTACATGTTTCACCCTTCCTGTCAACCTTTTTATCCAATCTCAACCACCCTCGTAGCCACATTCTCCATAAAAGCCCTGTCATGCTCCACCAGTATCATAGTCGGCTTGAATTTCAAAATCAGCTCCTCAATCTGCATTCTGGAGAATACGTCAATAAAATTGAGGGGTTCATCCCAGATATAAAGATGCGCCCGCTTACATAAGCTTCCGGCAATCAGCACCTTTTTCTTCTGTCCTCCGCTGTAATCCTCTATCTTCTTTTCAAACTGAATTCTTGAAAAGTCCAGCTTCCGCAAAACCGCCATCAGGAGCGTTTCGTCGATTTCATTTTCGGCAGCATATTCGCGAATCGTTCCATGGAGCGACGAGGTATCCTGAGCACAATATGAAATTACCATCTGATTCGGCAGCTCGATTTGCCCTGATGTTACTACAGGGTTCCCCTGCTGCAGAATTGCTTTGAGGACGCTGGACTTTCCGCAGCCGTTTCTTCCTTTCAGAAAAATCCTCTCCCCCTGCCTCACCTCAAAATTAAAGTGACTGATAATTTCCCTGCCGGTGCCATGACTGTTGCTGCTTTCTCCGGCATACTTGCTGCCTCGGCTGTCCTTTGCGCCCTGACTGCTTCCGGCATAGGCCAGAGTACAGTCCTCCATCACCACCAGCTTTTCCTTATAGTGCCTTAAGGGCATGATTTTCAGGGCTTCCACCGTTTCAATGTCCTTTAAAAGACCGGACTTTTCCTCGATTTCCCGCTCCCGCCTGTGCTCAAGATTCTTGCGCCGCATCTGCATTCTTCGGGACTTTTCCCCGATATAAGCCCTCAAATCAAGACTTTTTTCATACTTCGACCGGCCTCCGATTTTGGTGGCCTCCACCTTGTCGGCCCACTGTCCGGCCTCTCTGGCGGACTCCGTAAGGCGTTTAATATCCTTTTTCAGTCTCTCGTTCTCCGCAAGCTCACAGGCATCCTGCTTTCTTTTATTCTCCTGCCAGGAGCTGAAATTTCCCTGCTGCACTTCGATGCTTTCCCTGTTAATCACAAGCACATGGTCCACACAGCCGTCCATGAAATTCCTGTCATGGGATACCAGAATAAATCCCTTTTTCGTATTTAAATACTCCCGCAGAACCTCCCTTGTCTCCATATCCAGATGATTGGTTGGTTCGTCAATCAAAAGAAAATGGTTTTCCCTTGTAAAAAGCAGCGCCAGAAGCACTCTCGTCTGCTCTCCGTTGCTGAGTGTGGAAAACGGCCTGTAAAAAATTTCCGCGTCCATCGCCAGATAATTAAATTCCCTGCAAAGCTTCCAGAACTCATAATCGGGATAAATTTCCTCTATCACATCGATGGTGTTCCTGTCCCTGTCTGTGACCTCAAAGGGAAAATAATCAAAAACCACAGAGGACGTTATGCTTCCCCTGTATTCATACTGGCCGGTCAGAAGCTTTAAAAAGGTGGTCTTTCCCTTTCCGTTTCTGGCGATAAAGCCCAGCTTCCAGTCCGTATCAATCTGAAACGATACGTCCTCGAAAATATTGTCGTAGCTGCCCTCATAATAAAAGGTTAAATTATTCACACTGATTTGCGACATACACATTCCTCCCATCCTTGCACCGGCCACTGGCCGATATCCCGGCATCTTTCAGACAGCCTGCCTGTCTGAAAAGCCGCTGCCCGGGGGCGCTGCATAAGTAATAACTCCTGTGCGCCCCGCGCATAAAAAGGTGCAGAAGTATAACCTCTGCACCCTTAAAACGCTACAAAAATACCCAAAAACATGGGATGAATATGAATTTACCGCATTACAAAAAGACTCAGATGTTTATCTTCTACACATAATTTATGAAGTTCATTATTTTGTAGAAAAATTAAACATCCCTTACCTCCTGCTTATATTCCGCAAACGTTCTTTCCATATTACCTGCGGTCACTGTAGCAAATTTACCAGACTATTTTTCCTTTGTCAACTACTTTTTTGCACAACATCTCACTGTTGCCTCCCGCCGCGTACTTTTTTACATTACGTTCAAGCTGTGCGGAATTGGCACCGGCTTTCACTTTCTTTACTTCTGCCCGTAATAAGCGCCCGCCCCGTGCTTTCTGAAATAATGCTTGTCCTGCAGCTCCGCCGGCGCCGGCGCCACTTTCGGATTGATGGTCTCCGTCCGGTAGGCCATCTTTGCCACTTCCTCAAGCACCACCGCGTTATGCACCGCATCCATGGCATCCTTTCCCCAGGCAAAAGGACCGTGATTTTTACATAGTACCGCCGGTACTGCCATAGGGTCTTTTCCCATGCGGGCAAATTCATTCACGATAAGATGCCCGGTATTTTCCTCATAAGCCGCCTCGATTTCCTCTTTTGTCAGGCATCTCACGCAGGGAACCTCACCGTAAATGTAATCAGCGTGGGTCGTCCCGTAGCAGGGAATCGACCGCCCCGCCTGCGCCCAGCTTGTGGCATAGGAGGAATGGGTGTGGACAATACCGCCGATTTCCGGGAACGCCTTGTAAAGCTCTAAATGGGTAGGTGTGTCGGAGGACGGATTTAGGCTGCCTTCTATCTTGTTCCCCTCCAAATCCATAACAACCATACTCTCCGGCGTCAGCTTTTCATAGTCAACGCCGCTCGGCTTTATCACAAACAGCCCCTTTTCCTTATCCAGACCGCTCACATTTCCCCATGTAAAGGTCACAAGCCCGTAATGGGGCAGCTTCATATTTGCTTCATAGACCTGTTTTTTTAATTCTTCCAGCATAATTTCCTCTCTTTCGGGCACTTTCCGCCCGTTATAAACTGTCCACAGCCGCATGCTCGATGGAAAGCCCCGCCATATAACGCTTCATAAACTTTTCAAAGCCTGCCACGTCCTCCGGTTTCGGCTCTAACCTGCTGCCTGCCTGTCCGGCGAAAATTTTATTTTTAAGATATGCCTCCAGTGTTTCGTCCGCTTCCTTATTCTTCATATAAGCGGCAAGCAGGGCGATTCCCCATGCGCCGCCCTCGCCTGCTGTCTCCATGACAGAAACGGAAGAATTAATGGCCGCCGCCGCAATGCTCTGTCCCACGCCTTTGGTCTTAAACAGGCCGCCGTGACCGAACATTTCATCCACTTCCACCGACTCCTCCTTGAACAGCAAATCCAGCCCCGCTTTCAAAGCGGCAAGGGAGGAATACAGATGCGCCCGCATGAAATTGGCAAGATTAAAGGTGTCGTCCGCCTTTCTCACAAACAGGGGCGCGCCCTCGTCAAAGCCTGTCACCGGCTCCCCGGAAACATAATTGTAGGATATCAGGCCGCCGCAGTCCGCGTCCCCCTCAAGAGCCTTGTTAAACAGCATGGTAAACAGCGTATTTTTATCAACGGGAGCGCCAATGGCTTTGGCGAACTCGTCAAACAGCCCCACCCACACATTCAAATCCGAAGTACAGTTGTTGCAGTGCACCATTGCTACCAACGCGCCGTCCGGCGTGGTTACCAAATCAATCTCCGGATAAACCTTCGACAGCTCTTTTTCCAGTACAATCATGGCAAACACGGAGGTTCCGGCGGAAATATTTCCCGTCCGCACTCCTACGCTGTTGGTTGCCGCCATTCCGGTTCCCGCATCGCCCTCGGGCGGACATACCGGAATCTCTGCCTGCAGATTACCGCTGATATCCAGAAGCGCCACCCCTTCCGGTGTAAGCGTTCCGGCTTCCTCGCCCGCAAGCATCACTTTGGGGAAAATGTCCCTCAGCTTCCAGGGGAAGCCTTCCCCGCTTACAAGCGCATCAAATTTGTCAACCATTGTCTGGTCGAAGTCGCCCGTTTTCGTATCGATAGGGAACATCCCCGAGGCGTCGCCCACGCCCAGAACCTTTTTCCCCGTAAGCTTGTAGTGGACATATCCTGCCAGTGTCGTCAAAAAATCAATGTCCTTTACATGGGCTTCCTTATTTAAAATCGCCTGATACAAATGGGCAATGCTCCACCTCTGGGGAATATTGTAGTTAAATTCCTTTGTGAGCTTACCGGCAGCCTCCTCCGTAATCGTGTTCCGCCAGGTTCTGAAAGGCACCAGCAGCTCCCCGCTTTTGTCAAACGCCAGATATCCGTGCATCATGGCGGAAAAGCCGATAGCGCCGATTCGGGATATCACTGTCCCGTACTGCTTTTGTACATCCGCCAGTAAATCCTGATAGCAGCCCTGCAGCCCCTTCCAAACCTCGTCAAGGTCATAAGTCCAGATACCATCAACATACTGATTTTCCCATTCATACCCCCCTGACGCCAGAGGCTTTCCGGACTCGTCGGTGAGCACCGCCTTAATTCTTGTAGAGCCAAGCTCGATTCCGAGAATCGTTTTTCCTTCTTCTATTAATAATTTATTGTCCATACCCTTCCGTTCCTCCGCTTTATAAATCATAATACATCTTAAATTCCGCCGGGTTGGGAATCTGCTCTAACTGCTTCAATTCCGCGCGCTTGCGGGCAACCCACACATCTATCAGACGCTGCGGGAACACCCCGCCCTTTGTCAGATAATCATGGTCGCTTTCTAAAGCGTCAAGGGCTTCACCGAGAGATTTCGGCAGACCCTTAATCTTTTTCTGTTCCTCCTCGGAAAGGGTATAAAGATTAAAGTCGTAAGGCCCCCAGCCGTTGGCTGCCGGGTCGATTTTATTTTCGATTCCGTCAAGCCCCGCCATCAGGATTGCGGCGTAAGCATAGTAAGGATTCGCCGTGGCGTCGGGATTGCGCAGCTCGAACCGCTTCGTCTCCGGGCTCTTGGCATAGGCCGGGATACGGATAACCGCGCTTCGGTTGGAGGTGGCGTAACCGATGGTAACGGGCGCTTCATACCCGGGAACCAGACGCTTAAAGGAATTGGTTGACGGATTCGTAAAGGCGCAGAGGGACGCAATATGTTTCAGCAGACCGCCCATAAAATAATGCGCCGTGCGGCTTAAGCCCGAATACCCGTCCTCGTCATAAAACAGCGGCTTGCCGTCCTTCATAAGCAGCATATGTACGTGCATACCGCTTCCCGCCTCCTGATAGATGGGCTTGGGCAGGAAAGTCGCCGTTTTGCCCTCCTGTGCGGCCATATTTTTGATGATATATTTGATAATCATGGTGTTATCGGCCATTGCGGGCATATCCGCAAGCTCCACCTCGATTTCCATCTGGCCCGGGCCGCCCACCTCATGATGATGATATTTTACCTTAATGCCCCAGTCCTCCATCATCATGCACATACGGCTGCGCAAATCGTACCCCACATCCTGAGGCGCGGCCACGTGATAACCGCCCTTGTAAGACACCTCATAGCCGTTATTGCCCCGCGTATCCAGACTGTGGTTCCAGTCCGCTTGTCTGGTGTCAATCCGGTATCCGCACTGATGAGGCGTCACTTCAAAACGGGCGGTGTCAAACAGATAAAACTCAAATTCCGGCCCGATAATCATCTCGTCCGCAATTCCGCTTTCCTTCATATAATCCATTGCCCGAAGGCTTACATTCTTCGGATACTGGTCAAAGGGCTTGTTCTCGCCTTTTCCTATGGTGCACACATTTCCGCACATGGTAAGCGTGGGTACTTCGGCAAAGGGGTCAACATAAGCGGTATCCGCATCCGGCAGAAATACCATGTCGCTCTTTTCTATGGGCGCGTAACCGTAGTTGGAGCCGTCAAAGCCAATCCCGTAGGTGAAAATACTCTCCCCGAATCTTTCAACCGGAATCGTGATATGGCGCCAGCGCCCGTCAATATCCGTCATCTTAAAATCAATCATGCGGATATTCTTTTCCTCGCATAATTTTATAATTTCTTTACTCCTGCTCATTATTTTTGTCCCTTTCTTTTAAGTATAGTTTTTGCAGCCCTTGTATCGATGCGCATCAGCGCACTCTTTTACTGAGATTAATTATAGCATATACCTCCAGGGTTCTGCACTATCCTTTTGGGAAAAACAATAAGCTTTACTTTCGATTTTTCCGGCAGATATCCCATAATCCCGCCACCATAAGAATAATTGCAAAAATCTGAACTGCAATCTTTATTTCTCCCGAAACGCTTTCCTGAATCAAAAGAGCTACGCCGTTCAGAAACAGCCCTGCCGCCAGTATCGGTGATACATTTCTCCTTTTCTCCACCGGTATTCCGGTCAGTCTTTCTTTCAGGTTATTAATGATATTTGTGGTATGTATGGTTATCCTGACAAATCCTATTACAATTGCACCTATAAAAAAGGCCGCCGCTATGGCATAGGATACCTGGCCCACCGTTGCCGCCATAATTTCCATCCACAAACAGATAATTTCTATCACAGTGCATACTTTAAACATTCTGCGTATCTTCGAATAGTGCTCAATACTTGACTCCACGTCGGTATATAATTCAAATTTGCCCTCCGAAGCGAGCTTGCGCAGTATCACCCACCAGCCCCAGGCCTGAACGATTTCAATTCCGGCCTCCTGCATAAATTCCCTGTATTCGTCGCTCACCTTAAAAAGCTTCTCGCCGCAATCAATCTGATAGGCATACTTCCCCGCCTCGCATTTCTTAAACGTATAGAAACCTGCGAAAAAAGATTCCATTGCCCATCCCTTTTCCGACATTTCATTTAACCATTCCGTTTCCTTATCCTTATCCAAATATAACCTGAATTTAATCATTTTATTTTTCCCCCATCATTTTGGCATTGTTTAAAAGCTCCTCTAAACGGGCCCTCTCCCGCTCAAAGGCCTGACGGCCGGCGTCTGTGAGAATGTATTCCTTTTTCTTTCTCGATTCCGTATCCAGACTGTAAACCCGAATCCAGTCTCTTTTTTGCAGAGTCTGTAATGCTCCGTATAAGGTTCCAGCACCCAAAACCACCCGTCCTTTCGTTATCTCCTCGACTTCCTGGGTAATTCCGTAGCCGTGATTCGGCTTTCGCAGCGCCAGAAGTATGTAAAAAAATGCTTCCGTAAGCGGATTGTCCATTTCGCTCATGTTCTTCTCCATTCCTGCTATCGCTTTCCTATTGAAGTATTCAGTGTCTTCATAAAACATAATCCCGGTTTTTATGTCTCTCGATATATCGTCATGTGATATATCTTGACTTTAATATATCATGTGCCGATATATTTGTCAACAGGGAAATAAACGCTGCTACGCTTCGCGAGCCAGCCTTCTTCTGTTAATAAAAAAGACATTTCAAAACTTATTTTGCTTTGAAATGCCTTTTTCTTATAAAAACAACCCTTTAATAATCCCTGCCTGCTCCTTTAGAAAATCCGCCCCTTCGCCTTCCAGCACAAAATACCCGCGCCCCATAAGCGAATGTCCGTCAGACACAGGCCGCAGTTCTTCTCCGGGACTTATATTACACTCCCACGCCGCAAGCCCTGCATCTATCGCCTGTGCCGCCTCCTTCCGGTCAGGCACATTCATCACTTTCCCCCGCATATCAAAGTAATGAATCAGCATGGATTTAGTCTCACGGGGCGCAAAATCATAGGGAAGTCCCATTCTGTATCTGATATATTCCTCCGCCATGTCCACTCCTGTACACAGCGGCGTAAACAGATTATGAAGATTATGGCCGGAGGGCCTTGCCGAAAGCTCTATCGCAAAAGGACCGCTTTCTCCCCTGATGATATCCGCATGAATCAGGCATTCCGTAAGTCCAAGGCACTCCGTAACCTGTCCCATATAGTCTATAACCTGCTGCCGGAAATCATCTCCGGGCAGCACTGAGGAATATCCTACCGCCTGCCGCGCCGGCGGCGGCGTGTTTTCCTTTTTACGCAGAAGAACCATCTGAAATCCCCGCCCGGTAATTGCTCCGTCCACTCCGTATTCCTCGCCGGAAACACATTCCTCCAGCACATAAGACTCGCCGGAAATCTCACTTAACGCTTCTTCCAGCTGTTCCCTGTCAGAAAGCATAAAAATCCCTCTGCTGCCGGAACCGTATCTGGGCTTTAAAATTGCCGGATACGTAAGCGCCGGATTCTCCGGGGATTGTAATTCCCTGCCATGTCCTGACACGGTTTTCCATGATGTCTCCGGCAGGTCATGCTCCTGACTACCGGCATTTTCGCTCTCATTTACCGCATAGCAGCGGCAATTCCGAAGCCCCATCCGGCTCAATCTTGTATGAAACTTAAATTTATCCGTACACAGCTCCGCCATGTTCCTGCTGATTCCCGGAAGCCCCAGCGCATCGTTGACGGCTCCCGTTGTCGTCAGATATCTTCCAATCGGCACCGTCAGCACAAAATCCGGTTTTTCCGCCCTCAACGCCTCTATTACTGCATTTTCATTGGCAATGTCCACCACAAGCCCCTTATCCGCCTGTGCGAGACCTTCCGCTTTGGCGTTTCCGTCCAGAGCCAGTATAAAAAGACCGTATTCCCGCGCTTTTTTTATTGTATGAAGCGCCTCTTTACTGGCGCCGATAATTGCCGCTTTCATTTTACTCCCTCGTTTCCTGTCTGTTTCTTAAAAATACCAACGCCTCCCGCCAAACAGCGTCTCTTTATACGCGGCTTGCACACGGGGGTCCCGAAATTTTTCTTCTTTTCCGCCCTGCCAGCAAAATGGCAAAGCAAAAGCTGATGGCGATTGTCTGCATGATAATGCAGATGCTGCCCATTGCGGCAATGCCGGAACGCTCCAGCATCACCCCGCTCCAGGCCGTCGCCAGCATTCCTGCCAAACTTCCATAGGCCACGTCAATGACTCCATGGGCGGTATTCCTCAGGCCGGAGCTCACGCTTTCCTCCGTCATCTCCCGCATAGTCGGGAAAAGAATCCCGAAGGAAATATTATTGCATATGGTTCCGATAATCACTACCAGCGGATTTCCCGCCTGAATCACAAACAAGGTATACAGCATTGCAAATCCTGCCCCCATAAGGAGCCGCTTTTCGGAACGCACATGCCGGATTTTCCCTGCAAGCATCAGGAAAGGAATCTGAATCATGCACCCGATAAAAGAATCCCAGCCCAAAACGGAAACGTCCCCGCCCACGTTTTCAAGAAGTACAAGCTTCATTGTATTTATCGGAGCAATTGCCATACCGGTAAAAAACACGGCCGCCGCCATAAGCATATAACGCCTGGAGGCAAGCAGCTGCCGGGGACTTTCTCCCGAACATACTTCCCTCTGCCCGACGGCATTTCCTTCCCCGTCCTCCCGGTTTTTAGGCTGAAAGGGAGCGACGGCAAAATTAACTGCCATAAAGAGCACAGCGGCGACAGGCATCGCCTCATAGCCGAACCTGACAATTAGCTGCCCCATAAGAAGCATTACCACGGCAAACCCCAGCGTGCCGAACGCCCGGGAACGGGCGGCGGCATCCGTCCTGCCGGGAAACGTTGCAATCACCCATGCGTCCAGCGTGGTCGGAATGGGGCCTGTCATAAACCCGAACAGCGAATAGGTTATCAGCAAAATTATCGGGCTCTCCCCGAATAAATAGAGAAACAGACCCAACAGCAAAGCCACGCCGTTGCCCAGCAGGTAAAACTTTCTGCCGGCTTTATTTTTATCCACCCATCTTCCCCAGATTAGCGAACCTGACAGGGCGCAAAGCATGTTCGCGGCAAGAATCACGCCGAGAAGCGACGTGCTGATGCCCTGGGAAAGCGCAAAAGCAGAAATGTAACCCGGAAACGCAGCATAAAAAGACCAGTAGGCAGCCTGCAGCACACAAAACCTTATAAATATCCGACGCTCCTTCATTGGAACCCCTTCCTTTCGAGGATAAACAATCCTAAAATTTTTTACGGATTTTCCTCCGGTAAATTGTAAGCTACATTATTGCATTTTCCATTTGCCTGTGCTATAACTTTTGTATCATTTTTTTATATTTTTGTATTTTTTTGGAGCGGAATCCATGGATAAAATAACGCCTGATATTAACAATGACCTTTCCCAGAATGTCCGGCATGAACGGGGTTCTTTTCCTGTTCAGGTTCTCTGGGACGACGCCAAAACCTGCCAATCCTCCGATTACCCGTATCACTGGCATTATGAAATGGAAATCTCCGTTGTGGAACGCGGTTCCGTCATCTATGCCATCAACGGAAAATGCTATTCCGTATGGGAACGGCAGGCTATTTTCGTAAAGCCCAACGCCTTACACAGCACCATACACAGCGATGAATATATTTCCCGCATACTGCTTATCAGCCCTCATGTCTTTGGCGACCACGAGGAATATATCAGCCGGTATATCAAGAAACTCATCCGGCTGGCTCCCGACGCCGTGGTTTTAGACGGTTCCGCCAGCTGGCACGAAGAAGCATGCGCACTGATTGAAAACGCCTTCTGGCTCTGTCATGAACGCCCGGAGGCCTATGAGCTTGACGCTCTTATTTCGCTGTTTCGTATTTTAAAGCTTTTTGTCCGGGAGCTATGCGGAAATCAGGAAGAAACCGCAAGAAATCCCAGAAATGCTTCCCATACCAAAATTTTAAAACAAATGATTACCTTTGTGCAGGAGCATTACGGGGATGATATCGATATTTCCGATATTTCGAGGGCGGGCGGAGTCTCCCGCAGCAGCTGCAATAAAATTTATCAGGAATTTCTGGGAGAATCCCCCATAGAATACCTGACAAAATTCCGCATTTATGCCAGCATGGAGCTTTTACGAAAAAATATGACCGTCACGGAAGCCGCTTTAAGCTGCGGTTTCAATACGCTGGCTTACTACTCCAAAATTTTCAAAAAGGTAACCGGACGGACGCCTTTAGAGTTCCGCAAAAACGGCTGACGCCTTTTCCGGGTCAGCCGCGTTTTTTCTGCAGTTTCTTCCTGAAATTCCTGTATCCCCATAATATCCTGTAATACATCATAAAATACAGCGTGGATTTCATATGCATTTTAATCAGCTTCCGCTCCTCTGCGTGAACCCGCTCCTGATAGTAGGGATTTTCCATAAACCCCGGAAATGTTTCCCGCATTTCCTGTCCAAGCTCTCTGACAAATCCGCAGCTTTTCTTTTTTACGCCCGCCATATAGGAAAACAGCGTGTTTACATAAAACAGCGTGGTAAAGCTGCTTTCGATTTCAGGATAATATTCCTGCAGATAACCGAACTCCTTCGCTTCCTTCACCATCACTCTTGCCGCCTCCATCCTGTCCTCGCACCGCTTCTGTGTGATGGTGTGAACCGTGGAAGTATCATGCTGGTAATAATAATATAGAGGCTCCTCCAGATACTCAAAATGCTTTGCCCGGAGCATCCAGGAATTGCTGATGGCATTATCCTCATAAAATATATTTTCCGGGAACCGGTTGGAAAAATCCAGGATAATATGCCTTTTATAAATCTTCACCACAAGGCTCCCGCTGTCAAGAATCAGCGATTTGTACTTTTCCTTAGTCAGGACTCCGGTCTGCGACTTCTTATTGTTATGCACCACCTGACCGATTTTCATGCTGTGTTCGCCTGTCAGGTGATAGTCGCAGCCGGCCATATCCGCTCCGGTTTCCTCTGCAAGCGTCAGCAGCCTTTCATAATAATCGGGCGTAACCCAGTCGTCGCTGTCAATGAATCCTATCCAATCGCCCTTTGCCTGACACAGCCCCAGATTTTTCGCCCCTCCCTGTTTCTTGTTGACAGGCGAGGCAATCACATAAAATTTTTCGGGATAACGCTTTTCGTAATCTCTTAATATCTCCAGCGAATTATCTGTGGAACAGTCGTCCACCGCAATGATTTCGTAATCCGATATGGTCTGATTCACAAGGCTGTCAAGGCACCAGATAAGCTTCTCCTCCGAAGCCATATTATAAACCGGTACAATTACACTGAGTTTCATCCTGTTTTCTCCATATACTCCCTTAGGGTACTTTGTAATAATCCGCAATCCTGGTCACCGCACGGATTACGTCCTGCACATCCTTATCCGTCATGGCGTAATAAAGGGGCAGGCTGATTATTTCCTCGTAGAGCTTTTCCGCCTTCGGGCAAAGTCCCCTCTCGTAGCCCAGCCTCTGATAGTAGGGGAAATAATACGTGGGAATATAATGCACGTTGCAGCAGATATTCTCTGCGGCAAGGGCTTCAAAAAACCGTCTTCTGTCTATACTCAGCTTTGACAGATTAAGGCGCAGAATATATAAATGCCTTGTGGTATCCGATTCCGGGATTTCCTTCTGCACAATAATCTGAGGGAGCTTTGCAAATGCCTCGTTATAGGTTCTTACTATCTCTTTTCTTCTTTCCATGAAAAGGGGCAGCTTGTCAAGCTGACTGATTAAAAGCGCCGCCTGTATGTCGGTCATGCGGTAATTCAGCCCCAGCGCCACCTGCTCGTAATACCAGGGACCGTCCGGCTCGTTTTCCATCTTCGCAAAATCCTTTGTAATTCCATGAGCCCGGTAAAGCAGCAGCTTTTCATAATACTCCTCACTGTTGGTAAGCACAGCACCGCCCTCCCCGCTGGTCACGGTTTTGACCGGATGAAAGCTTAAGGTGGTCATATCCGCAATGGAGCCGTTGCACCTTCCTTTATAGCGTGTGCCAATCACATGGGCGCCGTCTTCTATCAGCACAAGATGATTCGCACGGCAGATGGAAAGCAGCTCGTCAAGCTCCACCGACTGTCCCGTGTAGTCCACAGCCACCACCGCTTTCGTCCTTGCGTTGGTCAGCTTCTTTACTTCTTCCGGGTCGATATTGTAGGTTTCCTCATTGATGTCCGCAAAAACCGGCCGCGCGCCGCAGTAAAGGGCGCAGTTTGCAGAAGCCGCAAAGGTAATCGGCGTGGTAATCACCTCGTCGCCCTCTCCTGCTCCCGCCGCCATACAGGCCATATGCAAAGCCGCCGTTCCATTGCTGCACACTACCGCATATTTCGCTCCGGTTATCCGGCAAAGCTTTTCCTCCAGCTCTGTAATTTTCGGGCCGCAGGTAATAGTGTCGCTCTTTAGCACCTCTACCACCGCCTGTATATCGGCTTCGTCGATGTACTGATGTCCATAATATATCTTTGTGTCCCGTATTGGTGTTCCTCCGCATATCGCCGGCTTGTCCATTGTACTCCTCCTATTTACAGTTCGCAGATACCCTGCAGTACACATTGGTCTGGAACAACCTCCAGCTGCCTTCGCATCTGTCAGTTGTTCCGTGCACTTCCGGGCATCTGCTGTTTAAAGTTCCGCCTTTTGATTTTCCAGATTTACCTGCATTCTGACGCAGTCGGCAATCGCCGCTATGTATTCGCTGTTGGTCGGCCTTCCCTGACCGCTTTCGGCGCAGTAGCCGAACAATTGCTCAAACGTCTTCTTATTTCCCCGCTCCCATGAAATCTCTATGGCATTACGGATGGCTCTCTCCACCTTTCCATCGGTGGTATTATACCTCTTTGCGATTTCAGGGTAAAGCAGTTTGGTAACGCTTCCCACCACCTTCATATCCTCTTCCGCCATAAGCACCGCCGCCCTGACATATCTGTACCCCTTTAAATGAGCGGGTACGCCCATGTCCAGCATCATATGTGAAACCATTTGCTCTGTCTTTTTATCCGTTACTTCCTGCATAATCAACCTTTCACCTCTTAAAATCTTTCCTCCCGCAAAGCTCAAAACCGCAGTTTCACCCGCAGATACCGGGATTTTTAACTTTAGTATAAATTACGTCAATTTCCGTGAAAAGCTGTAATTCATCGCACGGAGTACTTCTGCCGCCGGCTCCGGCCATTGCAGACAAAGCCTGTCCCGCTCTGCTTATTTACTTTCAGTCATTAAAGAAGCTTCCAATCTTCGAAGCATTCCCGGAAAAAACATTCAAAACCGTTACGCTGGGCTTCTTCCCCTTGGGAGTCCTCTTCCAAATCGTAAATATATTTTCCCGTGGAAATATCAAGGGAAATCCTGTCTAAAGGAAACCCCTCCACCCGCTTCGTATGGGGTGTGTCCGTCAAAAGAAACGGTTCCCCCCACATAGCCTCCGCCATGCTCTCCCTTTTCAATTCTCCATTCCAGACAAAACAGATGCCGTTTTTGAATCTGCCGCAGACCTGACCGTACTTTCTCACCAGACCAATATAATACGCAAGCAGCTCCTCATCACCAAGGCGTCTTTCTCCCTCGCCCCTGACGTGAATCCCCGGCTGCTCCTCCTTCGGCAGCGGCTTACCCGTGGCATAGTTCCACAGATAAATCCCGCTGTCACAGGAAAACACAGGACTCCCGAACAGCCGGTAATACCCTTCCGCCTTTATCCTTGCGTTTTCCAGAGGACTTGCTCCCGTTTCCTTAATCTCCGGAAGCGCAACCCCTCTTTCTTCCGCCGCCTCATGTAAACCGATAATTTTCACAGGAAGATTTCCAAGCGCCTCCTCCATATAGGAAATCTTGGCGCCGTTCCCTGTGCCGTAAATGATTTCAAGCATCTTTTGTCAATCCTTTCCCGCTGTAACAGACGCAGACCGCCTGTTTCCTGCAAGGCGCACAGAAGCTGTCAGGCCGCCGGACAACGCGGCTGTACGGCTTACCCCGCCGGTTTATACTTCCCGTCGTTTACAATAAACCGCCAGAGAATGTCCCTGTACTTTTCCGTGGCGTAATCGATTCCCACTCTCTTAGCTCTGATATATTCCGGCCTGTACCCGTCGTCCTCTATCCACAATAAATCCGAGGTTACCATATCCTCCTCGTTAAGCGACCTGTCGATTTCCATTGCCTTCGTCAGCTTCCCCGGTCCGTTGTAACCGGCAACGCCGCGAACCAGCACGGCCTCCGGATGGCCTTCCTTGCCGCTGACCACATTAAAAAGCGAATGGATGCCATAACAGAGGTACACATACGCAGTGCCGCCCTTTTCATAGAGAACCTTCGTCCTCTCCGTCTTCCCCTTGCTGGCATGACAGGCCGTATCCTCCTCGCCGCAGTAGCATTCTGTTTCCATAATTCTGTATCTTATGATTCCCCCGCTGCCTCTTCTGCACAGAAGCTTTCCCAAAAGCCATGGAGCAAGCTGCTCTGCAGGCCGGGAAAGCGCTCTTCTTCCCACTCTCCTTGCCATCTGTAGGCCTCCGCTGTTAATACTGCCTAATTATCCAGATATTCCAGATAATCCTCCTCGCTTGCAAAAAGCATATAGCCGCCGTTAACCATTCCCATGTATCCGTTGCTCACATAATATCCTTTCATAAAACATGCCTCCTGTCATTCTGATTTTTTATCTATAATCAGAATAACATTTTGGATGTCCCATAAAACGGACTTATACTCGCTTCACCCGCTGTAATTTCTGAAAATCCACGTACCGTCCCATATAAAAGCAAACTGGTTTACGGTAACTGGTAATGTTCTCTCAGACGATTCACTTCCGCCACAAATGCGTCGTTGTCCTTAACCGACATGCTGTCCTGAAAACCGTGCGTGCCGAAATTTTCTTCATTCAGCTGCAGCAGGCACAACGCAATATTGGAACAATGGTCCGAGACTCTCTCGTAATTGGTCGTAATGTCGGAAAGCACAAATCCCATCTCGATTGTACATTTCCCTTTGCGGAGCCTTTTGACATGCCGTTTCTTAATCTCGGAATTCAGATTATCGACTGCTTCCTCCATAGGCTCCACCATAGCGGCCAGCTTCAGGTCCTCTTTTTCAAATACCTGTATAGTAGTATTGACAATATCTCTGATTGCTTCCGTAAAAATTTTTAATTCTTCGTCCGCTTTCCTGGAAAAATACAGTTTTTTCTCATGCATTTCCTCCGCGGATTCCATAATGTTAATTGCATGGTCTGAAATTCTTTCAAAATCCCCGATGCTGTGAAGCAGAACGGAAATTTCCTGACTGTCTTTTTCCGTAAGATGCTTGCTGCTTAACTTTACCAGATAGGAACCAAGCTCGTCCTCATAATGGTCAACCAGCTCCTCAAGCTCGATTACCTGAGCCGCCGCCTTTTCATTAAATTCGTCCAGAAGCTTCATGGATAAAAACAGGCTTTCCCTGGAATAATTCGCCATATCAATGGCCGCATTTTTACAATGCTCAAGGGCAAGACCCGGACGGCTTAAGAAACGGGAATCCAGTATCTGAATTTCCCTTTTTGAAGCTTCCTGAGCGCGGGTTTCCTCATCGCTTTTCGGAATTGTCAGATAGGCCAGCTTCTCTAATATCTGAGTAAAGGGATAGATTAAAATCACCGACGCCACATTAAACGTGGTATGTATAACCGCCACACCCAGCGCGCTGGCCGGACGACCCAGAAAACCAAAATGCAGAATCGCATTTAATGTATAGAAAATAAGCATAAAGGCCACAGCCTTGATAATTTTATAATAAAGATTGATAAACGCGGCTCTCTTGGCCATCCTTCCCGCACTGGCGCTGGAAAGAAGCGCAGCCACACAGTCGCCGATGTTCTGTCCCATGATAATCGGAATCGCTGTGGAATAACTCACCGCACCGGAAACGCACATTGCCTGCAAAATACCTATAGACGCAGAGGACGACTGCATAATCGCCGTCAGGACAAGGCCGATTAACATACCCAGCACAGGATTGGAAAACATCAGAAGAATGTTGGTAAATTCGGGAATCTCCGCCAGAGGCTTCACGGCATTTGACATGGTGTCCATTCCAATCATCAGCACCGCAAACCCTATCATGATGGTCGCAACGTCCTTATGCCTTCCTTTTTTGCTCATGCTCAGGATGATAACGGCCACAATCGCAAGAATAGGAGAAAAAGAAGACGGCTTTAAAAGCTGGAGTACAAAACTGGAGCCCTCAAGGCCCGTTAAACTCAGAAGCCATGCTGTCACCGTGGTACCGACGTTTGCCCCGAGAATAACCCCCACAGCCTGGGTAAGCTTCATAATCCCCGAGTTGACAAAACCAATCACCATAACTGTCGTGGCCGACGATGACTGAATCACCGCCGTTACGCCCGCTCCCAGCAGAATCGCCATCAGCTTGTTGGAAGTGAGCTTTTCCAGAATGATTTCCAGCTTGCCGCCGGATACCTTCTTAAGTCCGTCGCCAAGCACATCCATTCCATATAGAAAAAGCGCCAGCCCTCCCACCATGGTCAGTATACTGAATATGTCCATTTTTCCTGTCCCTCCGCATCTTTCGTAAAAAACATGTCCGATTGTTATTTTACACTATTTCATTCGCTTTGGGTATAGGCATTTTTAAATAAAACCTTGAACCGCCCGCAAAGTACAGGTATAATTTATTTACTACCTTTAAAGAGAAAGAAATGAGAGGACAATGCCATGAAAAACCTGACCGACGCCATCATTGAAAACGCAATCGCACAGTTTGCCATAGAAGGCACTTTGAAAGAAAAACGGCCTTACGGAAACGGCCACATCAACGATACCTTTCTGCTGACCTATGAAACGCCCTCCGGGAGCGAAACGCACTACATACTTCAGAGAATGAATAACAGTATTTTCAAAAATCCACAGCAGCTCATGGAAAATATGGTGCACGTAACGGAATATCTGCGGAAAATTATTGCCGCAAACGGCGGCGACCCCGAACGGGAAACCCTTAATGCGGTAAAAACCAGAAGCGGCGGATGTTATTACGAGGATGGCAGCGGCAATTTCTGGCGGGTTCTTTTATTTATTGAGAATACTCTGTGTCTGGAACAGGTAGAGAGCAAAAAGGATTTTTATGACAGCGCCGTCGCTTTTGGGAACTTTCAGCGGCTTTTATCTGATTTCCCCGCTCATACCCTGCACGAGACCATCCCCAATTTTCACAACACACCCTCCCGTTTTCTGGATTTCAAGGCGGCTGTGGAGAGGGATAAGCTGGGAAGGGCAAAGCAGGCGGAAGCAGAAATATCATTTGCTCTTGAGAGGGAAAAGGATACCGATGTACTTACGAAGCTTTTAAAAGAGGGAAAGCTCCCTTTAAGAGTAACCCACAACGATACCAAGCTGAACAATATTTTGTTTGACGCCGATACCAAAAAAGCCCTCTGCGTGATTGATTTGGACACGGTAATGCCCGGACTTTCCCATTACGATTTCGGCGATTCCATACGTTTTGGAGCCAGCACAGGAGCGGAAGACGAAAAGGATTTAAGCAAAGTCGAGCTGGATTTATCCCTGTTCGAAGCCTTTACCATGGGATATCTGGAGGGCTGCGCCGGAAGTCTTACAGATTTGGAAATCGAAATGCTTCCCATGGGCGCAAAGCTTATGACTTATGAGTGCGGCATCCGCTTCCTGGCAGATTTTCTGGACGGAGACGTTTATTTCAAAATTCACCGGGACGGCCATAACCTGGACAGAGCCAGAACCCAGTTTAAGCTGGTGGCGGATATGGAGAAAAAATGGGGGGAGATGGCGGAGATTGTTGAGAGATGTAAAGGAAAACTTCATTAATGAAAAAATACTGGACAGTATTTAAAAAATCATTAAAATCGGAAACCATTTACCGCCCGGCAGCGCTGGCAGGCATTGCCGGTTCTCTGCTTGGCTTCTTCATGCAGGTGTTCCTGTGGAAAGCGCTCCTTGGCTCAGGAGCGCGGCGGGACACCAGCTTTTCCGATATGCTGCTCTTTATAATCATCAATTCCTTTATGCTGGAATTAACCCGCACGAACGTAGCCGGTATTATCGAAAACTCCATGATAGACGGAACCATTTCCATGGAGCTACTTCGGCCAATGTCTTATAAAACTTTCCTGTTAATGAATGCCCTCGGCAAAAACACCTACGGTACACTGACGCGCACCGTGCCGATTTTAATTATCAGCGTATTTTTAATTTCGGGAACGCCTCTGCCAAATCTATACCATTTTATACTGTTTATCATGTCGGCTTTTCTCGGAATCCTTCTGATGTTTGAAGTAACCTATCTGGCCGGACTCTCAGCCTTCTGGCTCCAGCGGTGCTGGTTTATTGAGTTTTATTTAATGGGGTTTGAAAGAATTTTCGGAGGAACCATGGTTCCCATCTGGTTTTATCCTGAATGGCTGAAAAAAATGAGCTTCTTTCTTCCTTTCCGTTATATGACCTTTGAACCGATTAATTTCTTCCTGGGTAAAACGCCGGTGGAAGAAGCGTGGTTTCCCATTTTAATGGCGCTTTTCTGGCTGATGGCCTTAAATGTTCTGGATAAGTGTATCTGGCAGATGGCTGTAAAACGATTAACCGTGAACGGCGGCTAGGAAAGGAGCGACTCCCTTATGAAAGATTTTTTTAAACTGTTTTCCTCCTTTTTCCGTGTGGCAATGCGGCAGGAAATGGCCTATCGGGGCACTTATATTGCGGGACAGTGGATTTGCTACGGCTCCACCTTTCTTTCCCTTTATATACTCGTTTCCGGCTTTGAGGAGCTGGACGGCTGGAACGGTGCGGAGGTCATGGTTTTATACGGCCTGTCGCTGATGTCCTATGCCGTTGGCGCATCCTTTTTCTTTAATTTTTCCTCAGGCCTTTCCCGGCGCATCCGTTCCGGCGAGTTCGACGCTTCCCTCACAAAGCCCATACACCCTTTTCTCCATGAGGTTTTTTCCGCCGGGTACAATGTAGGGTATGTCAGCCACTTTACCATTTCTCTCGTTATTATTGTGATTGCGCTGTCCCGCCTTTGCTATACGCCTTCACCTGCAAACATACTGCTTCTGGTATTAATGGTGCTTGCAGGTTCCATGGTTCAGGCGGCTTCCCTGATTGCATCTTCCACTATGAGCTTTTTTACCGTAGGAAATAACCCTGTGATGGATTTTCTTTTGTGGGATATGAAACAGTTTACCAACTATCCGATTACTATTTTTCCAAAAGGGATTCAGTTTATTTTGACCTTTCTGCTTCCCTTTGCGTTTATTAATTTTTATCCTGCTTCCGCCTTACTTGGCAAGACCATTCCGAAGGGATATCCGGCAGTTTTACCCTGGCTGTCGCCTTTTGTCGGTTTGCTGGTACTTGTGCTGAGTATTCTATTGTGGAACTGGGGGCTTTCGCATTACAAGAGCACGGGGTCATGATTGATTTCGTTGGCATAAAAGTGCAGAACAATAAAGAAGCGAGGACCAACATGAGCTTTATTGAAGTAAAAAACCTGAGCAAGGAATACCAAATCGCCATCTCCGGCAAGGGAATTTCCGGCGCGGTGAAATCTCTGTTCCACCGGGAATACAAAATAAAAAAGGCTGTCAGAGATGTCTCCTTTTCCCTTGAAAAAGGGGAATTGGTGGGATATATCGGCCCGAACGGCGCCGGTAAATCCACCACCATCAAGATGCTTTCCGGCGTGCTGATTCCCACCAGCGGACTGGTTACAGTCGGCGGTATTATTCCTTATAAAGACAGAAGGGAAAATGCAAAGCATATCGGAGTGGTATTCGGCCAGCGCTCCCAGCTTTACTGGGATTTGCCCATCTCCGATACCTTCGAGCTTTATGAAAGCCTCTATTCCATTCCAAAAGATAAATTCCGGGAAAACTGCGCCTACTTTACGGAGCTTCTGGATATGAAGGATTTTATCAATCAGCCCGTGCGTCAGCTCAGTCTCGGCCAGAAAATGAAAGCAAATATCGCAATTGCTCTTCTCCACGACCCGGATGTGCTTTATCTGGACGAGCCTACCATCGGTCTGGACGTAACCAGTAAAAAAATCCTGCGGGAGGCACTCAAAAATATCAACGCCGAAAAGAAAACCACCGTTATTTTGACTACCCACGATATGGACGATATCGAGGAAGTATGCCACAGGCTGATTATGATTGACCAGGGACAAAAATTGTTCGACGGCACGCTTGGCGATTTCCGCGCAAGGTATAACGACGGATTTTCCCTGAAGCTGGAATTTGAAGGTCCGTCCCCTCTCTGGCAGGAGAGCCGCACTTATGAGCTTTTGGAACAGCCCCCGCATCAGTGGATTATCAAAGCTTCCGAAGAAATCACTTCCAAAGAGGCTATGATAGAATTAATTGAGAAATATAATCCCACGAATATTTATGTGGAGGAAGAACGGATTGAGGAGATTGTCAGGAGGGCTTATGCTTTAAATTAGACAACCATGGATTCGTTGCTTTTGAAAGAAGCTGATGTTAGAATAATAAAAAAATAATTCTGTTGCAATGTCGAATGAAAGACATTCTGAAACGGAGGGGCAGCATGAATACCAATATCAAAAAACTCCCTGTTGGGGTCGAAAGCTTTGAAAAAATCCAAAAAGAAAATTTTTATTATATCGATAAAACCGGGTTGATTTGCGAGCTGCTCCACAAATGGAGTGAGGTAACTCTTTTTACCCGCCCCAGACGTTTCGGTAAATCCCTGAATATGAGCATGCTCAAAGCTTTTTTTGAGATTGGCGGCAGTCCCGAATTATTTGATGGACTGAAGATTTCGAAGGAGACTGATATCTGTAAAAATTACATGGGAAAATTCCCGGTAATCTCTGTCAGCCTGAAGGATGTGGACGGAGAGGACTTTTCATCTGCATTTGATATGATGTGCCTTGTTACAGGCCGCGAGGCCATGCGGTTCCAGTTTCTTCTGGAAAGTGACAAGCTCACGGAAAAGGAGAAGCAGATGTATGAGCAGTTAACTTCTATAGATAAAAGCAGCGTCTTTCAGATGTCAGAAACTGTGCTGGCAGGAGGTCTGCGAACCTTATCCCAACTTCTCTGCAAGCATTACGGACGAAAGGTTATCATTTTGATTGACGAATATGATGTGCCGCTTGCCAAGGCCAATGAGAAAGGATATTATGACCAAATGGTCACTCTGCTCCACAAAATGTTCAGTCAGGCATTAAAGACAAATGAATCTCTTTATTTTGCAGTACTGACAGGATGCCTCCGGATATCCAAGGAGAGTATTTTTACCGGCCTGAATAATCTGAAGGTGCTGACCGTTGCGGATGTGCAGTTTGATGAATATTTTGGTTTCACGAATCAGGAAGTGCAAAGCCTCCTGGAATATTATAAATTATCCCACTCCTATGAAATGATAAAGGATTGGTACGACGGATATCGTTTTGGAGCCGTGGATGTATACTGCCCGTGGGACGTAATTTGTTACTGCGATAGGCTCCGGGAAGATAAAACTGCCACGCCCGGCAATTACTGGTCTAATACCAGCGGAAATGACATTGTAAAAAGATTTATCAGAATGACTGATGCCTCCGCGGCCAGAGGCGAGGTGGAACGCCTGATTGCCGGAGAAGCCGTAACAAAAGAAATCCATCAGGAACTGACATACAAGGAGTTGTACGATTCCATAGATAATGTGTGGAGCATTTTATTTACTACCGGTTATCTCACCCAGCGCGGGAAAAGCGGGAACGACCTGTTTCAGCTCGTGATTCCCAACAGGGAAATTCGTAAAATATTTACCGGACAGATTATGAAATTATTCAGAGAAAACACACAAAAGGATGGAACTGCGGTAAATGCATTTTGCGAAGCTCTGCTAAGCGGGAACGCCGAAAACGTGGAAAAGCAGTTTACGGAATATCTGGCAAAGACCATCAGCATCCGCGATACCTTTGTCCGTAAACCCACTAAGGAAAATTTCTATCACGGCATCCTTCTTGGTATCCTCAGCTTTAAATCATCCTGGATTGTAAATTCCAATCAGGAGTCCGGCGACGGTTACAGCGATATTCAGATAGAAATTGATGAGGCTGAAACCGGAATTATCATAGAAGTTAAATACGCACATAATGCCAATCTGGAATCCGAATGCCAAAAGGCGCTGGCACAGATTGAAAGCCTTGATTATGTACGGCATTTTAGGGAGGAAGGATTCCATGTTGTTCTAAAGTACGGCATCGCGTGTTATAAAAAACGGTGCAGGGTCGCTTTGGAAAGAAGTGTCCTGTAGAAATAATGAGAAAGCGGCAGTTCCTAATATGACTGCCGCTTTATAAAGCGTTAGCTAATCTGTAACCTAAAAGTTACAGATAAATATTCCAATATCCCTTTCTATCAGAGCCCACTCTTTCTATAATGCCCTTTTCTCTTAGGTTTTTAAGCTTAATAGATACAGTTTTTCTGCTTATATCAAGCATTTCGGCAAGTTCTGTAGTTTTATATTTTGAGTTATCTTTTAATAATTCAATAATCTTTTTTTCTGTAACATCTGTAACCTTTTCTGTGACTTTTGTAACCTCGTTGCTTTTTCTATCGCTTATCAGCGCTGCTCCCGCCGGTCGCATAGGCACAATCAACCTAAAAACATCGTTTTCCTCAAAATTCGGTTCCGCATTGGAATAGATTTTAGTGTATTTATACAAATTCCGAACACCGGAACCAAGTGAATCCGCATATCCAATATTAACAAAAAATTTCGCTATTATGGGATTTTTCGGATAAGGATTGAAATTCTCAAGACTGATTCTCCCCTTCCATTGTGTCCTGCTCCAGTTCTCCGTCCATATCCTGTCCTTTTCAATAATCAGTTTCGCCGGAAATGCACTCTTAAATTCTCTATGCACAAGCAGATTGCTGACAATTTCTCTGGCTATCGCGGTTCTCAGGCTTACATTGACACCGTCAATCAGGAAAAACTTATCATCTGTGTGTTTCTTAATAAAGTCAATTAAAAGGTTATAGCTCTCCAGCAAATTGTTTTCCACAATCAGGCGGTCATCATAACGATCTAAGTTCTCTACACGGTAAATTGCATCTGTTTTGTATCCCGGCACACAGGACTGAATGGTTTCCGGCTTTCCAAATAAGAGAATACACGCCATGTTAAAGCCTTCTTTTCCGCTTTCCATGTCTTTTTCATAAAGCCCAGCACTCTGTAACAACTCCATATCCGTCATATTGCCCCAAGGATGATCTTTAAATTTATTGACAGCCATCTGCCGGGCTTTACCGACCAAATCCATACACAAATCTTCTTCTGCGGCATATGGAAATATTTTTCGCTCAATATACGTTGCAGATTTTCTATTAGAAATATTTGCCACCAAGTCCGCAGATGTAGTCACATCCTGGTCTGCATCTCCGTTACGGTCATATATCCTGCCGCAACATATCTCAATCTGCGAACTGACCGGAACATATACCCAAAGCACAATCATTCCCTTATACTCTATCTCCTCAAGATTTAAGTACAGAGAAGGAGCCATTTTCTGCGGATTATTGAGCAGATTTATAAAATTTTGCTTCATATCAGCAACCTTTTCCGGATTTACGCCGATTACCTCTCCGACTTTTTTATTGCCCCGTCTCACTTCCTTTACGCCAAGCAATATATAGCCACCATAACGATTAGAAAACGAACTTACCGTCTCAAATACGCTGTCGCTCAAGGAATTGACACTTTCCTTATATTCCAGTGTATAGTCCTCTCCCGCATTCAAAAATTCTTCTAATTTTTCAATCGTCATTTTACCACCGCCTTCATTTGCTTAATCTGTTCCACCATCTGCCAGCCTGCTTTTCTCCTGTTTTGCCCTCATCAATATCTTTCTTTCAAATCATCATTATTGATATTTTACGTACTTAGAAAATCCGGAGGGCTTATGCGCTAAATTAAAGTGCGCCCTCCTCCACCAGCACCTTCCCCATCGACACCAGCAGCTGCTCCGTAAAGCTCAGCAGCATCTGGGCGTCCTTCTCCACCATTCCGCACTTCTTATACCGGAACAGGAAAAACGGCGTTCCCTTATGATTAAAGGACAGTTTATCATACAGCTTAAGAACCTCCGGGATTCTCTCCGGCATAATTCTTGCATCAGGCTTAAAGGTAAACCGGATTTCTCCGCCCCGTCCTCTCACTTCCGTCATATAGAGCCTGTGGGCGCTCACCCGAATCATGGCGATGCGGAAAAGATTCTCCACCTCGCCGGGAACCTCCCCGAAGCGGTCTAAAAGCTCCTCCTTCATATCGTCGCACTCCGCCTGATTCTCTATCCCGGCAATCCTCTTGTAAATATCCAGCTTCTGTATTTCATTGACAATATAGGCCGGAGGGATGAATGCGTCCACATCCAAATCCACTGTGGTATTGAAGTCCTCCTGCGTACTGATTCCCTTCAAGTTTTTTACCGCCTCATTCAGCATCTTGCAATACAAATCATAGCCTACGGCCTGCATGTGGCCATGCTGCCTTGCGCCTAAAAGATTGCCCGCCCCGCGGATTTCCAAATCCCGCATAGCAATCTTAAAACCGCTGCCAAGCTCCGTAAACTCCCTGATGGCGGACAGTCTCTTTTCCGCCACCTCCTTTAGCATCTTATCCCGCTTATACATAAGAAACGCATAGGCTGTGCGGTTGCTCCGTCCAACCCTCCCCCGGAGCTGGTAAAGCTGTGAGAGACCCATGCGGTCGGAGTCATGGACAATGATGGTGTTTACATTGGGAATATCGAGCCCTGTCTCGATGATTGTAGTGGATACCAATACGTCGATTTCTCCGTTGATAAAATCGTACATGATATTTTCAAGCTCCCGCTCGTTCATCTGTCCGTGGGCAAAAGCCACCGCCGCCTCCGGCACCAGCTTCTGTATAGCGGCCGCGATATCCGCAATATTATTGACTCTGTTATAGACATAGTAAACCTGTCCTTTTCTGGACAGCTCCCTTACTATGGCCTCCCGCACCATTTCCTCGTTATATTCCATCACATAGGTCTGAATGGGCATCCTGTCGTTTGGCGCTTCCTCGAGTACACTCATGTCCCGAATCCCCACAAGGCTCATGTGAAGGGTACGGGGAATGGGCGTTGCCGTAAGCGTCAGCACATCCACATTTTCCTTCATCTGCTTGATTTTTTCCTTGTGGCGCACGCCAAAACGCTGCTCCTCGTCGATAATGAGAAGCCCCAGGTCCTTGTAAGCTACGTCTGCGGACAATACTCTGTGAGTGCCGATGACAATATCCACAAATCCTTTTTTCAAGTCCTCTATGGTCTTTTTCTGCTCCGAGGCGGTACGGAATCTGGACAGTAAATCCACGCGCACGGGAAAATCCTTCATTCTCTGAACAAAGGTGTTGTAATGCTGCTGGGCAAGGATTGTGGTGGGAACCAGATATACCACCTGCTTTCCCTCCTGCACCGCCTTGAAGGCCACACGGATGGCAATTTCCGTCTTGCCATAGCCCACGTCCCCGCAGACGAGCCTATCCATAATCCGGCTGCTCTCCATATCCTCCTTGGCGGCGGCAATGGCCTGAAGCTGTCCTTCCGTCTCCTCAAAGGGAAACATCTCCTCAAACTCCCTCTGCCACACCGTATCCTGCCCGTACTGGAACCCGGTTTTATTCTGTCTGGCCGCATACAGCTCCACCAAATCCCTTGCCACCTCGCCGGCAGCCTCCTGGGCTTTTTTCTTTGAACGGGTCCACTCCAGGGTGCCGAGCTTATTCAGTTTGGGACGTTTTGCATCGGCGGAGGCATATTTCTGAATCACGTCAAGGCCGGTTGCAAGCACATAAAGATTCCCTCCGCCCTGATATTCGATTTTAATATAATCTTTTACAACCTTCTCGACCTCAACCTTCTCTATACCGCGGTAAATGCCCAGCCCGTGATTTTCATGAACCACATAGTCCCCGACCTTCAGCTCATTGAAGTCATTGATTTTGCTTCCCTCGTAAATTTTTCGTTTTTTCTTTTTCTTCTTGTCGGCGCCGAAAATATCGCTCTCCGAAATCACGGCAAATTTAAGAAGGGGATACTCAAATCCCTTTAAAACTCTTCCGTAAAAGGTCATGATTTCCCCGGCCTTAAGCTCCCTGTCCGGGTTTTCCGTATAAAAGGCGGTCAGCTCCTGCTCCTGTAAGTCCGCCGCCAGCCTCGCCGCCCTGGTTCGGGAGCCGGACAAAAGAAGCACTCTGTAGCCGTTTTTCTTATACCGCTTCAAATCCTGAATCAACGCTTCAAAGCTGTTGTTATAGGAGGAAATGCTTTTCACCGGGATATCCGCTTTCCTGTCGGCTTTAAAAAGTGGATTTTTCCCGTCGAGTGCGGACAGCGCCACCGCCCGCCCCAGCTCTATTTTTGCCGCCACCTCCTCCACGGAATACAACAAATCCATCTGCCCGGGAAGCAGGTAACCCTTTTCCAGACGGTGCATCATGCTTTCACGGAATTCCAGCTCCACCGCATCGGCATGTTCCTTCACCCTCGCCGGTTCGTCCACAAAAACGCAGGTTTTGCTTCTGTCAAACAAATCAAGAAAGGACACGGTATCCTCATAAAAATAATGAACATAAGCGTCAAGATTCAGGAGATTACGGAATTCATAAACCTGTTCCAAAAGCTCTCCGGTCTGTTCCTCCACTCTGTGGGCTTCCTCGGTATGAAAATCCTTCCGAAGTTTTTGTGCAAAGGCCTTTCCTTCCTTCTCAATTTTATCCATCCCGGCCTTAAGCCGCTTATCGGAAAGCAGCATTTCGCCCGCCGGATAGATGGTAATGCCGGAAAGCTTTTCCAGAGAGCGCTGGCTTAAAACGTCAAAGCTGCGGATAGAATCCACCTCGTCTCCCCATAGCTCGATTCGGTAGGGATTTTCTTCGGTCAAGTCAAAGATATCCACAATGCCGCCCCGGACGCTGAACTGTCCCGGCGCCTCCACCTGATAGCTTTTTTCATAGCCCATATTCACCAGGCGCTCCGCAAGCTCCCTTTCGTCCGCCGCGCCCTTAACGCTGATGGAAAGAAGGTGCTCCTTCCAGACGGAAAGAGGAATCTGAGGCGCCATAAGGCTGCTGAAGGTGGTAATTACCGTGACCGGCTTTCCCTCCAGCATCCGGCGAAGGCACTTGATTCTCTCCGTTACAAGCTGATTTCCATGGACGTCCGCCTGATAAAAAATCAGGTCCCTGGCCGGATATGCCACCGCGTTTTTGTCATAAAAGCGGTAATCCTCCATCAGCTCTTTCACCCGCAAATCGCTGAATGTGACGATAAGCCGGTTTTGAAACCCGCTGCCAAGACCGTATATCATGTGAAGCTTCTGGGATTCCACGCAGCCGGTCAGAGCCCCGTGGGCCGTATTTTCCCGCAGTTTGCTTTTAATCTCCTGAAATTCCCCCAGCTCCTCAAGGGGCGCCGTCAACACTCTCATGCCTTTTCTGCCTTTCGATTAAACTCATTCATTGCCTTATCCGTATCCCCCATAAGCATCATCTCCGCTGCTTCCACAGCCATGGAGACGGCCTTTTCCATAAGAGCCTTTTCTTCTTTCGTAAAATGCCCCAGCACGTAATCCGCCAAATCGTAATTTTCCGGCTTCCCGCCTACGCCAATCCGTATTCTCTGAAATTCCTCGCTCCCGAGCTGCGCAATGATATTTTTAAGCCCATTGTGCCCTCCGGCGCTTCCCTTTTTTCTGATTCGAATCTGTCCAATCGGCAGGTTGATATCATCCGAAACCACAATAAGCTCCGCATCCGGGGATATCTTATAGTAATCCGCAAGGGGGCGGATGCTCTCGCCGCTTAAATTCATAAAGGTCAGGGGCTTTGCTAAAAGCACCTTCTGCCCGTTAATGATTCCCTGTCCTGTCATGGCCCGGTTTTTAATATTCCTGACGGAAATATTATATTTTTCCGCCATCGCATCTATCATGGCAAACCCGATATTGTGTCTGGTATTATCATATTCCCTTTTGGGATTTCCAAGTCCTGCAATCAGAAACATTTCTTTTTCCTCTCATCTTTCAATAATCAGTGCCATAATAGCATACTTCTTTTCAAAAATCGAGTACAGAATGGCCGGCGCGCAAATTTCTTTCCCTGTGCTCACGCCGGTATGCGCAAAAAAAGAGGTTGCCGCTTTACGACAACCCTTGAAAAGTTTCCAACTCACTTTTATTACTATAAGCAGTCTTGCGAAACGCGGCTGCGTTTGCTGTCCTACTCCGGCTCTGCTACCGCATCCTCATACCTCTCCAGAATAATTTTCTGGATTTTTTCCCTGGCTTCCGAGTTAATCGGATGGGCGATATCTCTGTATTCACCATCCGTTGCCTTTTTGCTCGGCATTGCAATAAACAGCCCTTTATCTCCCTCTATGACTTTAATATCATGAATCACAAATTCTTCATCAATGGTAATTGAAACAATGGCGCGCATCTTGCCTTCTTTCGTGATTTTCCTCACTCGTACATCTGTAATTTGCATATTCAGTCCCCCTTAAGTTCGTCCTTTTATATTATGTACAAACCCCGGTGCCTGCAGACGCATACTTAATTAAATAACATATCTGTTGTTTCTTTCCAGCACAATCTTAATGCCGTCAGTTCCTGCATGATAAGAATTCGCTCTGATTGTATCACGGCTTTCTACGATGCAATTTTCAATGTGAGTGTTGTCTCCGATATACACATCATTTAAAATAATGGAATTCTTGATATAACAGTTATTTCCGATATAAGCCTTCTTGAAGATAACAGAGTCCTCCACGACCCCGTTCACAATACAGCCGCTTGAAATAAGACTGTTTTTGATTCTTGCCCCCGCGTTATACTTTGCCGGCGGCAAATCGTCCACTTTGGAATAAATATCCGGATACTGTTTAAAGAAGTAATCTCTCGTTTCCGCCTTGAGGAAGTCCATGTTGGTGTCAAAATAGTCCTCCACAGAAGCTATGTTTCTCCAGTAATCCTTCATTTTATACCCATAGATTCTTTTCATGTTTTTGTAGCGGATTAAAATATCCTTGACAAAATCATATCTCTCCTCCTGTGCGCTTTTTTCTATCATTTCTATCAGCTGACGCCTTCTGATAACATAAATGCCGCAGGAAATGGTGTTGGATTTCGCCATCACCGGCTTTTCTTCAAATTCCTCGATACGGCTTTCCTCGTTCATCTTAATTGTCCCGAACCGCTCCACACTGGCATTTTCACCCATGTCCTTGCAGACCACAGTGATATCCGCCTTTTTGTCGATATGGTACTCTAACAGCTTATTGTAGTCCATTTTGTAGACACAGTCGCCGGAAGTGATTACCACATACGGTTCATGACAATTCTTAAGGAAAGAAAGATTTTGCGCAATGGCGTCCGCCGTCCCTCTGTACCAGAAGCTTCCTTCGGCTGTGACAGCCGGAGTAAACACGTACAGACCACCCTGTTTGCGTCCAAAATCCCACCACTTGGAAGAATTCAGATGCTCGTTTAAGCTGCCGGCGTTATACTGCGTGAACACCGCCACCTTCTGGATATGGGAGTTGGTCATATTGCTTAAAGCAAAGTCAATGCTTCTGTAGCTTCCCGCAACGGGCATTGCGCAAACGGCTCTCTTCTGGGAAAGCTCCTTCATTCTGTAACTGCTTCCGCCCGCTAATATGATACCTATCGCTCTCAATGCTCATCACCTGCCTTAATCAATGTTTTTCCGCCCGCAAGATAATTGTCCGTGTAGTCTTCTCTCGATGTTGCTCCGAAAATACAGGTATTCTTACCCACCGTGACCCCTTCCGGTATCACGCTCGTCTCACCCACCGTAACGATGCCGTCGCTGTAGATGTGCGGGTCGGTTTCATTGGGTACTTCCTCCCCAAATCCCATTTTTACATGATTTTCAATTCTGACATTTTCCGCCGCTATCACTTTGTAGAGTTCGCATCCCTCCCCTATCCGTGTATTATTCATGATAATAGAATCCCTGACAATCGTGTCCCTTCCAATCGTAACACCACAGCCGATTACAGAATTATATACCTGTCCGTAAATATCGGAGCCTTCCCCTATGATGCTCCTTTCCACTACGGAACCGTCGGCAATATACTGCGGCGGCAGAATTTCACTTTTGGTGTAGATTTTCCAGTACTCCTCATACAGGTTGAATTCAGGAACAATGTCAATCAATTCCATATTGGCCTCCCAATAGGAATTTAAGGTTCCCACATCCTTCCAGTACCCGTTAAACTCATAGGCATAGAGCGAATCTCCCTTGCCATGGCAGTAGGGAATAATATGCTTACCGAAGTCAAGTCCCGGCTGCTGTGCGTTTGTAAGCAAGGCTTCCCTTAATGTTTTCCAGTTAAATATATAAATACCCATGGATGCAAGATTACTCCTGGGATTGGCAGGCTTTTCCTCAAAATCGGTTATTCTCCTGTTCTCATCGGTAATCATAATTCCAAAACGCCTGGCCTCCTCCATGGGCACAGGCATAACGGCTATTGTCACTTCAGCGTTCTTTTCCTTATGGAACCCCAGCATAACTTCATAGTCCATCTTATATATATGGTCGCCCGAAAGAATCAGGACATATTCAGGATGAAAGCTTTCCATGTATTCCAGATTCTGGTAAATGGCGTTGGCCGTGCCAGTGTACCATTCGCTGTTGATTGTTTTCTCATAGGGCGGCAGAACCGTCACGCCGCCGATATTCCTGTCCAGGTCCCAGGGAATACCGATTCCGATATGTGTATTTAACCGCAAAGGCTGATATTGTGTCAAGACCCCAACTGTATCTATTCCTGAATTAATGCAGTTGCTGAGCGGAAAATCAATAATACGGTACTTCCCCCCGAAAGATACCGCGGGTTTGGCGACCTTGGATGTCAATACTCCCAACCGGCTTCCCTGACCGCCCGCTAACAGCATGGCAATCATTTCCTTTTTAATCATATTGTCCCCCCATGCATTCAATACTATATCTTAATAAGAAATATTTTTATATTACGATGTATGTAACGTTTATAATTTGTATGAATAGTATATCATAGGTTTTTCCAAAAGTGAATGTTTATTAAAAATGTCATTGGTTTTTCCTGTGTAATTTTATATAATTAGGTCAAGACTATTGTATTAGCGGAGGGTTTTCTCATGTATCAGTTAAACTTTACTCATCCTGAACATATATATTTCATAGGAATCGGCGGCATCAGCATGAGCGGGCTGGCGGAAATTCTTCTGGAAAAGGGATTTACCGTTTCCGGCTCCGACTCCCAAAAATCATCCCTTACGGAGCTTCTTGAAAGTAAGGGCGCGCTTATCCACTACGGCCAGCGGGCGGAAAACATAGGCAATGATATCGACCTTGTGGTCTACACCAGCGCCATCCATCCCGACAATCCCGAATACGCCGCCATGAAAAAAATGGGGATACCTTCCCTTACCCGTGCGCAGCTCTTAGGCCAGATGATGAAAAATTATGCTGTTCCCATTGCCATCAGCGGTACTCATGGGAAAACCACCACCACTTCCATGATTTCAGAAATTCTCCTTAAGGCGGATGCCGACCCCACCCTTTCTATCGGCGGCATCTTAAAGGCTATCGGAGGAAATTTCCGCATAGGCCATTCCGATTTATTTGTGACGGAGGCCTGCGAATATACCAACAGCTTTTTGAGCTTTTTCCCGAAGGTGGGCGTTATTCTCAACGTGGAGGAGGACCATCTGGACTTTTTTAAGGATATTGACGATATCTTAAATTCCTTCCATGAATTTGCAAAGCTGATTCCCTCTGACGGCACTTTAATTATCAACGGGGAAATCCCCGGAGCCGATATCATTTTAAAGGACTTGTCCTGTAAGGTCGTCACCTTTGGCAGCACCTCCGAATATGACTATCACCCCGAGCAGATTACCTATGGTGAAAACGGCAACGCCGGCTTTCTTCTTGTGACAAAGGATTCCAGGGAGGCTGTTACCCTGGGCGTCCCCGGACTTCACAACGTTTATAATGCAATTGCCGCCATCGCCGTCGCCGACCTTTTATCCGTTGATTTTTCCGTGGCGCGCAGCGCATTGGCTGATTTCCATGGTACGGAGCGCCGCTTCGAGTATAAGGGCATGATGAACGGAACCACTATAATAGATGATTATGCGCATCATCCCACAGAAATTACCGCAACCTTAACCGCTGCGATAAATTATCCCCGCAAAGCTCTCTGGTGCGTGTTCCAGCCCCATACCTATACCCGCACCAAAGCCTTAATGAAAGACTTTGCAAAAGCTCTCTCCGTTGCGGATTATGTGGTGCTGGCTGATATTTATCCCGCTCGCGAAACCGACGACCTGGGCATCAGCTCCCGCAACCTTTTGGAGGAAATAAAGCCCCTTAATAAAAATTGTTATTACTTTTCTTCGTTTATGGAAATTGAAAATTTTCTATATGAGAACTGCCGGCCCGGCGACCTGTTGATAACTATGGGTGCGGGAAACGTTGTAAACATTGGAGAAAACCTTCTTGACCGATAGTTTTCCACATTTTCCACACTTTCCACATGGGTGGTCAGTCCCCTCAAACCCTTGAAAATACTGGTTTTTCTGAAATTTTTACTATTTCATTTTCAGAATACCTGTGTTATAATGAGCCTTGCTTTCACTTTGGAAACAGTATCATACGGGGGGTCGTTTTATGGGACGTTTTAATGTTTATCAGGAAAATTATACCGATATTACTATTGTTTCAAACGTCTTTATAGACGAATACATGAAAGACGCCAACGACGCCCAACTGAAAATATATCTGTACCTTCTCCGGGTGACGGGAGCCGGGCTAGCCACCAGTATTTCCGATATGGCCGACCAGTTCAACCACACGGAAAAGGATGTGGTACGGGCTCTGAAATACTGGGAAAAGAATCATCTTCTTTCTTTAGAATATGATGATTCCAAAAATATTTCCGGCGTTCAGCTTCTGGATGTTTCAAAAAAATCCGGCAAGGATACGGCGGTGCTGGCTTCTGTGGTAAAGCTTCCCGCCAAAACAGACGCGTTCAGCCAAAAGCCTGAATTTGTAAAACCCAGCTACAGTGCCGACGAATTAAAGGAATTTAAAAATAATGAGGAAATCTCCCAGCTTCTTTTTGTTGCGGAGCAGTATATAGGAAAGCCATTAAGCCCTTCCGAAATCAATACCATCCTTTTCTTTTCCGACAGGCTTGGATTTTCGGAGGATTTAATTGATTATCTGATTCAATACTGCGTCGATAAAGGGAAAAAGGATTTCCGATACATAGAAAAGGTTGCCATAAGCTGGGCGCAGGAGAATATTACCACGCCAAAGCAGGCGGCAAAGCTTGCAGGTAAATATGACAAAACCGTTTATACTATCATGAAATCTCTTGGAAAGTCGGGAACGCCAACGCAAATCGAGGCCGACTTTGCCGGCAAATGGGTGAAGGAATACGGATTTTCACAGGATATTATTTCGGAAGCCTGTTCCCGGACCGTCATGGCCACGGACAAGCACCGCTTTGAATATGCGGACAGTATTCTCACCAGCTGGCATAAAAAAAATGTCCGCAGCAAAGCGGATATCAGGCAGTTGGACGACGCTTATGCAAAAAATAAAAGCAGCTTGAAGCCTCAGGGAAATACTGCCGGAGCTTTTAATCAGTTTATGCACACCGACTATGACTTTGAAGCCCTCGAACAGGAAATTCTGAGTAATTAGTGACGATACATAAGGAGAACGACAGTGGCGCTAACGAACTCTCAGTATGATGCTATCATGCGGGAATACGAAGACAGACAAAGCAGAAACCGACATCTTTTGGAAAAGCGCAAGGCGTATATTTTTGAGCATGTAGAGGGATACCGCGAGTTATCGGATTCCGTTGCCTCTCTTTCTGTTGCCCAGGGGAAAAAGCTGCTTTCCGGCGACGACTGCGCGCTAAAGGATTTAAGGGCCGCCATAAGCCGCCTTACCTCGGAAAAACAGCTCCTTCTTGCCAAAGCAGGATACCCTTCCGATTATCTTTCCGGTATCTATGACTGCCCGGACTGTAAGGATACCGGCTATATAAATGGCCAGAAATGCCATTGCTTTAAACAGGCTGTCATTCATTTTCTTTATGAACAGTCCGGTATCAGCGATGTGCTGGAAAAAGAAAATTTTGACACCCTGTCTTTTGAATACTACCAGGGGGAAGATTTGGAACGCTTTCAAAAGACAGTGTCCGAATGCAGAAAATTCATAGAAACCTTTGATTCTGACTACCATAATTTATTTTTTTATGGTACAGTAGGTACAGGCAAATCTTTTTTGTCCGGCTGTATCGCTAAAGAATTAATAGAAAGCGGACACTCCGTTATCTATTTCAGTGCGGCCGGTCTCTTTGAAATTTTATCCAAAAATATATTCGACTATAAAAATAAAGATGATACTGTGGATTCCCATGAAAATCTAAGTGATTGCGACTTGTTAATCATTGATGATTTGGGGACGGAATTCACTAAAAATATAGCGCCCTCCGTTTTATTTTCTCTCTTAAACGAACGTCATCTTAACAAACGCTCTACTTTGATTTCTACTAATTTATCTTTGGAGGATGTGCGGAACCGTTATTCGGACAGAGTTTTTTCCCGAATAACCAGTCATTACAACCTGTGTAAATTTACCGGACCTGATATCCGGATGCTGCAAAAAAGACTTCAAAACAGAAAGTGAGGTACTTTTTATGTCTCAACGTGAAGAAAAAAGAAACCTGGAAACAATACCTGTCGGCTCCCTTGGAATGATTCCCCTTGAAGGATGCAAAACTCTCGGGGAAAAAGTGGACAACTACCTTGTAAGATGGCGCACCGCCCGTGAAAGCGAGCACAAGGAAAGCCTTGCTTTTGCCGGATATCAGAGAGATTCTTATATTTTAAAGGCGAAGGTTCCTCGTTTTGGTTCAGGGGAAGCAAAGGGAATGATTTTGGAATCTGTCCGCGGAACCGACCTCTATCTGCTCGTGGACGTCACCAACTACAGCCTGACCTATCCCCTGTGCGGCCATATCAACCATATGTCGCCGGATGACCATTATCAGGATTTAAAGAGAATTATTGCTGCCGTAGGTGGAAAGGCAAGGCGAATCACCGTTATCATGCCTTATCTGTACGAGAGCAGGCAGCATAAAAGAACCGCCAGAGAATCCCTCGACTGCGCTCTTGCCCTTCAGGAAATGGTGGATATGGGAGTTGACAACATTATTACCTTTGACGCCCACGACCCGAGAGTACAGAATGCGATTCCTCTTCACGGATTTGAAACCGTCCAGCCGGCTTACCAGTTTATTAAGGGTCTGTTAAAGCATGTTCCCAATCTTAATATTGATTCCGACCATATGATGGTAATCAGCCCCGACGAGGGCGGCATGTCCCGCGCTATCTATATCGCAAACGTGCTTGGGCTGGATATGGGTATGTTTTACAAAAGGCGGGATTATACCCGCATCATAAACGGGCGCAACCCCATTGTCGCCCACGAATTTCTGGGCACCTCCGTGGAGGGCAAGGACATGGTGATTATCGACGATATGATTTCCTCCGGGGAAAGCGTTCTCGAGGTTGCAACCGCCCTCAAGGAGCGGAAGGCAAACAAGATTTTTATCTGCGCAACTTTCGGCCTGTTTACCAGCGGCCTTGAAAAATTCGATAAAATGTATGAAAGCGGTATTATCGACAGGGTGCTTACCACCAATCTGGTTTACCAGACGCCGGAGCTTCTTGAACGCGAGTGGTATATTGACTGCGACATGAGTAAGTATATTGCTTACATTATCGATACGTTGAACCATGACGCCTCTATCAGCGATTTGCTCAATCCCAATGAGAGGATTCAGAGTGCGATTGCGAAGTATAAGAAGGGGGTTTATGCGGATTAGGGTGTCTGGATAATGTGTTCTTTCAGGTGACGTTCAGGGAGGGAGATGTTTCTTTGTCGGCACGCTCCCGCTCTATAAAAACGCAACAGTACCAGGCTCGAAAATACCTCGCCAGGTGCTGGCGTTTTTATAAGGCCTCCT
>OFGP01000055.1_pt1 | contig 119054 bp, 124 predicted proteins | sample 1521781 | NCBI WGS metagenome assembly OFGP01 (sample SAMEA3504113, study PRJEB24116) | mouse gut metagenome | biome: mouse gut; feature: mouse-associated habitat; material: faeces | place: Denmark | collected 2011
TGGTTTGGTCACTTAAAGTATAACGCGAGTGTTCTTGCGTTTTCTATTTTTATAAGGAAAAAGCGCAGAATGGCGGTTAATTACTGCAATTCTGCGCTTTCAAGTTTCAGATTATATCATTTAATGACTATTAATACATAAGAATATTAATATAGCAGTCGAAAAATTCTAGAAAAGATAACAGTAATTTAAAATAATAAAGAGGCTGAGTAAACCTCGGCCTCTTTATTATTTTTTATTCTTGCGGAAACTAGTCTTCTGCAACGAATGGCAAAAGACCCATGATCCGTGCACGCTTGATAGCGATAGTTAACTTACGTTGGTTCTTAGCACTAGTACCAGTAACCCGACGTGGTAAGATCTTACCACGTTCAGAAATGAACCGACGTAATAAATCAGTGTCTTTGTAATCGATGTATTCGATGTGGTTTGCGGCGATGAAGTCGACCTTACGACGACGACGTCCGCCCCGACGTTGTTGTGCCATGAAATTACCCTCCTATTCTGAGTAAAAATTTATTTAGAATGGTAATTCGTCATCAGCTAAATCAATGGATTGACCACCATCATCACTGCTTCCAGGGAACTGGTTGCCAGCATTTTGATTGGGATCGAAACCATTGTCCATACTTGGTGACGGATTACTTTGAGGAGCATTATTTCCAGGTTGTGGTTGACTGCCATATTGTGGAGCCTGAGCACCAAACGATTGTTGGTTATTGTTAAATGGCTGTTGAACGCCTGATTGGTTCATACCACCATTTTGACGAGGTTCTAACAATGCAAAGTTATCTACAACAACTTCGGTAACATATACACGGTTACCCTGTTGGTTTTCATAATTTCGGGTTTGAATACGCCCTTCAATTCCAACAAGTGAACCCTTATGCGTAAAGTTACTAAAGTTTTCAGCGGATTTACGCCAAATAACGCAATTGATAAAGTCAGCATCACGATCACCATTTTGGTTTCGGAATTGCCGATCAACAGCTAACGTAAATGAAACAACTGCTGTCCCGCTGGTTGTGTACCGCAACTCGGGATCTCTTGTTAAACGCCCAGTTAAGACTGCACGATTAAGCATAGATCTTTCTCCTCTCTTTACTTTATTGACAAATTAATTAAGCATCAAGCTTAACAATCATGTGACGTAGGATATCATCACTGAACTTAGCTAAACGATCAAATTCGTTTAAAGCTTGGTCTGAATCAGTAGTTAAGTTTACCACGTGGTAAGTACCTTCAGTGTACTTAGCGATTGGGTAAGCAAAACGACGAGTTGACCAATCCTTTGAGTCAGCGATAGTTGCACCATTGTCCGCCAAGATCTTGTCGAATCGGTCTACCAATTCGCTCTTTGCAGATTCTTCGATATCAGGACGAATGATGTAAGTAATTTCATATTTGCGTGTTTCCATGAATGTTACACCTCCTTATGGACTCTGGCTCTTCTCGCTATTTGAGAAGAACAAGGAAAGTAGACGTCATTACGTATACTCACAGACATAAAATATAGCATAAAATTCTATTTAAAACAAGGAACATCTAACAAGAAATCCTAAATGTTGCGGTCACTATAACTATATATACGTAAAATATCTACTTTCTCACTTTATTTTTTTAATTTTCTGTTGGTTGATTTTCTTCTTGTGAGGAATTATTAGTTACTTCTTCAGTCTCCTCATCAACTTCTTTATCTACCTTTGCAATCGTAGCAACACGGGCACCATTATCCATCTTAATTAAGTGAACACCAACCGCAGATCGTCCAGTTTGCGATACACTTTCTATGCCAAAACGGATAATTACTCCCTGGTCGGTCACTAACATGATATCTTCATCACCATTGACAGTCGCTAAACCAACCAATGGACCATTCTTTGCAGTAACATTAACTGTCTTAACGCCTAGTCCGCCCCGGCCTTTGATTGGGTATTCAGAAGCAGGAGTTTGCTTTCCAAAACCATTTTCACTAATTACAAGAACCTTGCTATCAGAATTAAGAGGGGCAGCGCCAATTACGTAGTCTTCATCCCGTAAGCGAATCCCACGAACTCCAGCCGCGCTTCGTCCCATTGACCGAACAACTGATGATTTAAAGCTAAGAGCATATCCATTATGAGTACCGATAATCATTGGCTGATCTTCACTAATAACTTCTACATCAATCAATTCATCGTTTTCATGGAGATTAAGCGCCTTTAATCCATTACTTCGAATATTCTTAAACTCTGTTACTGCTGTCCGTTTAACTGTTCCTAGCTTGGTAGTAAAGAAGAGATATTTATCATCATCGTTAGTTTCATGTGAAACATTGATAACAGCGCTAATCTTCTCTTTATTATTAATCCCAAGAAGGTTAATAATTGGAATTCCCTGAGCAGCCCGACCATATTCAGGAACTTCATATCCCTTCATTGAGTATACTTTTCCTGAATTAGTAAAGAAGAGCAACATATCATGAGTTGAGCTAGAAATTAGTTGTTCAATAAAATCATCTTTATGAACTCCCATTCCCTTAACCCCACGACCCCCACGATGCTGAGACTTAAATTCATCAACTGGAAGACGTTTAATGTATCCATTGTGGGTCAAGGCAACGATAATATCTTCTTCTTCAATTAGGTCCTCATCTTCAATATTGGTAATATCACCAACTTGAAGCTCGGTCCGCCGTTCATCTCCAAAACGTTTTTGAATTTCCATCAATTCATCATAAATGATTTGATTAATCCGTTCACGATGAGCAAGAATATCCTTGTAATCAGCAATTGCTGTCATTAATTTTTGGTATTCATCCTCTATCTTTTCTCGTTCTAGACCAGTCAACCGAACTAACCGCATATCGAGGATAGCTTGGGCCTGTCGATCTGATAAACCATAATTATTCATCAACTCATTTTTCGCTACTTCACTTGTTTGTGAATTACGAATAATATTAATTATCTCATCAATATGGTCTAAAGCGATCCGCAATCCGGCAACAATGTGCGCACGATTTTGGGCTTTCTTTAATTCAAATTCTGTCCGTCGTCGTACAACTGATTCTTGGTGTTCCAGATAATATTGCAAGATTTGTTTCAAGCTTAAAATCTTTGGAGCACCATTAACAATTGCTAGCATATTGAAGTTAAAAGTTGTTTGCATCAAGGTCATCTTGTAAAGATTATTCAAGATAACTTCAGCACTGGCATCACGACGAACATCAATTACGATTCGCATTCCGTCACGGTCAGTTTCATCGTTAACATCAGTAATTCCATCAATATCTTTATTTCGAGCTAATTCAGCAATTCGTTCAATTAACTTTGCCTTATTAACCATGTATGGAATTTCGTGAACAATGATCCGTTGCTTACCATTCTTCTGTTCTTCAATATCAACTTTTGCTCGAACAATAATAGTTCCCCGACCGGTTTCATAAGCTTTACGAATACCGGACTTACCCATTACTACTCCACCAGTTGGAAAGTCGGGACCAGGAATAGCCTTCATTAGTCCTTCCGTTGTAATGTCAGGGTTATTCATTAACATATGCAGGCCATTAATAACCTCACCCAAATTATGGGTTGGAATATTAGTAGCCATCCCCACGGCAATCCCTGAGGCACCGTTAACTAATAAATTAGGAAAACGAGCTGGTAATACATCCGGTTCTTTTTCAGTACCATCATAGTTATCATGGAAATCAACAGTATTTTTATTGATATCCCGAAGCATTTCAACTGCAATTTTGCTCATCTTTGCTTCGGTATAACGCATGGCGGCCGCTCCATCACCATCAACCGACCCGAAATTACCGTGACCATCAACAAGCATGTAACGGTAACTAAAGTCTTGAGCCATTCGCACAAGTCCTTCATAAATTGAAGAGTCACCATGAGGGTGGAATTTACCCATTACATCCCCGACAATCCGGGCTGACTTCTTGTAAGGCTTATCTGGAGTAACCCCTAATTCATTCATTCCATATAGAATCCGGCGTTGTACCGGTTTCAATCCATCACGGACGTCTGGAAGCGCACGTGAAACAATAACACTCATTGCATAATCCAAGAATGAGTTTTTCATCTGACTCGTAAGATTTACATCCGTGATCCGATTAGGCATATCTTGTTCAGCCAATGTCGTTCCTCCTTTTTTGCGTTAGCAGTAAACAACAGTTAATTACAGGTCAAGGTTTTCAACGAACTTAGCATTTTGCTCAATAAAGTCGCGCCGTGGTCCGACCTTGGTTCCCATTAGCATTGGGAAAATCTTATCAGCCTGTTCTGCGTCGTCTAGTTTTACTCGTAATAGGTGCCGATTTTCTGGGTCCATTGTTGTTTCCCATAATTGCTCAGCATCCATTTCACCTAGCCCTTTGTAACGTTGAATAACTGGCTTAGGACTTGGCTGCAGTGAGCTTACAACCTGCTCTAGTTCTTCATCAGAGTCAATGTATTTTACAAATTTACCTTGCCGAACTTGATATAGCGGCGGTTGGGCAATATAAACATATCCATGCGTAATCATTGGTTTCATAAAGCGGTAGAACAAGGTTAACAGTAATGTCCGAATGTGGGCACCATCGACATCCGCATCAGTCATGATAATCAATTTATGGTAATTAGCCTTTGTAATATCAAAGTCATCCCCAAAACCTGTTCCAAGAGCGGTAAATAGAGAACGAATTTCGTCATTAGCTAGAACTCGATCAAGGGTTGCTTTTTCAACATTCAAGATCTTTCCTCGAATTGGAAGGATTGCCTGGGTGAGTCGCGAACGTCCCTGCTTTGCTGATCCACCGGCAGAATCCCCTTCGACAATAAATAATTCTGAAATTTCAGGATCCTTACTGGTGTTATCAGCTAACTTACCTGGCAAATTGCTAATTTCAAGACCACTCTTTTTACGAGTAACTTCCCGTGCCCGTTTAGCAGCTACTCGTGCTTTGGAAGCGAGTTGACCTTTTTCAATAATTTGCCGCGCTTCGTCTGGGTGTTCTAATAAGAACCGGTTAAATGTTGCCGCAAAGACATGGTCAGTCGCTGTTCGTGCATCTGAGTTTCCTAACTTAGTCTTAGTCTGCCCCTCGAATTGCGGATCAGGGTGCTTAATGGAGACAACCGCAGTTAAACCTTCCCGTACGTCATCTCCTGATAAGGTCTCATTCGACTTTAAAATACCTGCTTTGTGGCCGTAGTCATTGATGACACGTGTAAGAGCCATCTTAAATCCGGTCTCATGAGTCCCACCTTCGTAAGTATGAATATTGTTAGTGAAAGTTAGCAAGTTGCTGCGGTATGAATCTGTATATTGTAAGGATACTTCAACAGTAATATCGTTTTCTTTACCTTCCACGTAAATTGGTGGATCAAATAAAACATTTTGATCTTCATTAAGGTATTCAACATAATGACGAATACCACCTTCATAATGGAATTCTTTCCGTTCATGGTCTGCTTGTCGTAAGTCTTCGATCGTGATTTTAAGTCCCTTATTTAAGAAAGCTAACTCTCTTAAACGATCAGTTAAAGTTTTTATATTGTAAGTCGTTGTTTCACGGAAAATTTCTGGATCCGGCTTAAAGTGAACGGTCGTACCATGCTCAGTTTCTGGAAGTCCCTCTTCAATTATCTTCATTGCAGACTTAACGTGACCATGATCAAAATCCATGTAGTAACGTTTACCTTGACGAGCAACTTTAACATCCAATTCAGTGGATAAGGCATTTACAACAGAAGCTCCTACCCCGTGAAGACCTCCAGAAACCTTATATCCGCCACCGCCAAATTTTCCTCCGGCGTGCAGAACAGTAAAGACCGTTTCTAAGGCTGACTTTCCGGTTTCTTTTTGTGTATCAACTGGAATTCCCCGACCATTATCCTTAACAGTAATACTGTTATCTGGATTAACTACAACATTAATTTCATCACAGAACCCTGCTAAGGCTTCGTCAATTCCGTTATCGACAATTTCCCAAACAAGGTGATGAAGTCCCTGGGCTGAAGTGGAACCAATATACATTCCGGGACGCTTTCGAACTGCATCCAATCCCTTTAAAACCTGAATTTGACTAGCATCATACTCGCTAGCCAATTCCATCTTGGTTTCTTTTTGTTGTTCGTTGCTCACTTTACTTCCTCCTTATTCAAAGTGCCGTGCTCAATTTCAAAAATCGTGGGTTCATTAATTAACTGGCGAGCAACATCACTCAGACTAGTGGTCGTCAAAAATGTTTGAACTTTATTCTGAATGGCTGTTAACAGGTGTGTTTGTCGAATCGTATCTAGTTCCGATAACACATCGTCTAATAATAATAATGGATACTCGCCTGTTTGCTCTTTCATCAAATCAATCTCTGCTAGTTTTACTGATAGTGCTGTCGTTCGCTGTTGTCCTTGCGATCCAAACGCCTGCACATTTTTATCATTTACCAGAAAGCGGATATCATCCCGATGAGGACCATAAATTGTTGTTCCTTGCTCGATTTCACGCTGTTCATTATCCTGATATAACTTAAAAAGTGCCTGATAAGCCTCTTCAACAGTAGTATCATCACTAACCTTTAATTGATTAACGTATTCAAGCCGTAATGATTCCTTATTTAGTGAAATTTCTTGATGCAAATCAGCTGCCCATCCTTCAAGGTGCTTTAAAAAATGTTGACGGGCAATAATTACTTCCGCACCAAAAGCAGCAAGCTGATCAGATAGGACTCCTAAAAGGACGCGATCAGTTTGTTGCTTATATTTTAGTTGCTTTAAATATTTGTTTTTTTGTCGTAAGAGTGTGCGATATTGGCCTGCATTATAGAGGTATTTGCTACTCATCTGGCTAAACTCTCGATCCATAAAGTGGCGGCGTAAAGCTGGGGAGCCTTTTACCAACGACAAGTCCTCCGGGGCAAATAATATTGCATTTAGTTGACCAACATACTGTGATAATCGCGCCTGTTCTAAATGATTTACCTTTGCCTTTTTTCCTTTACTTGAGAATTGTAATTCAAGTGAAATCTTGCCAATACTTTTCTCTACCGTGCCACTTATTAGGGCCGATTTTTCTTGCCAATTAATAAGTTCATGGTCATTGCTTGTTCGATGACTCTTAGTCAGGGAAAGAACATAGATTGCCTCTAGCATATTCGTTTTACCCTGTGCATTATGACCAATTAAAACGTTCACTCCAGGGTTGAAGTGAACGGTTAGATCCTGATAATTTCGAAAGTGATGTAAATGCAATTCCGTCAGAATCATGCTTATCCCTACTTACTCTTAATAACAAGTAATTGGTGGTCAGGAATTTGAATCTTATCTTCGGGATACAATTTGCGTCCCCGCCGATCATCTGGCTCATCATTTACTAATACAGTATTTTCTTTTAGAAACCATTTAGCTGCTCCGCCAGTAGGAATAATCCCCTCTTCTTTGAGTAACTGGCCGAGTGTAATAAATGGACTATCAATCAACACTGACTTTTCTTCCATTTTTTTCACCTACTTTTGTAATTCTATTATACCACATTATTCGGCCTAATTTTGCGTTATTAGCCTTTCTGAGCGCATTAACTTATTTTAGCCTTTTTTATCAAAATTCGGTTAAATTTGCTCTATGGTCAAAAATCTGAATATAAACTAGCAATACTTATTAAATTTAATCTATGCCAAATAGAAAAGAGGTTACAAAACAAAACGTTCTGTAGCCTCTTTTTTATAAAACTTATATAAGACCTTTCTTAGAATGTCCGTACTGGCGTAATTAAGTGGACAAAATTTTCTTGATCTTCTGTTGGCACCAAGGTAAATGGTCGCAATGGTGAAGTAAATGAAATCTTGATCGTCGCTTGACCAAAAGAACGCAAAGCATCTTTCATGTAGTTAGGATTGAACGAGATTTCAAGATCATTACCATCAAGAGCAGACGTGACTACCTCTTCTTCAACGGTACCGATATCTGGAGAATCACCACTAATTCGGACAAGATTTTCTGATGGCTTTAGACTTAACTTAACCACATCGTTACGGCTTTCATGAGATAAAAGTGAAGCACGCTCAATTGATGATAAAAATGTCCCAGCTTCTAGTTCAACTGTCGTATCAGCAGTTTGTGGAATTAACTGACTAGTTTCAGGGTAGTTTCCTTCTAGTAATCGAGAATAGAAATGAGTATTACCAAAGATAAACAATACTTGATTTTCAGTTACTTGCATTTGTACATCTTCATGGACATCGCTAATCATTCCAGAAAGTTCTTCCATGCTCTTTCCGGGAATAATCACATCAAAATCTATGCCGTTATCGATATTTTCGAGGACCACTTTCCGTTGTGCAAGTCGGTGACTATCTGTTGCAACAGCTGTTAGAATGCCATCTTTTAACGTCATATGCACCCCGGCAAGGATTGGGCGACTTTCTTGTTTAGATACCGCAATAACAGTTTGACGAATTACTTCTTTAAGGATGTCGTTAGGAAGGGTTACTGATTTGTTAGTTTCAATTTCTGGTAAATGGGGAAAGTTTTCAGCATCTTGGCCATTAATTTGGAACTTAGCTGAACCGGAAGTAATATCTGCTTGAAAACCGCTTGTAACTTCAATAGTTACTTTTTTGTCTGGCAACTTTTTAACAATATCACTGAAGAAGCGGGCTGGTAATACAATAGCGCCAGTGTCTTCAATTGTTAAATCGTTATCAGCATCATTAGCATTAATAACACTTTCGATCGTGATGTCAGAATTGCTACCAGTTAACACAATGTTGTCTTCGTTTACGACCATCTTTAATCCAGTAAGAATTGGAATTGTGGTTTTAGATGAAATAGCACGTAAAACATTATTTAGTTGACTAATGAATGCAGATCGGTTAATTGTAAAATTCATAGGTTTCAGTCCTTTTGTGTAAGTATATAAATATATTTAATAGTTTAAAATATAGTCGTAGTAGTAGGGCCTGTTAATACTGTGGAAAACTATTTAAACGCCTTTTATTGCGAGTTATCCACCTGTTGATAACTTGTGGATAAGTTTGAGGATAATTATTATACTTATCCACAGCTTATGATCGTAGTTTAGCTTTTAATTTTGTAATATCGTTTTGTAAGTCAGTATCCTTTTTTAGTTCTGCCTCGATTTTATCGATAGCATGTAAAACGGTGGTGTGGTCTTTGCCGCCGAATTCGTTGCCGATTTTTGGCAAAGAGGAATCGGTGAGTTCTCGAGAAAGGTACATGGCGATTTGACGAGGCATAACGATTTGTTTAACTCGCTTTTTACCGAGGATATCTCCCTGAGTTATATTATAAAAATCAGCAACTTGTTTTTGAATTGTAGCGATTGATATTTCGTTTTTGGCTACGCGGTGAAGCCCTTTTAATGCTTGAGATGCCAGACTCGGCGTGATTCGCTCACCGCTTAAATTAGCAAATGCTTGAACCTTTGTTAAGGCTCCTTCTAATTCACGAATGTTTGTATCAATTTGACCGGCAATATAGTTAAGGGTGTCGTTTCCAATATCAATATGATCTTCCTCAACTTTGCTCCGCAAGATGGCAATTCTCGTCTCTAAGTCAGGAGGAGTAATTTCGACAGTAAGTCCCCATCTGAAACGTGATACGAGCCGGTCTTGCAGTTCAGGAATCTCATTTGGAATTCGATCAGATGTCATAACAATTTGTTTTTTGCGATCATGAAGGGCATTAAAAGTATTGAAAAATTCTAGCTGTGTTCCCTCTTTGTTAGCTAAAAATTGAATATCATCAATTAATAGGAGATCAAGGTTACGATATTCTTCTCTTAATTGTTCAGTCGTATTATTACGAATAGCATTAATATAATCGTTGGTAAAATCCTCACTCGTCACATATTTGACACGCGAATTTGGATTAACTTGAAGCATATGGTTACCGATCGCTTCCATTAAGTGGGTTTTTCCTAAACCAACCCCCCCATAAATAAAGAGCGGGTTGTAAAGGCTGCCCGGGCTTTCGGCAACGGCAAATGCTGCAGCGTGTGCCATTTTATTTCCTTCTCCAACAACGAATGTTCCAAAGTTGTAATGAGGATTAAGAGGAGTATCCATCTCAAAAGAAGGAGTTGGATCATCTTCTGTTTTTTTATTTGTATAGGTAAATTCTCCCTCTAAAATATAATGCGGCTCAATATTTCGTCCCAATTCCCGTTGAGCGAATTCTTTAAGCTGCGTATTTAAATTTTTGCGCCAAAAATCGCGGTGCACCGGAGTGGGCACCTCGATTTCCAGTTGATTTTGAGAGAGAGAAATTGCTTTTGCCGGAGCAATCAAAGTGTCAAAGGTAACCGGAGTGGTATCCTGACGAAATGAATTTTGGATCGCTTCCCACAGAGAATCGAGCTCAGTCAAAATAATTTCCTCCTAAAGTATTAAATTACAAACGGTATTTTATCATTACAGGGGAAAGTTTTCCACAACCAAGTGGATAATAATAAAAAAGTTTACACAACACTGTGTGTAAATTAATAATATTACTGTGAAAAATGGGGAAAAGGAGATTCCATTATCACTTATCCACAGAATTGTGTTGATATATGCTATTGATATAGCAGTAAACTAGAGAGTTATCAACACCCGAAAGACTACTTGTGGATAACTTTATCAACAGGTGTGAATCTGGGGATAATCTCTGAAAAACATTGTTGATAACTTGTCCACAAATTATGAATTTACACAACGCTGTGGATTATTTTGCTAATTTTGTTAATAATCAAAAAAATTTAAATAAAAATTCGCCGTTTATTAATTTCGGTAAGTGTGTTATACTACCAAAGTATGTTTGAAGAGATCGTCTTTTAGACTCTAGAAACCAAACCACTCGAATTTAATAGGAGGTGCAATTGTATGAAGCGCACGTTTCAACCAAAGAAGCGTCACCGTGCACGTGTCCATGGCTTCCGTAAGCGCATGAGCACCAGTAACGGCCGTAAGGTATTAGCACGTCGGCGTCAAAAGGGCAGAAAAGTATTATCTGCATAACCACGGCCACTTTTATAGTGGCTTTTTTTATTGTGTGGGGCAGGGCAGTCAGCTTGACGAGCAATTTGAATCGTTAAAGTTGTCGTATGCCCGGCCCTATTTTTATATCTACTTAAATTAAGGCTGGGGATTATACAAATGAGAAAATCATATCGCGTAAAAAAGGAAAGTGAGTTTCAACGGGTTTTTGAAACCCATAATTCCGTGGCCAACCACAAATTTGTCGTATATCAAATGGAAAAGCCAGGACAAAAACATTTTCGTGTCGGTATTTCTGTTGGAAAAAAGATTGGAAATGCTGTGCATCGTAATTGGGTTAAGCGGCGTATTCGTCAAACATTATTAGAGGTGAAACCGCAATTACGGTCTGATGTTGATTTCTTGGTTATTGCTCGGTCAGCGGCAGATGGTTTATCAATGGCAGAAACAAAGAAAAACCTAGTGCACGTTTTAAAGCGAGCACATTTGTTAGATGAAAAAAGTGAGGATTAGGATTTGAATAAGAAAACAAAAAAATTCCTAAGCTTGGGAGCAATCATGAGCTTAACCCTATTTTTAGCTGCTTGCTCCAATAAGCCAATTACTAGTCATAGTACTGGTATCTGGGACCACTACATTATCTATAACTGTTCACAATTTATCATTTGGTTATCAAAGCACTTTGGCGGATATGGAATGGGGATCATTATCTTTACGATCATCATCCGGATCATCTTACTGCCATTGATGTTCTACCAAACAAAGACCATGATGAAGACGCAAGAACTTGCTCCTCAACTAAAGGCAATTCAGAAAAAGTACTCATCACGTGATCGCGAGTCAATGCAAAAGATGCAAATGGAAACCCAGAAGCTCTATAAAGAAGCTGGAGTTAATCCATGGGCTTCGATGCTTCCATTACTGGTTCAGTTGCCAGTTATGTGGGCTCTTTATCAAGCAATCTGGCGGACCTCAGCCTTACGGAATGGAACTTTCTTGTGGCTTCAGTTAGGTCACCCGGACCCATACTACATTATGCCTATTCTAGCGGCATTATTTACATTTATTAGTTCATGGTTATCCATGGCTTCAATGCCCGAAAAAAACTCAATGACAACTACAATGACTTGGTTTATGCCGATTATGGTATTCTTCATGGCATTGGGATTCTCTTCAGCTATTACCTTATACTGGGTAGTAACAAATGCCTTCCAAGTTGTCCAAACGCTTATCATTCAGAATCCATTTAAGATTCGTCGTGAACGTGAAGAAAAGCAACGGGCTGAGAAAGCAAAACGTCGCAAGATTGAAAAGGCAAAACGTCGCGCTTACCAAAGTCGGCGGAAATAAATTATTAAGGCTGTGACAAGTAAAGTTGTTGCGAGCCTTTTTATTTAGTAATAAATTTAAAGAGTGGAAATTAATTAAATTCACGGGGGATAAAAATGGCAGTTTTTACTGGAACAACAATTGAAGAAGCAAAAGAAAAGGCACGTGTGCAATTGAAGCCAACCGTTAATCAGACAATTGAATTTACGGTTCTTCAACAGCCGCGGCACGGTTTTCTAGGAATTGGACGACGCCAAGCGCAAGTGGATGCAGTAATAAAGGATAAAGAAATTGCGATGCCCTCACTGGAAGAAAAAGATGAGCAACCGGCAAAAGAGCCAGAACAAAAGCCTGTAAGCTTAAATTCAGCTGAAGATGAGCTCGACCTTGCTGAAATCAAGCGGCGGCAACAGGCCAATCTTAAAAAGGTTCAAGCAACTAGTAAAGAACTAGTTAAATATCTAACGACAGTATTTAAGGAATTAGGTATTGCTGTTGAACCACGGATTATTAATTTAGAAGCTCATGACCTCAAAATTGATCTTCAAACTGAGGAAAATGGACGAGTGATCGGTAAGCACGGTCGACGGATCAACGCGATGGAACAGCTTAGTAATATATTCATGGATTACCATGGAGCAGCAAAAGTAAACGTTGAACTTGATACTTCCAATTATCGTGAACGACGTCAAGAAGCAGTTCACAACCTGGCGCAAAAGGCAGCGATGGAAGTAGTTGCAAGTGGGAAAGCAGTTTTTATGGACCCGATGCCCGCCCGCGAACGGAAACAAATTCACCATGAACTTGAGAATAATCACCACGTAAAAACATACTCCCACGGTCGGGAACCTTACCGGAGTATCGTGATTGCGCCCAAGGACTAACTTATTTGTTGACAATTTCTGGTAATGATCTTAGAATATGAGCGGTTATAAATTTAATATTCGTTAAAGTAGTGAAAGTGCTTTGACCATGTTAGTGATATTTTTATTACTATGCATGGACTGGCACTTTTTTTGTTAGAAAGGAGTAAAGTAGCGATGGCAAATAGCGAGAATGATACGATTGCAGCAATTTCGACGCCGGTTGGTGAAGGTGGAATTTCCATTATCCGAATTAGTGGGGATGGTGCGGTGAAAGTTGCTCAACGGATCTACAAAGGAAAAGATCTCGCCAAAGTAGCAACTCATACCATTAACTATGGTCATATTGTCGACCCTGATACGGATCAAGAAGTCGATGAAGTGATGGTTTCAGTAATGCGCGCTCCTCACACTTATACGCGTGAAGACGTAATTGAAATCAACTGTCACGGGGGATTGTTAGCAACTAACCGTATTCTGCAATTGGTACTGAGCTTTGGCGCCCGGATGGCAGAACCAGGTGAATTTACTAAACGGGCCTTCTTAAATGGCCGTCTCGATTTATCCCAATCAGAAGCGGTAATGGATCTAATTCGCGCAAAGACAGATAAGTCGATGAAGGTTGCATTAAACCAGCTTGATGGTGATTTGTCACGGTTAATTCGTAATTTGCGGCAAGATATTTTGGATGTATTAGCACAGGTAGAGGTTAATATTGACTATCCAGAATATGATGCTGTTGAAGAAATGACGACGAAACTCTTAAAAGAAAAAGCAGAGGACATTCAACAACGAATCCAAGGCCTTCTTAACACAGCTAAGCAAGGAAAGGTTTTGCGAGATGGTTTAGCAACGGCTATCATCGGGCAGCCAAATGTTGGTAAATCAAGCTTATTGAATTCCTTGCTTCACGAAGACAAGGCGATCGTTACAAACGTTGCTGGGACAACCCGGGACGTAATTGAAGAATACGTCAATGTCAACGGGGTGCCATTGAAGTTAATTGACACAGCAGGAATCCGCGATACAAATGACCAAGTTGAAAAGATCGGGGTAGAGCGGAGTCGCAAAGCCTTGGGGGCCGCTGACTTAGTACTTCTCTTGATTGATAGTTCAAATGAATTGACTGACGAGGATCGCCAATTACTGGAAGCAACCAAGGATAAGCAGCGGATCATTATCTTAAATAAGACAGATCTTCCACGCAAGATTGATTTAGAGGAATTGAAATCACTGGCTGGTAAGAGTGCTGTTATTGAAACTTCAATCGTTAATCATGAAGGGATGGATCAACTTGGTGAACAGATTGGTCACATGTTCTTCAACGAGGGAATTGAAAGCAACCAGAATAATGTAATGGTTACAAATGCTCGGCACATTGGCTTACTTCACCAAGCTAATGATGCTTTAAGCGATGTCTTAAAAGGAATTAATGATGGAATGCCGGTAGACCTGGTTCAAATTGATATGACCCGGTGTTGGGAATTATTAGGTGAGATTACTGGGGATAGTTACCAAGATGAGTTGCTTGACCAGTTATTTAGTCAATTCTGTTTAGGAAAGTAGGGAATAGAAGAATGAAGAGTTCAGAAGCATTGCAAACATCTGATGCCGTTCAATACGAAGCGGGATCATACGATGTAATTGTTGTCGGGGCGGGGCATGCCGGAAGTGAGGCCGCTCTTGCTGCAGCCCGGATGGGGAATAAGACCTTATTGGTAACAATTAATCTTGAAATGGTTGCTTTTATGCCATGTAACCCCTCTGTTGGTGGTCCGGCAAAAGGAATCGTGGTCCGCGAAATTGATGCTCTTGGTGGTGAAATGGGCCATAACATTGATAAGACCTATATTCAAATGCGGATGTTAAATACCGGTAAGGGTCCCGCTGTCCGTGCATTACGAGCTCAAGCAGATAAACATGCTTATCACCGTGCAATGAAGCAGACAATTGAGGAAGAACCTAACCTTACTCTCCGTCAAGCAACTGTTGACCAGTTAATTGTTGAAGATGGTGTCTGCAAAGGTGTTATTACTAATACAGGAGCTCGTTACCACGCTAAGACGGTTGTACTAACTGTTGGAACTGCAGCGCGCGGAAAGATCATTATTGGTGAATTACAGTATGAATCTGGTCCAAATAACTCTAAGTCAGCGGTAAAACTTTCGGAAAACCTTGAAGAACTTGGCTTTGATCTTGAGCGTTTTAAGACGGGAACGCCACCACGGGTTAATGGAAAGACGATCGACTATAGTGTAACGGAAGAACAACCTGGGGATGAGGAACCACATCACTTTAGTTTTGATACTCCTGATAGTGCCTATATTCCAATCAGCGAACAATTATCTTGTTGGTTAACTTATACAAATGAAGGAACCCATGCCATTATTCGGGAAAATCTTAGCCGGGCCCCAATGTTCTCTGGTGTTATCAAGGGTGTTGGCCCACGCTACTGTCCTTCAATTGAAGATAAGATTGTTCGTTTTGCTGATAAGCCACGGCACCAAGTTTTCCTTGAACCAGAAGGCCGGGATACGGATGAATATTACCTTGACGGAATTTCGACATCAATGCCAGAAGAAATTCAACAAAAGATTGTGCACTCAATCAAGGGGTTAGAAAATGCAGAAATGATGCGTCCTGGATATGCAATTGAATACGATGTAGTTGCGCCGTACCAACTTCACCCAACCTTGGAAACCAAGATCATTAAGAATCTCTATACTGCAGGCCAAACAAACGGTTCTTCAGGTTATGAAGAAGCAGCGGGGCAAGGATTAATTGCAGGGATTAATGCAGGATTACGGGCACAAGGCAAGGAACCATTTGTCCTTAAGCGTTCGGATGCATATATTGGTGTGATGATCGACGACCTAGTAACAAAAGGAACGAAAGAACCTTATCGTTTACTTACAAGTCGGGCAGAATATCGGCTAATTTTACGTCATGATAATGCTGATTTCCGGTTAATGGAAATGGGTCATAATGTTGGCTTAGTTAGTGATGAGCGGCTTGCTAAAATGGAAGAGAAGAAGCGCCAAGTCGCAGCTGAAATCAAACGATTAGAAGAAATTAAGCTCAAGCCAAGCGATGATAAGGTTAACGAATTTATTGAAGCGCACGGCGATAATCGCTTAAAAGATGGAATTGCGGCAGCTGACCTCTTGAAGCGACCATACTTCGATTATCAAACGTTGGCCGAATTCATTCCAGCACCAGAACAGGAACTTGATCGTCATGTGATTGAGCAGGTTGAAATTCAATTGAAATATGCTGGTTACATTAAGAAAGAAGAAGTTAAGGTTGAACGGATGAAACGGATGGAAGCTAAACGGATTCCAGATGATATCGATTATGGTGATATTGACGGTCTAGCAACTGAAGGACGTCAAAAACTTGAAAAGATTCGTCCAGAAACTTTAGCCCAAGCTTCACGAATTAGTGGAGTTAACCCCGCTGATATTGCAATCTTGAGTGTTTACGTCCGTCAAGGGAAGTTTTCCAAGAAGGATCGTAAATAAAATTTCCTGGGAAATAAAATCTGGAGAAACAGAGTAATGGCTCCGCTCTCCAGATTTTATTATGGTTTTCTTAAAGCAAAGGGATAATATACTTAAGTTTGGCATTATATGGTATAATTTAGGTTCGAGTTTTAATAACGAATTTTAAATAACTATTTTGTGATCCGTGAATTTAAGAGAAAGAAGAGGAATTTTATAATGTGTGGGATTGTTGCATTTGTTGATAATGAAAAACCACAAATTAAAGACCAATTAATCAAAAAAATGAAGGACCGGATTATTCACCGGGGACCTGATGCAGAAGGTCAATATGTGGATGATGATGTAGCACTTGGCTTCCGGCGCTTGAGTTTTATTGATGTTAAGTCTGGTAATCAACCAATCTTTAATGAAGATAGCTCAAAAGCCATTGAATTCAACGGTGAAATTTACAATTTTGAAGAATTACGTGAAGAATTAATCAGTAAGGGTCACACATTTAAGACACATGCCGATACTGAAGTAATCTTGCACGGATATGAAGAATGGGGCAAGGATGTTGTTAACAAGTTGCGCGGAATGTTCGGCTTTGTTATCTGGGATTTTAAGACTAAAGAAATGTTCGGTGCCCGTGATCATTTTGGAATCAAACCATTATATTACGCTAAGATGAACGGTACTTTCTTTGTGGGATCTGAAATTAAGGCATTTCTTGATCACCCTAACTTTAAGAAGGAACTTAATAAAGAAGCGCTTAAACCATACATGACATTCCAATACCCAGTTACTCAAGAAACTTTCTTTAAGGGTGTTTACCGTCTTCCAGAAGGACATTACTTTACTTATAAAGACGGTCAGTTTGAAATGACTCAATACTGGGACGAAAACTTTGAACCAGAAGACGAGACGTTTGATGAAGCTGTTAACAAGATTGATGATGTTGTTAAGAATTCTGTTAAGGCACATACTTTTGCGGATAAAGGAATTAAGGTTGGGTCATTCCTTTCCGCCGGGGTTGATTCAAGTTTAGTAACGGCTTTGATGCGTCCAGATAATACGTTCTCAATCGGATTTGATAGTACTTACGATGAGACCAAACAAGCACGTGAATTAGCAGCTAAGATGGGCTTGAAGAATACTGATGAAAAGTTGACTAATGAAGAAGCTTTTCATGCATTCCCAATGATTCAATACTACTTAGATGAACCCGATTCTAACCCATCTGTTGTTCCTTTATACTTCTTGAACAAGTTGGCAAAGGATAACGGCTACAAGGCCCTTCTTTCTGGTGAAGGTGCCGATGAATTATTCGCGGGATACATTGATTATGGTTTTAATACGAAAGTTAAGTTTATCCGGTGGGTAACTGACCAACTAAAGAAGATGCCTCGTGAACGCCGGTATAAGTTTGCTAAGTGGTTAGATGGAAAACACTTCCACGGCCAAGAGCATATGTACCGCAACTTAGCGCCAGCACGGGATACTTTTATTGGTCAAGCATACATTTTTAGTCCTGAAGAAGCTGCTGACTACTTGCAACCAGAATTTGATTGCGGACCAAGTATTGCCGACATTCTTAATCCACTTTTTGATAAGATGGAAGATAAAGATATCGATGAAGTCGCAAAGAAGCAGTATATTGACTTGCACCGTTTCATGCCTGGCGATATTTGCTTAAAGGCGGATAAGATGAGTATGGCTAACTCTGTTGAAATCCGGGTACCACTTCTTGATAAAGAGGTAATGAAAGTGGCTGAAACAACACCAACTAAGTATCTCTTTAACTATAAGGATACAAAGTGGGCATTCCGGATGGCTGCTAATCGGCATTTACCGGAAGAATGGGCTACGCGGCCTAAGATGGGCTTCCCAACTCCAGTCCGTGCATGGCTTCGAGAAAAGAAGTATTACCAAGAAGTGCGTGAATTATTTGAACAAGACTTCGTAAAAGAGTTCTTTGATCAAGAAAAGCTTCTAAAACTTGCCGATGATAACTTCGAAGGCAAGGTGGATGGTCGTCGTAAGATTTGGACAATCTACACCTTCTTAACGTGGTATAAGTTATATTTCATTGATAACTTCAAACCTGATGAATCAGGAATTGACCGCGCACAAAAAACGGCTACAACAGAAGCATAGAAAAATATTAAAGGAGGCTGGCGAAGGGTAGGACTCTTCTAAGTCTCCTTTTTTGTTAATTGATAACCCTTATTTATTTTTATGATAAAAAATGAAATAATATAGGGCAGATTAGATTGAAGGAGAGTCATTTGCAAGATGGAATTGCATATTACACCTGCTTTAGCATTATTGCGCGAGCACCATTTATTGGATTATGTTAGTAATTTGACTGATTTTACCGCAACTAGCGTGTCCTATGATTCACGGAAGGTAAAATCAGGAACTTTATTCTTTTGTAAAGGAAATTTTTTGCCTAAATACCTAGCATCCGCTAAAGAAAAAGGTGCGATTGCGTATGTGGCTGAAAAAGAATATCCAGAGGGCGAAGGATTGCCAGCTATTATCGTGAACGACGAACAAAAAGCAATGTCTTTACTGGGGGCAGCATTTTATGGCTATCCGCAAAATGACTTGTTCATTATTGCGATTACAGGAACAAAAGGCAAAACAACAACGGCTTATTTTGCTGACCATATTCTAGCCCAAAGTACAGATAATCATATTGCCCTTTTTTCAACGCTTGATCGGATTTTAGGCAATAAGCCGGAAGATAAATTTAAATCTGATTTGACTACTCCTGAATCCTTAGACCTTTTCCATGATATGCGCGCTGCCGTTGATAATGGAATGACCCACTTAGTAATGGAAGTATCATCGCAAGCATACAAGAAAAATCGAATTTATGGTTTAAAGTATGATGTTGGAATTTTCTTAAACATCTCGCCAGACCATATCGGACGAAATGAGCACCCAACTTTTGCTGATTATCTTCACTGCAAGGAACAATTATTAGTAAATTCTGCTAAATGCTTAATCAACGCAGAAACTGAAAAGTTTACCGATGTTTATTACACTGCTAAGGCAACTACACAGCCAGAAGACATTTTCTTATTTGCACGGCGGGGAGCAAACATCGAATTACCTGATAATGCCCAAATAGATTTTGAATATCGAAATGATTTAGAAGACCTTCATGAAAGTGAATTTGAGTTGACCGCCTTAACTGAGAAAGCAAAGCAGTTGAACTTAGGTGGTCGTTATAAAACGAGTGTCCCTGGAGATTATAATGAAGGAAATGCGGTCGCTGCAATCATTGCCAGTGGATTAGCTGGGGCGAGTGCTAACGATGCCGTAGAAACATTGAATCATGTTCACATCCGTGGTCGAATGGAAATGATTAACAGTAATACTCATGGAACAATTTATGTTGATTATGCCCATAATTACGCTAGCTTGAAGCGACTCTTGGCATTCTTAAAACGACAAACTAATGCTGGTAAAGTAACAGTTGTCTTAGGGGCAACCGGTGATAAAGGCATTTCGCGCCGTCCAGGGTTTGGAAAAGCTTTAACTGAAGAACAACCAGATGAGGTGATTTTGACAACTGATGATCCAGGGTTTGAAGATCCGATGACTATTGCCCGGGAAATAGATTCTTATATTGATCATGATAAAGTAAAACATATTCAATTTGAAATGGACCGCGAAACGGCGATCAAAAAGGCAATTGACGGTAGTGGAAATGATGATATTGTAGTCCTTGCAGGGAAGGGTGAAGATCCTTACCAGAAGATTAATGGTGAAGATGCCCCTTACCCAACGGATGTGAAGATTGCACGTGATTATATTAATGAACTAGAAAGATAAAGAGGAGTGGGGATCTAATGAGTGAACAACCTTTTGTTCCATTGATTCTAGGTAGTGATTTCAATGCTTACGGAATGGCACGGTCGATGTATGAAAGATATGGGATTAAGTCGCAATTATATGCTCGCCAACCATTGGCACCAACCCGTTATTCAAAAATTGTTGAATTGCATTATAATGAACAATTACAATCACCAGAAGTGTTTACGAAAGTATTAATTGAAGCGGCAGATGAGTTTGCCAAGCAGGGCAAGAAGACCGTTTTAATTAGTTGTGGGGATGACTACACTGAATTAGTTGCAAAAAATCGTAAAGAACTTTCGCAGCACATGTTCTGCCCGTATGCTGATTATGATGAAGTAGCAACATTAACGGATAAAGAGAAGTTCTACAATGTCTGCGAAAAGTATGGTTTGCCTTACCCTAAAACTGATATTTTAAAACCAGACCTTGATTACAAGAACTATAAATCACCATTTGAATTTCCAATTGCTTTGAAGGCTGCTGATGCGGTGCAATGGCATAAGGGAAACTTTGAAGGATATGAAAAGGCTTATATTATTAAGACACCAGAAAGATTAGCGGAAGTTCTTGAGATTATCTATGAGCATAGTCCATACAATGGCGACCTCGTTTTACAAGAATTTATTCCTGGTGATGATAGTAATATGCGGACCATCAATTGTTATGTCGATAAAGATCATAAGGTAAAGATGATGTGTCTCGGTCACCCCCTACTTGAAGATTGCAATCCAGCAAATGTTGGTAATTACGTTGCGATTATGCCAGCATATGATCAACAAATCTATGACAACATCAAGAATTTCCTTGAAAGTATTGAATTTACTGGATTTGTTAACTTTGATTTGAAATATGACCGTCGTGATGGCCAATTCAAAGTATTTGACCTCAATCCTCGTCAAGGTCGTAGTAGTTTCTTCGTTTCATTAAATGGCTATCAACTTGCTACTTTCCCAGTTGAAGATTACGTTTTTGATAGCTTAAAAGATCAAGAGACGATTTATGGAAACAAGGATGAAAGCAACTATAAGTTATGGCTGGGGGTTTCAAAAAAGACCTTCCTTCAGTATGCTAAAAATAATGAAATTAAAAAGCAGGCTGAGAAGCTTATTAAAGAAGGCCGCTACGGAACAACTTTCCATTATGACAAGGACATGAATTTCATGCGGTGGTTAATGGAACAACGGATTAATCATAACTATCAAAAGAACTTCGAAAAGTACTTTGTCGAAAAGAAATAAAAATTAAAAGGGACTGTGACATAAGTTAAGTTACTTTCATAAAAAGCAAATACGCAGTACAACAATGGCCTCTAACGTCCGGCAAAACCGAACGTTAGAGGCCTATTGTTGCTTGCGGGGGCTCCCAAAGGCTAGCTTCGCGTCGAAAAACGAAGTCACAAGTGCCTTCTGTCTCGCTCCCTTTTGAACCTTAATATCTTTTTGATGTTATTAAATGTGAAAATAATATATTATTTATTATAAATAACTTTTCAGGTTTTATTACTAGTTGTATGATTAATAACAGTTAAATAAAGAAATTGAGGAATTATAATGAAAGCATTTCGTGAAGCAATGAGTTGGATTATTCCCATTCTAATCGGGTTAATAATCGCATTAGTAATTAAGCAGTTTTTCTTCCAAATTGTTCGGGTTGATGGACCATCCATGCAACCAAACTTACAAAATAATGAACGAGTATTTTGTTTGAAAACTGCCAAGATCCATCATGGAAGTGTCGTTGTATTTGATGCTAATGGTGTTGATCCGCAAGTATCGGTCAAGACTGATTATGTTAAGCGAGTAATTGGACTTCCTGGTGATACTGTTAGCTCTAAGAATGGAAACATTTATGTTAACGGCAAAAAGATTAATCAAGACTACATTAGCAAGAGTCAACGAACAACCGGAACTGGAAACTGGACATTGCGTAGTATTTCAGTTCAGAATAGCTGGTTAAAGAATAATGGTGCCACAAAAGTTCCGAAGGGTGAATACTTTGTTCTTGGGGATCACCGGAGCGTTTCAAACGATGGTCGTTACTGGGGATTTGTACCTAAGAGTAAGATTGATGGGGTTGTAAAAGTTCCATCATGGACTGGGACAAAGACAACTCGCGAAAATGTTAATAAAGAATGGCAGCATTTCTATGACAAGTAATAACTTAGTGGGTAAAAAAATTCTGTAAGGAAGCTTTGATATGGATTATCAAATTCGGCTAGCGACAATAGATGATCTACCAGCGATTGTCGATGTATTTAATCAAGCCATTCCGCTGCAAGTCAACGATGAGAGTGCACCGATCGAAGTTGCTGATCGACGTGAATGGTTTATGCAGTTTGACAGTACTCATCCAATTTGGGTTGCAACACTGGATGACCAAGTAATCGCCTGGTGTGCTCTTGAGTATTTTTATCCGCATCCCGCCTATGATCATTCGGCACAGATAGCTATTTATATTCATGAAGATTATCGACGGCAACATCTTGGCCGTGATTTATTAACATATGCGCAAAAACAAATTGAAGATCATCTAGATATAAGAACCGTAATTGCGTATATTTATATTGAAAATCAAGCAAGCTATCATCTTTTTACCTCCTGCGGGTACAAAGAATGGGGCAAATTACCACAGATTTCTGAAATAAATGGTCAAATGCGGTCCCTTTATATGATGGGCAGGCATTTTAATGAGTAGCAAACTTTACGAGGTTGAGCAATTTGAAGCTTTAACCTCTTTTTTTATTGTTCAAATCAAGGCTTACCAGTTTACATTTATGGAAAAAATGACGACAATGGTTTTGTAGGAATAACTTGAAATGCGAAAGGACGGAGAACAATGATTTTAGATGAGACAATTACGCTTAACAGTGGTGTAAAGATTCCTAAGTTTGCCTTGGGGACCTGGATGATTGATGATGACCAAGTAGCTGAAGTAGTCCGCAATGCAATTAAGATGGGATATCGGCACATCGATACAGCTCAGGCTTATGATAATGAGCGGGGAGTCGGTGAAGGTGTACGAACAGCCGGTATTGATCGGGATAAAATCTTTGTTACTTCAAAGATCGCTGCTGAACACAAAGATTATGATGTAACTAAAAAGTCGATTGACGAGACTCTTGAAAAGATGGGGCTTGATTATATCGACATGATGCTTATTCATAGTCCTCAACCATGGAAAGAAGTAAATCAATCTGATAATCGTTACCTTGAAGGAAATCTCGCTGCTTGGCGGGCCATGGAAGATGCCGTTAACGAAGGTAAGATTCGAACAATTGGCGTTTCTAATTTCAAAAAAGCCGATCTTGAAAATATTATTAAGAATAGCGATACCGTTCCCGCTGTTGATCAAGTTTTAGCTCATATTGGTCATACTCCATTCAATCTTTTATCATTTACTCATGAACATGACATTGCGGTTGAAGCATATTCACCAGTTGCTCACGGCGCTGCTTTAGACAACCCCGTAATTGAAAAGATGGCTAAAAAGTACAACGTTTCAGTCCCACAATTGTGCATTCGGTATGATTGGCAAATAGGAATGATCGTCTTACCAAAGACTACTAATCCAGAACACATGAAGGAAAACACTGAAATTGATTTTGAAATTTCTGAAGCTGATATGGACCTATTGCGGCGAGTAAAGCCATTAGACTACGGCGATTTTGATATCTACCCTGTTTACGGTGGAAAAATGTAAAATTAAATAAAAATGGTAGGTCTGTTTGAATGTAATCAGCATTCAAACAGACCTGCCATTTTTTTGAACTTAGGTTATTTTAAAACGGTTTCATTTTGGCGAAGATAGCAGTAGGATAATAACTATAAATATGAAGGAGTTAGGATTATGACCCAGACATTTATTAACGGTAAAATTTTTGTTGGTGATAATGAAACACACTTTGTTAATAGTATGGTTGTTGAAGATGGAACGGTTAAACAAATTGGTGATAATTTACCTAATGAAGGCGAAGTGATTGATCTGCAAGGACAAACAGTTTTGCCAGGATTAATTGACTGTCATACACATCCTAAACATATCGCTGATGTCCTCCATGGTGTTGCTTGTACTCCGCCAAATGTTAATAGTATCAAGGAAATGCAAGAAGCACTTCGCAATTCTCCCGCATATGGTCAAGGCGAAGATGTGTGGATTGAAGGATGGGGGGTTGATGAGACAAAATTAGCAGAACATCGGAGTCCTAACCGTGATGATTTAGATGCTGTTTCAACAACGCAACCAATCTTTATTTATCGTTCTGACTGTCACTCTTCTGTCGGCAATTCTAAAGCCTTAGAGCTTGCAGAAATTGATGAAAATACGCCTGACCCGGTTGGTGGGAAAATTGAACGATTTGCTGATGGCCGACCAACTGGTTTTATGCGGGAAGTGGCTGCCTCGCAACTTCTTATTCGCGCTAAATCAGCACAGAGCTATGAGAACGACGTAGCTAATATGGTTAATAGTTCCGAACACTATCTTAAAGAAGGAATTGTGGCAATTGGTGAAATGATGGGCCGGATGAAGCCATATACTTCTTTAAAACTATACCAAGATGCAGTTAAACAAGGTTTTGGCCCGAAAGCCTCGATCTACTACGTCTTTGATGAAATTGATCCACAGGTTGGACTACAACCAAGCGGGGATGAAAAACTTCGCGTTGCTGGGATTAAGGTATTTATGGATGGTAGTATTTCTGGTGAAACGGCATATAATACTGATCCTTATCCATCGGGAAAAATGGGAGTTAGTTTGACTTCAGTGGAAAAGCTTAAGCGAGCAGTAAAGATGGCGCGTGATAATAAGCTTCAACTAGCTGTGCATGCGATGGGCGATAAAGCAATTCAAACAGTGATTGATGTAACAAAAGAGATAGCGCCATGGCTAACAACGACGCCATCAGTAAGAATTGAGCATGCCTCCTTAATGACTGATCAAATGTTTGCAGAGATTGCCAATAGTAAAATGAACTATGCGTTAGTCACACAACCAATCTTTTTCTTTGCAGAAGATGAATCCTATCGTCATTATCTTTCACTAGCCCAGTTTAAATTAGCTTACCGTGTTAAAACAATGCTAACTTCTCAAGCAATGTTAGGCTTGAGTTCGGATGCCCCATGTACGCCATGGGTAGAACCTGATAGCCCGTTTTATAGTATTTATGCGGCTGTAACGAGAAAGGCAGCTAATGACGATATTGTTAACGCAGAAGAAGCAATTACAGTTCCACAAGCTATTCTTGGTTATACTCGGGATGGTGCAAAAATTGGTGGCTTTGATGATAATGGAACGCTTGAAGTAGGAAAGGCCGCGGACTTTGTTATCTTAAATGATGATATCTTTACAGTTGCTCATAGTGAACTTAAAAATATCCACGTGAATGAAACTTGGATGGCGGGGAAGAGAGTTATGGAGTGAAGATGGTTCACGAGGCAGTTAAAAAAATAAGTTAAACAGAAAGTAGAAGTGATACTAGGAAAAATTCTTAACATCACTTTTTAAATTAAATTAGACTTTTGTAAAAACTCGCGTAATTTTTTAAGTCCTGTTTCTAACTCATCAAGTGACTTATTTGCGGATAATGAAACACGGAGAAAATGGTCATTTGAAGAAGCATTAATTTGAAAACGATCAGAGCCAAAACAACGGATATTTATATCAGCAAGGGCTTGTTCGATCTTGGCTGTATTTTGAATATTTTTAAGCGGTAATCGACGAAAAAAGGCATAGTCGGTTAATTGGTTTGTAGGAGCAGTAGGGAAATATTGTTCAAAAAGTGAATTAGCTTGTTTGGCAAGGTTGACTTTATTTTGAATAATTTGTTGGACGACATGCTTCTTTATTGCCGTGGATGCGATTGCTGTATTGAGAGTTGACGTTTTGACTGTTGTGTTGAAGAAACCATTTTTAATCTGCTGAGCTAGTTGTGCTGGGAAAACTAGATAACCAACACGGAGTCCTGATGCAAGAACTTTTGACATACTGCAAACATAACAAGTCTGGTCTGGTAGTAATTCCATTATTTTGGGCGGCCGTTCTGGATTGAGTTTACTAAGAAAACTTAGGTAGTCATCTTCAATTATTTTCAGTCCGTATTCTTGCGCAATAGTTACGAATTCTTTCCGGCGAGCCACCGAGAGAACAGCGCCAGTCGGGTTACTATATTCCGGCATGATATAAAGGCCAGCTAGATTATTATTTTGACAAGCGTGTTTTAATGTGTCAATATTCATCCCACCTTGATCATTTTTTATCGCTACTAAATGGAGATTATTTAGTTGCGCGGTTGCAATCAGGTTGGCATAAGTAAATTCGTCGACAGCAATTTTATCGCCACTTGAAAATAAGGTCATTAAAAGTAATGTAAGTGAGTTTTCTCCTCCCGCTGTAATGAGGATCTGCTGAGTAGGAGTTAATCGTACACCAAGCCAGTCAAGATAATGCCGAAAAGCTTCCTTATCTATCGGGCGGCCTGTTGGTGAATCATAGGTTAAAAGTTGCGAGGATCCTTGCTTGACGGTCTTACTAAGAATGTTGTCAAGCAGGTGGTTTGTCTGTTCGAAGGAAGCAACAAAGCCAAGGTCGATAGTGCGGGTCAAAGGAGAGTTGGCAGTTAACGGATCGATACCATTTGAATTAACAAAGGTTCCTTTACCATGAATTCCATAAGTTAAACCAAGTTGCGCACTTAATTTGTAAGTACGCGTAACGGTGGTGAAATTAATGTCGAGATAATCGGCGAGTTCGCGTTGCGGAGGTAGTTTTGTTCCGGGTGTAAGAATTCCACGTTCAATTGCTGTTTTTAGTTGATTGAGCAAACTCTTATAAATTGGTCGCGTCAGCTTATTTTTGTCGGGATACCAGGTAAGCTGATGATGGGAAAAATCATTAATAGGCATACTTTATCACTCCAATATTGTAATCCATACAATTAATTCCTTGTATGGATAAAATACTCCTGTTTAAAATAAATTCAAGTTATTTTAAGGAGGGAGAATTCGTCCATGAGAAATGAAGTACGTTATGCTTTTCAAAAAACTAGTCCGGTAATGCTTGGTTTTCTATTTTTAGGTGCCAGCTATGGGATATATATGCATAAACTGGGCTTTAATTTTTTGTATCCATTATTAATGGCTGCGACCATTTTTGCTGGATCAGTCGAATTTGTAATTGGTAATCTTTTAGTTCAAAATTTTCAGCCGTTGACCGTTCTTATACTAACTGCTCTTGTTAATTCACGGCATATTTTTTATGGCATTACGATGTTAAAAAAATATTCCAATACGGGAAAGTTAAAGCCGATTCTTATTTTCGGAATGTGTGATGAGTCTTTTTCCTTAAGTGCAACGTTAAAAGTACCAGATGGCCTTGATCGCTCATATGTTTATTTTTACATAACCGCGTTCAACTATTTTAGTTGGGTAGTTGGTGCAGGCTTAGGTGGTCTCCTTGGGGGAATGATTAACTTAAACTTAGCAGGTTTAGATTTTGTAATGACGGCGCTTTTTATTGTGTTGTTTACAGAACAGTTGAAAAATGCCCGAACGCAGCGTGATGCTCTGATTGGTTTAGTATTTGCAATTATTTGTTTACTATTTTGCAACAAGAATGCTTTTCTATTAGTGACATTAGTAACACTTGTCGCGCTGTTCTCATTAAATTACTTAATCACGAGGAGAAAAAATGACATTAACTGAACAAATTATTTCAATTTTAATCGCAGCAGTTGTAACTATGGCGACCCGCTTTATCCCATTCCTGATTTTTGATCAGTCAAAAGAATTATCACCTTACCTGGAAGAACTGGGGAAATTCCTTCCGGCAGCAATCATGGGAGTATTAGTAATCTATTGTTATCGGAATATTTCTTTTGCTGAGCCTAGTAAGGCATTATTAGAAATCGTTGCCGGCTTAGTAACATTATTTATTCAACTTTGGAAAAGAAATATGCCACTATCGATCTTGGTCGGAACTGGCTTTTATATGGTGATGATGAATTTGTTTTAATGAAGCTATAAAGCTAAATTATGATTCGTGTAAATTAAGAGTTATAGTTTAGCTTTTTTAGTTATGATATTCTTGGATAAAAAGGGGCGAGCTAAAATGACAGCATTAACTGAAAGTATGTTTGCAATCTTTGACCAGCCGGAGTTTTCCTTTAAGAAGATTAAAGAAAATCATTCACCAGACGAGGTTGCAGAATTAAAAGAGAAGTTTAAAGCAGTTTGGCAAGTGTGGAAGAGGGTAAATCAAACCGTCGCTAGTCAATTACCAACGGATCAATTTGCGAAGGTTCACGTTGAGAGTTGGACGAACGGTTGGAACCTGCGTGACCATTACTGGGCCTCTTATCGCTTAGCATCGTTGGCAGACTATAATCCCTGTATTGGGGTGATGCTTGATAAAAAACAGTTACAGATCTACCTCATGTTTCAACATTATAAGAGTGAGCAACGACAAGGTACGCTGGATGAATACAATCAATTACTGGATAAAATATCGGAATGGGCTAATGATATTGATGCTACACACTGGTATCTTTGGGATAAGGATGAAATGGAATTTTCTGATCATATGTCACTGACTAAATACATCAATAGTCGGGATGTTCAGCAACAATTTAATAAAGATGCACGAAAGACCAGTTTTTTGCTTGGCAAATTTGCATTCCGTGGAAAAGACCAAGTTGATAATATGGAAGAATATATCGATTCAGTTATTAGGCAACTTACCCCACTATATGAAGAATTGAAGTGAAGATGTAACGGGGATGTTAAGTAGAAAAAATATTGAGGTGTTTTAGATGAAAGAGAATTCCCAACAATTACAACAAGATATTAAACATGATCGTCAAATGATTGAAGCATCATTTGATAGCAATAAGTTGCTTACGCCTAAAGAGATGAAAGAACGATTTGGAAAATTCGGCTGGGGAAAACATGAAGATTAAGTACAAGCTGAATGAAATAATTGATTTGTAGCAAAAAAGGCACTAGAAGCTAGCTATAACTTCTGATGCTTTTTTGTTCACCTATTAATAGTGTTTTTAATTGTTTTTTACCGGAATTCGTAATACCGTTTTTAGGTTTTCAACCTTCGTCCGCCGGGGATCTGACAAATAAATTTCATGGTGATGCCGATCATCGTTAATATCTACTTGTAAGCCCTGTTCCTCAATAAATTTATGTATTTTATCGATCGTTGCCGGTTCATCATCATATGACCCGATATGAAGTGCTTGCACACAGAGACCTTCGTGCATTGATAGGAATTCTACGTTATGTAAATCAAGTTGCTTTTTTTCGCTAGCCTCTTGAATTGCCCAGTCAAAAATGTCTTGAGTAACAAAGTCAGGAAGGCGAATCATCGCAATGAAATTGAACATTTCTTTGTGAGCATAATCAATTCCAGTGATACTGTCTTGCCACCATAGTCCTTCTAGTGGGGGAACAACAAAATCAAAATAATCTGGGATTTGGTAGGTGCCTTTTTTGCTCATTTTAATGGTATAAGCAACAGCGTAGAGCTTTTCAATTGCTTTTTTGTACTCACTATTTTCTTGATTAGGATCACCATGTCCTCGCACAGTAAGATACTTCATCGCTGGTACATTGATCAAGCTAGGACTCTTTCCGGGAACATACAATTCTTTCTGCTCTTTTCTGAAATTATAAGTCATCTTGTCACTTCCTATGTTTTTATTCTAGCTCAACTTTTTTAATGTTGCCCAGCTCAGTAAGGTCAGTAAAGACGTTTTCTGATTTGAAGCCAGATCTTAATTCACCATAAAGTTGACAGGAGATTTTTCCGTCTCCGTAATCATAGATCGAGTATTTGAGCGGAACTTCAAAATATTTTTTGTTTAACTGATTAATAAGTGTATGCAAATCATCAGTATTTCCTTCTAATTGAATAAAGCAGGAGAATCCTTTACCTTGCCTAAGTGCAAACTGATCTAGATATTTTCCAATAACTTCTGCTAAAAGAACGCAACAAGTGCCAATAATCCCAATACTGTATAAACCACTACCATAGGCAAGACCGATTGCGCCGGTAACCCAAATTCCAGCTGCTGTAGTTAAGCCATCAATTATTTCATCATGGCGATTAATGATTGTCCCAGCGCCTAAAAAACCAATCCCACTAACAACTTGAGCGGCAATCCGTGATGGGTCAACGTTCCAATTGCTATGGGTAACTTTCAGTAAATCAAAAAAGCCATACTTAGAAATAATCATGACCATTGCTGCCCCCACCGCAATTAAGGCATGGGTCCGAATTCCAGCCATTTTAGCCTTACTTTTTCGCTCAAACCCAATGATTCCACCACATAAGGCAGCCATGAGCATTCGTAAACACCAGTCAAGCCTAAGCAACGATTACCCCTCCTTTACCAAAAATCAATTATTATCAATTTTATTAGCCTAACTGTACTATATCGCGTTTAGATGTTTAAATCCAAAAAGAAAGCTGAAAGAAATAACATTTTCTCTCAGCCTTTAACTATTATTCATATACAGAACGCTTTAACACACCGACAAACGGAAGATTCCGGTAAAGGCCATTAAAGTCTAGGCCATATCCGACAATAAATTCGTTTGGAACTTTAAAACCAACGTAATCGGCTTCAACATCAACTTCACGACGGTCCGGCTTATCGAGTAAGGAGCAAATCTCAATACTCTTAGCTCCACGATCAGCGAAAAGACCAGCGAGATACTTTAATGTATGACCAGTATCAATAATGTCTTCCATAATAATAACTGGTCGACCCTTAATATCGTGGGAAAGATCTTGAATTAATTTAACTTTTCCAGTGGATTCTGAACTTTCTTCGTAACTAGAGACGTCGACATAATCAACGTTTAACTTGAAATTAAGGCGCTTCATCATTTCACTAGTGAAAATCATTGCTCCTGTCATTACGGAAACTAAAACTGGAAATTCATCTTGATATTTTTCAGTAAGTGTATTGGCAAGTTCATCTAAGCGTTGATTGACTTGATCTTGAGTATATAAAACTTTTTCGACATCGTTATTCATTCTAGCTCTCCCTTGATAATGTTCGTTATTCACGAACTATTTTTGCGATTTTTATTTATTGACGTTAGAATTTTAACATAAATCGAATGAATTTAAAGTGTTTTAGCAAGAAAAATCAGATTTTTGTTCTGCTTTGTAAGATGAGGCATAAAATTTGTATAATACAGGTAGATATTTTTTGAAAACGGATGCCTGGAAGGGATACTTATAATTATGAAAAAAGTTAACTTATATATTTTTTTGACGCTTTGTTCCTTTGCTATCTTCTTATTGACTACGCCATCAAAGGTAAAGGCAGAAGTAGTTGACAAGCAAACGCAACACCAACTTCAAGATTATATGAAGAACCATCATATTAATGGAGTGATGCTAGTTAATGGCAAAGATGGGAAGCCAGTTACCATTGAGAATAATGAAACCACGAATAAGGATCAAATCGTAAAGGCGGATCGACTATTTCCCACGGCATCGCTTCAAAAGATTATAACGGGAACCGCTGTCTACCAATTAAGGCAAAAAAAGCAATTAGATTGGGACACTTCGCTAAGTAAGTATTACCCACAGATTGATGGCAGTAAAGAGATTACAATTCGGGAATTAATGAACCATACCAGTGGCTTGATTAATAATGATCGTCCATTTGAACCGCTTAGAGGCCAAAAAGCCCAAATTGCTTATATGCTTAAACATCTCAAGTATGATCATACGCACACATGGGATTATCAAGATGTTGATTATGAAATATTGGCAGCCATTGTTAGTAAGCAAGCACATTTAAGCTATAATGCCTATATTCAAAAAAACTTTGCTAAACCGCTCCATCTTCACCAAATTAAAGACTTTTCTGAAGTTTCAAAAAAGGAAATCCCACAACCTATGGATCCAACAGTTGATTGGCACCGGGTAACTGTAACGACCTCCTCAGACTTTGGAGCAGGGAACCTTTTTATATCGCCAAATGATTACTGGAAGTTTGTATATAATGAGGTGCTGAAAGATCCCAAAATGATCAATGAATACTACCAACAGGCGCAGCATCAAGAAGTTGCCTATTTTGGTGGAGTCTACTTTGATGGGGACGTTATTCGCGCAAATGGGAGTATTCCTGGATATAACAGTTGCTTTGTCGCTGATTACAAGACAAAACGAATGATTATGCTGTTCTCTAATAATATCGATTATCTAAAATTAAAGGCAACGTCGGATGATATTCTCCATAATTATATGGAATAACGATGAATGCCTTATGAGTAAACAAATGAGTTTTGCTCAGAAGGCATTTTTTTAGATATTAGTATAATTTTACGGGTTGCTTGCTAAGGCTAAAATCCGCTGCTTAATCTTATCGCGGACTTGCCGGAAAATTAGCAGCTGCTGCTCAGGAGTTCCGGTGGCTTGTGCTGGATCTGGCAAGGGCCAATGAATACTGCGCGTTTGGGGAGCGGTGACGGGACAATGGTCTTTAGCATCACCGCATAAGGTAACAATTAAATCGGCAGCCTGAAAGTAATGAGGGTTAATCGTTTTAGAATGTTGGTGCCTAATATCGACATTATCTTCTGCCATTGCTTTAATTGCCAGGGGGTTAACGCCATGAGCTTCAAGACCAGCACTTTGGATTTCGTACTTGTCTTTTAGAAAAATTCTTGCATAGCCTTCCGCCATTTGACTGCGACAAGAATTGCCAGTACATAAGAAATAAATTTTATTCATTTTAGTAATATCTCCTGGGATAAAATTAGGATCAAGTAGGCTGAGGGACTAGAGAGAAGCAGAATTATTGATATAATAACACGAAAAAGTTAGGAATTTAAGTTCATGAAAATGGAGAATTTAAGTTGAAAACTAGTAAAAGTGAACACGAGCTTAAAATAGACTTATATATTGCTTGTTACTTATTCCTAATAGGTACGTTATGTCACAATGTAATTTCCTGACGGGGGATCACCTTATTTCTGAAGGTGGCTCTGTTTTTTACTTGAACTTATTTGCTATTAGTGAGAACTTTACAAGACAAAAAAACTCCCCCCAAAAAAAGAGGGAGCTAATCGCGATAAGTAATCGACTGGTGGTTACAAATCAATAATTTCTGGTTCAAAATCAATCTGCTTAAGAAATTTGAACAGGTCATCTGTCTTAATAAAAATTGTATGAGTATTTTCATTAGGATGGAAGGTCTGAATTGGTTCGTCGACAATGTCCTTGTCAAAATATACCTTTACATTATGAGCTTCATTATTTAGCAAACCAAATGGAGAAACAATTCCTGGTTCTAAACCAAGCTGTTCTTGCAGATATTCCGGTCGAGCCATTGAAACCCTTTTAGTTCCAGTTAGGGCCATGAATTTATGAAAGTCCATTGGTTTTTTATCATCCATAATAACCATATAGAAATTCTTTTTCTTCCCTTTCAGAAACATGGTTTTAGTGCGAACACCTTCATGACCAGCGATATATGCATCAGCTTCTTCGGTGGTGTGAGCAGCAGGGTGGTTAATCACAGTATAGTCAGTTATTCCCAATTTTTTTAATGCATCCTTGACTTGCTGATAAGCTCCTAATGTCATAATTTTGCTCCTTAATTAAATTTTTTGTCATAAAACGCTTACATTGATTATAAAGCAAATTAAGCAATTAGATGAGCCAATATTTTTTCTGTAAAACTTGTTGCAATTAATACTAGGGATCGAACTTAATATTTTTATGGAAGAAATTTTAATCGAAGCTCTTGTTACTTAGTAGGAAATGTCATAATAATCATTATCATTTATAATTACAATATGTTATTATCTGATCATGAGGTGATTATAATGAGTTCGAAAGTTCAAGTGAATATTGATCCAGAATTAAAACAGTCAGCGGAGAATATTATAAAAGAACTTGGTTTAACCCCAACAGCTGTAATAAATGGAATGTATAAACAAATAGTTGCCACAGGGAAAATACCTCTTAGTTTTTCTTTGACATCAAGACAAAGGGCGGAATTGGAGTTAAGAGAAGTATCCAAGAAAGTTCCAGTTCAAGAAGTTAAGACAAAAGAGGAACTTGAGGAATTTTTTAATGAGGACTAATCAAATTTATACTGCTTATGTATCTTGGGGTTCAGATGGAAAAAGGCGTCCAGTTTTGATCGTAGAAGATAAAAATAAAAATGTCTTTTGCTATAGAATAACAAGCAAATACAAAAACAAGTCTGAGAGAATTAAGAAAAATTATTTTCCTCTTATGGATTGGAAAATAGAGGGACTTGATAAGCAGTCATATATTGATGTGGGAGATATTATTAAGCTTTCAAAAGAACATGTGTCTTTTAGGCTTGTTGGAGAATTGTCAATACGTGATATTGAAGCGCTGGTAGAATTTATTCGCAATCGATATGAGATATAAAAATAAAAACGTCGCAGAAAAATTCTGTGGCGTTTTGTTTTGCAATTTGCGAGGAAATTAAAGCACAAACGCACAGAATCCTAGTGATTTACTACGATCCTATGCGTTCAAATTTCAGTTACTTAACCAAATACCGTAACCAGACCGCTCCATCATCAAAACTTGCAACATCTTTTAATTGCAAAGCGATTGGACGATTGTTTTCTGGACGACCATCAAAAAGACTTGGCTGACCAGTTCGCCCATCGGCACCAGTCCCAATTAAAATACTGAAGGAATACGTTTAACTTGTATATCAGGATCAGCAATAAAAGGATAAATTACATCTTTTGAATCAAATAAACTAGCATCTGCTTGATATGCTTCAACATCCATTTTTAACTTTTTTGCTGCTTTTACAATCCCAAGTGCAGTAGTTCCATCAGTAGTGGTTTTTGTAAATTTTCGCAGAGTTGCTAATGAAATTTTAGAGCCGTAATTATGAAGAATCATTGCTAGTGCTGCTACTCCACAATCAGCTTCATCCACTTGATTTATATAGTGTCTTCTAAAGTTATACATAAAGTGCCTCGTTAACAAGTTAGATTTTTATATAGATTATTTAATTCTTTAGATCTGCTTCTAGAATACTTAAGATAATCATTGTTGGAAAACTTAATAAGCCGTTTTTTAGTATTAATTGTTTCAACATTTTGTAAGTTAATTAAGCTAGACTGCGAAGCTTTGAAAAATAGAGGATAGTTTTGTTCAATTGTTTTAATATCACCTGAGAATTCCCCTTGACCATTAGATGTAACAATCTTTAATTTATGAGGGAATTTTGTAGTAGAGATGTAAAGGATATTACTGAAGTTTACATTTATAATCCTTGTACCAACTTTATAACTGAATGTATTTTTTTTAATATAGTTAAATTCATTCAGGTTCCTTATAGCTAGTTCTAGGGTTTCGGTTAGCCGTCTTTGTAAATCTCGTTGGTTTGTAGTTTTAGTTATATAGTCCAACGGGTTAATTCGACGTTGAAAGGTGAGAAAAGCTAGTTCTTCATGCGTTGTAATAAAGATTATTTGTGCCTTTTCGTTAAGTGTTTTTATTTTTTGAGCTAAATCTAGACCGCCCTTTGAACTGGAATTTTCATCTAACTGAATATCTAAAAAGGCAATAATATTATTTAAATCACTATTAAACTCAAGGTAATCTAATACACTCTCTGCGTCGGCTGCAATCAAATCAATGGTCGGATGAATATCTTGTTCTTCAAGAATAATTGATGACATTTTAAGTAGTGTAGCGATATTTTTTGCTTGAGTCCTGTCATCATCGCAGACAAGTAAATGGTAGTCCATATTTATTCCTTTCTATTCGATTGAGATGGTGAATGTAAAGTAACCATTATCAGAGGAGTAAGCAATGTATACGTTACGGTATTTGTTAGCTATTTTTTTTACAGTTGCTAATCCTAGCCCTTCATGATTAGCTTTATTTGTAATTCCTTCTTGGTGGAGTTTATTAGTGATAAGTTGATTTCGACAGGTATTTTTAATCTCAAATTCTAGTTTATTAGGAGCGTCTTGATATAGCATTGAATTGATTTCGACAGTATTTATTCCTGAGTGTCTTAAGTTTACGCATTCTTCGAGGGCGTTATCGTAAGCAATCCCAATTATTCGAATTAAATCAAATAAATCGATATTTGGGAGATCATTAATTTCAGTTAAACATTCAAAATGATAGTTAATATCTTTTTGATAAATTGAATTTAATTTATTAATAAAAATACTTCTCAAAACTTCATTATTAATGTTTTTAGTATCTTGAAACTGCCAAAGAGCATCTTCACCAAGGTTATCACGAGAATAAGCTTCTAATTTATTAAGTAAAGTTTGATTATCACCATTTAGAGCACTTAGTTTGAGGCTATTTAATAAGTTTTGGTAATCGTGTTTAAACCTTTTTAGCTTGGATTGATTTTCCTCTAGGTTTTGAATAAGAAGTAATAAGTTCTTCTTTTCTTGAAGTTGGAGTTTCTTTTGTTGAATTTGTTTACTAACTTGGTATACAAAGACTGTAAAACTGCATTGAAGAACCAGTAAGCAAAAGATAAGAATAAAAGCTGGGGTTACCCGTGGAGTTGTAAAAATGGTAAATCCTGCGATATTTAAGGTAATAAAAAGATAGGATAAGATCCATAAATTAATAGTTGTATTATCTTCTTCTATTTTATCAAGAGGATGGTAATAGTAGAGAATAATAAAAGTGATTAGGTAAAAGAATGGATCAATAAATAGAATATAATTGATTGGTAGTGAAAGTACTTTATCAATTGTAAAGGTTGAGAAATCAATTACAATTGATGTCGTTAAGGTTAATAGGATAGCACCAATTAATTTATGATTAGAGGTTCTGTTTTTAAAATACAAATATAGGAACCCTCCCTCTAATATTGTTGAGAGATATGCTCCTGTATAACCTAAGCCAATCATAAGGAATATGATAGTAAAAATAATAGTTAAGAAAAATATATCTCGTTTAGTGATCTTAATTTTTACGAGATAAAAGAATGTGAAAAGTTCAAAAGTAAGTCCTTGAATTACTGAAATAATTTGAATAAAAAAATTCATATTAAAATTAACGGAAGATGTTTTGCAAGTTATTTATAATTTTATTAGTGATTGATAGTTTTTGCATAAATATATCATGTCTCCTATTGTTTTATCAGTAATTTATTTTAACAGGATATATCGATAAAATCATAAATAATCAAAAGTAGTTGTTTAAGGTTCAAATCCTGTAAGAAATGAGTCCGATTATTCTGTTAGCAAAAAATAATAAATGTTAAATTTTTGTTTAACTTCTCAATAAGGAAATTGCTTTCAGTTAATCTTCCTTAATTAAAAACATACTTATTATTTGCCCCTATACCATGTAATAATAGCCATAAGCGCCCCATATATAATCCCAATTATAGTTGGGATTATATAACTCATGGGATTTTTTAATTCGCTAATGAGTGAAGTATGAAAGCTAAGAGCATTTGTAAGAGAATTAAGTAAATAAATAATCAGTGTTATATATATAGCTGAAACAAAACTATTCTTTACAATATGTGTGTTATCATCAGTCACGACTCTATTAATTTTACGTTTTGCATATATAGAATAGCCACCAACAATATAAACAGTAAAAATCAGTAACGCCCCAGCTAAAATATTAAAAGACAATTCATAATTCTCTGTTGTAGTAACAATGAAAAAAGAAATAAGAACAGCAACGAGGTTAAAAAGAAATAGGCTAACAGCGATATTAAGACTAATCTTCGCCATATAATCTTTATTATCTTGATTTGTTAATTTGGGCATATTATAGAACCATTGAAAAAGTTTACTATTCATTAATTTACTCCTCTTAAAAAGTTTGGTTTTTATTATAGCATAATTTATCTTTTTTAATAATTTTCTTCTAATTTTAGTGGAATTTTAACGTATTAGGATGTTGAAGCAGGATATGAGTGTAATTTGTACAAATTGGAAGTTTTTATTTAGCTGTCTTAATTTACTTTATGCTTAAAGTATAGAAATTGAGAAGGAAATTATTATGAAAAAAATTTTGTTTGATCCATTATATTTTTTTGTCATAGCTTTTATGTATTTAATATTTGATTACAATTTTGGCATGATATCGATGTCAATCTTTTGTGGACTTTCACTATTAATTAGTAATCTAGGGAAGAAATTTTTATATCTGCAAGCACTATTGTTCATAATATATGGATTATTACTTTTTATAGTTCATCCAAGCACATGGATAGTTTCTGTAATTTTGATCTTAATTGGAATAGTTTTCTTTATATTTTATTTTAGAGGCTAAACTGGCTTCTAGAATAGTTAGAGTCGGAGTAAAAAGTTGTTTTGACTATCATGGGGAGTTTTAATGATTTTGATTGATTTTTTGAAAAAGAATAAGTGGAATATAACTGCAGTATTAATATTTTTCATTATTTGTGTATATGATGCATACAATAAGAATATTATTGCTTCTACATCTTCTTTACTTTGTGCAATCTTATGGCTGATTGATTGTTTAAAGAAACAATATTTTTTCTTAGAAGGAATAGCAATAATCTTATATGCTATATTTATTTTAATTATTCGGGCAGATTTATGGCCGGGAGCAGTCGCATGTATAGTAATAGGATTGTTTATCTTATTTTTCTATCTAAAGAAACTTAAAAAGCAATAATCTAGAGAATAAAAGGTATGATCCCGGTTGAACATTGGAATCATACCTTTTTATCTTGCACTTCAACTTTATAAATTTCATTACGCAAGACTCTTCGTTACTTTAGTTTAAATACTCAAAGTACATGCGATAGTTCTTGCGTTTTCTTGTTTTTAAAGCACAAATGCATAGAATCACAGTAATTTACCACGACCCCATGCATTTAAATTTCAGTTACTTAACCAAATACCGTAACCAGACGGCGCCATCTTCATAGCTTTCAACATCTTTTAATTGCAGAGCGATTGGACGACCGCTTTCTGGACGGCCATCAAAAAGACTTGGTTGACCGGTTCGCCCATCGGCACCAGCACCAATTAAAATACTGATTTCATCAACTAATCCCGCTTCAAGGAAACCGCCATTGATTTTTCCACCGCCAACAATTGCTAAACGGTCAATATTGAATTCATCAGCAAGAATTTCCATTGCCTTGGCTAGATCAATTTGATTTTTCCCAGCTGCGATCCATGAAATGTTTTGGCTGTTGAGGTAATCAAGGTAATCTTTCGTAACTTGTTCACTCGTAATAATTAGGTGAGGGAAGTTATTACCATTTTCCTTGCCCCATTGTAAAGTTCCTTTAGTATCGACAACGATATTATAACTATCAGCAGTTGCATTTTTAGCAAAGTCAGTTTTACCAAGGATTTCTTTGTTTTGCGAATTAAATTTACCACCACGCGTCAATTCGGTTTCTGCAGTAACACGTCCACTAATCCTTGTAGGAACATTTAAACTGTCCAATGTAGAATAGTATTCGGGTTCACCGGCTAATTGGGCCGTCATTCCACAATCAATTCGTCCATCAACTGATGTCATCATATGGACGATAATATATGGTTTATTCATTTATAAAGCCTCCTTAATATCTAATTCCATCATAGATTAAGGAGGCTATTATTTGAAATGCTTATTATATTTAACGCTTTATTCAAAGATTGTATATATCATTACCACAAACTAGCAAACCAATAGACTAATGGAATAGTTACTAAACTCAAAATGGTTGAAATACTCATTAAGACGGTTGCTGGCCGTGCATCTCCATTTGATTGTAAGGTAAAAAGAACGACTAATCCTGCTACCGGACATGCACTAAGAATTACTGTGGTGAAGAGTGGAACACCAGTAATTCCCAATAATAATAAGATAATTGTCCCTAGAATCGGGAAGAAAATATTCCTTGCGAAGAGACTTCCCCAGAGTTCAGTTGGTAATTTGATATTTTTAATACTTAGGTTGGCAAGATTACTTCCGATGACAATCATTGATAGTGGAGTAAACGCTGGACTGGTGTAATCAATAAAACCAGAAATTAATTTTGGCAACCGAAAAGAACTAATGAATAGGAAAAGACCAATAATAATAGCAATAATATTAGGATTTAAAATAATTTTCTTTAACTGTGTTCCCCAATCATGAGGCTGCCGTTTTTGAAAAATTCCAATTCCCTGGGTCCACGACATGACATTAAAACCAATCATTGAAGCGACGGCATAGAAGACACCCACACTTCCGAAAAGTCCTTGTGCTAATGGAACGCCCATAAAACCATTGTTAGAATAGATGCTTCCATAAGTTGCAATTTGACGAATATTTTGGTCCTTTACTTTATGAAAAAGTAGTTTTGCAATCAAAATGGAAACAAAATAGGTCAAAAAGACACCAACAATTAATAGTAATAATTGATAAAATCGTGATCGCGAAAACGGCTGTTCAAAGGCCTTAATAATTACGATTGGCGATAAAAAGTAGAGTGTAATATTGGTTAAATCATTAATTGATTGTGGATGGAGAAACCCGAGCTTTCTAATAACTGCCCCTAAAAGCATTAATAAAAAAATAATGACGACTTGGTTAAAAATTTGCCCAATCGACATTGCACCACTTCCTTCAGTAAAAATCACAATTACTATTTTATAACAAAAAGGAGAATGATTTTACTGAAGGTGCCGACGCTCATTGCGATCAACGGCAAAAGGTTCTTAATAATGTATTAACAGGAGCGGAATCAATGGCGAAATTATTTTGATATAATGGCCTTAATGAATAAGAAGAAAAAAGTTTCATATGAAACTTTTTCGTTTACCTTTAACCACCATTTAAAAACATAAAACAGCTAAAATAGAAGATAAGAAAATCGCTTGGAGGGTGAAAAATGAATAAGGCTGTAATTATGTTAGTTGAAGATGAAGAGAGCCTTGCTAGTTTTTTGATTACTGAGCTAGAACTTGAAGGCTATGAAGTCATCTGGGCAAAAGATGGGCGCGAGGCACTAGAAATATTTAAAGAGAAAGAAATAACCTTAATCTTATTAGATTGGATGCTCCCAATTTATGATGGTCTCACAGTTCTACGCCGAATTCGGCAATCAAGTAATGTGCCGATTATTATGATTACAGCTCGTAGTCAAACTTCCGATATCAGTATGGCGCTTGATCAAGGATTAGATGATTATATTACTAAACCGTTTGAGATTGAGGAGCTTTTAGCACGAATTAGGGTTGTTTTACGGCGATTGGGTCAAGAAAAAGCAGGGAAATATGATTATAAATTTGGACCATTTGAAATTAATTTACTGAAACATCAATTTATGGTTGATGGCAAGCAGGTTCATTTAACGCCTAAAGAATTTTCCCTCATGCTAGCCCTAATTAAAGAACCAGGCGTGGTTCAAACCCGTGATGACCTTCTTAATGAAATATGGGGTTATGATTTTGATGGTCAGACCAATACTGTTGATGTCTATATTCGTGCTTTGCGCAACAAGTTAGGCAAATACCGCGACTTAATTAAAACGGTGCGGGGGATTGGTTATGTATTAGGTGATGAGCAATGAGCAGCACACGTCCAGTAACTGCATCGCGGCAATTAACTCGCTTGTTCTTAATGTTGTTTACAGTGATTTTGGTAGTTATTAACCTTCTTTTTGTGGTTACCGCTACTAATTTAATCTATCGTTATGCTGATGATCAGGCGGAAGAAGTGATTGAGACCATTGAGGAAGATTGGCCCGAAAATCAAAATCGCGAAACTTTTTTGAATGCTTATGTTGCTCGTCAAGACGATGACGCAATCGAGATCACTGATGGTAAACGAAAATATACCTCACCAAAAGCCCATAAAATTTTTAAACGAATTGACCGGCGGAATTTAGCAATCAAGAATCTACAGTTAACCCGGCATGGGGTCTATTATTTACGGCAGCAAAAAGTTCATCATCAGCGAATCGTAAAAGTAGCGATTAATGTTGATGATTTAATTAAATTAACAGGCTGGCTCTTGATAGTGACTCTGTTAATTAACTTTGTAATAAGCATCATTGCTCTCCCAATCATTCATCGGTTGGCTAAACGATGGACCCGACCATTGACTAGTTTAGATAATGAAATCGATGCAATCACGCCTCAAAGTGATCGATTACAAACTTTAGCAGTTCCGCAGCAGCCGTTAGAAGTACGAAAAGTTGCGCAGTCTTTTAATCAATTATTAGAACGGCAGTACCGTATAATGCAACGAGAAAAAGAATTTATTGCAAATGCATCTCATGAGTTGAAGACCCCGCTTGCTGGAATTTTGGGACATGTAAACTTAATAAGAAGGCATGGGGATAAACACCCGGAATTAATTGGTAAATCATTAAAGTACATTGATCAAGAAGCACAGCGAATGAGTCAATTAATAAATGAATTGCTTATCCTAGAAGGACACCAAACTAAAAAATTAACAGAAATTAACTTATCAAAAATTATTTTCGCTGAAGTTGAGTCACTCCAAGGGGCATATCAGCAGAAATTTATTACGGATTTAAATCCGAATATATCTTACCAGATAACAAAGGGTGACTTTCAAAGTCTTGTGCATAATTTGTTAGAAAATGCGGCCAAATATTCACCAACTGATTCAACAATTGATGTTCAGTTAACAACGGATGACCGCCACATAATTTTAAGAGTTGCTGATCAAGGTCAGGGAATTGCAAAAGAAAATCGCCAAAAAGTTTTCGAAAGATTCTACCGTGAAGATGAATCACACTCCAATAAGGTTACTGGTTCGGGAATTGGACTTTCAATTGTCAAAATGATTATTGAAAAATATCACGGAAAAATTACGATTCGCGACAATGAGCCAGTTGGAACGATTTTTACAGTTTACCTTCCTAAGTAAAAATGAAGATTTCTTCATCATACTTTCACCTATTCTTGGTTTTAGTTGGGAGATTATTTCGTAAAATAAAATTACCAATTAAAGTTAAGAAGGGAAGGATAAAAATGACAGAAAAAATCGAACAAAGACAAGATCATCAACCAAACGCAGACAAGAAGAAAGCAAGAAAATTCCCAAAGATGACTAAAAAGGTTCTGATTACCGCCTGTGTTTGTGGAGGACTTGTGTTAGGAGCTGGAGGCATTGCTGGTGTCGCCGCAATGGATGGTTATCATGCTCAAATCGAAGCCGCGGTGAAACATGAAAAGTTAGCTAATAAGAGCGACATCAAGATTGGCCAACAGGCTGCAATTGATCAGTTTAACAAGAAGTACCCAGATAAGCACCTCAATGAAGTAGAGCTGGAAAGTGACAAGGGAAAATATGTGTACAAGGTAAAGGGCTTTGACAATACCAACGAATACAAGGTTAAAGTCAATGCCAATGATGGCAAACTAATCTCTAACAAGTCTGAAAAGCTTGACCAAAATGAGAAGGAATATACATTAGATCCAGGTAAGGCAATTAGCCGTGATGAAGCGAGCCAAATTGCCGAAAAAGCCGCTAAAAAGGGTAGTGCGATCGAATGGAAATTAGAACAAGAAAAGGAAAATCAAGCTGTTTGGGAAGTTAAAGTAAAAGATGGCCGGACAGTTAAAGAAGTTAAGATTGATGCCGGTTCGAGAAAAGTGTTAGCCGTGGGAAACGACCATTAATTTATCCATAATTTGCGCATTCATCCCCCACTTCTATAAGTGGGGGATGAATCGCCTTCTTAAAGCAACGAGTGCTTTTTCTTCAGTTGCTGGTCATGTAATAAACACGAGGAGGACAAAAATGTTAAAGAAACACCCTTTAGCCTTATATATTACGTGGATAGTTGCTTTAGCAGTTATTCCATTACCGTTAATTATCTTGACAAATAGTCAATTAACGGCTGATTATGAAGATCTTTTTGCTTATGATGTGGGGATATTGGCCTATGTTTGGTGGTTGGTTATCATTTTCCTCTCAACTCGTCCAAGATGGCTTGAAAAGTATATTGGCATCCCTTCAATGTATTTTTTGCATGCTTCGTTAGGCGTTGCAGCGCTGATTGCAGCGACTGCTCACAAATTTTTAAGCCCCGGCGCTGATCACCTTGTTGAAACGACGGGAGATATTGCTTGGTACTTGGCAATTGTCGGTATAATTTACGCGATTGTCTTTATGTCGGGATGGTTAGTTGACCGCTTTAAGCTGCTTCGTCAAATTAAACTAAAGTTAAGCATAATTTGCTCCCATCAAGTTTCTGTCTGGATCCACCGCTTAAACTTACTATTAATCCTACTGATCTGGTTGCATGTTCACTTAATAGATGATTTTAGCGAGATGACAAGTTTTATAACAACATTTGATGCGTATACTTATATCATTATTGGTTATTACTTGTTAGCAAAATTTATCACGCTGTTTAAAACAAATGGAACAGTGATAGCGAATAAACAGCTTGCACCGAATACTCAACAGTTAGTAATTAAGTTAGATAAAAACGATCCAGCTTATCAAGCCGGTGACTTTTACTTTGTGTCTTTTAGGGGCAGTAAATTAATTGGGAGGGAAAAGCATCCTTTTTCCGTTACGTCCGCCCCTAAAAATGACCCTCATGAAATTACCTTTACGATCCAAAAACTTGGGGATTTTACAAAAAAGATCCCATCAGTACAAATTGGAACAAGAGTATATTTAGAAGGACCATACGGACAATTTGATCGCATTATCCGTAAATTACCTAAGGATCAACCATTAGTGTTTTACGGGTTGGGATCAGGGTTAGCGCCCCTTCTTAGCTTGGCAGAACAATATGGAAATCAACGACAAATAAAAATATTATGGTCTTCATCAAAAAAGAACGGCTTATATTTTGAAAAAGCTCTGGAAAAATTAAAGAAAAATCCTAATATTACGGTTATTGCAAAAGAAGGTCGTTTTACGGAAGAATCAATAAAAAAAGAATTGTCACCTAAAGAAATTGATCAAGGGCTCTACTTTATCGTGGGACCAGCTCATGTCATCTTAAATGTCGAAAAGATGCTTCGGAAACTTAATGTTAAGTCACCACACATAATTGATGAAAGATTAACAATGTAATAATGATAATATGCAACCAATCGCGGGGGTACGGAGTCAATCTCAAGTTAAGGATTCTCGATCAAGGAATTGAAGCACGGGCTGATATCGTTCGGGAAAACAGTTGAGGCTGGGAGAAAATGAATCGCACCCTGTCAAGTGAATATGTAAATATATAAAGTTTTTAAGCAGCTTGATTCCGGTATTCTACTGGGATTAAGCTGTTTAATTGGATATCTGTCAACTGGTATGGTTGACAGATATCCATATATTTCCATGTTCACCTAGAAAGGAGCATACCAGAATTGTGTAAAGTCCACGGCAATCGTCATTACTTTAATGTGGTATTTGTTAGTAATATCATACTCGAGCTGGGCAAGCTTTTTGCGGATTTCGTCTGACTAAAACCAGGTTACCGCCTTTTTGTGCATGGATCTTAACAAATTCCATTCCCAGATCACCAGTGGTACCAGTAATTAAAGCAGTTTCTTTTGACATAATAATTCCTCCTCAAAATCGTATCCTTCATTTGATGTTGATTACATTATTGGTTGAAGAAAATGAGAAGTAATATCATATGATGCCAGTGGCTAATTTGTATCAATAATTAGTACGTAATTTAACGGCAAGGGCCCTTACTTTATTGTTAGCGGTTGAGCTGGGATCGTGCAGCCAATAAAAGGAAGACTCTTTTTACAAGATCAAATCACAATAGGCTGAAAATAAAAAAATACACCATTAAAGATACGTTTTAAATTAATCTTTTAATCGTCCCATACTTTTTTAGCAACGTTGAATGCGGACCAAGCATTTGGCCAGCCAACGTAGAAAGCCAATTGAGTAATAATTTCCGCAATTTCATCTTTTGTAATGCCGTTGTTTTTAGCAGTTTGCATGTGGTAAGGGAGTTGTTCAAAGGATCCCTTGGTAATTAAAGCCGTAACTGTTAGCAGGCTCCGATCACGAAGGCTTAATTCCTTTTCCCGTGACCAATACATCATCATTTAATTCTGCAAATTTAGGGGCGAAATCACCAAGTTGGTCGCGACCAGCTGTTTGTTTCTTAGCCATGAAAATCTTCCTTTCTCAACACTGTTATTTTTGATTACTTTTACTATAAGCCGAGATAGATAAAATGGAAAATACTTATATTAAGTAGGTAATAATGCGAAAAGTGAATAATTATAAATAGTTTGTCCTCATTAAATTGAAACTTAGTGTTAAATGTATAGTGTTAAAATTAAAACCAGTTATAAAGACGTTGAGAAGGGATTGTTGTTTTTCCTAAGTCTGTTCACAAAGCACGGATTAAGAGCAACCTTGATATTTTTGACTTTGAATTAACGGATGAAGAAATGGATCAAATTCGTGCGCTGGATAAGGGGAAGGGAATGCATATCCCAGATGCGCCAGGGGTTGGTGAGAGGTTATTAAATGTGTATGATCTTCATGCTACTGATTAATACTTTTAAAGCATAGATAAGGATTGATTATAAGCATTTTTCGTCATTGCTTTTTTACGTTAAAATTTATACAGCATTTTAAGGTGGAGGAGACTCTCAATAATGGCAAAGACCCTTGTTTTATACTATTCCGCAACTAATACTACGAAGAGGATTGCAGAACAAGTTGCGCAAAAGCTAAACGCTGAGATAGCAGAAATTCATCCGGCACAAGCGTATACCGTGGCTGATCTTAATTGGCATGATGAAAGTAGTCGGACAACAGTTGAACAACACGAGCACAATCGCCGTGTTGATATTAAGGATGATTTACCAGATATTACTAACTACGATAATATCGTTATTGGTCATCCGATTTGGTGGGCAATTCCACCGCGGATGATTAGTACGGTGATTGATCATCTTGATTTAAACGGGAAGAATTTAGCACTATTTGCTACTTCTGGTGGGACAAACTATGAGCGTTCACAAAGTTATGTTGAACGTACTATCGATGAAAATGGCTATGATACTAAGGTCAACCAAGGAGCAATCTTAAATAACCCACGTCAAATTGATGGTTGGATTGACTCGCTTAACTTTGAATAGAGAAAAGCGCTGAGGCTGGGAAATCCAGTTAATCAGCGCTTTTTGTAATGATAAGACTCATTGCACTTCCTTTAAATAGTTCAAGAAAACCTGTGCAACGTTAGATAATTGACGGTTTTTATTCCAAATCAGATTATTTTGATCTGTAACAGTAGGGGTTAGAGGACGAAAGACAAGGTTGGTCCCAGTAACATTGATCAAATTTTCGTAAGTTAGGGCAAGACAGGCCACGGTTTCTGCTAAGGGACGAGCATTAAAAATTAAGTTATACTGGCCAATAAAATTAAACCGATCGATCAATGAACCAGCCCAACTTCTAAAAATGTCTTGTTGTTTTGATTGTGCTGACGTTAGTAGGGGCAGGCCAATTAGATCTTGCGGAGTGATCTTTTTCTTTTTTGCAATCGGTTGATCTTTTCGGACTAAGATTCCCAGATATTATTTTGTGGCAAACTAATGAAATGATAATTTAGGAGTTTTTCTGGTCCCATTATGATTCCAAAATCCAAGGTACCGTTATTTAATCGCTGGTAGATCAGGTCACTATCACCACTTACTAAATTAATTTTGATATCTGAGTATTCTTTGAGTAGGTTACCAAAGAGGGATGGAAATGAAAGAGATTCAAAAAGAAGAATTGGCTGCAATCAGGGCCACGGCTTTAAAAAATCAAGACTTGCTTCAACAATTGAATAGTCGACCAGCATCACAAAGAGAAATTCGCCACGTCCTTAATGATGTAACTGGTCAAAAAATAGATGACTCTGTTGAAATTTGCTTACCGATCCGTAGTGATTACGGAGCTAACCTGAAAATTGGGAAACAAGTATTTATCAACAGTGGTGCGATGTTTACTGATCTTGGCGGAATTGAATTAGAAGATAAAGTGTTAGTCGGACCCAATGTCACAATTATTTCGGTAAATCATCCCCTAGATCCAGAAAAGCGCCATGGGGTTGAATTGAAGGCAGTCCTTATTAAGGAAAATGCATGGCTTGGCGCAAACGCTACAATCTTACCAGGTGTTACAGTTGGAGAGAATGCGGTGGTAGCCGCGGCAGCAGTTGTTAGTAAAGATGTTCCTGCCAATACTGTTGTTGCAGGTGTTCCTGCTAAAGTAATTAAAAAAATCGGAGGAGAATAATATGTCATTTGGATACATTACACCATTATCAGCAAACGTAGAACGGCAAAGGATTACTTTAAAAATCGTTAGGGCTTAAAATTAGCCGGTGACCTTGATGATCGGGATGTTTAAATACCATTTAAGCATTAAGCAGCTCAAACAATTCTTTGATGCAAAGGAAGATTAGATGAAAAAGTATTATCAGTTATTATTAGGACTTAGTGCCATTTTTGTTGGTTTATTAGGAATAAGTTCGCGCGTTCGTGCGGTGACCCACTATGTGCAATCCGCGACCCCGACGATTTTTGTGCATGGCTGGGGGAGCGGTTCTCATGCTGAAGAAAAGATGGCCAATGCGGCCCGTGATGCCGGTGTAATCAAGACAATTGTGCGGGCGAATGTTGACAAAAAAGGGAGGGTAACTTTTAACCGCCCAATTCCCGCAAATGCCGTTAATCCTATTGTGGAAGTTAACCTTGAAGATAATAAATTAAGTGCATATCGAGATAATTATACGCAAGGTTATCATCATGGTGGTGAATATGTAAAAAATGTAGTATTAGCTTTAGAAAAACAACACCATTATAAGCAAATTAACCTTGTGGGCCATTCAATGGGAAACTTGGAAATTATCAATTATATTAATGACAATGTAAATGATAAAAGCCTTCCGCAAGTAGCCCACTTAGTAGCGATTGCTGGACACTATAATGGACTGGTAGGGCAAAGTGAGACGCAAAATGCTAAGATAAATCCAAAGACCGGCGAACCAGAGAAAATGGACTCTGCCTACCGCGAATTACTTGGATTACGGCAGACCTTTCCGAAAAATACAGCCGTGTTAAATATTTATGGGGATGTTGGGGATGGTAGTCACTCGGACGAAGATGTACCGGTAAATTCTGCTAAATCATTAAAGTATTTAGTCAGTGATCGTGCAAAATCATATCGCGAAGTTGAAATTCATGGAAAGAATGCCCAGCATAGTAAGCTCCACAATAACAGTCAAGTAAACCGTGAATTGATTAAATTCTTGTGGGAAGAGTCAAATTAGTTGATACTGTACATATTTTGCGAATAATGATCCATGGCAATGTTGTTTTTAATGATTTTCTAATTTAACTCTTGTTTTTCTCATTTTCACGTGATATTCTACTAATAATCAATTAAGAGAAATTAAAAAACGTTGACCGAGAATCGTCAATTCTGCTGAATTAAGAGAGCCGGTGGTTGGTGGAAACCGGTAGGAGGTAGTTGCGACAAATCCCTCGCGAGTTGTATGCCGAAATAATAGTAGAACATACTGGTAGCAGCCATTATCTTGCCGATTAATTGCCATTGTGGGCAGTTGATTGAGGCAACCCTTGTGTTGTAAATAAAGGTGGTACCACGTTGATAGACGTCCTTTTAGTTCTTAATAGAGCTAGGAGGGCGTTTTTTATTAGACATATTTAAAGGTGGTGGTGGTCATGGCAGACAGTGATATTTCAGACATTATTAACATTGAAGAAAAATTAGAACATGACCTGACCGGCTTAGACTGATAATTAATTTGGTAACAGCGGTCAGGTCCTAAGGAGGATATTATTATGACTGCAAATAAAAACGTTACCTTAAATGAAGAACAAGAAGCTTTTGCTCAAGAACTTTTCCAAGCTTACCAAAGCAAGAAACCACTGGTAATGGATGAATGGGCAGAGGTCGTTAGCGATGATAATACAGCTTATGCCCTTCAAGATCGTTTCGTTGAATTAAAGGGACTCCCAACTGGTGGGTATAAAGTTTCCTTAACTAGTAAGAAAACTCAGGACATGTTTGATTCTGATAGTCCGCTCTATGGACAACAAGTTGATGCCCACTTCTTACCATCACCTGCCGTTCTCTCTCTCAAAGAACAAACGATGGCTCCGTTAGTGGAAGTTGAACTCGGCTTCCGTGCTAAAACTGACTTGCACGCCAGTGACTCGATGGAAGATTTATTACATAAGACTACTGTCTGCGGCACGCTGGAAGTACCTGATAGTCGTTTTGCTGACTGGTTCCCAGATCTAAATAAATTCAGTGTCATGAGTGATTGTGCTGTTGGTGGGTATGTAGTATATGGTCAAGAACGACCAACCGATGAGGTGTTTAAGACCGTTGATGATGCAGCAAATGTAAACGTCACCCTTTACCACGATGGCAAAGAAGTGGATAGTGGGGCGTCAAGTGAAGTGCTTGGCAACCCATTAAAGTCATTGCAATGGCTAGTCAGAAAGCTTGAAGAACAAGGGAAGACATTCCGCGCAGGGCAGCTAGTATCATCAGGTACTTTCCTCTTACCACCACATTTAACTGCCGGCAAGTGGGAAGCCAAATTTGATAATGGCTTCGGCACTGTGAGTGTGGACGTGACCGACTAGAATTAATTATTTTACATAGTTGTGCAATAAAAGAGAAAGGGAGTTTTATTATGACGAGAAAAGTAGCAGTAGTCGGAATGGGTCACGTTGGGGCAACGGTAGCGCACTATTTAGTTGCTGGTGGCTTTGTCGATGACCTCGCATTATTTGATACTAATGAAGCTAAGGTGCAAGCGGATGCTTTGGACTTACGAGATGCAATGGCCAATTTGCCTTACCATACTAACCTGACTGTTAATGATGAAAGCCAATTGCGTGATTGTGATGTGGTCGTGTCAGCCCTAGGAAAATCAAAGTTGGTTGATACGCCAGATCATGATCGCTTTGCTGAATTTAAGTTTACGCGGACCCAAGTGCCCTTGGTAGCGAAGATGTTAGTAGACAATGGATTTCACGGTAAGTTAGTTGATGTTACTAACCCTTGTGATGTGATTACCTCAATGTACCAAAAATTAACGGGATTACCAAAAGAACACGTGATGGGGACGGGGACCTTACTCGACTCTGCACGGATGCGGGCCCGGGTTGGTGAAGCGTTGAAAGTTGATTCACGTTCTGTTGTTGGTTTTAATCTTGGGGAACATGGCAATTCGCAATTTACGGCATGGTCGACAGTCCGCGTCCTGGGGAAACCGGTCACTAAACTAGCAAAAGAACGAGGATTAAAGCTTTCTGAGCTAGAAGAACGTGCTCGTCAAGGAGGCTACCTCGTATATCAAGGGAAGAAATACACTAATTATGGTGTTGCCACGGCAGCAGTCCGGTTAACCAACGCATTATTGAATGATGCGCGAACTGAAATGCCAGTTTCTAATTATCGTGAAGAATACGGCACGTACCTTTCATATCCAGCTGTCGTTGGCCGTGACGGGGTAGTGGAGCAACTGCATCTGGACTTGACGCCGGAAGAAGAAGCAAAACTAGCAACATCCGCAACATACATCAAAGAACGATTGAAAAAAGAAGAAGAGCGAGCAAACCAGCTAGCTCAGGCAGAATAGATTGATAACGTTAATGCCTGACATCTATTACGAGGAGTGACGACAATGACCAAGTTTAATTTTTCCAAACGCGTGCCAGCAGATGGAACAGATGCAGTCGGTGTAATCTTAAAAGCAGCGGCGGATCCAAAGATTATTTCTTTTGCTGGAGGATTGCCGGCGCCTGAGCTTTTCCCTGTCAAAGCGATGAAAGAAGCTGTTGACCAGGTGTTTGCTGAACGTGGTCAAGAAGTAATGCAGTATGGAGCCGCTAAAGGGGTGACAGCCCTCCGTGAATTGGTTCTCCAACGTGTCAAAGAAAAAGAAAACGTGACCGGGCAGCTAGACAATGTGTTGATGACGACAGGTTCAGAACAAGCTCTTGACTTAGTCGGGAAGGCCTTTGTTAATCCTGGTGATACCGTACTGGTCGAACAGCCAACTTATCTTTGTGCTCTTGATGTCTTTAAATCATATGGTGCCAACTTTGTGGGGGTAGAAATGGATGAAGCGGGGATGAAGATGGATGCCCTAGAAGAAGCATTAAAGGCTCATCCGGAAGCTAAGCTGGTTTACACCGTGCCAAACTTTCAAAATCCAACTGGCCGAACCATGGCACTAAAGCGACGGGAAAAGCTGGCCGAACTAGCCGCTAAATATGATGTTTATGTGTTAGAGGATAATCCTTATGGTGAAATTCGTTTTAAGGGGCAGCATGTGCCAGCAGTTAAGTCGTTTGACAAAACCGGACACGTTTTCTATATGGGGACTTTCTCCAAGACGCTTGCTCCTGGTTTCCGTTTAGGATGGGTGGTAGCCGATGAAGCTGTTGTTAATAAGCTGACGGTACTGAAACAGTCTGCAGACTTGCATACAGATAACTTAGCCCAGTATGCCGTAGTAGAATTTCTGAAGCATAACGACCTTGATGCACATGTCAAGCAAATTAGTGACCTGTATGGGCAACGCAAAGCACTAATGACAGAGGGGCTAGAGAAATACTTCCCCCAAGGTGTTAAATATACTGATCCAGAAGGCGGAATGTTCCTATGGGTTGAAGTACCCGGAGTAGAAGATACTGTTGAGCTTTTTAAGCAATGTCTGGAACATAACGTGGCCTTTGTACCAGGTGACCCATTTTATGCAGGTGAACCACAGCCCGGTGCCTTCCGGTTGAACTACTCCAATGCTCAGGAAGACCAGATCAAGGCAGGAATGAAGCAACTCGGTGAAGCTCTGCAAGACGAGGGAGAGAATTAACGGCCAAGCCAAGTTATGACTAAGCGCCTTTCTGCTCCCGCCCAATCCACTGGCGTAATAATTAAACTGTGGTAAAGAAAATAAAATCCGCTAGTATTTTGGCGGATTTTTTCTTATCATTAACATAAATTTAATTTGCCTTAAAAGGAGTAAAAAAGTGCGCTCAAATAAGTTAACCAAAATCATTATTACTTCGACTCTTGCACTATCTTTATTAGCAGTGCCAGTTAGCCAGGCCACAGTTTTGGCGGCTGAAACAACTAGTGAAAGTACGAGTAGCAGTTCAACTACCCAGACTCATACGTTAAATAAATCATATGTTGTATATGGAGCAGGGGCTGCCGAGAAGAATGAATTAAATAATGTACTAGCAGTCGATGATAACTTTACAACGTTAACCGCTACTGCCAGTGATTATCAGAAGTATATCAATCCGAATGGTTCGACAACTAATGCTGCCATGGTTAGTTCGGTAGCAATTGTCCCCACCGATCCAGGTTCAGGGATTAAAGTTAATGTAAAAAAGTTTAATGGTGAGGATAATATTACTAAAGTAACTGCCCAACAGTATGCCATGGTTGCGCAAATGGCGGGGGTTACGGATGTTACTATCACCGTTAGCGCTAACCGGGCCGTTTCTGGGGAGTCAGCTTTAACCGGAGTCTATAAAGCAATTGCGGCAGATGGAGTTAGTTTAAATGAGCAAAATACTCAATCTGCTAACCAAATGTTGACCGCAACAAATGGGGCAATTGAAGCTAATAAGGATGATAGTAAATATCCTGGTAAGTTGATGGCTGCGGTTGGTGATACCACTAAGGAAATTAACCAACAAAAGAAACAAGGAACTACCCCAACGCAAAATCAAATTCAAGTAATCTTTAATCAGAAACTTGAAAAGCGAAACATTTACAATGAAACAAAGAATCATGAACAACCAATTATCAATGCGCTTGTTCAGTTTAATAATGCTCCAATTAGTTCAAGTAAAGACTATAGCTCGCACGTAACTGATACGATTAATAATGTAAAGAATTCATCAGGAGATATGATGAATAAGGCGAAAAAATTCTTGAATTCTCAAGACGGGCAGGCAGTTAAGCAACAAGCTCAGTCTTGGTGGACCCAGTTTGTTAACTGGATCCGTAGCTGGTTTTAATTGACGTAAAAAATAAGAGGGAGCGAGACAGAAGGCACTTGTGACTTCGTTTTTCGACGCGAAGCTAGCCTCTGGGAGCCCCCGCAAGCAACAATAGGCCTCCAATGTTCGGTTTTTTGCCGGACGTTGGAGGCCATTGTTGTACTGCGTATTTGCTTTCTATGAAAGTAACTTATGTCACAGTCCCCTTATTCGTTTAATCTAAAGTTACTTCACCAGCAACATCAGTATTGAAGAAGTCTGCAATTTCTTTAACATCCATCCCTTGACCAAGACCCCACATTAATTTAGTGATGGCACTTTCGGAAGTCATGTCGCGGGCGCTGATTGCTCCTTCTAGTAGTGCAAGTCGTCCGACCTCGTATTTTGTTAGGTCGCTTCGTTCATAAAGACACTGACTAGAAGTAATAATTGGAATACCGTTTTGGATTAATTCACCAACTGCAGCGACCATATTTCGCCGAATCGAGGTCATTCCTCCGAGACCATACGCTTCAATCACAATTCCGTGACAGCCATTTTTAGCCATTGCATGGAGCAAGGCAGGATCAAATCCTGGGAAGAGCTTTACCAGTGAAACATGAGTATCGATCTTAGTATTTAATTGACTTTTACCAGGTTGGGGATGCTGGTGATCCTTAATGGAAAAGCCGTCTGAAGTAACTTCTCCTACTGGTGGGACATTCACACTTTCGAAGGCATCGAAGGCGGTTGTTCGAACTTTAACACTCCGACAACCACGCATTACTTTACGATTAAAAGCAATATAGACTCCTGGCTCGCAGTTAGCAGCGGCTGCAAAGGCAAGTCGTAAGTTATCAGGGGCATCACTAAGAATCACATTCATAGGAACTTGGCTTCCAGTTAGCACAACAGGAATATTAATATGTTGAAGCATGAAAGTCAGCATCGAAGCAGTATAAGCCATCGTATCTGTCCCATGTGAAACGACTATCCCATCATATTCATTACGATGGTCATAGATCGCTTCGGCAATAATTTTCCATTCTTCTGGCTGGATGTTAGATGAATCTAATTCGAGAATATCACGAACAGTAATGTCATATTCCAGCCGGCCAAGCATTTTGATTAATTCTTCACCAGATTCGCCTGGAGCTAGTCCTTCATCAGAGACAACCGAGGCAATAGTTCCACCTGTTGAAAGGAGTAATAATTTTTTCGTCATTTTTAGTCACCATGATTCATTTTTTATTAATATTTTAAATAGGGATTTTCAGCGAAACAAGTTAAACGCCTATAATTTAACTTAAATTAGGCCAATTTTGATTAATTTCATTAAGTAGGGGCGTTAAGGATTTTCTTTGTTTCTTAAGATAATTAGCATAAAACGTCATTGTTGCAGCTTCATCGGTAATCAGGAGTCTGACTCGATCGTCGTTTGAAGTACGTTGTTGTGGATTAGCTGTTGTTATATTAGTGCTAAAGTATGGGAAACTAGAATATTTTGTGATTTCAGTAAGTGCGGCCCATTCTTCTTGATATAAAAATTTAGCATTTGGAATATATTTTTGGATAATTTCTTTCCATGGTCCGATATCGTTCAAAACGACAAAGCTTAAGCCGGCTAGGTCCTTGAAAGAAACCTGTTGGGAATTAGCAAGGTACATAAATTTATCAAGATTAACATAGAGATTTTCGGTTCCTAAATAACGCGATTCAATTTGATCAGTTTGAATCTCTTGGTCGCTGATAATTATTGAATTTTCATTATTTAAAAGTGAAGTGGTGATTTGGTCAGGCGTAATAAACTTCTCGTCAATCAAAATTTGTGTAGAGAAAGCTGCACTTTTTACGCGAAGCAGAATTAATGGGCCTGGAGCAATTGATGCAATTTTAATTACTGATTGTCGAGCAGCATAATTTTGAAGCTGTTGAACAAAGTTGCGGTTGACGGCGAGAACTTCAGTAGCTTTTTCAGCAGCTAATTTTCCGGTATCAGTAAGGACGATGCGGTTGGGTTGGCGGTCAAATAATTGAATTCCAAGCTCGTCTTCTAATTTTTGCATCCCCCGGGTAACGGTCGGTTGGGTAACGTTAAGTTTTTCAGCGGTTTTAGCAAGTGTTTTTTCACTGGCAAAGGTCACTAATTCTTCAAGCAAGTAATTGTCGATCATTAGACCACTCCTTAATAGTATGCACTGATTGTATACTACCATGTAAAGGTAGTAATTTTCAATTTGTAAATTAGCAATTAATATATAGATAACAATTAATTACAGGAAGGAAGAATTATTATGATAAATGTACCAACAGTAAAATTAAATAACGGAGTAGAAATGCCAACCCTTGGATTTGGAGTATTCCAAGTTCCAGACTTAAGCCAAGCTGAACAAGCAGTTACCGATGCTCTTGAAGTCGGTTATCGTTTAATTGATACTGCTGCTGCTTACCAAAACGAAGAAGCAGTTGGAAAGGCAATTAAGAATAGTAGTGTAAACCGTGAAGATGTCTTTGTAACTTCTAAGTTATGGGTGTCGGATTTTAACTATAAGCGGGCTAAAGCGGGGATTGACGCTTCACTGCAAAAACTTGGCCTTGATTACATGGATCTTTACCTTCTCCACCAACCATATGGCGATACAATGGGTGCTTGGCGAGCATTGCAAGAAGCACAGAAAGAAGGTAAGATTCGCGCAATCGGTGTATCAAACTTCTACGCTGATCAACTAAAGGATCTTGAATTAACGATGCCGGTTAAGCCAGCGGTCAACCAAATTGAAGTTAACCTTTGGTACCAGCAAGATCAAGAGGTTAAGTTTGCGCAAAGTGAAGATATTCGTGTTGAAGCATGGGCACCATTTGCGGAAGGTAAGCATGATATCTTTACCAACGAAACAATTGCGGAAATTGCTGCCAAGCATGACAAGAGCAATGGTCAAGTAATTCTTCGCTGGCTTTTACAACGGGGTATTACTGTCATTCCTAAGTCAGTCCACAAGAACCGGATGAAAGAAAACATCGATGTCTTTGATTTTGAACTTTCCAATGATGATATGAAGAAGATGGCTAGTCTTAACAAAAACGAAAGTCAATTCTTTGACCACCGTGACCCGGTTACGATTGAACAGATCTTTGGCTCCAGCTTAAAGATGGTTCAAAATGACGAAAAATAAAAGTTTTGGGAAGGTTTATTAAAGGATGCTATAAGAAAAAACTTGGTGATTTTAACAGTCCCAAGTTTTTTATTTTTATCAGAACGCTTGGCCTTATTTTCATTTGTTTTGGAATTCTTTAATAGCACCGATGCGAATTTTAAAGAAAAATTCTGCCATTTGTGATGGTGAGTAATTTTGATTTTTTTGCCAAAATTGAATTATTCCGATCAAAGAGGAAATACTGTAGTAAGAAAACATATCTGGATTCAATTTCTGGATACTAACTGGGATGTAAGGATGTGATTTTTCTTCTAAGTTGATTAAATAAGTCATTAATTTATTAGTAAAGCCTAAGTTGGCATTTGGGCCCATAAGAACTTGCAAAAGAGGAAAATTATCTTGAAAGACCTTAAAGAAGCTTGTTAGTGCTCTTAAATTAGGATGAGGATGTAAAGACTGAGTAGTTAGCTGAAGATTAGTGATCATTTTTGCATGCGGAGTGTCTAACTTATGAAGAAATTCTTGTTCTATATTCTCTAAAATGTCCCATTTATCGTTGTAGTGTCGATAGAGAGTGACACGATTAAGATTAGCTTTTTGAGCAATCTGGCTCATGGTGATGTGGTTAATACTTTCCGTTTTTAAAAGTAATAGTAAGGCATCTTGAATTTTTTTCTCAGTTTTAGATTTTTTCATAAAAATGCAACACCTTGTAGCTTTTTGTAGTTCTAGTATAACACCCTCTTTTTTATAATGATGATATTATTTAGAAATAAGAGGAGATTGCTATGTTAAAACTATTAAAAAATAAATTTTTATGGTTGCCAATTATAGTAGCTTTATTTATTGGAGCTTACTTTTCAATTACTGCAATACCTTCAACTCATGTTAAAGTTAACGATTTGCCAATCGCTATTGTAAATGAAGATAGCGGAGCAACTGGAGAAAATTTGACGAAACAAATAACAGAAACAACTAGTTCTTCAAACTCTTCAGCAATGAGTATTAAATGGACAGTGTTTGACTCTGAAAAAAAGCTATTGAAAGATATGAATCGGGAAAAATATTATGGGGCAATTGTTATCCCTAAAGATTTTTCAGAAAAGCTCCAAAGCTTAACAACACCTAATGCACAAAAAGCAGAATTAAAGATTATTATTAATCAGGGGATGGGAACAGCTGTTACAACCCAAGTCAATACTGCATTGACGCAGATGACAACCCAATTAAATAATAAACTCAGCACTAACTTACTACAAAACGTAGCGAATAGGTCAACATCAATTCCATCAACAATGGCATTGAATTTATCCAATCCATTAACCATAAAAAAAGAAAAGGTTAATAAAACTGGCGATTTGGCAAATGGTGGCGCACACTTCTTTCAATCGGTATGGCTTGGAAGCCTAGGAACGTCAATGCTTTTAGGATTTGCATTCTCAAAAATTCGATTTAAATCGCTTAAAGAAAAATTTTCAGCTTTGTTTGTTCAACTAATAGCTGCTGGTATATCAGCTTTAGTGATCGGTTATGGAGTTCCCGCATTACAATCTTGGATTTTGGATGTCAATATTCCTAACTTTACTGAACTGGGGCTATTTATGTCGCTATGTGCTTTTGCCTTCATTATCTTTATCAATGGGGTAGAATCATGGGTTGGGATAATTTCAATTCCAGTTTTTATGTTACTGCTATTCTTTGCAGCACCATTATTGACTGCAGTTCCTGAATCGTTAAATGGTTTTTATAGTACATTAGCTGATTGGCTCCCGATGTCTTACATGTATAGGGGAGTAAAAAGCATTATGTACTTTAACCATGGACCTGCAAACTCTGTAGTGATGGGACTAATCTATACGATAATTACAGGATTAATTCTAATAATTACTGCTCAATTTAAGAAGGATAATAAGAAAGAAGGTAGCAACTAATGAAACTATTTATTCTTGGAGCAACTGGACGAACGGGACAGGAATTAGTTCGGCAAGCGCTATCAGATGGACATGAAGTGGTAGCATATGTGCGTTCTCCTGAAAAATTAAATTCACAAGAAAAATTAACGATAATTCAAGGAACACTTGAGGAGACAACAAAGCTTCAGCAGGCAATGATGTCTTGCGATGCAGTATTAGTTGCCCTGGGAAATCCAATTAAGGATAGTTCAGCTGATTTATTTGCTAGTTTTATGCCGCAATTAATTAAGATAATGAGACTAGCTGCTGTATCACGGATTATTGTTTTATCAAGTTTGGGAACTGGTGAAACTATCAGAAATGTAACTTATCCATATAAAATCGGGGTTCAAACATTTTTGAAGGGGAATCAGGCTGATCATGAGAAAGGAGAACGCCATTTAATCGCCTCAAACTTAAACTGGACGTTAGTTTATCCGGGTCCACTTTTCGATGGTCCTAAGACTGAACATCCACTGGTTAGAAATGCAGCTTCCGGTTATAAAATGCCAGGAGCACCGCGTACGAATCGTGCAGATGTTGCAGCAGTAATGCTTAGCCAATTAAATCGAGAAGAAAGCTACCAGCAAAAATTACTTATGTGTTCAAAGCAGAAAAAATAGATGTTGAGAATATATATCGCAATGTCATTAAGTTAAGCTATTGACAAAAAGAATGAGGTTTCATTTACACAATTTGTGTAGATGAAGCCTCATTCTTTGCTTTAAACTTGATCTGTTTTTTAAATTAAATAGAGGAAAGCCAATCCCTTTCCTCTAACAGTCCTCAACTTATAGTAAGGAGCATGTCACATATGATTAACCATACCAATAATCTAAACGTTTTGAATCAAATTATCAACGAAACCACTAATCGTATTCATAATTTTACTAATTTAGGACATGATTTCACACGTAATCGTAAGTTGCCTGCTAAAACAATCATTAAAACGATCCTGAATATGTGGAACAACAGCCTTAATGCTGAATTATTTGATACCTTCCCTGATCTTAATGACTAAGTTTCTGTGCCGACTTTTGAACAACAGAAAGCAAAATTGAATGAATGTGAGGGGGCCCTAGATATGTTTGGCTTAATGTCAAAGAATTCAATCGTCTCAATGAACTGGGGTATCCTAGCTTTAATCTAATTGAAAATCTCAATCGGCGGCCAAAAGCCTATTATGTTATTCGTGCTAGGATAGCTGGTAGAAGCATCAAAGAAATGAAGGAATTACCGAATTGCGAATGTGATCGTCGAATCAAGTGTCTTGTAACAACTTCTAATCATTACTACGTCACGCACAAAAATAAAGAGCGAATTATCACCACTGGCATCACTATAAAGCTTTTCATTCCAAGAATACCATAGATCAGCGCTGGGATTTTGGCGTATTTTGTCCAACCAATTTTCGGGTTTGTAAGTTTCAGATTGGGACAACTAAAACTGGTAAGCCCAACTGGGAGGTACTGATAACAAACCTAGTCCAAGGCGCAGAGATAAACGCAAGTTAAAAGCAAAAAGTGCAATTAGTTTTGTTTACCGAGTTGCGTAAGTAGCAACCAAAATAAGCGAGGGGGCTCTTTTAGTATGTCTTAAATAACCAAAAGCAGCTAATTGACAATTATAAATTACCAATTAGCTGCTTTTGAATTAGACTGGAGATTTGCCAAAGTATTAAGCATAGATATGACTCAAACTTGTCAAGTTATTAACTTAATGACATTGGCGAAAATTTTCTTAACCTCTCTATTTTTGTGATATTTATTAATGATTTTACCGTGTAAGGACTTCTTTGATGGCATCAACAAGCGGAGTAACTGGGTGTCCAAGAACCCCTTCTAAATCGTTACTTTCTTTATTAAGATTTCCAGAGTTAATGGGGTCTTGGAATGATGCGAAAAGTTCAGCAGTTGGGGTATCTAAGCCAGCTTCTTCTAATGATTTTACATAATCATCATGAGAAATTTGCTTGATAGCAAAATCATTGCCGGTAGCTTCTTGAAGAGCCTTTCCTAATTCATCATAAGTACGGGTTTTACCAGTAAATTCGTAAACTTCACGAGGAGCTTCACTGGTAATGACTTTTGCAGCTCCTTCAGCGTAATCGCGCTCAAGTGCCCAACCAGCTTTGTTGTTAGCCCAGTACAATGCATCGCGACTAGCAGCTCCACTTTGAAGGAAACCAATTTCGTTTTCAAGGTACCAGTTGTTACGAAGGAATGAGTGATCAATGCCTGCTTCTTTAATTGCATTTTCTGTAAGGCGGTGGTCAGTTGCAAGGGCAGCAGTAGAATTTTGTGCGTCGGGAAAACTAGTATAGGCAACAAATTTAATATTGTTTTCCTTTAATGCATCAACTACATTAGCATGAGCAGTAGCACGATCAACCTTACCACCCGGTTGAGATGAAATAAAGAGAACGCGATCAATTCCATTAAAAGTATTGATCATTGATGACTTATCTTCGTAATCTCCGTGACGAACTTCATTATTAGGAAAGAGCTTAGCAGCCTTGTCAGTGTTCCGGGCAATAACAATAACATTTTCTGCACCAGCTAACTTGTTTAATTCTTTAACAGCAGCTTGTCCTAAGTTACCAGTAGCGGCAGTTACAGCATATTTCATAATTAACAATCTCCTTTAATTTTCGACTTGTTATTTTTTAATTTATAGGTATTATAATAATACGTGTTTTTATAAAGTCAACATGTGTTTTAGTTTAAATAAATTCCTTTGAAACTATTTAATAAAGATGTTAATCTATACGTGTAAATAATAATGCGACAAAGTTAGAGGGAGACTGCGAATAGCTTAATTTCAGAAATAGGCAAATATAGGTTCTTGGTTGTAAAATAAAAGAAATAGTAAACTAAGGGGTGATTGAAGTGCAATTAATTATTACTGATGCTGCTAGCAAGTGGTTCCAACAAAAATTTAACCTCGCTAGTGGAAATGGAGTAAAATTTTATGGTAAAACAATTCAACCACACAATGTTAAACATGGTCCTAAGCAAGGGTATAAACCTGAATCGACGCTCGATGAGGCAACAATCGTCATAAAAAAAGATGGTATTAATTACCATGTTAACTTTGCGGATGCTTGGTTCTTCTCAGGGCTAGTTGTTACTGTTGATTATCAGCAAGAGACAGAAGAGCCAGTTTTTATTTTTAGGCGTGAAGATAACGGTGGAGCAGATGTTGATGCTGCAACTGGGGCATCACGAAAGTATGAAGAATATTGGGAATAAAAACTATTGTTAAGCCTATGATTTGATGTTATAACAATAATATCTTAGGTACTTGCAGGCGATACCTAACACAACATTGCCGTCGACGGAAAGGATATTCGATGAGAATCAATGTTTTGCAACATACGCCAAATGAAGGACCAGGAACAATTCAAGAATGGTCACAGGATCGCGGACACGAGATGTATATTTATCATCCTTATCAGTTTGGTAACTTACCGACTGCTGACGAGACTGATATGTTGATTATTCTTGGCGGTCCCATGAGCCCTAATGACGACTTAACGTGGATCAAGCAAGAGCGAGTTTTAATTCAGCGACTATTGGATGCTCATAAGCCAATTTTTGGCGCGTGTTATGGGGCTCAACAGATCGCTAAGACACTCGGTTATGCCGTAAAGAAGGCACCACATAAAGAAGTTGGTTGGGCGCCGGTGTATCTAAAAAGCGATCTTATTTCCGATATTCCCCCAAAATTAACTGCTCTGCATTGGCACGAAGAGATGTTTGAAGTTCCAGCTCAAGCAGACTTATTATTTAGTAGTGACTTAGTTAAAAATCAAGGCTTTGTTATGAACGGTAATGTTATTGGACTTCAGTTCCACTTTGAGCCGACAGCAGATAACGTTCGCGAGATTGCTGTAAATGATGATCAATACCCATTAGACCATAATGATCTCCACCAAACTGGAAGAGAAATCATTCAGCATGGCGTTCCGGCTGAAAATAAGCGAGTTATGTATCGGTTATTGGATTTTATCGCAAATAGCTAAAGCGCAAAATTATTGTTAATACGAATATATTTCTAAAATAAATAAGCGAGGCTGATTAAAAACCAACTTCGCTTATTTATTTTTTAAAATTTTTTGGATGACCGTAAGCATAACCTTGACGGAAAGGGATATTTAGTTGATTTACTAATGCAACCTGGTTAGCATCTTCAATTTTGCCGACAATCATTTCAATGTTGAAAATGGCGATTCTCCGTTGCCACTGCGCAAGTGTGATATCTATCCAGTGATTTGCCGACTTATTAAAAGAATGAATATTGAATTTTAAATAGGTGATATAGGGCAAATATCGCTGTAACAAGTTGTAGGTCATTTTAGAAGAATCAACATTTTCAATAGTAACTTTAATTTGAAGTTGCTTAAGTTTTCTTAGTATCTGCAATATTTCTTTACGTTTAAAAATATTGGCATGTTTAATATCATTAGCATCTAATTCAATGACTAATTGCTTAATATTGGTCGTTCCTAAGACCCAAGTAAAGAAATACTCAGCACGAAAATCAGTAATTTGGCTGACGGTCATATTTAACGATAAGTTTGCGATATCTTTTAATTGTGGATTGATTTCTTGAATTGTAGAAACAATTTTACTGAGGGGAAAGTCCACAACATTCCGTGGTAATTGCCATTTATTAGTGTGCTGATCGTATTCCCGTAATAAAAGTTCATAACCATGAATTTTATTTTGTTTGTCATAAACGGGTTGGCCAAAATATTTATATTTATTTGAAAATTTGTGTTCATTATCAATACCATTTTTATTTTTATATCGATAGTGAGCCTCAATGCAAAAGCCACCACAAATTAGGGTAAAGATAATAAATATCCACCAAAGAAAATTTTCAAAACTTGCCATTATTATCAACTACCTTTCTTTCAGGACTAATCCATTTACCACTTCCATGGCCGGTAACAGTTTTTATCGCTTTATGAAATGTAGTAACGATTGTTAAAGGATTAACGATCCAGGTAAATAAGAGATAAAGTGGCGAAAACATTAAATAGCGTAACTTAGATCCATTAAAATCAAGAATTAATGCTGCCAGCACTTGAAAAAGACCGGCTATTAATTGAAAGTTAATAAAAATTATACTCATAACGATGCCGTGCCAAACTCGTTCGTAGTTACCAGTTATTGCAGAAGACAGCATTGTAATAATAAAAATGATACTTGTTATCCAAAAAAAGAAAGACCAAATAATCGATAAGGTTGTGTCGGTTAGCATGGGGATGACAAACCGATATTGCCACGGATGGCGAAAGACTTTCAGAAAATTAGAAAGCCAAACTTCTGACCCACCTTGTGCCCACCGCTTACGTTGCCGATATAAATCGTGAAACGTTTCGGGAACATTCATATGGAAGACGATATCTGGAGCAAACTTCGGAGTAGCATTAATAAAGGTATGGTCCCAGGCAATGCTAATGTCCTCAGTCGCCCGATCTTGGCGGAAACCACCAACATTAATAAGAAAATCGCGTCGATACATGGTATTTGCACCGCTGTATGCATACATCGTGTTATTAATGGCAGTTTGACTTCGTTTGATTATGCCAACAATACTGGAGAATTCAACCGTTTGAGATTTACCCCATAATGAGGAACGATTATAAACGTCCATATTAGCAGTAATAGCAGCATAGTTAATTCCGTTAGTACTTGTAAAATATTGCATATACTTTATCAGTGCATCAGTTTCAGGGATAGTATCAGCATCATTGCTCAAAATATATTCACCCTTAGCAAAGAAAAGCCCAATATTAAATGCATGGGCCTTTCCTTGATTTTGTTCGATTCTAATAACTCTGAGGCGAGAATATTTTGCTTGCATTGAGCGAAGAATCTCAGGGGTGCGATCATCGCTTCCGTCATCCATTACCAGCACTTCATAATTATGGTAATTCAATTGGGTTAATAAATACTCTAAAGTGCTTTTTATTACTATTTCTTCATTATGAGCTGGAATCATAATCGTGATAAAAGGTTCGGTGGTAATTTCAGCTTTTGGTGGTAATTCTTCTTTTTGGCGAAAGAGAACATATGATATTGCACCAAAGAACCAGAACATCGCTCCTAAAATAGGATATATACATAAAATTAAATTGATTATTATAAGAGAGATCATCCATGGGGAGTTAGTTTGAAATGCTTCATAGAAAATGTTAGAAACCATCTTTATCATCTCCTATGGGCTTGTTAATAATATCGCGCAGTTTATTCTTGGCTAGATTTTGTTCAGGCTTAACAACAAAATTGCGCGTATTTATTCGCATCTCAAAATCACCAAACTGCTTAGTCATGAATGATTCAGCTCGTTGGCGTTGTAAATAACTTTTGTTAATGTCGAACATGGGCCATTTTGTAGTTAGTCCACGAGTCCTTTGAGCTTGGATATATCCCATTGTAATGCAGAATACCCCAATCATTCCTAAAGCAAATAGCAAAATGATTACTAAAAAATTAAGTTCACGAAATCCTTCAGCATAATCCCAGAAAAAATGCCCGCGATGACCATTCGTCCGGTAAGCCACATAGGTTGAAGTAGTGATAATAATGGGGATAAGTAAAATGCACCAGCTAAGGAGCATAATTAGTGTTTGTCGAATTTTTAAGAGCCAGTGGTGGTGCTCAAAATACATATCATGGTAATTATTTTTCATTATAAATATAAGATCTGTTGTCCTTTCTTAATATTATTAATGATTAGCACAAGAAATTATATCATACGGTTCTTTTAGGAAAACATTATTAAAAGGTCTACTAGATTAATTCGACTATAAGAAGTACAATTTTAAAGCTATTAATAAAAATAAATTTTGAAAAGGTGAAAATAAGTTGGCGCTTAAATTTTTTTACGCGATACTCTATTTACCAATAATCGTTATTTGTATGATTATTAGTCAAATTTATTTTGAACGGTATTGGGTTTCGTATAAGAATTCACGGTTAACTAGTTGGGGGCTAGGAGCCGTTATTATAATAACTTACTTTATTCAAGAATTTTGTTTGTTTCAGTTGTCTTTGTTTAATATTGGGCAAGTTGTTTTCATGCAGGTTGTTTCTGTCACAATGCTTTTTCGCGATAAAGTATATAAAATTTGGTGGGTATTATTAGCTCTAACCCCGTTATTTGTGAATGTCGTGGAATACTTAATGGGGATTTTACCGCTAAAGGACTGGTGGTATTGGATCATTGAATCGATTGTTTTTACGACAATTTGTTTGATTTTAACGCGGTGGCACAGAATTTCAAAACGAATCAGTTATTTTTATGCCATTGCAATGTTGGGGATAGTTGAGCTAATATCACTGGGGATTACTCACAGCTTTTCTCCGGTAAGTATTGCCGCAGCCACGTTAGGATTATTCGTTATTGCGATGTTTGAAGAGCAACATTTTTATAGTGAAAAGAAAAATGAGCAAAAAATAAAACTTCTTGAAAAAGAAAGTGAACGTGACGATTTGACAGGGTTACTTAACTACCGAGCGCTTAGTCAAGAAATTAATCGATTAGCTAATAATAGTGAAATCCATAATATCGTAATCGGGGCATTAGATATTGATCACTTTAAGAAGATAAATGATACATACGGTCACTTTGTTGGTAATGAAGTGTTAAATTATTTCTCAACAGTTTTTCGCGAACAAATTCATTCCGCATTTCCCAAGCATGGTTATGTATATCGCTTCGGGGGTGAAGAATTCACTATTGTAGTTTCTAACCATTCACTAGAAGAGGTTTATCAATTACTACAGTCAATTGAAAAATTCTTTAATAATAAATCGATTGTTACCAAGGAAGGAATGAAATTAACAATTAGCTTTTCATGCAGTTTAACTGATCGTTTGAATGATGAATTACTTGACACGACCCTGAAGCGAGCTGATAAAATGTTATATGGTGTAAAGAACAATGGCCGGGGATGGATTGTTACTGATCAGCATCACCAACGTCCTCGAAAGACTAGTTCAGAACGTAAAATAAATAACAATTATTAAAAGTTAGGGATAAAAATGTACAATATATTTCAGCCAATCCTTAGTGTTGATCAAGCGATGAATGCTGAAATTGACACTTATGAAATGCTTATTCGAAATAATAATGGCGAATTTCCAGGAATTAATTTCTTGCACAGTCTCACAACACAAGAGGGTAACGATGCATGGATTAAGGCAAGCCGTAAATCATTAAAAAATGCTTTAAACGAGCAACAAAATCGCAAAATATATATTAATTTAGAACCATGTCAAATGAAATTTGAAAGTATTTGGCAATTTTTAGAAGAGATTCGCGAAGCATATCACGATCACGTGGCCATTGAGATTACGGAACGCCGCGAAACGATTCATAGTCTTGATTACTTAGATAGAGAAATCCAACGGCTTAAGGAAATGGGCTTTGAATTGGCGATTGATGATGTGTGTGCGGGTAGTAATAGCTATGCATTCATTAAGAGACAGCTAAAGGTTGTTAGTCGAATCAAATTATCGCTATTACTTTTTAAGAATGAAGATTATGAACTGATGATAAGTTTTGTTGACGCCTGGTTAGCTTTTGCAAAAAAACATCATCTTACCTTTGTTATTGAAGGAATTTCAAATCGGCAATTAGCTAAAAAATTTGCTGGGAATCCAGTTATTTTACAACAAGGATTTTACTGGGGAAAAGGAACAGCTCATTTTAATAGTAAAGAAAAAGTGAATTGAGTTCTAAAAAAGCATATAAAAAAGGGAGCGAGACAGAAGTCGCTTGTGACTTCGTTTTCGAGCCCCCGCAAGCAACAATAGGCCTCCAATGTTCGGTTTTGCCGGACGTTGGAGGCCATTGTTGTACTGCGTATTTGCTTTTTATGAAAGTAACTTAACTTATGTCACAGTCCCTTTTCGTTATTAAGGGTTCAAACGGTTAAGCATCCGTGGGAATGGAATGTTTTCACGAATGTGGTCTTGGAGAGTAATCCAGGCAAGGAATCGTTCAAGTCCCATTCCAAATCCAGAGTGTGGAATTGAACCGTACTTCCGTAAATCATCGTACCAACCGTAATCTTCTTTACTTAAGCCGTTTTCTTCAAGCTTGTTTGTGATGTATTCGTAGTCGTAGGAACGTTCAGAACCACCAATAATTTCACCATAGCCTTCTGGAGCAAGCAAGTCCGCACAGATAACTTGGCGAGAATCTTCAGGGTCTTCAGGCATGTAGAAAGCCTTGATTTCTTTAGGGTAGTTCAAGATAAAGACTGGCTTTTGGAATTGATCCGCCAAGTAGGTTTCTTCTGGTGAACCAAAGTCAGCACCGTATTCTACATCAAAGCCACCCTTTTGAAGCATTTCAATGGCTTCCTTATAAGTGATCCGTGGATATGGTAATTCAGTGAATGGCTTCAAACTTTCTACACTACGACCTACTATTTCAAGTTCGCGTGCACAGTGGTCAATTAAGTCTTGAACCAAGTAAGCAATGTATTGTTCTTGAATCTTAAGACTTTCATCTTGGTGCATCCAAGCCATTTCTGGTTCGATCATCCAGAATTCCATTAAGTGACGACGAGTCTTTGACTTTTCAGCACGGAAAGTAGGACCCATCGTGTAGACGCGACCTAATGCCATAGCGCCAGCTTCTGCATATAATTGGCCAGATTGTGAAAGGAAAGCAGAACGATCAAAGTAGTCAGTTTCAAATAATTCTGTTGTCCCTTCAGGAGCACTTCCAGTTAGTTCTGGAGCATCAAATTGAGTAAATCCATGCTTTTCGAAGAATTCCATTGTCGCAAGCTTAACACGACTTCGAATCCGCATTAATGCCCACGGCTTGCGAGAACGTAACCATAAATGACGGTTATCAAGCAAGAAATCAATTCCATGTTCCTTGTTACCGATCGGGTAATCTTCACTTTCGCCAACAATGTCAAAGTCTTTGATGTGAATTTCATAACCAAACTTTGAACGCTTGTCTTCAGCGATTTCACCGGTTACCCAAAAACTGGTTTCTTGGTGTAAATCGTGTTTAGCAGAATCAAATTTTTCTTCAGAAACATCATTTTTACGGATGATTCCTTGGAAAAATCCAGTTCCGTCACGGAGTTGCAAGAATGCAATCTTACCGCTTGAACGCTTATCAGTTAACCAAACACCGATTTTAACTGTTTCCCCAACATGCTTTGGTGCTTCACTAATTGTAATAGTTTCCACTTTTATACTCTCCCTTAAATTATAGAATTTGAATGTGGTTCTCTTCACACTTCTTAACCATATCTTCTGGCCAAATACTTGCCTGTACTTCTCCAATATGAGCTTTGCCAAGAAGGAGCATACAGAGACGGGATTGACCAATTCCTCCACCAATTGTATATGGTAATTCGCCATTGAGCAACATTTTATGGAATGGTAATTTTTCACGATCAGTTGCATCGGCTTGTTCAAGTTGGTATTTCATTGATTCTGGACTAACCCGAATTCCCATACTTGAAATTTCGATCCGGCGTTGAAGAGGTTCATACCAGAAAATAATATCACCGTTTAAGCTCCAGTCATCGTAGTCAGGTGCTCGACCATCGTGAGGCTTACCACTGCGTTGCAACTTATCACCGATCTTCATTACAAAGACAGCACCAAGTTCTTTAGCAATTTTATCTTCCCGTTCAAGTGGGGTGAGGTCTGGCCACCGATCTTCAAGCTCTTGCGTTGTAACAAAGTGAATCTCATCTGGTAAATGGTAAACAGCTTGCGGGAACTTGTACCAAACTTCGTGTTCCATATGCTTAATCACTTTGAAAATATCACGAACTGTATCCTTTAAGGTTTCTTCTGTTCGTTCATCCTTGCTAATAATCTTTTCCCAGTCCCACTGGTCAACATAAATTGAGTGGAAGTTATCGAGGTCTTCTTCCTTACGAATGGCGTTCATGTTGGTGTAGAGACCTTCATGTATCCCAAAACCGTACCGCTTAAGAGCAAGACGTTTCCACTTAGCGAGAGAATGGACAATTTCAACAGTTTCGCTTGGCATGTCCTTCATTTCAAACGATACTGGTTGTTCAACACCGTTTAAGTTATCGTTTAATCCAGTACTCTTTTCAACAAACATTGGTGCAGACATCCGTTGAAGGTTTAACTCTTTACCAAATTCGTCTTGGAAAGTTTCACGAATATAACGAATAGCAGCTTCAGTTTCTCTAATTGAAAGACGTGGATCGTAATCCTTTGGAATAGTTAAGTCCATAATAGACACTCCTTAAAATAATAGATTTAGGAATGAATTAAAAAAGCCCTTCGTTCCTCTTATAATCAAGGGACGAAAGGCTTTTTTCCGCGGTACCACCCAAATTGTCTAGTATAAAACTAGGCCTCCTCAAGAGCACATCATGCTCTGCCGGTGAGGTAACGGTCCGGATCCGGCCAAGCCTACTTTAAGTAAACTTATTTGGGTTGGCAGCACTCGCGAAAGGGTTATTCACTAGCGTAGGGTCGACTGGTTTCTCACTACCACCAGTTCACTGAACGAATACAACTAGTTACTCTTCTTTCTCATCGCTTTTTTATTTTGTTAATTGTATTTTAACCTAATTCATTTAAAATGCAATACTTTTTTAAATAAATTTATTTTTCGCTCTTTTTTGCAATTAAATTTAATCGTGATAATTGCCGCAGTATAACTAGTACAAGCAAGGTTTCAATTGGCCACATGATCAACTCTTTTGGCAAACGAATGGAAAGGAGCGCCATGAAAGTATGGCCGGTACTACTGGAACTTAAGCTCATAAGGTAAAGCCATAAAGTTGTGCCGATAACATTAGTAAGAAGAATTTGGAAAAACTCATATATTAAAATTCGTTGCCAGCTTATCCGTTGTTGGTATAGGAACATTCCTGCAATTACACCAGCGATAAATGCTGAGAGGGTAAAGCCAGGAAAGAATAAGCTTCCTGAATTTAAAATAGTATTACTTATGATATCAGATACGACCATTGACCAGCCACCAATCCATGGTCCAAGACAGTAGCCAATAAGTGCGGTGGCAATAAAACCAAAACTAAATTTTAAAACCGCTGGATCTCCAATTGAAAGCTTATTTAAGATTACCTGCAGTGCGACCAACATAGCAGCTAAAGTTAAATTCTTTGTAGTAAAACGCGGTCCGGCAAATGATAACGTAGACATATCAATCCACTCCCTTTTGAAAATTTTGTTAGGGAACACATTGACGTTTCCGTTCATGGTGAATGCGGAATAACAAAGCAGCTAGTTATAAGCCTCCTTCTAACGTTCACATTCCGTTCCGTTAGACAATAACTCTGAGATTCCTACCCCAACAATAGTAATATATGCTAAATATATTTATTAATCAAGGTCAAACATGTGATTTTATTTTTATCATGTCTTTACTTTGCTAGAATTGAAATTATTTAACAAGCGTAATTATTAAAATTAGAAATCATAAATTAATACTGTAACACTTGAATGTTATAAAACAACAAGATAAAATAGGAGTATGAAATATTCATATAAACTAAGTGATGCTGTTCACTTATTAAGTTATTTGCACATTTATCAGGATGGTGACTTATCTAGTAAAGCGATTGCTGATAGTATTGAGTCGAATCCGAGTGTTGTTCGTCAATTAATGTCAGATTTGAGGACTGCTGGTTTGATCGTAACTAGAAAGGGGGCTGCTGAACCGCGATTAGCTAAAAAGCCACGAGAGATTAACCTGTTTGATATCTACCAGGCAATAAATATGGACCATGATTTACTTCATGTTGATCCCAAAACTAATTTGAAGTGTATTGTTGGTGGAAATATTCAGGCGTCATTAGAAAAGTATTATGATCAGATTCAAGCAGCAGCTTTTAATGAGATGAAGCAAATTTCATTAGCAGATGTAATCGACGATATTCTACAACGCCAAAGTACAAAGTTAGATTTATTAAAGAAGCAGATTTAAAATAAAAACGCAACTGAGGAAAAATCCTTAGTTGCGTTTTTTATAGGGCTTTACAGTTAATTATTGTTGCGCAATTGCATCATTAACAGCTGTTTGCTCTTTGTTAATTAAATTGACTTTGCTTTCAATTACACTAATGTCCATTTTAATTTCCCGGGTTAAACCTGGTGTATTAAGTTTAGGTTCAAAGAAATCTTTAAATTCGTTCAATCGTTCCGGAGTATGGAAAACGCCAGCAGTGACAGTGATAAAGGTAGCAAATTCCATATCGCCACCAACTGTGTCATTTAACCATTGCCATTCATCACGAAGCCAATTCCAGGCCGCTTGCTGACCTGCTTTATTGGCAAGAAGTCCGCGATACCATGCTCGTAAATCTTGTGGCTTAATGACGTCAGCATATTCAAAGTCACTAACAACTTTTGCAATTAATGCTGGATCAGTTGTATTTGGTATTGCCATTCGCAAGTCTTGTTTAAAGCTTGCGTCCGCTGTTTGTTGGTAAGCTTTGATCAATTTATCAAATAATTCAGCACTCCCGAAGTTCTGAACTTCATTTTTAAGAACTAAACCACGAATATCCGCCGAAAGAGACTCTAATTTATCCTGATTTTCAGTAAAGATTTGATGAGCTTGAGTAATTGAATCATTATTGCGTGCAAATAGTGAAGCACTAAGAATGTAAGGGCGCGTTAATTGATCGTCATTGCTTTCACCATCTTTAGGTAGCCAACCAAGCCGCTTTACCTGATCCTTGCTTAATAAATCAAAGAATTGTCGCAGTTCTTGTTCAGCAGGAGAATCAGGTTTAGCAAACATTTTAAGGCTATTAGCAATTTGGTATAGTTCGGTGTTAACAATGGCAGAAGTGCTATCTTTAAATTGCTTTAATAATGGAATTAATGACGCATAAGATACTTGTTGTCCTTGAGCAAGCAGCCGCAGATCCTGAAGAAGTTGACGCTGGGTAATCGGGTCTAATTCATCTGCGTGCTCTAAAATATCGTTTAGCAGCGTATCGTCATATTTTACGATGAAGTGTGAATTATTACCGAGATTTAGCCGGAATGGTTGATCATTCTTATCACGTAATGCTTGATAATTTCCAAGGTTAAGTTCTTGTTCAGCCATAATTTGTGGAGCTTCATCATAGTTGCTATTAAGCGGGATTTGCCATTGCCGATCAACATCTTTACCGTCACCAATGAAAAATTGCTTTTGTGATAGTACTAAGTCGCCATCATCATTAATCTTTGCTGTTACAACAGGATAACCTGGTTGTTCAAGCCATGAATTCATGATCTTTCCAATATTAAGCCCTGATGCATCGCCAAGAGCTTTCCATAAGTCAGCTCCGGTTGCATTACTGTATTTATGAGCAGCAAAATAATTCTTAAGACCTTCTCGTAACGCTTTGTCACCTAAAAGTGCCCGGACCATTACTAACATTCGCGATCCTTTGGCATAAACAATCGCACCATCGAATAGGGCATCAATTTCAGCCGGATTGTTAACATCAACATGAACTGATTGAACACCGTCAGTTGCATCCCGTTGTAATGCCATTGGCGCTTCTGAGGTTTGGAAAAGTTCCCAAATGTGCCAGTCAGGCTGGAGAGCATCCACGGCAACATATTCCATCATATTTGCAAAACTTTCATTGAGCCATAAATCATCCCACCACTTCATTGTCACAAGATCACCAAACCACTGGTGAGCTAGTTCGTGTGTGATGACAGTTGCCACTAATTGTTTCATTTCAAGGGAAGTATTGTCTGGATCGAGTAATAAGTAAGCTTCACGGTAGGTTACCAATCCCCAGTTTTCCATTGCACCGGCAGAGAAATCAGGTAAAGCTAACTGCCATGAATGGGGAAGAGGGTACGGAGTTTGATAGAAATCCTCGTAAAATTCGATTGCCCGCTTAGCGATATCTAATGCAAAATCAAGTTCCTTTGGTTGGTGCGCTTTCGTTGCGAATACACCTACTTTAACGCCACCCTTTGTCTCAGTAATTTTACTTTGGAGTTCTCCAAATGCAAAGGCAACAAGATAAGTGGACATTCGCACAGTGGGTTCAAAGTAGTGGATGCCATTTTCAACATGATCTTCTGGCATATTAGCGATAATGGTTTCACCAGGATGCTCATCAAATTTAATTGCTAGACTGAAGGTAGCTTTAGCCTCTGGTTCATCGACACAGGGAAAAGCTTGCCGAGCAAAAGTTGTTTCAAATTGAGTCCCGATAATTTGCTTTTTCTCCCCATCAACCTCATAGTATGATGGATAAATTCCCATCATCGAATCAGTTAACTTAGTATTATAAGTTACAGTAAAAGTTACTTTACCAGTTTGCGGAAGGGTAATCCGAACTGCCTCGGCATCATTATCAATCTTAAAGTCTAATTCTTGACCGTCTGCTTGAACGCTGGTGACCTGCAAATTCTTTTGATTAATTGCAATTTGAGGATCAGTCGCGTTACCAGTGATAGTTGTTTTTCCATTAATGGTTTTCTTTGCTCGATTAATATCGATAAAAACATCATAATGGTCAGGTTGGAAAGTATTATAAAAGCGTTCGAGTTTTGCCATGTAAAAGATTCCCTTCTTAATTTATTTTTAATGTTTATTATACGGCTGATGAGAAGAATTAGCTAAACTATTACCTGATTTTAGAATAGAAAAAAGTTGTAGGCCAATCTTACACTATTTCGACTGGTCAACAACCTGTAAAAAATTAAATTTGATCTAGTGCTTCTTCAATCGGTGTATCGCCACTCCGCATCATGATTACGTGGCCGATTGTATTATCGTGTTGTAGAATATCGGCTAAAGTCTGGGCAACGTCTGGAATCGGATTAGAGGTTGCAGAACCCTCACCAATTTGAATTTTACCGGTACCAGGTTCTTCCGTTAAATTAGCGGGTTGAAGGATAGTGTAGTCAAGATTTGTATTTGAGATGAGATAATTATCAGCAAAAAACTTGGCAATATTGTAGTCCATAATTGAAGCTAATGATGGAACTTTTGACCACATTTCGGGTTGTAAAGCATAGAGAGAGCTTAACATAATGTAACGTTTAATGCCGTCTTTTTCGGCAGCTTGCATTGTTTTAACTGCTCCCATCGCATCAGTTTGCAGTAAATCTTTGCCACGTGATCCGGCAACAAAGTAAACTGCATCCATGCCTTTCATTAATTCAGCGATTTTTTCAACACTATCATGTAGGTTCAATTCAACAGCAGTAACGTGGTTTAATTTAATAACTTTTTCCGGATGGCGAGCACCAGCTGTAACTTCATTACCAGTAGCAACTAAATCTTTAATTAAGTCAGTAGCAACACGGCCTGAACCACCGACAACAAATACTTTCTTCATAATTAATCAACCTCCTAGATAGAATTTTAACGCAGTCCATACAATTTATAATTAAAAGTGACTTACTAAATACAATCTTAACTTACTTTTTATAAGCGGTAAAGGATTGTTGATTACTTAAAATAGAAAAGCTTTTAATTCAATAATTTTGAAGAAAATGCGGTATCATTAATAGTGTATAAGTCATTTTAGAATTTTAGGCAAAGAAGGGATTTATTGTGACTGAAGAACACGATTTAACCTCAAAAATGGTTGAAAAATTAAAGAAAGAATTTCATTCACGTAAAGATGCAGAAATTATTGCCCGGGCAATACAAAAAAATGGGATTAAAGCTGCGAGTGAAGATCCAACGGCAAGCGAACGTCTTCATCGAGCATTTTCTTATGAAATTAAGACGGGGAAGCCAACCAACCAGCGTCATAGTGGACGTTGCTGGTCTTTTGCAGCATTAAATACATTACGTCATAAGTTTGCAACAAAATATAAGTTCAAGGACTTTGAATTGTCACAAAATTATCTGTTTTTCTGGGATCGAATTGAACGGGCAAATATGTTTTTCCAGAAGATTATTGCAACTGCTGATAAGCCTTTGCATGATCGAACCGTTGATTTCTACCTTAGTTTTGCATTAAATGATGGTGGGCAATGGGCTAATGCCGCTTCTATTATTGAGAAATATGGTGTTGTTCCAGAATATGTAATGCCTGACACACATAATACGAAGGATACTTCAGATGTGGCCGAAGTATTTGATAGTTTAATGCGCAAAGATGCAATTGAATTACGGGCAATGGTGCAAACTAATGCCAGTGCAACGGAATTACAGGAAGCACAAGAACGAATGATGGGTGACGTTTATAAGATTGCAGCCTACTCATTTGGTGAACCGCCTGCAAAATTTGATCTTGAATATCGGGATGATGATAAAAAGTTCCACCAAGTTCTTGGCTTAACGCCATTAAAGTTCTATCATGAGTACTTTGATACAAACTTAAGTGACTATGTTGTAGTTACTAACGCTCCTGATCATGAAATGGATCGGAGTTATTTAATGCCAGCTCAAGATAGTGTGGTTGATGGGTTGCCAATTAAATTTGTTAATGTTCCTTTTGCAGAACTACAAGAAGGAGCCATCAAACAATTGCAAGCTGGTGAAACAGTTTGGGTTGGAAATGATGTTCTCCAACAAATGGACCGTAAGCGCGGCTTGATGGATGCAAAATTATATCATCGAGAGGAATTGCTTGATGTTGACTTTGTAATGGATAAGAAGCATCGTTTGGAAACTAAGCAAGCCGTTGTTTCTCATGCAATGACATTAACAGGCTTTGACATGGTAAATGATCAACCTACACGATGGAAGATTGAAAACAGTTGGGGTAAAGATAATGGCGATAACGGATACTTTGTAATGACCCAAGATTGGTTTGAAGAGTATACTTATGAAGCTGTTATTAATAAGAAGTACCTTAGCGATCGAGTAAAGAAAGTAGCTGAAAGTGAACCCGTTACTCTACCAGCTTGGGATTCTTTGCAGTAAAATATAAATAGTGAAGTACACACGGAGAGGTTGGGAAACAAAACCCAATCTCTTTATTTATTTCCTGAGAAATCATTTGACTTCCACAAATAGTTGTATGATAGTAATTAGAATTTAATTGAAATCATGCAAAGAAAGCAGGGGAATTGATGGCGAAGGAAAAATCGATTTTTACGAAAGATGTTGTGCTCGTAATGGCAGCCTCATTCTTTTTTATGTTTAGTAATATGTACTGTAACCCATTGATTAACGGTTATGCTCAGGATTTGGGGGCATCAAGTGCTTTTGCGGGAATAATCGTCGGAATGATGAGCATTGTTTCAATGTTTTTGCGACCAATTGCTGGTAATCTGACTGATCGTTTTTCGAAATATTCATTAGCTTTTTGGGGTGGAATATTGTGCTTTATTGGGGTTGCAGGTTATGTGTTAACGCCTAATAGCACTTTCCTGTTAATATGTCGTTTGGTTAATGGCTTAGGATTTGTGTTATGTACGGTTTGTATGACAACATGGCTATCATATTTGGTTCCCTTTAATCATGTTGGCGAAGCAATGAGTTTTTATGGACTAATGAATGCTTTGGCAATGGCGTGTGCTCCCGCTGTATCAATTAACTTGTATAAAGTTATTGGTTATCGAGCTGCAATGGTGATTTCTGCATTATCAGCTTTACTAGTTGTTGTCACAATACAGTTTGTCAGTAACCGCGCCCAACCGGTAGCCCACTCTGTAAAACAAAGTGGCCTCCATATTAAAATCATTCAGCGAGATGCTATCCCGGTTGCCCTTTTAACAGCTTTATTTGCTATCCCATATTTTGCAACGCAGGCAGATATTGTTGAGTACGCTGAACAACGTCACTTATCTATTGCCGTCGGTGCTTATTTCTTAATTTATGCTGTAGTTCTTTTACTTAGCCGATTATTCTTACGAACCCAATTTGATACTGTCCGTTTTGAGCCATGGTTGATTTTAAGCACGGTTGCAACAATCTTTTATCTTATTATGTTAAGTATTATGAAAAATAACATTGAAATGGCACTGGCAGCTGCTGGAATGGCATTTGGCTATGGTATTATTTATTCCGTTTGTCAATCAACTGCAATGATGCTAGCTCCAGATAATGAACGAGGGTTAGCAAGTTCGACATTCTTTCTCGGTCTTGATATTGGAATGACGCTTGGACCAATCATTGGAGGAATTATTGATAGCATGTTGCCAGTTAAGTATTTTTATCCAGTAATGTTATTCATTATTCCGTTAGTTATTATTATTTTCCTAGTAAACCGAAAGAAACTGAATAGTGCAATTGATCAGCATTAGAGGTAATAAAATGAAAAAATTAGAAAAGTTGACTGGTGTCTGTAGTTTATTATTAAATTTAATGCCTTTTTTGCTGTATATTTCTCTTACTAAAGAACAGTCTGATATCTTTGTTGGTGCCTTACCTTTCGCCATTTTTTATGCTTTTCGGCATACGATTTTATTGTTTTGTCGTGATTTAGAATACGATTATCAACGACTGGCCTGGATTGGTCTTTATAGTGGAATTATTGGTTACTTTTTAGGGATGTTTGGTGGATTTCAACCAATCTTCTGGGACTTGTCAGGTGTAGGGACAGGAATTGCTTCTCAACTATTTCCAACCGCAATAAATCAGCGGAAACGATTAACGAAACAAGGACTATTGCCTAAACAGGATCATCTTAAACCACTTTTTCAAGTTATTATAGTTTTGATCGGTGTTGGAATAATTATGTGGATAAAGAAGCCAGTAATTAGTTTTGCTTTAATGTTAATCATTACTTTTGGTGCAATGGGATCAATTTGGGAAACACCCCATGCAATTCGTCCGCTGCCAGTTCGTCTGCATTGGGCTAATTACCTACTAGCATTAATTTTGCTTGGCGCAATGTTACTGTTGCGATTAGGGAGAAGTTTAGGCTTTGGGAAACCACTTGAATGGGGAACCGCTCTTTTATTAATCTTCCTCATCACGATGATCCTTACCTTGCTTGTAAACCATCGGCGATTACTTCACTATCCCAATCATTTACGGCAACGAATAATGCTTTATGGTGCTTGTGGTCAGTATTGGACCTTGTATAGTACCGTTTTTATTGGCATTTTGTATGGCACAAAAATGTATTCTTGGACAATTGTTGCTTACTTATTTGCTTTCGTCTTTGGAGGATTATTGGTAAAACAAACCCACCATTTATTCCATTTTAAGGATTGTCAAATTAATTTAGTGATGCTAACAATTGGAATTTTCTTAACATTTTGGCTGCCAACATATTTTATTGGCGTATTTATTATCCGTAGCTTTGCCGGTGCAGAACGTAAAACAGCAATTGATGACTACGAGAAGGTAACCCATAATTATAGTATTTCTTCGATCGTCAATTATTACTATGCATCAATTGCGGGGATAATTTCCCAATTAGTAATGTGGGGAAGCTTATTTATTTTCGCTGGACCAACGGGAATGAATAGAATTTTTGGAGCTTTTTCAGTGGGAAAAACAAGTGCCCAAAGCTTTTCAATTATCATGAATACCCATCTTATTCTTGCGGGTTACATGATTATATTTATAATGGCATTGGCGTTTAGATTAAAGAACACAAAAAAGCAAGAACTTAGATAGAAATATCTTTGTCCTTGCTTTTTACAATTTCTTGTCGCCAATGATTAAGATGTTTTTTAGTGATGACACACAAACCATCATCGCCGACCTGCTTCATTTCGTCAGTACACATGATTTTGATGTCATTAGTTTGTTTTGCTCTGTTTTCACCCCAGTAATTTAAATAACGAAGGGCAGCATAAAGATTTTCACCCTCAGGAGTTAAGCGATATTCAACGTGGGGAGGGATTGTATTGAAACTTTTACGGATAACGAGGCCGGCATCTGACATTTCACGAAGTTGGTCACTCAAGACTTTATACGAGGTACCTAGTTGCTTAACTAGTTCACTTGTTCGTCGAGGATGACCAGCTAAGAGATAGAGGATGACAGACTTCCATTTACCACCAATGATTGCTAGAGCGTAGTCTGCTCCAGTATTATACATTTTGGGTTGCCGTTCCATTAAAATTCCTCCTTTAACGTTTACGATAATTATATAACGTTCAAGAGGATGAAGAAAAATAAGTTTACTTAATTAATTTGAACATCTCTTCGTCATCAAGGTGAGTCTTTTCTCCAGCTGGTGTCTCAATTGACCCAAATGGCATTTCAGCACGCAATTGCCAATCGGCTGGAAGATTAAATGTTTGATGAATGGCATCATCAATCAATGGGTTATAATGTTGAAGACTAGCGCCGATTCCTTGCTCTGCGAGTGCTGTCCAAACAGCTTGTTGAGCACCACCGAGGCCTTGTTCAGCCCAGTTTGCAAAATTAGCTGCATATGATGGATAATCATTCTCTAATTGGTGCACAATTGTAGTGTCGGTAAAGTAGAGGATCGTTCCATAACCAGCTTTGAAACTATCAATCTTGGCCTTTGTTTGTTCAAAGGCATCTGGACTCTTAGCGATTTTGCGTAAAGCGTCCTCAACAATTTCCCATACTTTGTCTGATGACTTGCCAGATAATACGACTGCCCGTACTGTTTGACTATTGAAAGCAGTTGGTGAGTTTTTGACTGTTTGCTTCACTAAGTCAAAAATTTCTTCTGGTGTTTGTGAAAGATTATCACCAAGCGCATAGATTGAACGACGATTTGCAGATAAACTATTAAATTGTGAATTCATAATAATCACTCCCGTACATTTATTTACTTACTAATAGTAACTAAAAAACAAAAATATACAAGAAGTGAATTTTATTTCACCAGAGAAAGGAGAAATAATGGTCGAAAAAGATTGTCCGATTGAGAATACGCTTAAGTTAATAAACGGAAAGTGGAAAAGCGTAATTATATATCAAATTAGTGAATATGAGCCTTGTCGTTTTTCGGAGTTGCAAAAATTAATTCCGGAGTGTTCAAAGAGAATGTTGGCTCTTCAACTAAAGGACTTAGAGGAAGCAAGTATTATTCAAAAGCGTGTTTACTCGACAGTGCCGCCTAAGACTGAGTATTCATTGACGGAAGTAGGAAAAAGTTTGGTACCAATAATTAGGTCAATTAACCAGTGGGGCAAAAAATATAATAAAAAATAAAATTTGCCGATTACTTGTCCATCAATCATATCTTACCTGAATGTAACTACCTTACTTGTATGTACTTACTTTTAATTGGTACAGAGAATTGTATACTAAAAGTAGAATTTATGAGGAGGTAGAAATAATGGCAAGAGAAGTTTTGATTCTGGGTGCAACGGGAAAAATTGCTGGACACGCAATTGATGCATTGTTAGCAAATGGTAATGATGAATTATTACTATTTACCCGGCATCCACAAAATATGAATGTTGTCGATGAAAATCGCGAAACAGTTATTAAAGGGGATGTCCTAAATATTGGTGATTTAGAGCCAGCAATTGAACGGGCAGATGTGGTTTATGCTAATCTACGTAATCCTGAAATTACGCAACAAGCTAAAAATATTGTCAGCTTAATGGAAAAATATGCTGTAAAGCCATTAGTCTGGATTTCTTCGATTGGAATCTATGATGAAGTTCCAGGTAAATTTGGTGAGTGGAATAATGAGATGTTAGGTGGCGGCCAAGAAGATAGCTATTTAGGAACTTATCGCAGTGCTGCCGATGTAATTGAAAATTCAACCCTTGATTACACGATCATTCGACCAGCATGGTTAACAGATAAGGATGAAGTAGATTACGAAACGACTGCAAAAGGGGAAGCGTTCAAAGGTACCGAGGTCTCGCGAAAGTCGATTGGTAATTTTGTAGCAAAAATCATTGATGATCCAGCACCGTATGCACGAAAAAACTTTGGTGTGGATAAACCAAATACAGACGGGGATAAACCTGCCTGGTATTAAATCGCTAATTACAAGATAGATTAATTCATTGTATACTGAACTCGAATAATTTAATAACGACTCGTCTTTAGTCCCCGGATTAAGGATATTAAGAGTACTAGCCATCTTCTACTAGGGCCTGTCTAAATGACATGAAGAAGTTGGTTAGTACTCTTTTATTTTTTAGGAGGTTTTTAATATGAATGTTGAAGTGAAAACACTAAGTGAAATGACCGTTCAAGAATGGTGTAGATTAGCAGAAGAACGGATAAAAGTATTTGTTGTTGAGCAAGAATGTCCTTATCAAGAAATCGATGAACAGGATTATCAAGCTCACCATTTAATGTTAAAGGACGAGCGAGGAGAATTAGTGGGTTATACGCGAATTATGGCTAAGGATAGCTCTCATGCGACTTTTGGCCGCGTATTAGTTTTAAAACAATTTCGTGGACATGAATACGGGCGTCAGCTAGTTCAGGCAACGATCGATGAAACTAAGCGTCTTTTCCCAAATAAGACAATTCAAATTCAAGCTCAAGCATATCTTAAAGAATTTTACGCATCGTTTGGATTTAAGCCGATTTCAGATGTTTACCTTGAAGATAATATCCCGCACTTAGATATGGTATTGGATTAATTGTGAAGAAAATACTAATAGAGTAGTAATTTTGCGTTAAAGTAAGATAATTATTAATTTGTTGTGTGCGCTTCCATGATATAGTGAGGATATTGAACTGACACTATCAAATAAGGAGGCAGAATATTATGGCAAAGACATTTACAAGAGAAGAATTAAAAAAATATGATGGGCAAAACGGGAATCCAGCTTATGTAGCAATTAATAATCGTGTCTATGATGTAACTCATATTCCCGCATGGCAAGATGGTACCCATCATGGAAATAAGGCAGGATTGGATTTGACAGATGTTCTGTTTAATTACTCTCCGCATAAAGATCGGGTGTTGGCCAAATTACCGTTAGTAGGACAATTAGTGTAAGAAAGACTGGGTTTATCTTAGTCTTTTTTATAAAATTAAATTATTGTATTTCTAGTCATTGGAGTGCTTTTAGTTTATTTATTAAATAATAGTGTTATATTTAAAATAATAATGGACTTTAGGAGGAACAACTCATGGCTGAGAAAAAATTTACACGAGATGAATTAGCTAAATATAATGGGGATGGCGAAAAGCCACATTACATGGCAATTGATGGGTTAGTTTATGACATTACAGATGCTCCTAAAAAAGGAATCAGTATAAAAGAGTTAATGGAAGTCGTTTTTGGTCGTTCAAAAGAGAAAGATGAAATTCTAAAAAAGCTAACAGTTGTTGGAAAATTAGCTGATTAAGGAGTAGGTTGGATGGCAAATCAAACATTTACCAGAGATGAGTTGCGCAAATATAATGGACAGAATGGAACAGCTGCATATATTGCAATCGATGGAATTGTTTACGATGTGACTCATAGTCCTGCTTGGAAAAATGGGATTCATCATGGATATCAAGCCGGTTATGATTTAACGGATGCGCTGTATAAGGTTTCTCCACATAAAGACCGTGTATTGGCAAATCTACCCAAGGTGGGAACTTTAGTGGGAGAAGAATAAATGGGACTGTGACATAAGTTAAGTTACTTTCATAAAAAGCAAATACGCAGTACAACAATGGCCTCTAACGTCCGGCAAAACCGAACGCTAGAGGCCTATTGTTGCTTGAGGGAGCTCCCAGAGGCTAGCTTCGCGTCGAAAAACGAAGTCACAAGTGCTCCCATTATTCATTTTAAATTATCCCCAAACTTCTGTAGCAATTTCTTTAACAAGTGCAACCTTTTTCCATTGTTGTTCTTCTGTTAAAATGTTTCCTTCTTCAGTTGATGCAAAGCCACATTGCGGACTAAGACAGAGCTTATCTAATGGATGGAATTGCGCAGCTTCATGGATTCGTTTGATAATTGCTGCCTTATCTTCAAGTTCACCTGATTTTGAAGTAATTAAACCAAGAACAACATATTTATCATCAGGAACTTTGCTAAGTGGTTCAAATCCGCCAGCACGTTCACTATCGTATTCGAGATAGAAGGCATTGACGTTTTCCTTAGCAAATAGTGTGTCGGCAACTGGTCCATAACCACCGGCAGCAGCCCATGTTGAGTGATAGTTTCCGCGACAAACGTGGGTATTAATTGTTAAATCGGCGGGTAAATTAGCAATTGCCTCATTGTTTACTTTTAAGAATCGCTTTTGCAGGGCTTCAAGCTGAGATACATCAGCATTGGGGTCTTTTTTCTTTAGGTTAGCAAAGGCGTTAACAGAAATTCCCCATGTACAGTCATCTAGTTGAAGAGTACGACAACCAGCAGCATAGAGATCTTCAATCACTTGATGATAAGCAGCGGCAACGTCATGATCTAGATCTTCTTGGTTGGGATAAAATTCTTTAGCATTAGCTTGATTTTCGGGACGAAGAAATTCTTCTAAAAATTGTGCTGGTGCAGGAATGGTTTGTTTAACTTGAACGCCATCAGAGGTATGAGCTTGGGTAAACTTGAAATGTTCGACAAAGGGGTGGTTTTCGCCGGAGATTTTTCCGCTAATTTGAGCAGAATCATTTCGGGTTTCTTCGTCATGGAAAAAGTAACCGTGCTCTAGGTTAACATGCTTAACTCCTTGCAATCCCCAGAAGAAATCTAAATGCCAGTAACTACGCCGGAATTCACCGTCAGTAACTGCTTTTAGGCCAGCAGCTTCTTCTTGTTTAATCAAATTAATAATTGCTTTATCTTCAACAGCTGTTAAGTCTGCTTGTGTTATTTCGCCGTTTGCAAATTTTGCGCGAGCTTCTTTTAGCTCTTGAGGACGAAGGAAGCTTCCAACGATGTCATAACGAAATGGTGATGTAGTACGTGTAGTGAATTCAGTCATAGTAAATCGATCCTTTCTATTCGTGATGGGTTCAAGAATTGAAGTAATAAAAAAGCCCCCAGGAAAAATATTTCTACTTTTCCTAGGGACGTTGATTAATCAATAGTTAATTAACGTGTTACCACCCTAATTTGATAGTATCTCACAATACTATCCTCAATAGGTACACTAATGAAAGCTATACCCAGACGTTTTATCGGTCGTCAATCGTGAACTACTTATATAAAATACTCGTAATTCGTGAAGCTCCAAGACCATCTTCGTCTCAGTCTCTTATGTCACCTCTCATCAACCGTGATTCTCTGTAATAAGATTCTAAGATTACTCATCTTTTCTAAGCTGTTTCTCATTTATTTGTCATTATAATACGCGGATGAAATATGAATGTCAAGATAATTTATAACAAAAATAAATCTTGACATTTACAACCCAAAGTATTAAATTAGATAAAAATTAAAATATGATTATAAAAACACGTTGAAAAGAAGAGTAATTATGAGTGGATTAGCAGAGAGTCCTTGGTTGATGGAAAAGGATAACCTGCTTATAATGAAAATCACTTTGAGTGCCATGATGAAATTAGTAATTAATGGTGGGATCAGCCCATTATAGCTGACATGTTTAATGGAAACATTGAACATTTGAGGCTAATAATGCGAATTATTGGTAAATTAAGGTGGTACCACGCAAAAAGCGTCCTTAGGTTAAGTTGTTTAATCTAAGGACGCTTTTTTATAGTCATAAAAAAGGAGAGAGAATTATGAAATTTACAGTAGTTGGTGCAGGTGCAATGGGATTACGGTTTGGTGTTCTATTACAAGAAGCAGGCAATGAAGTTGATTTTGTTGAAGGATGGTTACCACATTACAATAAGATGAAAGAACAAGGAGGCGTTTATGTAACTCGTGAGCATAAAAATAGACACCTTGTCCCCGTTAATGTTTATACACCTGAAGAATACAATGCTACAGATGCTGATTTTGTTTTCTTTGAATTAAAACAAATGCAGTTAGATGATATGTTAAAACGTTGTGAACATTTCTTGAAGGATCAATATGCGATGACAGCGATGAATGGAATGGGACATGTTGAAAAATTATTGAAATATTTCCCCGAAGAAAAAGTAGTTGCTGGAACTGCCTTAGTAGCAACTATCTTAACTAAACCTGGTGAAGTTGAATTTGTTGGCGAACGAGGGATGGGAACGACTAATTGGGCTAATTATACTGAAAAGCCGGATGAGAAGACACAAGAGTTAATGGCAGAACTCAAAAAAGCAAACTTTAATCCATCCCTTAAAGATGATTTTATGGGAACGTTGATGGCAAAAGTGGTCTTTAATTCAGTTGTTAATACCCTTTGTACTATGTTTGAAATTACAATGGGTGAATATGCGGCATTTGATAAAGCTGATGAACTATCTCGGCAATTAATCGATGAAGCATATGATGTCTGTGAACGTGCAGGGGTACAATTAGTTAATACGCGAGCAGAAGAACTAGAAAGTGTAAATTATGTCTCTAAAGTTGGCTGTCCGCATCATTACCCTTCAATGTACCAAGATATGAGTCATAATCGTCCAGTGGAAGTTGATTATATCAATGGTTACTTTGTTAAGCTGGGTCGCCAATATAATTATGAAGCCAAAACCCATAATTTTGTTACTAATTTAGTCCACTTAGCGGAAACAACTCGTCAAAATCGAAGTGTTAAATAATATTAAAATAGACCTCTAACATTCTGGATCAATGTAGAGGTCTATCATAATTTAGAACTAAATTTTAATTACCTGGGATATCACTTTCATCTTGGAAGTTAAATTCGTTGGCATGACGAAGGGAATAGCAGAAGTAAACTCCTAATCCGACTACTAGCCACAATAAGTATGTTAACCAAGCATTAAGTGAGATGCTTACTAATAAAACAATACAGATCAATACTGATAGCACAGGAATAACGTTGCCAAAAGGCACCTTAAATGGTCGCTTTAATTCTGGATAACGGTACCGTAAAATAATTACGATGAGCGAAATTAAAGCAAAGACAACCAATGATCCAATATTGGCAATTAATGCAAGATAATGGAGATCGAATTCTCCAGCTAGGACAGCTGAAAGAAGTCCGACTAGCCAAATAGCACGATTAGGACTTTGAGTTTTGCCGTTGACTTTAGCGAGGCCTTGAGGAAGAAAGGCACTTCGGCTCATTGACTTCATGATATTTGAGCCAGCATAGATGAATGCAAAGACGACAGCCATAATTCCTAAAACAGCGCCAAGTGAAACAATTTCAGCCACGTATTTATGACCTTTAGCTAAAAGAACATATGACATAGCTTCAGAGACATTCAAATCTTTATAGCTTAGAACTCCCGTCATAACAAGACTAACTAAAATATAAAGAGCAGTTGAAATAACTAAACATAAAATTATTGCCCGGGGAATATTTTTATCAACATCTTTAGCATCTTCAGCAGAAGTAGCTAATGCATCAAATCCAAGGAAGGAGAAGAAGACAGCAGATGCTCCTGTGAAAATTCCTTTGTATCCATATGGTAAAAATGGGTGCCAGTTAGCTGAATTGATATGTTGAGCACTAACAACGATAAATAGAACAATAATAAAGATTTTGACACCAACCAAGAAGTTGTTAACAAGTTTACTTTCACTAGTTCCCCGTGTCAGAATAATCGTCATAAAAAGGATCATCAAGACAGCAGGGAGGTTTACATAACCACCAGCTGCAGGCGTAACCAGTAATTTATGTGGTAAATTAACTCCGAGGACTTCTAGGAACGATTGTACGTATCCAGTCCACCCATTGGCTACCGTAGCGGTTGTAGTAACGTAGACCCCAATCAGCGTCCATCCAGCAAGGAACGCCATAAATTTACCAATTGAAACCCACGCGTAGTAAAAGGCACTTCCTGAATTGGGTAAACTAGTGGTTAATTCTGAATAACAGAGACCAATTAAACCACTAGCAAGAGCAGCAATCAGAAAAGAGAAAACAATTGCTGGACCTGAATCTTCCGCGGCGACAATTCCAGTTAAAACTAAAATTCCAGTTCCGATGATTGCGCCAATACCTAGAATAGAAAGGTCGAAGAGGCCGAGAGTTTTCTCATGCTCTTTTCCCTTGGGTAACTGATTTTGCATGATTATGATTCCTTTCATAAAATATTGAAAACTGAAACTTAATTTTACATTAAAAATTACTGTGAATCAAATTTCACTTTAACCCATATTGGCAATCCACGGGCTACCAATATGGGTTAACCTTTCTATCGTGTGAATTTTAATGCTTACGATAAGAATGACTTTTGATAATTTCTTTCAAAACTAGTTATTAATAATGATTTATTTTAAAATAGCTAATGAGTTTGAAAAGAAAGCAGATGAACTGATGAAACAGCATAAGCTAATTGTTATTTCGCTAGATTCACTAGGATTTCGTGACCTAAACGAATTGCGTCAATTAACACCAACATTAGCAAATTTAATAGAAAAAGGAACATGGGTAAAGAAAGTTGAAGGAATCTTTCCAACGTTAACTTACCCATCCCATACTTCGATTATTACCGGTCAGTATCCGGCCGTACATGGAATTATTAACAATACTAAATTGCAGCCGCGACGGCAATCGCCTGACTGGTTCTGGTATCGAAAAGATATTCAATCGATGCCCCTTTATGATGTTGCAAAAGAAAAGGGCTTAACAACTGCTGCATTTTTGTGGCCTGTGACTGCTGGCAGTAAGATTGATTATAACCTTGCGGAAATCTTTCCTAATCGAATTTGGACAAATCAAGTACTAGTTTCGTTAAAGGCAAGTAGTCCATTATTTCTATATGAAATGAATAAGAAATATGGTAAATTACGGCACGGAATTAAGCAACCGTGGCTTGACGATTTTGTAACAGCATGTGCGGTTGATACGATTAAAAATAAAAAGCCAGACTTAACCTTGATTCACTTAGTTGATATGGATAGTATGCGTCACCGTTATGGGGTTCGGTCACCACAAGCTAAAGAAGCATTACAGCGTCTAGATAAACGCGTAGCTAAGATAATTCAAGCGACGAAAGATGCCGGTACTTATGCGCAAACAGACTTTGTAATTTTAGGGGATCACTATCAAATTAATGTTGATAAGATGATTCATTTAAATATGTTGTTTGCGCAGCAAGGACTTCTTCACCCTCTTGGAAAGAAAAGCACCTATCGAAATAACTGGCAAGTCACTGCTAAAACTTGCGATGGAGAAACTTATATTTACACTCGTGGTGCCGTGGATCGAGGAAAACTTAAGCAAATGATTGCTGGTGTCGAAGGGGTTGAGCGAATCTATGATAACGCAACGGCGATCAAACGGGGCGCAGATCCTAAGTGCACATTCCTCGTCGAAGCCAAACCAGGATACTATTTCACCGATGAGGTAAACAGGCCAGCGATTGTCGAAAAAGTTGATCCAGAATCAATTGGAACTCACGATCGCTATCATGGAGTTCATGGTTACGGGCCAACACAAGCAAATTACTTCACTACCGCTATTTTTGCTGGTCCCCAAATCAAAAGTGGTGCGACTGTTGAAAATGCTCACCTGGTTGACGAAGGACCGACATTTGCTAAATTATTAGGATTACATTATCCGACTCCAACGGCCGGACAAGCAATTGATGCAATCTTTAAAGACTGAGGTGACGTTGTGAAGTTTACAAGACAACAATGGCAATGGATTTTTTATGATTGGGCAAATTCTGGTTATGGAATTTTAGTTGTGACCGCTGTTTTACCAGTTTATTTCAAAGCAGTAGCTGATCATGCCGGTGTTAGTGCAGCAAATTCGACAGCGCTGTGGGGATACGCAAATAGTTTTGGCACGCTTATTATTTCATTACTTGCACCTTTATTGGGAGCATTGGCTGATTATCCGCATGCAAAAAAACGCTGGCTAAATCTCTTTACTTGGTTGGGGATTATACTGACAATTGGGCTTGCTCTTGTTCCAACCAAATATTGGCAGGTGCTTTTACTTGTTTATATTGGGTCGATCATTGGTTACTCAGGAGGAAATTTATTTTATGATAGTTTCCTAATAGATGTAGCTGATAATAAGCAAATGGACCGTGTTTCGTCGACCGGTTATGGAATGGGCTACCTAGGAGGAGTGGTCGCCTTTATCATCTTTTTAGTCGCAGAACTAAGTAAAGGCTTTGGCGGTCTCCTAAACAGTTATGGAGTAGCCCGATTTAGTTTTATTCTGGCTGCAGTTTGGTGGGTTATTTTTGCGTGGCCGTTATTAAAAAATGGTCATCAACGTTATAGCGTCAACAGTGTGACAAATCCTTTTATCGATAGTTTGCGCCGTCTGAGAAGAACCATGCATCATATTAATCAATATAAGCAGTTGACATGGTTTTTAGTTGCTTACTTCTTCTATATTGACGGTGTTGATACAATTTTTACGATGGCAACAGTTATTGGTAAAGACTTAGGAATTCAAACAACGATGCTGATGGTGGTTTTGTTAGTAGTTCAGTTAATTGCTGTTCCATTTTCACTTTTGTATGGTTGGCTTGCTAATAAGTTTTCTACAAGACGAATTATTATGCTAGGCATTATCGTTTATTTTTTTATTTGTCTTTATGCTTTACGGTTAGAAACTTTGATCGATTTTTGGATTTTAGCTATTTTAGTTGGGACAAGCCAAGGCGGACTTCAAGCACTTAGTAGATCATACTTCGGCCGCCTTATTCCCAAAAATGATAGTAGTGAATTTTTTGGCTTCTATAATATCCTTGGGAAGTTTTCCGCAATTCTCGGTCCCTTTATTGTCGGAATCGTTACTCAATGGACTGGTAAATCGACGGTCGGTGCAGCTTCATTAAGTGTTCTATTTGCCCTGGGGTTAGTTATGTTTATATTTGCTTCGGCTATTAAGGATAAATAAAAAGGGAGCGAGACAGAAGTCACTCGTGACTTCGTTTTCGAGCCCCCGCAAGCAACAATAGGCCTTCAGCGTTCGACTTTGCCGGACGCTGAAGGCCATTGTTGTACTGCGCTGTTCGTATTTTGTGGAAGTAACCTAACTTATGTCACAGCTCCTTTAAAATTACTTGCGAACGTTAAGGATACCTTGACCAATACCAGCAGGTGCATCAGTCTTAGCTTCAAATGAAAGACCGCTAGCATGATGTTCTTCAGTAGCTTTACCCATTGCTTTAAATAAATCGTTCATAGTAGACATATCTTATACCTCCAAAATAAATAGTTTTTGTTTTTAGAATAATTAATTAATATATTTAGTGGCTCAGAAGCGAGCGTTTATTACTATAAAGTCTTTGAGTAATAGTGTCAATCACTAATTTTAGGTTGTCCAAAATTTCACGAACACTTCGAAAACGGTTTATTTTTGGTAGTTAAAGTTATGCTAAAAATTTCACTTCCATAAAATTTAAAACAAAAAAATGGCTTTCACAAAGTTGTGATAGAGCCATTTTTAGTCTTAATTACTTTTCACGGGAGTAAGAAGCAATATCTTCAAGAATTTCATTCATAAATGCTTCTTGACTCATTTCATTTTGTTCCTTTTCACCGTACTTACGAACAGATACACCATTGTTATTCTTTTCATCGTCTCCAACAACAAGAGTGTATGGAACCTTTTGTGTTTGAGCTTCACGAATCTTGTAGCCCATCTTTTCGTTCCGGTGGTCGACATTAACCCGGATGTTAGCAGCCTTCATCTTCTTAGCGAGGTCATCGGCGTATTCACCATGGGCTTCTTCGTTAACAGGGATAATGTGGACTTGTTCTGGGGCTAACCAAGTTGGGAATGCACCCTTGTAAATTTCTGTTAAGTAAGCCATGAACCGTTCCATTGTTCCAACAACACCACGGTGAATCATAACTGGTTGATGTTCTTTACCGTCTTGACCAACGTAGGAAAGACCGAATCGTTCTGGAAGCATAAAGTCAAGTTGAATAGTTGACATTGTTTCGTCATTCCCAAGAGCAGTCTTAGTTTGAATATCAAGTTTTGGACCATAGAAGGCAGCTTCACCTTCAGCTTCATAATAATCAAGGTTAAGGTCGTCCATTGCTGACTTCAACATTGATTGGGATTTTTCCCACATTTCGTCATTAGCATAGTACTTCTTAACGTTCTTAGGGTCACGCAGAGAAAGACGGAAGCTGTAGTCGGTAATATCAAAGTCTTCGTAAACACTCATGATCAACTTCAAAATCTTTGCGAATTCAGAACGAATTTGGTCAAGGGTAACGAAAGTGTGACCATCGTTCAAAGTCATTTCACGAACACGTTGAAGACCAGAAAGGGCACCTGATTTTTCATAACGGTGCATCATACCAAGTTCCGCAATCCGTAATGGGAGATCACGGTATGAACGAATATGGTGCTTGTAAACTTGAATATGACTTGGGCAGTTCATTGGCCGTAATTCAAGCATTTCGCCGTCACCCATGTCCATTGGTGGGAACATATCATCGCGGTAGTGTTCCCAGTGACCAGAAGTCTTGTAGGCATCAAGATTCATTAGGACTGGAGTATAAACGTGTTGGTAACCATCGGCAACTTCCCGGTCAATGATGTAACGTTCGATGGTCCGGCGAATAGTAGCACCCTTTGGTAACCAGTATGGTAAACCGGCACCAACTTTAGGATCAACAAAGAAGAGGTCAAGTTGGTTACCGATAACACGGTGGTCACGTTCCTTAGCTTCTTGACGTTTCTTTAAGTCTTCTTCTAATGCGTCCTTCTTGTAGAAGACAGTTCCGTAAATCCGTTGAAGCATAGGATTTGAAGACATTCCCTTCCAGTAAGCACCAGCAACAGAAAGCAGGCGTAAGTTTTTAACAACGTTACCATATAAAAGAATGTCATCATCTGCAACAGCTTTGACATCACCAAGTTGGTACATTGCTACTTTGCCGTCTTTAGCATTTTCATTGATCAATTCAGTAGAGAAACGATCATCTTTTACCTCAGCAAGGGCCTCGTCAACAGGTACTTCAACAAATTCTACCTTAACATCGTTCTTTGCCATTCCCTTGATTACATCTTCAAGAGCTGGTAATTCGTCGGCAGAAACTTGTTGATTATCTTTATCAGAATCAACGTGGAAACCATCTTCGTCAGCGACAGCTTCACCAAGTCGAATACCCTTAAATTCTTGTTTTAATGCAGCCTTTAACATTAATGCAGAAAGCTTACGTAATGCTTCTAAACCTTCTTGTGAATCCCGATCGATCTTCTTAACTGATCCATCTGGGGACATAACAGCAACCTGAGCCATAGAAATCTCTCCTTTAATATAAATAAAAACGTCCCTGATACTTCCGGCGTTGAAAGTATCAGGGACGTTAATTAACAAAAATTAGCGTGGTTCCACCCATCTTTAGGACACACTAGTAATGTCCTCTCTAAGGTGCGGTAACGGACACGATCCGACTAGCCTTATCTCGGCTAATAATAAGGGAAGGTGGTACATCCATCATTGTCACTCATAAGTGCTTTCACTCAAGGCACTTACTCTCTGTAGAGGACTTTGAAGGTGCATATCCTTCAATCGATTGTCTTGATTATAGCACGCCCACTTTAATTGACAACCCCTTTATTCCAAATTAATGTTGATTATTTTGAGAATGAGGTTGAACTGGTTGCGGGTTTGACTGGGAGCTAGTACTTTGCGAACTTTGATTAGGCTGTGACCCAGAATTGCTACTTGCTGGTTGTGAAGTAGATTGTTGTTGGCTGTTGCCTTGATCGTGGTGTTCTTCCTGCGATGGTTGGTTTTGTTGTGGAGTTGAGGAAGAGTTAGTAGTTGGTTGTTGGTTAGTTGGATGATTTGTCTGAGGCGTGCTATTTGAACGACTAGGCGTTGAAATACTATAAGTATCTTGAGTATCATTATCATCACTGTCATTGGAATTTGAACGATGTTTATGACTGCTACTGCTGTTCTTTTTATGTTTCTTGCGTGATGAAGTACTGGTGGAGACAGTAGTATCATTACTATCAACATTGACAGGGTCCTGTTGTTTAACTAGGAAAATAACAATGGTTGCAATTAAGACAACTAATAGACAGCCTAAAATGACCTTGAACATCCGACGTGAAATTCCATATGGATTCTTTTTATTGTTAGTGAATGCTGTTTTATGTTTATGGTTAGGGGTAGTCTGTTTAGGCTTACGATTAAAGAATGAACGTTTTTTCTTTTCTTCTCCTGGCTTAGGAGTGTCATAAAGCTCAACCCGCGTAGGTCGCCGCTTATTGTTATTTTGATTATTATCTTTATTATTCAATGATTTCACCTCATACTTAATGAGTAATATATCTAGTTCCTTATTATACCATGGTGAGCCTAGATGTATTAAAAAATGGTCGACTCATTATGGGCCGACCACTTTTCGTATTTCTTCATAGCTATTTTGAGGGGGATAGTATAGAAGAAAAATAGGGGTTTATTTATATTAGGGATTGTTTATACTATACCGTTCAAGTATGAACATTTTGTGAAAGAATCGTTACAAAAATAAAAAACTGGAAATTTACTTTCAGTTCTTTGTTTTAATCTTCTACAACTGAATCTTTCATTTGAGCTTCACGTTGGCCGAATCCTTTACCTTCAGCAGCAAACCGCTTGTCCCCTTTGTAGAGTTCAACGCAAGTCCAGATAAGAAGAGCAAGAATAACAATGATTGTGATATAAGCGAGAACGTCAGATGTTCCTTTTGACCAAATACCAAAGCCTTCGTAAGTTGCAGGAAGGTTGTAAAGGTTTAAGAAGGTAAGGGCAATTACAGAAATCCAACCGCAAACCTTAACCCAGCCCCTATTCTTAAATTCACCCATTTCAACTTCACTGTTAGTCATCATTAATAATGGTAACATTGAGAACGGAAGGGCAAAAGCTAAGAATACCTGTGAATTTTCCATTAAAAGGTTCAAGGCGGTATGTTGTTGGATAGTATTTTCACCGCTCGTCATAGCAACGCATGCGATAACCGGAATAACGGAAATAATCCGAGTAACTAGCCGTCGTGCCCATAAAGGCATTCGCATATGAATGAAACCTTCCATAATAACTTGACCAGTTAATGTTCCAGTGATTGTTGAATTTTGCCCAGAAGCAAGTAAGGCAACTGCAAATAAAGTAGATAATACACCTGACTTGGCAACAGCAATTAACACTGGGTTACTAAGCATTGAAGTATTATTTAATGCATCATACAGACCGAAGAAAGAACTATCTTGCACAGCACCAGTCTTGAAAACGGCAACCCCCATAATCAAAAGAAGGGAATTAACGATAAATGCAAGAGATAATTGGATGTTTGAATCCCAAGTAGTAAAGCGAACTGTTTGTCGAATGCTGTCTAGATCATTATGGTCAATCTTCCGAGTCTGAGAAATTGCTGAGTGGAGGTATAAGTTGTGAGGCATAACGGTCGCACCAATAATACCTAGGGTACCAGTTAGTGGGGTGATACCACCGATTTCAGGATGTTGGGCAATTGCTTTGGCTGATGGGAGCAGGCCCATAAATACGCCACCCCAGTTAGGGTTAGATAAGGCAACTTGGTAAGCAAAAACAAATAAGATCACCAAAATCAAACATGCAACAATTGCTTCGATCTTCCGGAATCCGATCTTGGTTAATAATAGCAGTACTAAAACATCAAGAACAGTAATAAATACAGATGGGATCAACGGAATGTGGAACAGTAAGTTTAATGCGATAGCAGCTCCGATAACTTCAGCGATATCCGTAGCCATAATCGCCAACTCAGTCATAATCCATAAAATAATACCTAATGCTTTACCGGTACGTGCCCGTGTTGCCTGAGCAAGGTCCATTTGGCTCACGATTCCGAGTTTAGCCGCCATGTATTGAAGTAACATCGCAATCAAACTTGAAATCAAGATAGTAGTCATTAAGGTATATTGGAAACTCTGTCCACCGGTAATTGAAGTTGACCAGTTACCTGGATCCATGTAACCCACAGCAACTAATGCGCCGGGACCAGAGTAAGCGAATAATGTTCGCCAAAAGCCTTTTCCACGAGGAACTTCAACTGTTCCGTTGATTTCCTCCAGTGATTTACCGTTAGCATATTCAATAAGTTTATGCTTCCGGTGTTGATTCTTTGTGTCGTCCACGCCAAATCCACCTTTCGTTTGAGTTTTGTTAATTAGATTGGAAATCATAATTAACTAAGTTCGAATACTTTGTTAGGGTAACATAAAAAAATATATCCTGCAATGGAAAATCGCCGTTATAACGGCAGTTTGGGCGATCTTGAGGAGTGGTTGGAGATAAGTTTTGGCGTACCTAATTGTAGTTAAGCGCTTTCTGAAAGGCGGAAAAATTTTCTATATAAATTTAGAATTTATTATTTTATATGTAGAAACATTCTATTTCTTAATATAAAACGCTGAATAGAGTAAAAAGCCTTGTGAAATTATGAGATCGAAAAAATAGTAGTAAAACCATTTATGCATTAGTAAAAAATCAGCCCAAACTTAGTGAAGAAAAAAATATTTAAAAATTGCACTTTTTTTAAAAATGCTTTGATACTGGCGTTTGCTTAGGTTTACATTTAATGAGTTTAACGTTTTATGATAGCGAAAAGAATGTGAGATAATTGTTGGACGTTTGACAATTAAGGCGTTTTCACACTATACTATCACTTGACAAATGATTAAATTCACAAGAGAGGTATTTTAATTATGAAGGCACTTGTTTTAACAGGTAAAAAGCAACTCGAAATTGAAGATATTAAAGAACCTGAAATTAAGCCTGATGAAGTCTTAATTCATACTGCCTACGCTGGTATTTGTGGTACTGATAAAGCACTCTATGCTGGTCTTCCAGGATCCGCATCAGCTGTTCCTCCTATTGTTTTAGGTCATGAAAACTCAGGTGTGGTTACAAAAGTTGGTTCAGAAGTTACTAACGTTAAGCCAGGAGATCGTGTAACTGTTGACCCTAACATCTACTGTGGTCAATGTAAGTATTGTCGGACTCAACGCCCAGAATTATGTGAACACCTTGATGCTGTTGGTGTTACCCGTAACGGTGGTTTTGAAGAATACTTTACTGCTCCTGCAAAGGTTGTTTACCCAATTCCTGATGATGTTTCATTAAAGGCAGCTGCCGTTGTTGAACCAATTTCATGTGCAATGCACGGTGTTGACTTACTTGAAACTCACCCATACCAAAAGGCTTTAGTATTAGGTGATGGTTTTGAAGGTCAATTATTTGCACAAATCTTGAAGGCTCGTGGTATTCACGAAGTTACTTTAGCTGGTCGTTCAGATGAAAAGTTGGAAAACAACCGGAAGCACTTCGGCGTTAAGACTATCAACACTACTAAGGAAGAAATTCCTGCTGATGCATATGACATCGTTGTTGAAGCGGTTGGTTTGCCAGCTACTCAAGAACAAGCACTTGCAGCTGCAGCTCGTGGTGCTCAAGTATTAATGTTTGGTGTTGGTAACCCTGATGACAAGTTCTCAGTAAACACTTACGACGTATTCCAAAAGCAACTTACAATTCAAGGGGCCTTCATTAACCCTTACACTTTTGAAGACTCAATTGCACTTCTTTCTTCTGGAGTTGTTGACCCACTACCACTCTTCTCACACGAATTAGACCTTGATGGTGTTGAAGACTTTGTTAGTGGTAAATTAGGCAAAGTTTCAAAAGCTGTTGTTAAGGTTGGCGGCGAAGAAGCTTAATTCTAGATTAAGATTAAAATTTAAATATACTAAAAACGAGGCAAAAAATTTTTCGCCTCGCTTTTTTTATGCCTTATAATCGAAAAATTTGTATGAATAGTAACAACTTAATTCTTTTACTTAATGATTGACACGGTGTCATTTTGATGATAATGTATAAAATACATTCACAGTGACACGGTGTCACAATGCGGTGGAGGAATTAAGATGCCAAGTACAACATTTGAAAATTTAAATCGACAGAAAAAAGAACTTATTACTAATGCATTACTAACAGAATTTAGTCAACATAGCTTAGCAAGTGCTCAAGTTGCACGAATTGTAAAACAAGCGGGAATCGCCAGAGGAGCATTTTATAAGTATTTTGCGGATTTAACGGAGGCGTATCAGTATCTTTACCAAGTGGCAATTTTAGAAATTCATACACCAATTACCCGGGCTAACCATATTTTAGCTGCGAGTGATTATGTTAATCAGATTAAAGCTTTTGTAGATGAGATCAACGGAAGCAAGTACCGTGATTTTATGCGTTTGCACTTTCAAACAAATGAAGGATTGTTACGTGATAATACGCAACCGCAAATTAAAATTCATAGTGCTCAAGAATGGAGTGTAATGGTTTTAAGTCATGAAACAATTAAGGATTGCCTTCTTCACCCCAATAAACAAGGTGAAGCAATTGAACGGCTATCCAAGGCACTAACTGCACTATTGCAGTAGGAGGTAGAATATGTTTTTAGCACTAAAAGAAATAAAACATGAAAAGCTGCATTACGGATTAATCGTTGCCATGATTGTTTTGATTAGTTACTTAATGTTTTTCTTAATGGGAATGATGTTGGGATTGCAAAATGAAAATGATGCTGCCATTAAAGAGTGGGGTACGGAAACTGTTTTTCTAAACAAAAATAGTAATGATAACCTTGGACAATCGATTATCACTCGCGATCAACTAGCAGGTAAGGATCAAAAGAATGTTGCGCTTGTTGGGCAAGCACCAGTAGTTCTTAAAGAAAAAGGGGCAAGTAAAGAAAGTGCTCAATTTATCGGTTTAGATCCTGACCAATTTATTTCCCGGGAAAAGATCAAGATTACAAGTGGCCGTCAAGCTAAGGGAAATAACGAAATTGTTGTTGATAAGAGTTTAAGCAAAAAGGGATATCATTTAGGAGATCGAGTGACAATCAATTCTCAAAATGAGAAATATAAGATTGTTGGTTTTGTTAATGACGCTAAATTTAGTGTTGCGCCCGTCGTATATGGTAGTTTGCCAGTTTGGCGGGAACTGAGAGGATTAAATAGTTCGGCCGTTGCTAGCGGACTCTTTTCTGACCATAAGCTTAGTAAAAGTTCTTACCCTGATCTCCAACACTATACTGTTAACGAATATATTAATAAGCTACCGGGATATTCAGCACAAAATAATACCTTTACTTTTATGATTGGGTTCTTAATGGTAATTTCGTTAATTGTAATTGCGGTCTTCTTATATATTCTGACTATGCAAAAAATAAGTCATTATGCAGTTATGCGCGCTCAAGGAATTCCTGCGCGGCACTTAATTCTTGCAACAGTTACTCAATCAATTTTCCTAATGGTTTGTGGAGTAATTGGCGGGATTCTTTTAACCCTTATTACAAGTGTAGCAATTCCAATGTCGGTACCAGTTATTATGAATTGGCCACTAATTAGTTTAATGGCAGTAGGATTAATAGTTCTTGGGATGATTGGTTCATTATTACCAGTGCGAATGATTATTAAAATTGACCCAGTACAGGCCTTGAATTAAGATAGGAGGCAAATGTTATGTCAAAATTGAAATTAGTAGATGTTAACAAATATTATGGCGAGGGAATTAGCCGTGTCCATGTTCTTAAAGATGTTAATTTTTCTGCTAAAGCGGGAGAATTAAATTTGATTTTAGGGCCTTCTGGATCAGGAAAGAGTACCTTTTTAACAATTGCGGGCGGTTTACAAACACCTACTTCAGGAAAAGTATTAATTGATGGAATTGATATTGAGAAATTGTCTTCTAAAAAGCGTGATGAACTACGCTTACAGAAGATTGGTTTTATTCTTCAGTCGTATAACTTATTACCCTATCTAAATGTAGCGGATCAATTTAAGCTTGTTGATCGCATAAAGAAGAATGGGAACGTCTCATCAGAAGCTTTTGATGAATTATTGGAAAAGCTTGCAATAAAGAAGCTGCTCAAGCAATATCCTTCTGAATTGTCAGGAGGTCAAAACCAGCGGGTAGCGATTGCACGTGCCCTTTATACTAATCCTGAGATAATTCTTGCAGACGAACCAACAGCGGCCTTAGATAGTAATTTAGTAAAGACAGTGGGGCAATTATTTCAAGATTTGGCTAAAAAGGAAGGAAAAGCAGTGATTGCTGTAACCCATGATTTACGTTTACGTGAATATGCAGATAATGTTTACGAGTTAGCTGATGGGAAACTTACATTAAGTAAAAATTCTCCAGACCAATAATATAAATAATGTTAAAGAATTATGAGCAAAAAGCCTTTTTCATAACGAACCTTGCTATAATAAACGGACTAAATAAATAGTAAAGGGGAGGATGCAATGGCTTTTTTAGAATTAAAAAACATATATAAATCATATTATCTTGACAAAGAGGAATTTCCAGTTCTTAAGGGAATTAACTTGCAGTTTGATCGGGGAGAATTTGTATCCATCCTTGGGGAATCAGGTGGTGGAAAGTCCACTTTAATGAATATCATTGGGGGCCTTGATCGTAACTTTGAAGGTGAAGTCCTCGTAAATGGTAAAATCCTCGACCATAAAAAAGAAAAGCAACTAGATAGCTATCGGCGTGCGACGGTGGGTTATATCTATCAGTCCTATAACCTAATTTCTCACTTAACGGTGCTGGATAATGTTTTGGTTGCGTTGGATATGACAACTTTGACTAAGGAAGAACGTCGAAAGCGCGCGTTGGAACTCTTAGATAAGGTTGGTTTAAGTGAACAAGTAAAAAAGCATCCGAATCATTTGTCAGGAGGGCAAAAGCAACGGGTAGCGATCGCTCGGGCATTGGCCAGTGATCCACAAATTATTATTGCTGATGAACCAACAGGAGCCTTAGATGCGCAGAATACAAAAGAAGTATTAGCATTATTAGACGAGATTGCTCGTGATGGAAAATTAGTGATTGCCGTTACTCACTCTCAAGAAGTAGCGGATAATGGGACACGAATTGTTCATTTAGCCGATGGAAAAATTGATGGCGATGAAAGATTACGTCCTGCTTATCCGATTCCAGAAGACCCCACAGAGATTACTCCCCGAGTTCTACCGGCGATGGCGAGCTACCGAACGGCTTTTAAGCATTTGACCTATAACTTTTGGCGTAATTCGTTAATTATGCTTGGAACCGCAATTGGTATCTTTGCGGTACTCTTATTTAGTGGTTTAGGTAATGGGATAAATGGTTATATTCAAAATCAGATTAACTCTCTTGCTAATCCGCAGGCAATTACCGTATTTAAAAACACAACTGGTAAAAAGATGACCCAGGAACAAATTCAATCATCGTTAGGACAAACGATGGCGGCTGATCCTCAATCAATGACGATTAGTGACCATAATATTGACCGGTTACGAAAGCTTGATAATGTGTCGTCTGTCCAGCCGGGAATTATGGTGAGCGCCTTTCAGCTTGATTATAATGGAAAAAAGCAAAGTGGGACTTCACTAAGTACCTGGAGTAAGGCAATTACTAGTGATTCAATTAAACAGGGGCATAAACCCAAGAATGGTGAAATCGTTCTTACAAAGCAACAAGCAATCCAATTATCAAGTGCCAAAAATTATAAGCAAATGGTTGGTAAAACTATCCGTCTTTCATTTACATGGATAGATGCCAATAATAATCCAGTTCCCGTTTCTGGAAACTTCAAGGTGGCAGGGATTACAGAAGGCGCGAGTGCTGGAACTTCAATTACTTACTCCACTATGCGTGCGCTGCTTCAAAAAGCGAATGCCTCTACTGCTGCTAATTTTGTAACCGTTAATGTAACAAATCTTGACAATGTTCAAGGAGTAGCGAATAAGATCGACAATCTTCGTGGTAGTAATAACAAACGGATATTAGGAGCGATTACAGTCGGGTCGATCCTTAAAACTGTTAATACTTATGTTAGTCTTGCTTCCACGGTTCTTGCTTCAATTGCAGGAATTTCATTACTTGTGTCGGCATTAATGATTATTGTGACAATGTACATGTCAGTTTCGGAACGGACAAAAGAAATCGGTATTTTGCGAGCCTTGGGTGAACGAAAGAAAGATATTCGCCGATTATTTACGTCTGAATCTGTCTTTATTGGACTGTTTTCCGCAATTCTTGCACTGCTAATCGTTGCAGTTGTAACGGTTATTATTAACCACGCTCTGTATGGCTTGATTAAATATAATATTGTGCAAATTACTGTTGGAAATGTAATCTTTGCAATAGTAATTGCGATTGTAATTTCGTTTATTGCCGCATTGCTTCCTGCACGCCGGGCGGCAAACCTTAATCCAATTGATGCATTAGCTGCAGATTAGTTAAAAAGCAACAACTTTCCTATAGCTGAAGTTGTTGCTTTTTGTTTTGCTTAAAAATATTTTAGGTAGTCCAAAAATAGGATATAATAAAAACGGAGGTGAGAAGAATGACAACAATTTATGTTCATAATAATAATCAATCACAAAATATTACTTGTTCTGATGGCTCACAAGGTGTGTTGCGGGTTAGTAAAATGAATAATGCAATCCAGTATAGCTTTAAGTTTTACAGCCACGCACATCTTGGATTTTGGTTAGATAAGCATCAGTTCTATGATGGTAAGTCATTGATTGTAAAAGGAATTTTGGAAGATGAACGATTAGAAATTAAATTTGTTAACTAACGAAAAGACGTTTAGAAGTCATCGTCTAAGTTTGACTTAGGATGAGTTCTAAACGCCTTTCTTTTATTTCAATGGGGGGATCCCAAAGAATATTCACTAAATTATTAGATGATTTTTTCTGCATGACTTAATACATCAGCGATCAAGGTTATTACCTGCGGATCCTCTAAATGATAGATAACGGTTTTCCCTTCTCGCCGTTGTTGAACTAAATTATATTTTCTCAATAGTTGCAGTTGGTGAGAAACCCCCGATTGTTCCCAGTTCAACTTCATACTAATTTCTGAAACGCTCATCGAATGTTGAATCAGCAAATATAATAATTGTAATCTTTTAGGATTCCCTAGTAATTTAAATAATTGACTGATTTTATTAACATTTGGAATATCTGTTGTCCAACGGTCTACCACAATAAATATCACTTACTTTCTATAAACTCCCTAATAGTAATTTAGTGAATATTAATAATAAACTGCCTACCTTTATTCTAGAACAGAAAAGAATTTTTTTAAAACAAAAAAGCAAGAAGCATAGATTTTCTTATACTTCTTACTTTATATCATATAATAATTTAATAATTACTTGACTAAAGTGATAAACGTTGTCCAACAAAGATTGTGTATGGACTTTGAATGTTATTTTTAGCTGCGATTGACCGCCAGTTTAATCCGTGGTAGGCAGCAATCTTTGATAGTGAGTCACCACTTTGAACTACGTAATTTCCATGATTAGTAGTGGAATAGTGTGAAGTGGTTTTTTGTGTACTAGCACTATTGTTAATCCGTAATTGTTGACCAACCTCGATTAAATTAGGGTTACTAATGTGGTTAGTTGAAGCTAATGCAGATGTTGTAGTGTTAAAACGAGCGGCAATTTGTGAAAGGGTATCACCACTCTTAACGGTGTATGTGCCATTAGCACTAGTAGTAACTTGTTTATTTTGCTGGCTTTCTTGATGGTTCGTAGTAGTATTTTGAGCTGTAGTTTGATGAAGCGTTAATACTTGACCAACATGAATCATATTAGGGTTACTAATATGATTGAGCTGAGCTAATTGAGTATAAGTGGTGTTAAATTTACCCGCAATTCCTGAAAGGGTATCGCCACTTTTAACGGTGTATGTATTACTGTTAGTGGTAGTATTAGTTTCAGTTTGCTTAGAGGTTGTTTGTTGCTGTTGTTGTTCAGCAGCAGGTTGACGAACCAAGAGCCGTTGACCAATATAAATACGGTTAACATTGTGGATATCATTTAAGGCGGCGAGATTATTTACAGTCGTATTAAATTGTCCGGCAATGCGTGATAATGTGTCTCCACCCTTAACAGTATAGTAACCGGTGTTAGAAACAGTTACATTGGTTTCTGGAGTTTGAGCACTTTCGGTCTGCTTATTTGTAACAACTTTCCCAGAAAGGGCAACCGCATCTAACTGGTTTAAGTTATATGTTTGAACAAAACGAATTAAGGTACTAGCATAGTTTGGATCAGTAGCATAGCCGTCTTGCCGAAGTTTATTTGCAACAGATGCATAATTAGTGTCACCAAGTAAGTTACGGTAACGACTATTTACATTGAGAAAGCGACCATGGTCAGTAACTGATTCGGAGTTGTTAGCGTAGGCCCGGAAGTTGGCGTTAACGTAAACACTCCGGCCACCATAAACTTCTCGCGTACGCATTACAACTGAATTTCCATTATAGGAACCTTTAATTCCAAATAGGTTATGGGCTTGGGTTGATAAGGCTGAACGGCCCCAACCACTTTCAACAATAGCCTGGGCGACTGTAATTGAAGGGAGAACCTTGTATTCATTCCATCCTTGGATTGCACCCGGAGCAACACTTTGGATGAATGCTTGTTGTGAAGCGTTATTACTGAAATGGAGAGTGCTTAAATCCGTTGTGGAGCTCTCTTGCGGTGCAGCAACGGCACTAGCAGCCTTTGGAGCAGCAGGAACGGCTTGTTTAGCTTCAGTAGACTGTGCTGAGGCTGAAGTAGTAGCGGCTTGGCTAGTGACAGCTTGACTAGCATTAGAAGCAGCGCTATTTTCTGTTGAGGCGCTATTTGATGTGCTTTGAGCGACAGCAGAAGAATCAGCGGCACTATTTGTACTATTTTGTGTATTAGCAGTAGTAGTAGCGGCAGGTTCTGCAGAAGAAACTGAAACATCATCAGCATGAGCAACAGCGCCGCTAGCAGTTAATAAGGTAACAGCAGTTAATCCAGCGAAGACCCATTTTTTTCCGCTTTTGTACATTTTAAAATGGGTTGATGGATCATTATTAGATTGACGATTCATTGGCAGTGACTCCTTAAGTTATATTTGAAATTCCTAAACATTACTCCTAAAAGTGGCTTATTAATCATTTCATAAATAAAAATAATATCAAAAAGGTCAAAAAGTTTAAGAAGTTCTAAAGATTCAACTACCTATAAACTAGCATTAATTCTCTTTAGCGTCAATTTAATTTGAAGGTAAAAAAGCAAGTGAAATCCTTTAAAACAGGGGAGAAAATATCATAAAATCAATAATTATCATCTTCACAAAACGTGTTTTATCAAATGAAAAATATTTTTGGATAAATGATAAATTAAACATATGTAATAGAACCCATTTGTGGAAAAATAGCGATTAAAATTATATTTAAAGTAACCGTCGATTGTTCAAATATGGTGAGCTATAATAATGGAATAGCTTAAACGAAATTAATCAAGGAGTTTTAGAATGGTTGCTAAGTTAAAAGATGTTGCTCAGTTAGCGGGGGTTTCAGTAACTACTGTTTCAAGAGTAATAAATAATTATGGTTCTTTAAGCCAAAAGACAATTGACAAGGTCCATGCGGCAATGCGGGAGTTGAATTACCAACCAAATGCCTTGGCACGGGCGATGCAGGGGAAACCATCTAAGTTTGTTGGCTTGATTTTTCCTAATTTAATTAATCCATTTTTTGCAGAATTAGCAAATGAGCTTGAACATGAGTTATTTAAAAAGGGTTATAAAACAATTATTGCATCATCGGCACAAAATCCGGAAATAGAGCATGAATACTTAAATATGTTGATGGCAAATCAAGTAGATGGGATTATTTCGGGTTCTCATAATCTGGGAATAGAGGAATATCATCAACTTACTGCTCCCATTGTTTCTTTTGACAGATACCTTGCTGACAATATTCCAATTGTTGCAGCTGATAGTTATCATGGGGGTGAACTAGCAGCGAAGTATTTAGTAGAACATGATGTAAAACACTTAGCGGTAATTGTGGATGAAGATACTTCTGTTTCGCCTACCATCAATCGAATTCAAGGGGCACTTGATTTTTTGAACAAACAAAAACGAGATTTTGAACCTTTAGCTATCCAGCATTTGGATCTTGAGGCTACGTTCCCTGGTAATTATGATGGAGTGCTGGCTTCTAATGACGTTCAAGCATTAACGATTAGCAATCTTTACTACCAGGCAGGAAAGCAAATAAATAAAGACTTTTTTATTACAGGTTATGATGGCTCGCGATTAATTCGGAAAGTAGCGCCTTATCTTCCAACAGTAATCCAACCAATTTCATTGTTGGCACAAGAATTAATTGAGACCTTAATGAAGCGAATAGAAACACCTCATGAAAAGATAGAAACTAAACTTGTTCCGGTTGAATTTTATCAACCAAAATAAGCATAAAAAGGACCTAGAAGAAAGTGATGTTTTCTTTTAGATCCTTTTTTAGATTAGAGCAGAGAAATATTATTAGTTCTGCTTTAGAAGGTATTAAATTTTGATTTTGCCACAATGGCATGAATGGTTATGTTACTTACTTTGCATGAACCGTTGAAGCAATTCGACTTCTTCTGAAGTTACTGGGGTATTGGATGATTTAATTTCGTGAATTCGTTCAACAGATAAATGACTGCCGAAAGCAACTTCATTATCATTTAAGTCATTTTCGCGCTCAAAATTAATCAATTCTTGAGCAAGCTCACTCAAATTGTCCATGAAAACATTCCTCCTTAGTAGGTATATTATTAAATAATACTAACCTTATCTCTTATTCTAAATCAAGACACAGTTTGTTACCAAAAATTAGTTTAGCACAGTTTGAACTTATCCTTGTAGTTATTTTATTAAATTTATTCGTTTGTTATTAAGATTTAACGACAAGTGGATCAATTTGTGTGATAATCATAGTAAATAATTTAGAGAATGGAGTATTGAAAATTATGAGTTGGAATTGGCTAGGATGGCTATCGTGGATATGTGCAATTGCCTTTTTTTGTTATGTAATCCACTATATCCGTGTTAAACAATTAATGCTGATTGCGAAGACAAAAAAAGTATTTAAATTAAATTTAGTGATCCGTTACGTGATCTTATTAGTTGTCTCGTTATGTTGGCTCGGGGGGATGTCATATCTCACATTTTTCCGTCCAGTTGACATTAATAATCATCAACAAACACGGACTTCAATCACTTATCGTCCACTTCAAATGGGAAATAATTCAGATGACTTCTATTATGTTTTAGCGACCCGGAGTAAAAGCGGCAAGCACCCAATTGTGTCATATACGTACTGGGCTGGAAATGATAAATACACAACAAATTCACGGTATGGATCAGTTGCTGATGGATCACGGATAGTTACCTTAGATGCGAGTGCTTTGCCATGGGATAAAAAGCAATTAGAAAAAGAGGATGCCAAGACAGGACATGCTTTTGCAGCAGTAATGGATGTAAAGTATAAAAATACTGCTATTAATGGTTTAGGGTTAAAAGCAAATCATAGTGCTGTAACCTATACGCTCTTACGTGTACCTTCCTCTGATATGGTATCTGAACGTTAAAATGGAACAACAAACAGTAAAATTAAAATGGGTTGCCCTTGCAAGTCTGTTAAACAACACAGGGGCAGCTTTTTTATGGCCGCTTACAACTATGTATCTTCATAATTACCTTGGCCAAACTCTGACGACTGCTGGCTTTGTGATGTTAATAATGTCGATTGCCATGATGATGGGAAATTATTTGGGAGGGTGGTTATTTGACCATTGGAAACAATATCAAACAGCCATTTTAGGAGTTAGCCTCTCAACACTAGCAATATTCTTATTGATCTTTATTCATGATTGGCCCTGGTATGCTGTCCTAATTACGATTAATAGCTTTGGGGATGGAATCAATGCCACGATTGTTAATTCTTATGGGACATTGGTCAGTGATCATTCTTCCCGCTATGTTTTTAATTATATTTATATGGCCTTTAATATTGGGGTTGTGATTGGAACGTTGCTGGTCGGCGTTCTTCTGCCGATTAGTGTAGTGGTAGTTTTTGCTGTAGCAACAATCTTTTATGCCTTGTTAATGTTAGTAGTAGTTTTAACATTTAATGTGGCTGTAGATGCAATTAAAGATAATTCAGAGATACAAGAACACTATCATGATTCCCGCCAATTGCATTCGCGATGGATCATCTTAGTTTGGTTTATCTTCATAAACTATATTACGGTTCATTTAAGCTATTCTTTATGGGAAAGTGTAATGGCAGTTCATATGACAAACATGGGGATTCCATTTTATGCCTATAGTATGTTATGGACATTAAATGGGGTGTTAATTATTATCGGACAACCACTTGTTAATAAGTTAAGTCCCTATGTTCGTTTATCAACGCAAATTATTGTGGGAATCTTTATTTTTGCCTTATCCTTTCTCTTATTAATTTTTGCTCGGACCCTGACAGCTTTTGTTATTGATTTTGTAATCTTAACAATTGGTGAAATGACTAGTTTTGCTGGCCTACCTGCTTGGATTGCTCAACTGACTAATGTTGATGAAGCTGGGCATTACCAAGGACTGCTTAATATTATGATGTCGGTTGGACGGGCGATTGGTCCGTTGTACGGTGGATTTGTCATTGAAAAAGGAAGTTATCAATTTTTATTTATTTCAGTCTTTTGTCTAATGACCGGTACTCTGATTATTATCTGTCTTTATTTATGGTATTTACACCGAGTTCAGCGGCGGCTTAATTTAGATAAATGATACCCAAAATCTGTAAGCTATGGTAAAATCACTAATGTATTATAAAAGCATTGACGTAGAAACAAAGTGCCTGTGTAATTGACAGAGATCCAGTTGAGCTGAGAGCTGGGAGCAGGCATGATCCACCTCTACTAGCTGAAAGGATGAATTTTAGTAGTCTGTTCCGGTGATTCCGTTATCGTCAGGAGTTAACGCAACTCCATGAGGCAGTGACTGTGAGGTTACTGTAAAATAGAGGTGGAACAGTGATGAATATCGCCCTCTAAGGCTGTTAAAGTCTTAGAGGGCTTTTGTTTTTATACGTAACGAAAGGGGAAACATATGGATTATCAAAAGCCAAAGGGAACTGCAGATATCTTACCAGGAACTACAAGTATTTGGGAAAAAGTAGAACAAAATGCGCGCGAAGTTTTTAACCAGTTTGGATATCGCGGAATTCGAACACCGATGTTTGAAGATTACCATGTTTTTTCACGGAATGTGGGCGATACTTCAGATATTGTTGAAAAAGAAATGTACGATTTTCATGATAAAGGTGATCGTCATATTGCATTGCGTCCAGAGGGAACAGCTGGAGTAGTACGGGCTTATGTAGAAAATAAGCTCTATGGTCCGGAATATCCTAAACCTTATAAAGTTTATTACATGGGGCCAATGTTTCGGTATGAACGTCCACAATCAGGGCGGCAACGTGAATTTCACCAAATTGGGGTTGAAGCATTAAACAATGAGTCACCACAAATTGATGTGGAAGTTATTTCGATGGCAATGGCTCTCTTTAAGAAGTTTGGGGTACCAAATGTTAAATTAGTTATTAATACTCTTGGGGATAAGAAGGTTCGTGAAGACTACCGTGAAGCATTAATTAACTATTTGAAGCCTAACTATGATGAATTGAGTAAAGACTCTCAAGAACGTTTATATAAGAATCCATTGCGTGTGCTTGATAGTAAAGATGAAGGTGATAAGAAGATTGTTGCAGAAGCTCCATCAATCCTTGATTACCTTGATGAAGAATCACAAGCTTACTTTGACGAAGTGCAGGCCCTATTAAATAAATTAGGAATTGATTTTGAAATTGATACCAATATGGTGCGGGGACTAGATTACTATAACCATACTATTTTTGAAATTATGTCAGACTCACCAGTATTTGGTGGTGGGTACACGACTGTTTGTGCAGGGGGCCGTTATAATGGGTTGATTAGCCAGCTTGGTGGTCCTGAAGAAGGTGGAATTGGCTTCGGAATGGGTGTTGAACGATTAATGCTCTTACTCCAAGAAGAAAATCCTGCATTTGCTCCTCAAGACCAACTAGATGTCTTCTTTGCTAGTGCTGATCAGCAAGGAGATGAAATGGCATTTGAAGTCCTCAGTAAAATTCGTCAGCAAGGAATTGTGGCTGACAAAGATTACAGCGGGGTAAAAGTTGGTAAGCAGATCAAAGAAGCTTTCCGTCGTAATGCGAAGTACTTTGCAGTGTTTGGTGCTCGTGAAGTTGAAGAAGGAACTTTCCAACTAAAGAATGCTGCTACTAAGGATGCAACAACTATTAAAGTGAGCGATTTTGTAGCAAATCCGGCAGAATATTTGAAATAACTAAAATAAACGCAAGCGGGAAAGTGCCTTTCTGATAAGGCTTGACGCCATTAAAAAAGCAGCGGCTAAGAGATCATAGCAAATTCTCTTAGTCGCTGTTTTTTGATCGGATACCATTTTAATGGCAAATATTGCCAAGGGCGTTGTAATTTACGTCGCGGTTCGCATAATCCTCAGTTAGCTTATTTACGAGCCGGTCTAATTCTCGTTGTTCATTTTCACTCAATGTGTGGTAAGCAGCTTCAGCAATCTTGTCACGACGTTTTAGCAAATTATCAGCAACTTCGATACCTTCAGTGTTAAGCTGAATTTTGTAGTCTTCCTCGTTAATTGGGGTGGTAGTTGCCAAATTATTTGTTACTAATGCCTTGGTAGCATCTTCGAGGTCACTTGGCCGGTAATTGAAGTCGTAAATTAGTTGCTTGCTAGTTAAACCGTCATCATGTTTACGTAAAATCCGGAGAAGACGGTGGAAATTGTGACGATCAGGAAAACCTGGTAAGCAATAATCACCATGACGTTCTTCTTCAATGTGTACTTGGCACTTTAACATTGATTGGTATTTTTCAAAATTTTTAACATCTATAAATAATTTGGTTGTTAACTCTGACATATTATTTACCTCCAAATTAATTCACTGAAACGTTCGTCACTTATTATAATAATATTAATATTCAACGATTAATAGTAAAACGGCTCGGTAAATAATATTCTAATCAGTCTACTGCATAAGTGCCCATATCATTTGCAACGACAATATTTCCTGCGTAATCTTTTCCGTCATTCGTGGTTAAGCCGACCTTATTATAGGCAAAAGTTACGGTTGTAGTAGCTTTGACAGCAGTCCCCATTACTTCTCCAGTATCAGTATTAACTCCTGATGGCATATCTACTGCAACGACAACCGCATCAGTGTTATTGATTGCATTAATCGCGTCGGCATAAGCTCCCTTTACCGCGCGATCGATTCCGATTCCAAACATGGCATCGACAATTAGTGTTGCCTTATTAAGGACAGTGAGATCAGAAGTTTCAGGAATTTGATAATAGTGCGCGATTTTTTCTTGTGTTTGGTGTTCAGCAGATGCATGCTGAGGATTACCTATATTGAGGATTGTTACATGGACACCAGCAATATGAAGCAAGCGTGCAATGGCTATTCCATCCCCGCCATTGTTTCCACTGCCAGCTACTACTACCACATCTTTTAGCGCAATCGGAAAAGCATGTAAAATTTCATCGCGAACGGCTAAGGCAGCCCGTTCCATTAACACAAGGGAAGGGATACCGATTGTATTAATGGTGTAAGAATCGTAATGTCGCATTTCTTCTGCAGTAACAATTTTATCAGTCATAATCTAAGCCTCCCAAGGTTAAGATACATTTTTACTGTACCACTATTTTAGAATTATGAGGTGCAAAGGGGAATTTTTTACGTATATATTAATTAAGAGAATAAAAAGTAAGCTAGCTTGCGAGTTTTTCACCATAGTCCGGTTAGGTGTTCTTTTAAAATAATGAAGAGGCTGGGGGTTCCCAACCTCTTAGAGCATTAATAAATAATAACGGGTTCATTTTGCTTTAAATCATGGAAGGCTTGTCCCGCCACGCTTGGTTGCATATTAATACAACCGTGCGAACCATCGCTTAGGTAAGCAGTCTTGGACCAATTGTGACGCCAACTTGCATCGTGGAAGCCACATCCTGTTAAAGTAAACGGCGACCAATAATTAACTTTACTTGCATAACTTGATCCATCGTCGTTTTGTCCACGGAGAACAGATGGACTTTGTTGGTACATGATATACCAGACTCCCTTTGGCGTTTTATTGCCTTCATTATTAGTTCCACTAACGATATCTGTTTCAAGGACACATTTACCATCTTTGTAGAAATAAGCTCGTTGGTCGGCTAATGAAACCTCAGCATAAGTGTCGCCAATCCCATTATTGGATGTAACATTGTAGCCGAGTCCAGCAGTGTTATAGCCTTTTCCTTCAATATCGTGCTCCCCATCAACTTCTTGGCGACCATCGATAATTGCTTTAGTTAATGAATTGCCAGCTTTTTTCTCGCTAATTTTCCAACCATAGGAACCATTAGCTGTAGTGGTAATTTCTGCTCCAGAATGGGTTTTAAATTTAAATGGTTTATCAAGAGTTGCATGTTTTTCATTGATTTTCTTTACTTGTTTATTTAAGGCCGTAGTGTCGAAATGATACTTGCCACTTTGATAAGTTGCCCGGGTAATAATTTGATTGGTAGTGAAGCTATACTTTTCATTTTGAACAAGGTAAGTAACTTTCTTCCCTTTTAACTTATTTAACTGTTTTTCCTCGTTTTTAACAGTTTTGCTATTTGCCGCAATTGGCTGTTCCTTATGTAAAGTAATATTAATTTTAGTACTTCCTGCTTGATTATTTAGTTGATTAACAGCATTTTGTAAATCATATTTATTACCCTTAACTGCAGGAACTATCGAAACTTTCTCATTTTGGTAGACCGCGTAAGCATCAACGGGAGCTTTACGACCTGTGTTGAGCTGCTGTACTTTGTTAGTTAATTTGTTTTTAGCAATATTAAGCGAATTTTGATCAAAATTATCTGGCTTTATTGATAAGTTTGTTGCTTTATATGATGGGAAAAATGTAAACTGTTTTTTCAGTGCTTGATTAAACTTTTGTTCATCATTATTGCTAAAATTAGCCTTCATAGATTTAGTTTGGTAAACTAGCTTATTGTCAACATATACCTTGGTTGCTCCTGAGGTCCCCTTTACCTTCTCAAAAGCTTGCTTGGCTGTTAGTCCCCCAACGGCAACATTATTGATGGTTACGTTTTTGTTGAAATGATTTTTCTGGTGAACAGTCATCCCCGCAATCATTATAATTAATAATGCTCCTATTCCTGCTATCCAGTATTTAATATATGAATGCATTGTACCTTCCTCAAATCGAAAATAAATAATTACGTTCCTATCTTAGCACGGAAAATTGATAACTCAATAAAGAATTTATAAAGTTACCGTGTCCTTAAATAGCGATCAATGCCATCTAAAAGAAACTTAAAAAACAAACAAATATTTAATAGCAGAAATACTTTGAAAAAGATCCGCCAACTAATTATTTTTAATGAAAAGTGAAAAAGATCATAAATAATAACTAAAAGAATAAAAAGGATGTTGGCTCTTAAAATATCCTTTGACCATTTATGGTTGATGATATACGACCAGATATTTGATATGAATGAAAAAAATGATGTCATAGTAGAATCCTCACGATTATTACGCAAGATTTGCATAAATGATAGCAACAATAAAGAAAAAGATAGCAGTTAAGTATGAAACTTTAAGATTATCTCGCATTTTGTACACCTTTTTTAAAGTATATTGAATAAAAAATTCCCTATAATTATAATAGTGATGTTTTGAATTATCTGTAAAGGAGAAATTAATTTGAACTTACGAGTAAAGCATTGGATTTATGGAATATTTTGCTTATTAGTAGCAATAATTGCAGTTGGTCCAGAATTACATGCTGCTTCAAATGCACATCCCAAAAAAGCAGTAGTTGAATCGCAAGTAAAAGAAAAGCCAACACAAGAAAAGGAAATCGATAACAGCGAAAGTCACATGAGAACCCCAATTGATTGGCATAAGTCCTCGGAAACAGTTCCGTATCCAGATTTGAATAAGGTGAAGGACTTTTGGATTAAAGTTGACTTAAAGAATAATCGGACATATTTGTATGATGGTTCAAAAGTCATTTATACAATGTATAGCACAGGTGGAATTTATAAAAAAGATCCTAAAACTGGTAAGCTGAAAAGTGTGACCCCGACAGGAACATTTTATGCTCAACAAGAGCGAGGAGATAGCTTCTTCAATCAATCGTTGAAAGAGGGAGCTAATTACTACGTTTCTTGGAAGAATCATGGAGAATACTTGTTCCATAGTGTTCCGACTAAAGCAGACGGAAAATATAATGAACAAGAAGCTGCTAAACTTGGAAAAACACAGGGTTCTCACGGATGTATTCGGCTTTCAGTGCCAGACGCACAATGGATGGAAAAGAATTTGCCAGTCGGTACTAAGATTGAGATTGTTGGCTAATTGTGTAACGCTAAAATCTTAAAGATAATCAAGAGTAGATCAACTATTAGAAAGAAGAAAATTATTTGAGTGATTGGAATTTTGATTAATGGGATGAAGTACGTAAGAAGATTATAAAAGCAAATTATAATTAGTAAAATAAGATTGCTTCCAAGTAAGTGATTAAAAAAACGTCCTTGTTTTAGGCGTGAAATCATATTAATAGTCCTCCTTAACTATTAAGGGTGTATTTTCAGGTAAAGTTTGAAGCCATTTAGCATCGGGGGTTGACACTTGGATAGTGTTTTCGATCTTGGGTGCTTTTCGTAGATTGCGTGAAACCTGATGATTACTCATATCTGTAACGGGGGTTTCAATGTAGTTCCCATCATTAATGCCTAACCAGTTCTTAGCGATGGCTTGCTGGGAACCATTAATGTGATAAATTTGCTGCCCCCGAGCATGAAGTAAGCGAAAAGAATTTTTTTGTGCTGGTAAATTAATTTGTGCGTGGATGATGTAAATAACTTGTCGCTTATTTGAGTTGATAACTAGAATTCTTTTTGCTTGTTTGACGGCGACCAATTCAATAGGAGCGTTATCGATCTTAGGGTATGCCCAATTTTCCGAGGAACTGTGGATGTTAGGGGCGCGAAGTCGATTTTGGTTAAGAATTTGGCTTGTTTTGCTAGCTTGGGGAATAGATCTAGCAGCATTATATGTATAAAGATTAAAAATTAGAACAAAAATAAGGAATAGGCCAGTTGAGATGAAAAGCAGAGATTTAAGTTCTTTATTCATAATGAATTCCTTTATTATTTATTATTAAGTTTATCTTACCGTACTTGGAGAAAATAGGAGAATAGATTTTATGAAAAAATTGACAGTTTTTATTTTATCTCTATTCATGATGCTAATGGTAGGAAGTCAATCGGTATTAGCAAATAATCGAATTGATGCTTCTGCAGCGATCATGGCTGATGCTTCAACGGGGCAAATTATCTATAAGCAAAATGTAGATAAGGCTCTTCCGGTAGCTTCAATTACAAAATTATTAACTATTTTGGTAATTGAAGATGAAATCCAACAGAAGCAACTCTCATGGGATACTCAAGTAAAAATAACTCCTGAAATTGCGGCTATTTCTAATGATGCTGCTTATTCTTCAATCGGACTAAAATCTGGTCAATCTTATTCAGTTCGGACATTAATCAATGCAGCCCTTGTAAAGTCAGCTGATGGAGCGACCGTCGCACTTGCAACTGCTACCGGGGATGGGACCGATGAATTTAATCTTAAAATGATGCAAAAAGCCAAAAAAATTGGAATGACTAAGACAAATATTGTTAATTCAGTCGGATTAGACAATGGAGATATGAAAAGTTTTAAGTTAGCTGATCTTCCTAACAATGCTGCTAATACGATGAGTGCACGTGATGTTGCCATTTTATCGCAATACTTTGTAAAACATTATCCAGAACTTTTGCAAATTACAGCACAAAAAGAAGTAAAATTTCAAATAGCGAAAGATCAAGTTAAGACTGAAAAAAATCTTAATAAGATGTTACCGGGAGAACAGTACGCTGTAAAAGGAGTAACGATTGATGGTTTGAAGACGGGGACTTCTGACAGTGCGGGAGCTTGTTTTGCAAGTACAGGTAAGTATCAAGGACATCGCATTATTACTGTTATCTTACATTCAAAAGGAAGCAATAAAGATAACCGATTTAAGGCTACGCAGGATTTATATAAGATCCTTAAGACAGAGGACCATTTGCAAAAAATAAAAGTTCCATCATCAGTAACAACACGTAAAGTAGCTAATGGTGTTGAAAAAACAATGAAACTCACGCCACAACATGTAACTATTTGGAGTCCGTACGATACAAAAACGAATTATACAATTGGAACACAATATAAAAAGAAAGAACTAGAAGCACCTATCTGGAAAGGTGAACGTGTTGGCAACTTAAGGATAACGAGTGATCAATTAGAAACGCTTAATGGTGAACCATTAACTTACTCTCTATATAGTGCTAATGATGTTCGACGGGGAAACTTTTGGCAACGTCTTCTACATTAAAATAATTTTTGACTGCATTATTGTTCTTAGGCTTATAATCTAAGTAAATAAAAAAGCGGGTGAAAATTATGAAAAAAAGCCATATTGGGATTGGTGTAGTGATAGTAATTGTTACCTTGGCAATAATTGGTGGTGCAGTTTGGCGTCAGCAAAAACATAGTAAGTATGTGCAATCAACAACGCCAACGTTATTTTTCCATGGTGGAGGCAGTAGTTATCATGCAGAAGAACACATGGTAAATGCTGCTAAAAAAGCTGGGGTAACGAGCACAGTTTTGCGAGCTGATGTTGCTAATAACGGAAAAGTTACTCTTCATGGTTCAATGCATAAAGGGGCCATCAATCCAATTGTTGAGGTGAATTATGATAACAATAGGCAGTTGGATTTTAATAAGCATGGCGAATATGCGACAAATGTTGTAAAGGCATTACAGAAACGCTATCGCATAACTAAGATTAATATGGTTGGTCATTCCCTGGGAAATATATCAATTATTTACTATATGTTGCAAAACGGTAAGAATCAGAATATGCCTCAATTGCAAAAGCAGGTTGATATTGCAGGTCATTTTGCGGGATTGAATTTTAAACAGGTACCTGCTGCTATTCAGCAACCAGTTGGAATGAAATTAAATAAAGACGGAAAGCCAAATGAAATGAACGCCACATATCGTCAAATGACAGAGGTCCGGCAAACTTATCCCAAAGGTCAAGTAGCGGTTCTTAATATTATTGGTGATGTTGGTAATCATTCAGACGGTACTGTTGATAATGCTTCATCATTGTCACTTAAATATTTAGTAGCTGCTCGGGCAAAGTCATACCGTGTTCTAAAAATAACAGGAAAAGATGCTCAACATTCGAAACTTCATAATAATGCTCAAGTTGATAAGGCATTAATTAATTTCTTATGGGGTAAATAATAAAAAATCAGACGTAGAAAAATCTAGCGTCTGATTTTTTATTACATCTGGCTATGATGACAATGGTGACTATTTAAATATTGTTTAGTATATGCATCAACTGCTCGTAATGCTTGAGCAACGTCATCTGGAGTTACCTTAAATGGCAAACGATCCATGGTATCTTGTTCTGAACAGGCGGCTTTTCCAGCATTGAGCAATTCTTCATCAGTAACATTTTCTAAATGTAGATCAGCAAGAGTAGTTGGTAGACCTAAAGAAAGAATAAATTGGAAGTACTTGTTATAGCGTTCCCGGTCAGCGCCTTCCAACATTAATTGTGTTAAGGTACCGTATGCGACCTTTTCACCGTGTGTTAAATCATGAGTCTCTTCTAAAATTGTTAAGCCATCATGAATAGCGTGGGCACCAGATAGACCACCACTTTCAAAACCAAGACCACTCATCAGGGTATTAGCCTCAACAATATTAGAAAATGCTGGCGTAACGACATGTGCTTCCGCATCCGCTACAGCTAGGTGCGAGTAATTAAATAATGTTTCTTCACATTTTTGAGCAATTGCATTTCCAACAAGGGTTTGTTTTTCACCTAGCATTGTATCGCTATTAGCTTTGGCAACTGCTTGTGCTTCAACATTGGTAGCTAAAGCATCAGCAATTCCTGAAATTAGCATCCGAACAGGACCATTAGCGATAACTTGTGTATCAACTAAGACCAAGTCAGGATTTTGGTTGTAGAAACGATAATGGTCAAATCCACCGTCATCAGTATAAATTACTGAGAGACGTGAACAAGGTGCATCATTTGAAGCCAATGTTGGCATAATTACAACGGGTAGATGGAGATTGTCGGCAATCGCTTTGGCAGTATCAACTGTTTTACCACCACCAAGACCATAAACGACGGTTACATTATTTTCTTTACCAATTTCTGTGACCCGGTTTACTTCGTTAGTGGATGATTCACCATTAAATTGAACACGGGTAACATCATAACCACTTTCTTGAAGATACTGTTCAAAACGCTTCCCTACAATTTTATAGACTGTTTCGCCAGCCAATAATAACGGTTTTGTGCCAAAGTTTTTAAGATACTTATCACTTTCAAAAAGGACACCTTTTCCTTGGATGTAAGACGATGGTGAGCCAAATTCTTCAACCATAAAAATCCCTCCATTATTCTTTGTGTACAAGTTAACAATATCACTTTTGCTACTGGAGGAAAAGTTTAGTTGATTGAAATGTATCTGTCAAGTTTTCATAGGTAGCCTTTAAATATGCAGTTTTAGTGGGTTAGT
>OFGP01000061.1_pt1 | contig 110960 bp, 94 predicted proteins | sample 1521781 | NCBI WGS metagenome assembly OFGP01 (sample SAMEA3504113, study PRJEB24116) | mouse gut metagenome | biome: mouse gut; feature: mouse-associated habitat; material: faeces | place: Denmark | collected 2011
TTGTTATTCGCAATTCAATTATACCATCAAGTGCAGGTTTGTGCCTTTTTTATGGACTAAAGTATTGATTTTTCAAGGTTCAGCACACCAATCGGTGTGGGAAGTTTGAGTTAAAAAGTAAAAAATAAGGTTAGTGAAAGAGTAGATATGCAGATTATATTAGCTGTTGGGGTTATAGGTATATATTTTTTGATGTTTTTTATGATGGGACTTCCTTATATTCATGCGTTAAGAAAAGAAAAATTTTCTATGTCTCTTACAATAATTATAGGCATGTTTACGTATTATTTGGTTTTTGAGATTATTGCACTTCCAATGAAGATAGTGGGAAGCCCCTTACATCTTTTGGCTTATACTTGGTTGGCTATTGTGACAATTATAGGAATAGTTCTTTTTTTATATTATTATTCTTATATTAGAAATTGTTTTAAAAGCTGGTGGAGTAATAAATGGAATGAAAGATATTTCTGGATATTGATGCTCATTTTACTTGGTATTCAATTAGTTTTAATATTAATTAATACGCCAGTTTATATGGGAGTAAGGGATGATAGTTATTATATTGCAGATGTAGCTACATCCGTGTATAAAGATGCTATACAACAATATGATTATAGTACTGGACAGAAAATGCCTCAATTTAATCGTTCTTATTTTTTACCTATGTATCCAATACAGAGTGCGGTGATTTGTTGTTTAACAGGAATACATCCAATTATTGAGAACAAATGGTGCTCACTTTTTGTAATGCTTGTTATTTGCAATATGATATATTACAAAATGGCGAAAATTGTTTTTTCAGATCAAGATAATAGAAAAATATTTTTAACATTATTCTTTTGCTTTATTATTAATTATAATATTCAGTCATATGGAGTAACTACAGGAATTTTTTATTTTTATCGATTATCAGAGGGAAAAGGTATTTTAGGGAATATTATATTACCTTGTCTGGTATATTTTTTTGCTCGCATTGTTATGGATAGTGAAAATAAAATAAACTGGTTTATGATGTTTGTTTTAACACTTTCTAGTTTTAGTATTGCTATGTCTGCAATGTTTTTAATACCGATAAGTCTTACCGGATTATTTGGTTCATTTTTGTTTATAAAAAGACAGTGGAAAGTTTGCCTACCTATAGGAATATGCATGCTGCCATGTTTAGGAGTTCTGGTGTATTATATATTAATGACGAAAGGGTACATTTCAATGGTGATAAGATGAAGGAAATTTTTGTGTCAGTAGTTCAGACATTTAATACAAATTGGAATGAAAAAAATATTTCTACACCTTTTGTCGTCATTTTTTTAATAGGCATTTACTATATATATAGAACTAATAAGCGAGATTTAAAAGCTGTTTTTGTTTATCCGGTTTTGATTTATATAATTATAATATTTAATCCATTTATTCATTGGATATTAATTTGGAAAATGGGATTTAGTGGCCGCTCACATAGATTTTTTTGGATAATTCCTATGGTATTTGTGCTGTCTTGGTTAGCGACGGAGATAGTTTTTCAGACGAAGGGCAGGGGTAGGAGAAGCCTTTTGTTTTTTGCTTTAGTTGGTATGTGTTTTCTTGCAGGACGTCCTATGTATTATGAAGATCACTATAGAACGGAAAATATATATAAAGTAACAAATGAAACGATACAGATATCAAATAAGCTGAAAGAACTGGAAGGAACTCAAGAAAAAAGAGTTGTTATTAATGAACATCATTTAAATTATTTAATTAGACAGTATGATCCAAGTATATGTTTGCTCATAAATGTAGGAAATATAGAAACTTTAGAGCAAACTACAGAATTAGATTATAAATATAATTTACAAAAAGGTGGCAGCGAAATTATTGTAGGGTATTTTCATAATCACTATGAGACAGAATTGGATAAAGTTTATGAATCTCTTAAAGAGGGAGCTATAGAGTATTTAGTGTTGAATTATGAAGAAAAAGCATTAGCAGATATGAAGTATATAGAATTGGTTGCATTATGTGGTCGTTTTAATATTTATAAAGTATTATAGAGGATATTATATGATACGTAAAAGTTTGTGTGTGCTATTTTTAATAATTGTACCAATATTATTGGGGCAGAGAAATGAGAGAGAAAAACGGTTTGGTTTTATTTGTGCATCTTATAACCAAGGATGTATTTATATTATATTATTGACAATTTTGCTATATCTGAGTTGTTGGATTAATCAATGGAAGTTTCATGTATTTGAGCGGATGTTTGCTGCGAGTATTATTATAGGTATAATAAAAGTATTTTATCTAAAAACTATCAAAAAAAGGGGGAATAAAGGGAAAAAATATTATTCAGAACTATTTGTTAAAAAGATTTTGTTATTTTTGATAGTGCTCTTTTTGATAGCATTTCAATTGTCAGCGTATGTATTTAATGGAAATTTTGATCAAGATGATAATACAGTTGAAATTGTAAATACAATTCTGGGAAATGACTCTTTTTTTAATATTAGTCCATTTACAGGAGAAACAAGTCAGTTTATACAGCCATTATATACTCCAATTATACTGTTCTACGCTTTTTTAAGTAAAATATCAGGGTTGCATCCAACATTATTAATTCATATAATTGTACCATGTTGGATTTTGAGCTGGTTTTCTTCTATTTGTTTTGAATATGGGCTAGAGCTTTTTGATGATAAAATGAAAGCGATATATTTCGTAATAGTAATACAGATTTTAAATATGTTAGGGGTTTATGGAAAATGGTTGACATCTGCTTTATTATTATGTAAGGCGTGGCAGGAAGAGAGTATTTTGCTTTTATGTCTGTTACCATGGATGGTACTTAGACTTTTTCGGATAGCTCAAAACAAAATTACGAGCTGGGAATGGCTAGCCCTGGTGTTTCAGTTGCTGCTTATAGCATTATTTGCAATAAGAGCGGAGTTATACGTAGGTCTATTATTGGTCGTAGCTTTATTGATTGGTAGTGGAAGGAAATTATATGAACTTTATAGGGCTTATTGAATATGCACATAGAACATTTGTCAGTTGCAGTGACAGTTTTCGGTATATGGCGCTTTTGATTGGGAGCGCTATATATATATATAAAAGATAAAAGAAAATTGCCTCAAACGCTTGTATTAGGAAGCTTTTTGATTATTATGTTGTTTGCCTTTCCACCTGTAATTCAAATAGGACATTGTTTTTGGGGAGAAGAAGGATATGTGAATGTATTGAAGCTTATGCCAACTCTTTTATTAATAGGATATGCGGCATTGAAACATTTTTTTGAGCTGGGAAATAGAAAGCAGAGGAGTATCTGGGTATGCGTCTGTATTTTGCTTTTGCTTTTATCAGGGAAGTACACATATTTCAAGGTGTTTTCGACAGAGATTATTCAAAATAAGTATTATATTGACGATGAATACATGGAAATTTGTTCAACAATTCCCTTAAGAAAAGAAACTAAGATTTTGTCTTGCAATACTGAGCTGGCTAAAGCTATAAGGAGAATCGACGGAGAAAGTAGACTAGTTTATGGTTCAGACATTGAGACGGGAAATTATTCAAATGAAGTAAAAGATTTATATAATTATTTAAAACAGGATAGTATATCCTTACATATAGTGATGGAATTGGCTATTGCAGAAGGTACAACTCATGTTATATTATATAAATGGAAAGACTATGAAGGGACTTTAGAAGAATTATTGGATTTAGGCAAACTGAGTATGCACGGGGAAACAGAAAATTATTGGAGTTTTGCTATAACTGGAGTGTGAGAAACAAAAATGAAAAGGAGTACTACAGTTGGAAGCAAGCAGAAGAAAAAATTTTTATACAAATATTTCGGTAGGAATGATTCAAAGAGGGGTGACTTTAGTCACAAGCTTTGTCAATCGGACAGTTTTTATTTATACCCTTGGTATGGCTTATTTGGGGGTGGGTGGATTATTTACAGACATATTGACGATATTTTCTTTGGCAGAATTAGGAATTGGTAGCGCTATCACATATCATTTATACAAACCCCTTGCGGAAAATAATAAAGAAAAAATAAAGTCATTGATGCATTTTTACAAGGTGTGTTATAGGGTAATCGGAGTTGTTATATTAATTGTGGGGCTTTGTATAGTTCCTTTTCTGGATTATTTGATAACAGATACAGATAATGCTATTCAAATCAATATAGAAATAGTATATTTGTTGTATTTAACGAATACTGTTACATCTTATTTGTTTTTTGCATATAAAACTACATTACTTTCAGCGGCACAGAAAGTTTATAAATCGCAATTGATTGATATTGCTTATTCTGTGGTTTCTACCATTATATTTTCAATAGTACTTTTGTATTATCGCGATTTTATTGTTTACCTTGTTGTCAAAATAGGGTGTGATATAATAAAAAATGTAATTATTTCAAAAGAGATTGATAGAGTATTTCCTCTTCTGAAAGAAAAAGCTTATCAAAAGTTTTCAAAGGATGAAATAAAGCAAATTTCAGAAAATATTTATGCTGTTTTTGTCGGGAAAATTTCAGGTACCATATTTACTTCAACAGATAGTATTATTATATCTAGATATATTGGCACTATACTTGTAGGCATTTCTGATAATTATCGTATGATCATTAGAAATATTATATCATTGGGAGGAATCTTTACAGGAGCATTACTGCCAGCGGTAGGGGATATGGCAGCAAGGCAAAGCCGGCAGGAATGCCAGAAACGTTTTACAAACTATAATTTTTTGTGCTTTTGGATTTATAGTTTAATTGCAATTTGTATGGCACATACATTTAATTCTTTTATCATTCCTTGGATTGGAGAGGAAAATACTTTTGCTCAGATTACAGTACTCGTTTTAGTATTGAATTTTTGGTTGGATTTGATTTTGCAGATCGTATATTCGTTTCGTGCGGCTTATGGACTTTACAAGTATGGGGAATATATACAGCTAATAGGAGCGGTTTGCAATATATTCCTTTCAATAAAGTTAATACCAATTATGGGAATAACGGGGGTATTTTTTGCTACAACGATAACAAATCTTCCTACTTTTTTATATCCATTTTATTTGTTTAAATATGGATTTCAAAGTAGCTCGCTTGAATATTATAAGAAGTTATTAGGTCAAGTCGGGGCGTTGTTTATTGCGTATATAGTGTCGGGGTACTGTTGTAAAGTGATTGTAATAGGGGGGTATTTGGAGTTCATTTTGAAAGGTTTAGTTTGTGTATTAATTACGAATTTGATTTTTTTCTTTTTATATTTTAAAACAGATGAATTTCGATTTATAAAAAAAGAAATATTAGTGTTATATAATAAAGTATTAAGAAGAGGCTGAAAGATGGTTAAAACGGCGATATGTATACCAAGCTACAAAAATGTAATTACGCTGCAAAGACTGTTAGATTCTGTATTTAAGCAAACATATAGGGACTTTGCAGTTGTGATTACAGATGATACAGATACTAATGAAGTTAAAATGTTAGTAGAAAGCTATCATAGCCCTAAACTATTATATAAAAAAAATGAAAGACAATTAGGACCTACAGCAAATTGTAATGAAGCAATACGGTATGCACAGAGCTTAAACCCAGATTATATTAAAGTAATGCATCATGATGATTTTTTTACATTTGAATATAGCCTGGAGTACTTGGTTGATTTATTAGAGAAGGACAAAAATGCCCAAATAGTTTTTTCAGGGACAATTCAAGTTGAAAGAGACTATAGCTATGAAAGAAGCATATCCTTAGAAGAGGCCAAGGAATTAGAAAAAGATTATCAATATTTATATATTGCCAATGTAATAGGCGGGCCTAGTGCTGTTTTGGTTAGAAATACCGGATTTTACATGGATGAAAATTTAAAGTGGTTAGTTGATTTGGAATGGTATATGCGTATTATGCAAGTAAATGGCTCTTTTGCTTATACTTGTGCCCCTCTTATTTCAACTGGAATTGGGGCAGGACAGCTAACGAATAGCTGTTTACAGGATCCGAAGTTGCAAATGAAAGAATATAAATATGTATATGAAAAGTTTAGTGGGCTTCATGTAAAGAAATATAAAAAGCATTTAAACAATATTATTTTTCAAAATAAGAAAATGCAGTTAAGGCATATGATAAAGAGGATTATAAGAGGGTAAAGCAGTCTTGAAGATATTGTGATAGAGGGGATGCAAGGGTATTAAGGGGAAAATGTAACAATAGCGTCACAAAATAGACATAGAAGGAAAAGAGAATATATCCATAGGCGATCACATATATGTAGGCCCTGGTGCTGTTTTCTATTCTACAATCGCACAATTAAAGATAGGAAATTATGTGACCTTTGGCCCAAATGTAACGATTGAAACAGGAGAGCATCGATCAGATGTTATTGGAGAATATATGAGCTTGGTGGTGGATAAAATACTCAGTAATGATCAGGATGTTAGAATTGAAGATGATGTGTGAATTGGAGCAGGAGTAATTATATTAAAAGGATCTTCACAAAAGTGTTATAGGAGGTTTGGAGATACTGAGATTAAAGAGCATGAACGGTTACTGGTTTTAAAAGACATAGAGGTATAAGGATTCGATATGGATAAAAAGAAAATTTTATTTATTTATCCTCACATGATGCTGGGAGGAAGTACAACTAGTCTGTTGTCTGTTCTTAATAGCATTGACTATGAACAATTTGAGGCGGATATTATATTTTATAATAAAGAGGGAGAACTGGTAAAAAGTTTACCAAAAGAAGTTCGAGTTTTGCCTTTGGCGTGCAGGTATCCAGATAAAAAAAGATTACATATTCAAAAGCTTCAGTCTTGGAAAAGTATATGGTCAGCTTTAAAGGCAAGGTCATGGGCAGTATGGAAAAGAAATCCATGGATAGAGCATCAACTAGGCTCACAAGATAATGTACGGTATTGCAGGCAATTAAAAGAACATTATGATATAGCTATTTCCTATTTGGAATTTTGGCCCTTGTATTATTTAGCAGAATGTGTGGAGGCAGAACGAAAGATTGCATGGATCCATACAGATTATTCTAAATTAAATCTTTTAAAAAAATATGAGAATAAAGCCTTGGCTAAGCTGGATAGCATTGTTTTAATTTCTTATGAATGTAAAAGCAAGTTTCTTGACTGCTTTCCAGAATGGGAACAGAAAGTAATTGTGGTTGAAAATTTTATTTCAGCTAAATATATTAGAGAAAAAGCTAAAGAAGCTGTTGATTTTGAAGTAGATACTCAATGCTTAAATTTTGTAACTACTTGTAGGATTGATTTTGAATCAAAAGGCCTAGATAGGGCACTAAATATTATAGCACGTTTAAAAAAAGAGGGGTATACGAGGTGTTTTCACTGGTATATTATTGGAGCAGGTTCAGATGAAAAAAAACTGCAAGAGTTAATTCGTAAGATGGAACTATTAGAATGTGTTACTTTACTTGGGCAACAAAACAATCCTTTTCCATATGAAGTGAAGTGTGATGTGTTTTTTTTACCATCGCGTTTTGAGGGAAAACCGATTTCTGTGACAGAAGCACAGATTTTAGGAGTAGTCCCTATTGTAACAGACTATTCCTCGGCAAAAGAGCAAATTAGTCATATGCAGGATGGGATTATTTTAGATAATAATGAAGAGGCAATTTATTATGGAGTAAAAAATGTACTTTGTAACCCTAATATTATTACTAAGTTATCAAAATCAATGCAAGTGAAGGGCCTTGTAAATGATGGGGAACAGCAATGGCGAGAACTGATTTATATGTAATGGATGGGAAGAGCATGGTTTATTTTAGTATTATTGTTCCAATATATAAAGTAGAAAAATATTTAAAAAAATGTTTAGATAGTATTCAAAATCAGTCCTATCAAGAGTTTGAAGTTATTCTTGTTGACGATGGTTCACCAGATAATGCGCCATTGATTTGTGATGCATATGCGGAGAGTGATTCTAGATTTTGTGTTATTCATAAAAGAAATGAGGGACTTGTGAGAGCACGTAAGACTGGGGTTGCCAGAGCAAAAGGGAAATATATTATTTTTGTTGATGGAGATGACTGGATTGACAAACAGATGTTGGAACAACTGTATCATACATTGAGGAATGATACAGTTGATATAGTTGCGTTGGGGTTTTGGCAGGAATTTGGACAAAAAAAATTAGCGGTTTCTAATGTTATTAAACCAGGAAGATATGAAAAAAATGAGTTGAATAGCCAAGTATATCCTCATATGCTATGTATGGGATTGGCGGGGAATATTATGCAGTTTGGAATATTTCCTTCTGTATGGAGCAAAGTATTTAATCGAGAACTGATAGTGGCTATCATTGATAAAATAGACGATAGAATTACCATGGGAGAAGATGCCGCATGCACATATCCTTGCCTTTTTCATGCGAATAGTTTGCTGATATTAGATGAAAAATTTTATCATTATCGTTATGTGGCGTCTTCTATGAGTCAAAAATATGATAGACGGTATTTTGAAAAGATAGATTTTTTATTTCAATATTTTGATGAAAATACTTATCTTAATTTGGGGCCACAATTACAAAGATATAAAATATTTTTATTTCTTTTAGGAATTAGGCAAATGCTTATGGCAGAAAAAAGCTTTTATAAGAATTGTCAGGAACTGGCATTATTATGCAAACAAGAAAAATTCAATTATCTTTTATTTAGTTTCTCTTGTGATGCTCTTGACTTTAAAAATAGAAAATTAATTAAACAATTACACCGGGAGAAATATCGCCAGGTTTGTGTCTATTATTGGATGGAAAGAAAATATAACATATTCAAAGATAAAATTAGAAATTTGTTCGTAAAGATAAAAAGGATTTCATATGGAAGATACAATTATTGTAAAATTTAAAGGTGGATTAGGAAATCAAATGTTTCAGTATGCATTGTATTATAAGCTGAAGCAGCTGGGGAAAAATGTGAAAGGTGATATTAGCCATTACACTTTGTATAAAAATAGTATGCCATTTTCTCTGAACAAGGCGTTCCCGGAGATTTCTTTACAATATGCCACGCAGGAAGAAATAGATTATTATTTGAACAAGCAAAAGGTACGAAGTTTGTGGGATAAGGTGGAAGGCAAAGTATTGGCAAAGAAAAGATATTATACTTCGGAAAAAGAGGAGGGGATGTTTGAAAAGGGAATTTTTAAAGTGGAAAGAGGCTTTTTAGATGGATATTGGCAGACAGAAGCATATTTTCAAGGATTACGGGAAGCTCTTTTAAGCCAATTTCAATTTAATATAGATGATAAAAGGCTTGAGGAGATGGGAATGCATATGCCATCTAAGAGTGTTAGTGTACATGTGCGGAGGGGGGATTATTTAAAATTTACAGAAATGTATGGAGATATTTGTAGTATTGAATATTATCAAAGAGCGATAGAGTACTTTTATAAAAAATTAGAAAATCCTATATTTTATTTTTTTTCAGATGATATAAAATGGGTGAAAGCAACATTTAAAACGCATAATTGTGTTTTTGTAGAACGGCAAGAGTTTGCAAAGTATTCGGATTGGTATGATATGTTTTTAATGAGCCGCTGTCAACATAACATTGTTGCAAATAGCTCTTTTAGTTGGTGGGGAGCTTGGCTAAATCTTAATATTAATCAAATAGTTGTTGCACCGAAGCAATGGATAAATGGAAAAACAACAAAGGACCTGTGGTGTGAAAACTGGGTTAGATTATAAAAAGATTTTTGTATGGAGGAATTTTAGGTGTTAACATTTTGCACGCTTTTTGACAGCTACTATTTAGATAAGGGCCTGGCTCTCTATCAATCACTAGAAAATGTTACAAATAGTTTTACTTTATATGTATTCTGTTTTGACAACAAATCCTATGAAATTCTATCAAAAAATGGATTTTCTCATATGCAGGCTTTACATCATTCTTGCTTTGAGACTGAGGAACTTTTGAAGCTAAAAAAGGAGCGCTCCAAAGCAGAATACTGTTGGACCTGTACTTCTGTAATCATTGAATATGTACTTGACCATTTTCAGGTAGAAAGCTGCACGTATTTGGATTCGGATCTCTTTTTTTACGCAGATCCACAAATACTTTTTGATGAGATTGAAAGAAAAGAAGCGGATGTGGTAATTGTGCCCCATCGCTTTAAAGACAACCGTAAAGGACGCCGGATGGAGAAGAGAAATGGAAAATATTGTGTACAATTTAACTATTTCCGTCAAACAGCAAATGGAAGAAATGTATTGAAATGGTGGAAAGATAAGTGCTTTGAGTGGTGTTATGATATACCTGAACCAGATAGAATGGGAGACCAAAAATACCTTAATAATTTTAAACAGAACTTTGATGGAGTGTATGAGCTTGAACATCTTGGGGGAGGGGTTGCACCTTGGAATCTGGAGCAATATCAATTTTGCAATGAAAGTCAGAAAAAGCTAATGATGAAAACAAAATCTGGAGAGACATTTCAATTAGTTTTTTACCATTTTCAAAATCTACGCTACCTTCCGGGGAATAAGGTGAATATAAAATCACAGACAAAGAATAAAAGGTTAAAATATAAAATTTATATTCCCTATTTACAAGAAATTGAGAAAATAAGAAAAGATTTAAAAGGAGAATATGGTTTGTCTTTTGCTCCTGCAAAACTGCAACGTTCCAGTAATAAATTAATAGGATTTCTACAGAGGCATTTTGCGGCATTTAAAATTCAGTCCATCTCAGATATTTTAGATTTAAATAGACTGGAAAAATACAAAGAAAAGAGTACAAAAATGTTATGAACTGGGCAATTGTAGAGTTATATTGTGGTGAATCGGGGAAATTAGGTTATTATAATAGTCAGGAATTGGGGCTGGCTAGGGCCCTTGCGTTAAAAAATATAAATGTTACAATTGTTTATCCAGATCGAGAGAAAAAAGAGCAGACATTAGAAGAGGTAGAGGAGCATATTTGTATTTTGAGAGTTCCTTGTAAGACTTTTGGAGTTCATGCTTTCTATGGGCTGAATTTTTTATTGGAAAGAAAGATTGACGTAGTGCACTTGGATAGCGACAATCAGGTATTTGCACCAGAGGTGGTGAGATTTTGTAAAAAACATGATATTTTTTTGTATCACTATGTCGGAACAATCTATAGTGATACAAAAAATATAATAAAAAAATATTTAATGAACCTTATATCTTCTCGGAATATTCGCTGCTTTCGAAATACTCCTGTAGTGGTAAAAACGCAGGCAGTTAAAAAAAGTTTAGAAGGACAAAAGGTAAAAGGGATAGAGGTCATTCCAGTTGGATTGGATATTACGCAGATAGAAAAAGATAATAGGGATAAGAAAATAATTTGTAAGGAGCTGGGATTTCCCATAGATAAAAAGATATTGTTGTTTGTGGGAAGATTGGAGAAGTATAAGCGTCCACTTGCAGCGGTGGCATTGTTGAAACATCTGGGCAATTCATATTTTCTTATAATTATTGGAAACGGGAACCTTAAAGGAGAGCTTGAGGAACAAATTCACAAAGAAGGATTGGAAAGACAGATTTTTTACCTGGAAAGAGTTCCCAATACTTTAATGCATCAATATTATAAGGCTTGTGATTATTACATTAATTTTAATACACACGAGATTTTTGGAATGAGTATCCTGGAAGCCATGTATCAAAGATGCAAAGTCGTTGCCAGAAGAGCGCCAGGACCAGAAGAAATTATTGAGAATGGAATATCTGGATATTTATGTTCTTCAGATGAGGAAATGCGAGAGATTATTCTCACAGATAAAAATTCAGATTTGGGGAAACAGGCAGAGCAAAGAATTCTTTCTTCTTTTACGTGGTCTAACAGTGCGGAAAGGATTTTGCAATTTGTAAATAGCAGGAGATTAAACGAATGAAAATCGCAATAGCAGGAACCGGATATGTAGGTTTGTCAAATGCAGTTTTGTTAGCACAGCATAATGAGGTAAAGGCAGTTGATATTGTTTCGGAGAGAGTAAAATTGCTTAATGCAGGAAAGTCTCCGATTGTAGATAAAGAGCTGGAAAAGTTCCTAGCAGAGGGAAATTTGAATTTTCAAGCTACAACAGATGCAAAACAGGCCTATAGAGAAGCTGATTTTGTAGTCGTGGCGACTCCTACAAATTATGATTCAAAAAGGAACTCTTTTGATACATCTTCAGTAGAGAATGTCATAGAACTGGTTCTGTCTTCCAATCCTAAAGCTGTGATTATAATTAAATCCACAGTTCCGGTTGGGTATACAAAATCTGTTAGAGAAAAATATCATGTAAAAAATATATTATTTTCTCCGGAATTTTTGAGAGAGGGAAGAGCACTCTATGATAATTTGTACCCTTCCCGAATTATTGTTGGAACAGATTTACAAGACAAAGTACTGACAAATAAGGCTCATCAGTTTGCAGTTCTTTTGGAAGAGGGAGCCAAAAAAGAAAAGATAGATATTCTATTTACAGACTTTGCAGAGGCAGAAGCAGTTAAACTTTTTGCAAATACTTTTTTAGCTTTGAGAGTTGCTTTTTTTAATGAATTGGATACTTATGCAGAGATGAGGGGATTGAATACAAAGCAGATTATAAAAGGGGTATGCTTGGATCCTAGAATTGGTGATTATTACAACAATCCCTCTTTTGGCTATGGCGGCTACTGTTTACCAAAAGATACGAAACAGCTCCTTGCAAATTATGCGGATGTTCCGGAGAGACTAATAGAGGCTATCGTGGAAGCAAACAGGACACGAAAGGATTTTGTGGCAGACCGAGTTCTTCAAAAAGCAGGGTATTATGGTTATGAGGAGGCAAACGAATATGATCAGGCAATGGAGAAAATGGTTACAGTAGGTGTCTATCGCCTGACAATGAAATCGGATAGTGATAACTTTCGACAGAGCAGTATTCAGGGTATAATGAAACGGATTAAGGCAAAGGGAGCTACAGTAATTATTTATGAACCAACCTTAGAGCACGGAAGTACATTTTTCGGAAGCCAAGTAGAGAATGATTTAGAGATATTTAAAAAGACATGTGATGCTATTATTGCAAACAGATATAATTCATGTTTGGATGATGTGCAGGACAAGGTATATACAAGAGATATATTTGAGAGGGATTAATTGTGTCAGGTCAGGATGGCAAAGAAAAGAGGCAGCCATATAAAAGAAAAATTGATAAATCGAAAATACCTGTATGTAATATTTTGGGAGTAAATATTGCAGCTATCGATATGAAATGGCTGGTAAATTATTTAAGTCAAAATGTAAAAGTTTTAGCTGGCGACTATATGACAGTGGCAAATGTGCATACAACAGTAATGGCTTACGATAAGCCAGAATATTGCCGAATTCAAAATGAAGGTATTATGGCAATACCAGATGGAGGCCCTTTAAGTTCAGTGGGCAGAAAACGTGGCTATGAGAATATGAGACGAACGACAGGACCGGATCTAATGGAAGAAATATTTAAAATTTCTACAGAAATGGGGTATCGCCATTATTTTTATGGGTCTACAGAAGAAACGCTTCAGATGCTTCGTACGAAATTAGAAGAGAGCTATCCGGAAATTAATATTGTGGGAATGTATGCTCCTCCTTTCCGTCTTATGACAGAAGAAGAGGATATTCAAGCAATAGAAATAATCAATCAATCAGTCCCAGATTTTGTATGGGTTGGTTTAGGAGCACCTAAGCAGGAGAAGTGGATGGCAGCGCATCAAGGGAGAGTTTCTGGATTAATGATAGGAGTAGGAGCCGGATTTGACTATTTCGCAGGGAATATTAAGCGTGCACCTGCATGGATGCAGAGACATAATCTAGAGTGGTTGTATCGACTTTGGCAGGAGCCGGCAAGATTATTTAAACGTTATCTGGTTACAAATACAAAATTTCTTGTAGAAGCAGTAATAAGAGGAAAGTAGAAAGAAAAAGGAATATGCAATTATTAGATGGGGTATATAATAAGCTTTTAATGCGATATTATAAAGTGAAAAAAGGGGCCAATTTTACTTGTATAGGAAGATTAATCATCCAAGGTCATGGCAGTTATAAATTAGGTGATGATATAGTCATTTATTCAAAAGAAATTGTCAATCCTATTGGAGGAAATCGAACAGTATTACAAACACTTGGTGGAGGAACAATCAGTATAGGAAATGGTGTGGGAATGTCCCATGCAATCTTAAGTTCCAGAGCTGAAATCAAGATAGAAGCCGATGTTTTGCTTGGTGCAGGAGTTAAAATTTTTGATCATGATTTTCATTCGGTAAGCTTTGAGGAACGAATAGAGAGAGGAGATACAGAGGTAAAAGCAAAGCCGATACTGATTAGAGAAGGAGCATTTATAGGAGCTTATGCAATTATTTTGAAAGGGGTTACTATTGGCAGGCATAGTGTGATTGGTGCAGGTTCAGTTGTAACAAAGGATGTACCGGATAAGGAAATTTGGGGAGGCAATCCGGCGAGATATATAAAAAAAGTGGAATGAAATAATGCAAAAGCTATTTGGCCGTTATCTGAGAACAAATACAAAATTTGTTGTGGAAGCAATTTTAAAAGGTAAGTAATGAAAACGGATGATAATAATATGAAAATCATGTATGTAGATATTAGTACCGAAGGTCACCATCTAATCTATTTAAACAGTTTGTTACAAAATGTTTCTTCGGAAAGCTTTGCTGCTTTGCCGGTTTCCGCCCAAAATATACAAGGAAGGGTACGTACCTTCCCCAGTCCGGCCATACGTACTGTTTCCGGCTATAAGGCCTGGATTAGAGATCTGAAAAAAATTGTATCTGAAGAGAAGCCGGATTTAATCCATTTTTTGGATGGCGATTCCATCATGCGGTATTTTGGCTTAGGACTGAGCAATTTCAAAGCCTGCAAAATAGTAATTACTTTCCATCACTTATTTTCCGGAAAGCTGCGTGAAATCAGTATGAGAAATATGCTGCGCCAGGCAAATGCAGGAGTTTTTCACACGGACATAATTAAGCAAAGGGTGAGAAGCTTTGGGTGCAAAAATGTGTGGTGTATTCCATATCCTTGCTTTTTAGACGTGGATATGTGTCAGGGAAGCTGCAAGCGTCATGAAGTGCCGGTGCTATTGGCCTTAGGAGGAACACGCCATGACAAAGGGTTGGATATTCTTCTTGAGGCTCTAAAATCCGTAAAGGAGCCGTTTCGCTTAGTAATAGCAGGAAAAGAGGAACAGTTTAACAGAGATTATATAGAACGGAAGATACAATCCTATGAATCTTCTGTTGAGTTGCAGCTTCGCTTTTTGTCAGAGCAGGAGGTACTTAGTTATATGCGCAATTCCGATATCATTGTGCTTCCATATCGAAAGGAATTTGACGGAGCCAGCGGTCCTATGTGCGAAGGAATCTATTTGGGCAAGGCAATTATAGGACCGGATCATGGAAGCTTGGGAAAACTGATACGCCAATGTCATGTGGGGTACACCTTTGAAAGTGAGAGTGTTTCATCGCTGGCAGAGTGTCTGAATCAGGCATTGGCAGAAACCTTTGTATATGATGTTACGGCAAAAGAGGAACAAAAAAAGCTGAAACCGGAAGCGTTTATTGAGAAATATTTGGAATTATATGATACACTTTTATAGAAAAAGCGGGGCGTTTTCATCGCGCCCCTTTCTTCATAACCACCACCCAAACCGTTATCAAAAGAATACGGATGTCCGATGTTAATGACCAATGATCAATATACTCCAAATCCAGCCGCACAACCTCCTTAAAATCCGTAATATCACTTCTCCCACTCACCTGCCATAATCCGGTCAGGCCCGGCTTAATACTAAGTCTCCTGCGAAAATAAAGCTCATATTGATTAAATTCATCTACCGTAGGAGGTCTTGTTCCCACCAAACTCATATTCCCAATTAAAATATTATAAAACTGCGGCAGCTCGTCCAGACTGGTTTTCCGCAAAAAAGCCCCCACTTTGGTGATACGCGGGTCATGCTCCACCTTGAACATAGGCCCTTCCATCTCATTCTGCGCCATGAGTTCCTTTTTACGTTCTTCCGCATCCACATACATGGAACGAAACTTATAGAGTTTAAAATATCTTCCGTTCTTTCCCACCCGTTTCTGAGCAAAAAATACCGGTCCCTTAGAATCCAGCTTAATAGCCAAAGCGATAAAAGGAGTAAGAACAATTGTAACAGCCAGCCCTATTAATGCACCTGCAATATCCATAATGCGCTTTACAAACAGCCGCCTGTAGTCAAAGGTGCTGGCTTCATAGGAAAGCACCGTAAAGCCGGCAAAGATTTCCGTGGTCTTATGGGCAATAACATTGTTGAAATAATCAATATTCACATGAACCGTAATCCCCATACTTTCAAAATTGATAATTAATTCTTCAACCTCTTCTTTGGAATAGTCGGGAAGATGAATGAATACTTCATCCACAACTTTGGTCTTAAATTGCTCAAATAAGTCGCTGCCGCCGGCAATGACGGGTATTCCCCGTATTGAATATCCGTCAGCTTTCTTGTCCATCAAGGCAATTCCGGTAATTTCAAAGCTCCATTCTGCAGTATCGGTAAGTCTTTTGGTAATTGCATCCGCATAATCGGATGTGGTGATCAGGAATACTTTATTGCTGCTGGAGCTTGTTCGATAAATTGAGGTAAAATATTTTTTTAATAATAAATGCCCTATATAAGTGAGAAAAATATTATAGCAGAAGAAATACCCAAACATGAGGCGGGAAAAATCATCGGCCAACTTACTGATGTAGAGAAAAAAACTCAAAAAGAAAATTAAAACGAGATTGTATTTAAAAACAGCTATGAGCTCAATATAATAGCCACGTTTAAAAATATTGACATTCCAGTCAAACAAATAGTAGGACAATAAATGAAAAAAGAGTATACATGCGATGACGGTAATATAACTTTTTGAAAAAGAGCGGAAGCTTACCTCTGCGCCGCGGGTTAGAACTCCCAATATAAAGGAGAGTATGATACAAATACATTCTACGGCAAGAATGGTATAGTTTTGAATCATCCGTTGTTTTTGGCTTATATTGGACATAGAGATTTACCTCGTTTGTTTCGGAAAAATTTATTCATATACAATGAGCAGAGCCATATCTATTTAAACTATATCATAAAAGAATTGGGATTGCTTGTCAAATGCTAAGTAATTGGTATATAATAAAACGATAAGACAAAGGAGCGAATCTTATATGAAAACCATCAGCTTAAAGCTGTTTATCCTATTCAGCCTATTCTTTCCGGCTTTTTACAGCCCGTTTAATGAGGAGTATAAAATAGAATATTATGTATTGTTTACGGCGGCATATGGGGCGCTTCTGCTTTATATGGTATGGCAGCTGGCCCGCGGACAGCGAAAGCGGGGAGACAGATTTTTAATGGCATATATGGCAGGGATCGTGATTTATAATGCGGTATCCTTATATATGAATGTTCGGTATTTGCACTGGTATGGCGAACAGCTCAATAATACCATCGCATTTTTATTTTTTCTGTTTCTGTGCGGCTATGAGCTTGGCTTGGGGGAACAGGGTGATAAGCTGGTAATGTTTTTCCTTCGCTGTACGGTACTGTCCAATATATTAAGTATTGTTTACTTCTTTATGGGATATACAAGCTATTTGATTTGTAATAACCAATTTTATTTTAATCGTCTTGCAGAAGATTTTTATGAGTCGCGTCATTACTGGATTTACAGTCACAAGAGCGATTATGCATTGATGCTGGTGGCATTTATGGTAGCTGCTATCCGTTTTCGGGACAAATTTCGCAGTATCCGTACCTGGTGTTTTAGTATGTTTGTGTTTCTGTTTGCCTTGTTTTTAACACATTCTTGGACAGGCTTCGGGGCCATGGCATTAGTTTTGACAGGGGCACTTATGGATAAGATAGATTGGAAAAAATTTCGGTTTCGCAGAATTTATTTTCTGTGGACAGCAGCGGCTTTGGCAGGAGGAGGAATTCTCCTTAAGCTGCTTGCTGGTGAGAGGGATCTATTGTCTGTGGGCGGACGCCTGGATATCTGGAGAGGGGCCTTTGGCGAAATCCTGAGGAACCCGGCGGGTTGGGGATTCCGGTTCACGGAAGTGCTTTTTCAGGCCACCCCTTACTGGCAGGTAAACAATGCCCACAATGTATTTTTGAATGCCATACTTCGTTTTTCCATACCTGTGGGTATTTGCTTTATCCTATTGCTGTTGATGATTGCGGGATATTCCATTTATCAAAGCAGAACCTTTTTGGCGGCAGGAATGTGGCTGGGCTTTTTTATTCTTTTGAACATGGATTATTCTTTGCTGAATTATGAGATGGGAATGTTTCTGTTTGTTATCTATTTGGTATGCATTTATGAGCCGGAAAAGGGAGGGAAGGGTGTCGCATGGAATGGTTAAAAAGACAGAAGGCGGATCTTTGGCTGCTAAAAGGCTTTTGTATATTTATGCTGTTGTTTCCGGCCTTCTATAGCCCTTACACCGATGTATATCAGAGTGCCTATTATGGAGGATTTTCTTGGGCGTATCTGTGCTTGGCGTTCTACATAGGAAAACAATTGCTGCACTGGAACATGAGCCGGTGGAAACGGTGGCTCCCATATCTTTCCATATTGGCGGTTTATAATCTGCTGTCACTTTACTTCAATTACAAATATCTTCATTGGTATTGGGAACAAATTAATAATACCATTGCATTTATGTTTTTTATGGTACTGGTGGATAGCGGGAAAAAGTTAGGGGAAGGGAATCGGGATGCGGTTCGTTTTTTCATTCGCTGCATTGTATTATCCAATTTGGCCAGCATTATTTACTTTCTGACGGGTTATACAAAACTTCTTATCTGCAACCATCAATTTGTGTTTTTTGAACTTCCGGCAGATTTTTATGAGACACGTCATTACTGGCTGTATAGTCATAAGAGTGAGTATGCATTGATGCTGGTAGCTTTTGTAGCACTTTTTGTATGTTATCAGGAGAAATTTTTAAATCGGATTACATATATAACTGGCATTTTGGTGCTGCTTATCTGTTTATATCTGACCCATTCTTGGACAGGTATGGCCGGTGTATTTTTGATTTTTCTGGGAGCCCTTTTGGACAAAATTAATCTCAAAAGGATTCGGTGGAAAAAACAGTATTTTGCCGTGGGGATTATCCTGTTTTTGGTGGCAGGGGGACTGGGATATAAGATGCTTTCGGAACGGAATATTATGTCACTGGGAGGACGGCCGCAGATTTGGTCGGCTGTTCTTGGGGCGATACGGCATCATCCGGAGGGATGGGGAATGCGATTTGGTGAGTCAGCCATTCAGGTTTCCGAGAGTCTTCTGGTGAATAACGGGCACAATATATTTTTGAATGCCATGCTCCGTTTTTCCGTACCCGTAGGGATTTGCTTTAGTATTATGTTTCTTGGCATTGCCGTATATTCCGTAATAAAATCAAGAAGCTTCCTTGCAGCAGGCATGTGGCTGGCCGTGCTGATTTTGCTGAATATGGACTATGCTTTGATGAGTCTTCAAATGGCCATGCTGTTTTTGATTGTATACCTTGTATGTTTTTACAAAAGAAAGGTTTAATATGTGCAATAAGGTACAAAGAGGATGTATTCTCATTTTTTCAGGAGCTTTTGCGCTTCTGTGGTGCTGGCTGAGTTTGACGGTGCTGCTGTCTTTTAATGAGAGTAAAAAGATAGGCGGGCTTGCAGCTTTTATTTTAGTGATACTAATACTGGCTGCGGCTTTGATGAAAAAATATAATTATCATATTTGGAAAAATGACAAGCTGTGGACGGTCTATTCCATAGTATTATTTGTGGCGGTGGCAGCAGGGTTTCTTTATGCGGGATTATCTCTTAAGGTATATCCGGGCTGGGATTTTGGTTCCGTTTATTTTGGGGCCGTTGAGCTGGCGGAGGGCGGGAGCTTCTCGGAGCAAAGCAAGTGGTATTTTACAACCTATCCCAATAATGTGGCAGTTTGTTTGTTTCTGGCCGGAATATTTAAATTGTTTGGAGGCGTTTGTGATTACATTACGCTGGGGATATTGCTGAATGTATTTCTCATGTTACTTGGAATTGGATTTTTGTTTCAGCTGGCCCGCCGTCTATATGGAGCAAAAGCGGGATTTTTGGCATTGCTGACTTGTGCGCTGTTTGCTCCTTTTTATATGCATACACCCATTTTTTATACGGATACCTTTGCCTTGCCCTTTGTGACAGGTACTTTTTTATCTTATGAGCTTCGGAAAAAGGATGCAAGATTTTTAATTTTGACGGCTGCTATTCTTGCGGTAGGATATAAGACTAAAGGTAGTTTAGGGGTTATTTTGATAGCTCTATTGATACACATCTGGCTGCGGAAGAAAAAGGCGTTGGAGCTTGTAAAGAACAGTTTGATGTTATTGATCCCTTTTTTGCTGCTGGTAGGATTTTTAACCATATTGCCCGGGGAAATGTCCTTTTGGAGTGCGGAGGACCGAGAGAAAAATGAATTTCCTTTGGAACATTGGCTGGCCATGGGGCTGGAGGGAAGCGGTGGATACAACGGAGATATTTATTGGATGACAGCTTCCGTGGAAGGGAAAGAGGAAAAGACAGCTGTTGACCGGGAATTTATACGCAGAAGATTAAAGGAGTATGGGTTTGCAGGATTAAGAAATCATTTAAAGGAGAAGATTCTCTTTACTTGGGGAGATGGGGTATACTTTGCGCCGGAAAAGCTGAAGCGGGATCCCTTGCAGGAAAGTATGCTGCATCCCTGGGTCCTCTATAATGGAGAAAGGTATGGGAAAACCTATCGATATTGCAGCGCGGTACATTTGCTGCTGATATTGGGCATGCTGCTTTCTGTGATAAGTAATTTTTTAGATATGGGAGAATGCCGGGAGGCACAGGCCATGCAGATAGCGGTTTTCGGATTGTTTCTATTTCTTTTGATATGGGAAACCCGCTCCCGGTATCTGATAAATTTTGTTCCGGTGTTTATACTGTTGGGGATTGATGGATTGTGGAGAATGATATGGTACGGAAACAGGAGAAGAAAACATGTACAAGCGTTGGATTAAGATACTGCCTTTATTCCTGATTTTACTGACTGCAGTGATATGGATGGCAGAAAACGGCACAGAATATTTGGAGGCGTTGACACATAAGAAGCATGAATTTTTTGCGGTAAGAGTTCGGGAGGGCACAGGGGAGGAAATTGAGTGCTGGAAGAGTCCTTATGAAGCTCCGTATTATCTGTTTCTTCCTTCCTATGGTAATCAGGACGAATGTTATATTTGTTTGAATTCGGGAGATACGCTGCGCATCGGAGTGGATGAATTTGAAAACGGCAATACACTGGATTCTCTATTATTAAACCAGGAATATGAATTTGAATTGCTTCAAAAGGAAGGAACCAGGGTAGAAGGCAGCCTGATGATTATGCAGTCCAATCATTTACCGGCATTGTTTATTGATACGGAGTCCGGAACAATGGAGGAGATCTATCAGGATAAGAAATATCGGGATGGCGGGAGCTACTGCCTCGTTGCTGCCGATGGGGAAGGCTGTGTGGACGGAGCTTTGGACTATATTACCGGCCGCGGGAATTCCACATGGGACTGGGACAAGAAGCCTTATCGGATAAAGCTTAGTCAGGAGCAGGATTTTCTTGGAATGGGAGCCGGTCTTACTTGGGAGCTTTTGGCCAATTCCTTTGATGCTTCCTTTATGCGTAATAAGATTACATACGATCTGGCAGATGATATCGGACTTGCGTATTCACCGGAGTCAGAATACGTAGACTTGTATCTGAATGGATATTATGCAGGCCTGTATCAGCTTTCGGAAAAGATTGAAGTTGGAAAAGAACGTGTAAATATAGCGGATCTTTCCGAAGAAAATAAAAAGTGGAACGATCCCAACCAAGAATATGCAGCCTTTGAAAAGAAAAATGAGAGGGGAATTCAATTGCCCGGCCAGCCGGAGGATATTACGGGAGGATATTTGATGGAATGGGATGTTGACGGGCGGTATGGTGAAGGAAAAAGCAGCTTCAAGACAGAGCGGGGGCAGACGGTGCTTCTTAAAGATCCCAGTGAGGCATCGGAGGAAGAGGTCTCCTATATACGAGAATTTGTACAGGAATTTGAAGATGCACTGTATACGGAGGATGGGGTGAATCCAAATACGGGAAAAGGCTTGGAGGAGTATATAGATCTGGAATCCTGGGCAAAAAAATATCTGATAGAGGAAATTGTAAAAAATTTTGATGGAGGAATCAGCAGTCAGTATTTTTATAAGGATAGTGATTTGAGAGGAGAACCGCTCCTTTATGCAGGTCCGGTGTGGGATTATGACGGAGCACTTGGAAACGGAGACTGGTCGGTACGAAAACCGGAGGGAATGTTGATAAGATATGATATGCGTATCTATGATCCGGAAAAAGGAGAGGATGTTTTCCGGAATCGATGGTTTCCGGAGCTTTACCGGCATGAGTGCTTTTTGCAGGAAGTAGAGCGTCAGTATGCGGCCTGTGTGCTGCCGGCTCTCCGGGAAATGATGGAGTTTGGTATTGATGAATATAGAAGAGAAATTGAAATCTCTGTCTTGATGGATAACCGCCGCTGGAGCGGAGCAGCCTCCAGCCCTCAGAAGCTGTATCGCGAAACATTGGAGGAACATGCGGAATATATTCGGGAATTTTTGGAGGAGCGTTCCGCGTTTTTAAGTAAGGTATGGATTGACAAGCTTGATTATTGTACCGTGTGTTTTCGGACAGAATTTGGTACAAGAAACTTTTTCTTTTCCGTAGAGCGCGGCGGTCTGCTGGAGCGCGCGCCAACTTACGAGGAGTCCTTTTCCGGGCTTGTATTTGATGGCTGGTATTATGACGAAGCATGTACAAAGCCCTTTGACATATTGAGTGCAATTACGGAGGATATGGATCTCTATGCAAAATGGATACCGGAATAAACATCATCTGCAGGAGGTGTGAAGAGAGATGAATCGCCAACAGGATTTTATAAAAAAAATAATAGGGAAGCGGGATTGGCGGATAGGAGGCGGTTTGCTTTTGCTGTGCCTTCTGCAGCTTTGTTTTTTGTGGCATTTTGGCAGACAGAAAAGCTTCCTTATGTGTGACGAGCTGTTCACATATACCTCTTCTAATAATGCGCAAATCCAGGCATTTGATATGCCTCTGAACGAATGGCTGGACGGAGATTGGTATCTGTCTCAGGGGGCGGCTATGGAAGGGCACACATTTGAATATACCATTCCTTACCGCAATCAGGCAGCGGATGTTCATCCTCCTTTCTATTATTTTTTGATGCATACTTTATCCTCCTTTGTTCCGGGGAAAATCGTCTTTGGTCTGGGAGTAGGACTTAATATCATTTTTATGTTGGGTTGCACGGTTCTTTTGTATCTGCTTACAAAGGAAATTTTTCAAAATAAAGGGATTGGGATTCTGGTTGCCGGTCTGTTTGGTTTTACCTATGGAGCTTGCAATATGGTACTTTTTATACGAATGTATACGGTTGCGGCGTTTCTGATTTTGTCTCATATATATGTGTATCTCCGGTTTTTGGAAGAGAAGAAGCTGACCTTTAAGACATGGCTTGCTTTGGGATTGACCTTGATCCTGGGAGTGCTTACCCATTACTATTTTATTTTGCTGGCGTTCTTTCCGGCAATATGGTATTTTGTGAAATTTTGGATAGAAAAACGCTTCAGGGAGGAATGCTATTTCCATGTAACCATAGAGCTTTGTGCGGTGATTTGCCTGGCTGTTTTTCCGGCTATGTGGAATCATATTTTTAATGATTACCGGGGGGAGGGTGCAAGAAAGAGCCTGATGGAGTTGAACGGTTACGGGGGACAATTGAAAACTATGCTTCGGTTTTTGGATTTGCAGCTTTTCGGCGGTTGTTTGCTATTGCTGGTGGTTTTGGCAGGCCTTTTGTTTGCTGTTTATCTGGGGAAATACAAAAGTTTTCCATGGAAAGAGCTTGGAAAGCTGTATCCGATTCTTTTTATGACAAGCGGCTATTTTGCTCTGGTAACAAAAATCGCGCCTTATGCAACGGATCGTTACTTGATGCCTATCTATCCTTTTGTATTTCTGATCGCGGCAGGGGGGGTGTGCTGGCTTTTGGGAAAACTGATTCCGCTAAGATTGGCAGCAACGGCCGGTATTTTATTGTTTGCAGGGCTTTCGGCGAAACAGTTAAGCAAGGGAACTCCGGATTATGCTTATACGGATTTTCGTGCGCACTTGGACCAGGCGAAGACGTATTCGGATGCTTATTGCGTTTACATTGATCGGGAATACAACTGGTGGGAATATTATGGAGTCATACAGCTTTTAAAGGAATATAAGGGCTTTTACTGTATTTCTTATGCGGCCATTACAGAGGATATTGAGACAGGCTTGGAGGCGTTGGAGGGACAGGAAAACGTAATCGTCTATGTAGGTGACTCGGAACTGAATGAAGAGATTTCCGCTTACATTCAGGGGGCTGTTGGGGCGGAACGTATGACGCTAATAGATGAATACGACAGGTGGAAAATTTACTTGGCAGACAGGAAGGAAGGGATATGAAAAAGAAGATACAAATTCCGGAACCGGTTTCTGCAAAGGCAGCACATATGGGATGGCTTTTGGCAGTAATATATTCTGCGGTTCTTTTTGTCATGCTGGAAATAGCAAACCGCAATGAGGGTTGGAGCAGCATGGATTGGAAGATTATTTGTGTGAATATAGGAACTTGTTTTGCGGCAATGCTTGTTTTATGGGTGGTGACAGGAACCTGGGGGATTAGCTGTGCAATTATGTCTTTGACTGTGACAATTTTAGGAGCTGTGAACCTGTATTCATTGGAATTCCGCCAAATACCCATCTCTACGAGAGACATCCATAATGTTAGAACTGCCTATAATGTGATTGGAGCTTATAAGATTGTTCCGAATAAAAGGGTGATTTTTCTGTTCGTGGCAGGAACCGTATTGCTTTTGGCCGCTTTTTTCTTATGGCGCTGTGAACGAGGCCGGAGAAAGAAGGGAATGAAACGGGCGCTTCTTCGGATTGGCGGCGGTCTGACGGGGATATTCATATTTTTTTATGTGTGTTATTGGGGAAGCCATCCGGTGGTTTCTCAGGAGGCTCTGGGGTGGACCTGGGAGTCCTCTTATTATTCGCAGGGCTTTTTGGCTGCGTCAGTAGAGGTAGCCAGGCAGTCGCTTTACAAGATTGAAAAACCGGAAGGCTTTCAAGAGGAACAGATTGAACTGTGCAGGCAGTCATTGACTGGAAAACAGGGTGAGGAAGCTCCTGATATTGTCCTGATTTTAAATGAGAGCTGGTATGATTTTTCGCTTCTTGCGGATTTTACGACAAACAAAGAAGTACAGCCCTTTCTTGACAGTCTGGATAACTGCATCCGAGGCTATGCGGTAGTCCCGGGAGTGGGTGGGGGAACAAATTCATCGGAATATGAGCTTTTGACAGGGAATTCTCTGCAGCTGCTGCAGGGAATTACGCCTTTCAATTCGCTGCATATGGATACAGAAGCTACGGTAGTGACGGTTCTTGAAGAACAGGGATATGAAACAACGGCATTCCATCCTGCCCCGGGACTGAATTACAGCCGCAGCATTGCATACCCGCATATGGGCTTTGATCATGTTTATTTCGAAGATGATGTGGAAGGACTTGAGTATTGGGAGCAGAGAGTTTCCTTTGCTACGGACGCAAGTGATTTTTCTGTCCTGCGGGAACTTTATGAAAAAAACTTGGCCGGGCAGGATAAGCCGCAGTTCCTTTATAACCTGACTATTCAGAATCATGGCGGCTATGCTATGGTATCTGCGGATAAAGTCCCCATAAAGGTAACAGGCGGACTTACGGATATGGATGAATGGAAGCTTTTTGAGATGAATGAATATTTATCCTGTGTTTATAAGACTGATCAGGCTTTTGAGGAATTGATACGATATTATGAAAAGTCGGAGCGCCCGGTAATTGTATGTATGGTAGGGGATCATTGTCCGACTATTGCCTCCGATTTTATAAGGAAGGATTTGACGGAGGAGAAACAGCAGCTTTATCTTCACAGTACGCCTTTTGTAATATGGTCCAATCGGGACTTGGAGGAGGAAAACGCGGGATTTTTGGGAATGCCTTATTTGATGCCGTTTTTATTAAAAAATGCTGGTGTAGGTATGCCGCCATACTATCAATATATGGTGGAGGAATTGAAAGAGGATATACCGATTCTGACCTCCTTTGGCCTGTATCTGGATAAAGACGGAGTTCAGCATTCATACGGTGAGGAGAATGTATATACGGATCTGGTAAAACGGTATTTGTATATGGAGTATTGGAATCTGACCAATCATAAGACAGATCAGCTGTTTACTGTACCGAAAGCATAAATTGGAGGAACAACAAGAATGAAAAGAGTTATATGGATGCTGTATGGAATTGTTCTGTGTGCGGCTTTAGGTATTGCAGGAAGAAGTCTTTTCAGAGAGAAGCATTGTGCGGAAGAAACAATTGACTTATGCTTTGAGGAGGGAAAGACCGAAACTGCGCAGATAGGAGGAACATATCAATTGCCTCGGGGAGTCTATCGGGTAACGGTAGATTACAAGGCAGGTACAACCAATCATTATATTTTTGCATCCTCGGAAGCGGATTCCCGGAAAGTAGGCTGTGATCGCCTCCTTTTAGAGCGCGCAAAAGAGAGAGAGTCCTTTCTGGTCTGGGTGTCCGGCGGAGTTGAGGACTTGCGAATAATGAGTGAGTATGCCGGAGTGGGGGATTTCTCCATATCTCACATTGCATTGGAGGAAACAGGGCTTGGAATACGGCATGATCTATTCATTACCGTTTTGGCAGCCTTGATTCTGTTTTTCTTGTTAAAGCTGGGTATGAGAGGTTTTTTTGACAAAGAGAGGCTAATTGTGCTTGGCGGTCTGTTTGTGATAACTCTTTTAGCTTCAATTCCTCTTTATTTTCGCGGCGTATATCTGGGACATGACGGCGGTTTTCATTTGAACCGTTTGGAGGGAGTATGGCAGGGGCTTGCCTCCGGACAGCTTCCGGTGCGTATACAACCCAATTGGCTGCATGGCTATGGATATGCCATATCCGTTTGTTATGGAGATATTCTGCTTTATATTCCGGCCGGTTTGCGTATGCTGGGCTTTCCTGTACAGGAAGCGTATGAGTGGTTTGTGTTTTTGGTAAACGGTGCTACCGCTGTCATTTCTTATATCTGCTGGAATAATATGTTCAAAAATAAGAAAGCGGCATTGTTCGGAAGCTTTTTATATACATTTTCCGTTTACCGGCTGGCGAACGTTTATACCAGGTCGGCGGTAGGGGAATACTGTGCGATGATTTTTTTGCCGCTGGTGCTCTACGGCTTTTGGAGTATTCTTGGAAAGGAATCGGAGGGAAAGAAAAAAAACTGGCTTCCACTTACCATAGGTTTTACCGGCCTTTTGCAGACGCATCTTTTGTCTTGCGAGATGGCGGGATTGTTTTGCGCCTGCGTATGCCTGTTTATGATTCGGCGTGTGCTCAGAAAGGAGAACCTTCAGGCGCTCTGCAAGGCGGTAGCGGGTACTCTCCTTATCAATGCGTGGTTTCTTGTACCCTTTTTGGACTATATGCTGCGGGAGCGCATGAAAATAAATACGGAAGTGCTGGCAGGAGAACCTATTCAGGGCCTGGGAGTAACGCCTGGGCAGTTGTTTCGGGTTCTGAGCCATGGGACAGGGCTTCCTTTCATAACGACTATGCCGGGGCAGGAGAGGTATCCTTGGTCCATAGGTCTGGGGCTTCAGATAGTGCTGATATTCGGTATCATTATATGGTGCCGTTATAAAAAAGAAGAGGCGGCAGCAAGATGGTCAGGAATATTTTTGATGCTCTCTGCCCTTGCTCTGATTTGCTCCACAAAATATTTTCCATGGGATTTTCTGATTTCATCGGGGTTTGGCTTCTTGGCATCTATTCAGTTCCCGTGGCGTTTTTTAGGAATTGCGGTTATCCTTCTGTGCACGGTGGCATGCTGCGGCTTTTGCGCACTGGATAAGGTTGGAATGGGAAAGATGGCTAAAAGAGGGGCTGCCTTAATTTCTGCGGCGGCTGTGGTAAGCAGCGGGTATATGATAAAGACCTATATGGACACCGCAAAAATATATGAGGATTATGAGCAGCGGGATGCGCCCTATGAGGTGGCGAATGGTGAATTTATGCCGTCTGATGTTGTTTTTTCGGAGGATGCCTTTCATCCCGTGGAGCCGCTTGCAGCCAATATGGAAATATATGATTATGAAAAGAGATATAATAAAGTAACCATAGCGTGCAGAAACATGCTTGATAAGGAAAATATATTGCAGGTTCCTATCCTTCTGTACAGAGGCTATCAGGCATACGATGTGAATACAAAAGAGAAATTTCCGCTATTGCGTACCGAAACAGGGATGACAGGAATCGGATTGCCTGCTGGCTATGAGGGAAGACTATGTATGGAATTTAAAGAGCCTCTGTTCTGGCGGTTGGCGGATTGCATAAGTGCAGCAGCTCTTTTGACGCTGCTTTTATGGAATAAGAAGAGCCGTTGCAAGCTGAAAGAATTAATATATTTCAGATAAATGCAGGGTCTTGATTCCATACCATTGTGCGAGCGATTGATTTCTCCAGTGATCAGGATCCGTGGTAATATCCTCAAGATCCAGAAGGGCCGGCCTTACGGTGTAATTGGGGACCCATACTTCGTCCACGCCTTCCATGGTGAGAAGAGAAATGCGGTTCAGAGTTTCCCGATGATAGGCCTGGGGATACCCCTTCCATAAATCACAAACAGCGGATTTACTGGTGATAGAGGCCCGGTTTGTGCAGACGGTGGCAAACAAAAGGAAGAAGCTCAGACTGAGAGCGAATACCTTTTGGTGCTTTTTGAAAATCTGTTTTAAGCTTTGAATCATAAGGAACAGTGGTTCCGGGTTCAATGCCTCCAGATTTTGTCTCAGCCATCCTGTCCAGTAAAAAAGATTTAAAATGAGAAGAAGGTAAAACGTCTGCATAATGATATTTAAGGTACGTCCGAAGACCAGGGACACTCCCAATGCATATGTGAGCGGCGCAAACATGGAGGATAAGATGCAATAAGAAAAAAATGTAAAAAGCCCTGGCAGACGCAGCTTCACCTTTAGATATGATGCGGATGCCCACGCTACGGGAACAAGGAGTAAAAGTGCAATAAAGACATAGATATTGGTCCATTTTCCCAGGTATTCCAAACCATATTGAAATGCATAGTAAATGGCCTTTGCAGGCGGAAAGCTTGAATGAAGATCTTCTTCCCTGATCATATTTCCGGGAGCAATGATATTCGTAGTAAAAGCAATGATATTAACAAGAAACGCAGGGAGAAAAATAAATAATTCCTGTATTTTTCGAAAGAATAGAAGTATACAAAAAGCCGTGCACAAAATAACAATTGTAAAAAGAGCGGTTGTAAAATTAGCCCCTCCGCAGCAGACAGCTAACGGAAGAGATGCAAAGACAAAAAGAAGGCGGAGTTTTGTTTTATGAGCAGCCATAAGAAGAGCGGAAAAAAATAACAGCATACAGGAATGCATAAAGACATAATGAACGGCTCCGCAATACCAGAAAAATGCCTCTGAAGGTGTATCCAGAAGTTGGATGCTTAATAAAAGCAGAATACAGGCTGTAATCTTTTTATAAAGAACCGGAATATGTAAAAAATTTACAAAAACAATATGGAGGAATATGCTGGTGGATAAAATAAGCATAAAAAGCATAATAAAGGGTGTCAGGCAATAAAGGCGTTCACTGATAACAGCCGGCTGGAGTGCCATAAAAAAGGCGGAAGCATAGGGGCCTTGGTAAGAATGCCACTCTGTTCGGGCGGTTGTAATGGCAGCTTTTAACACATTAAAAAGGGAACCTGTTTGTTCCCAAGCAAGATGCGCTTTCATACCGTAAGTGTAATCATCCCCCACCGGATGGGCAAAAAATCCCATATATAAAATGGGAAGAATAGAAATAATCAGAATAAAAAGCAGAATATAATATAATTTTTCATATGTAGACAGCAGATTAAACTTTTGTATATATTTTTTCAAAATGATATCCCTTTCAAAGTATGGAACATGTATATTTAAGACTTCTAAGCTGAATTTACTATATCGAATCAGGTAAGATTTGTCAAATAAATTACATGAGCGGCGGTGCGCACTATCTTTTTGGTTGCCCTCCCTTCCATTTAATGCTATAATACCCATATCTATGAATAAGGCCCTTCCCGATTTTGGGCCGCATAATACAAAAAGTAAATATTTTTGGAGGAAAATTATCAAATGAGAACCTATCTCGTTACCGGCGGAGCAGGCTTCATCGGCTCTAACTATATTCATTACATGTTTCGCAAGTACGGCGACAGTATCCGCATTATCAATGTAGATGCTCTCACCTATGCAGGCAATTTGGAGAACCTGAAGGATGTGGAAAATCAGGACAACTACACCTTTGTTCGGGCAGATATCCGCGACAGAGAAGCAATTGAAAAGATATTTGAAGAAAATGATATCGACAGAGTAGTGCATTTTGCGGCGGAAAGCCATGTAGACCGCAGCATCCGCAACCCGGAGATCTTCGTAGAGACCAATGTACTCGGTACCCTGGTGATGCTGAATGCAGCCAAGAAAGCCTGGGAGCTGCCCGACGGGACTTACAAAGAGGACAAGCGTTTCCTGTATGTATCTACGGATGAAGTGTATGGATCACTGGAAGAAGGGGATACCTATTTCTATGAGACAACGCCGTTTGCACCTCACAGCCCCTACTCAGCCAGCAAGGCATCCGGAGATATGCTGACTAAGGCGTACTGGGATACCTACAAGTTTCCCGTCAACATTACAAGCTGCAGCAACAACTACGGCCCGTATCAGTTCCCCGAAAAGCTGATTCCCCTGATTATCAACAATGCTTTACAGGGAAAAAAGCTTCCGGTATACGGCGACGGCAAGAACGTCCGCGATTGGCTCTATGTAGACGATCATGCCAAAGCAATTGATATGGTACAGGAAAAGGGCCGCCTGGGAGAACGCTACAACATCGGCGGACACAACGAAAAGCAAAACATAGAGATTGTCAATATTATCCTGGAAACCCTTCAGGATATGCTGGCAGAGGATGATCCGAGAAAAGCTCTCGTCAGCAAAGACCTGATCACCTACGTAGAAGACCGCAAGGGCCATGATCGCCGCTATGCCATAGCGCCGGATAAGATAAAGGAAGAAATAGGCTGGTATCCGGAGACCATGTTCAAAGAAGGCATCCGCCTCACCATCCAATGGTTCTTCGAACACGAGGATTGGATGAAAAACGTTACAAGCGGCGGCTATCAGAAATACTATGAAGAAATGTATCAGGTAAAATAAAAAGAACAGGGGCAGACGCTGGAAAAAGTGCCTGTCCCTCACGCGCGTTAAAAACAGCAGTTTTGTACCGGATAAGAATTTACGGAACTGGAATGGAGGTCTTTACAATATGAAAGGAATTATCCTGGCAGGCGGAGCCGGAACAAGGCTCTATCCGCTCACAAAAGCAATATCCAAGCAGATCATGCCCGTCTATGACAAGCCCATGATCTACTACCCGCTGTCCACCCTGATGCTGGCCGGCATCCGCGATGTACTTATTATTTCCACCCCCCGGGATCTTCCCGTATTTGAAGAGCTGTTAGGCGACGGCTCCCAGCTCGGCATGGAGATGCACTACGCCATACAGGAATATCCAAGAGGACTGGCCGACGCATTTATCATAGGAGAAAAATTCATCGGAACCGATCAGGTAGCCTTAGTTTTAGGAGATAATATCTTCTACGGACAAAGCTTTTCCCGAGTCCTGAAAAATGCCGCCTCCCGCACCGAGGGCGCCACCATCTTCGGCTACTATGTAAAAGACCCCAGAGAATACGGCGTCGTAGCCTTTGACAAAGATGGAAAAGCTCTTTCCATCGAAGAAAAGCCGGTAAATCCCAAATCCAACTATGCCGTACCAGGCCTCTACTTCTATGACAACGACGTCGTAGAAATAGCCAAAAACGTAAAACCCTCCACCCGCGGCGAGATAGAGATCACCAGCGTCAACAACGAATACCTCCGCCGGGGCACTCTCCACGTAGAAACCCTGGGCCGCGGCTTCGCTTGGCTGGACACCGGCAACCACGACGCCCTCTTAGACGCCGCTGATTTCGTAGCCGCCTTCCAGAAGCGCCAGGGCCTCTACATCTCCTGCATCGAGGAGATAGCCTACAAACGCGGCTTCATAAACAAAGACCAGCTCCTGAAACTGGCTGCCCCCTTAATGAAAACCGCCTACGGCCAATATCTGACCGATGTAGCCAACGGACTATAAAACCCCAAGGGAGAGAACCACAAATGTCAAAAATAACCGTAGAAACCTGCCCCATCGCGGGCCTCAAAATCATTAGCCCTTCCGTATTCGGCGACGAACGGGGCTATTTTATGGAAACTTACAACTATAATGACTTCAAAGAAGCCGGCATAGATATGGAATTTGTCCAGGACAATCAATCCGCCTCCAAAAAAGGCGTTTTGCGCGGCCTCCATTTCCAGATTAATCACCCCCAGGATAAAATTGTCCGCGTAATCAGCGGAGAAGTCTTTGATGTGGCCGTAGATCTGCGGGAAGGCTCCCCAACTTACGGACAATGGTACGGGGTTATCCTATCGGCAGAAAACAAAAAGCAGTTTTTTATCCCAAAGAACTTTGCCCACGGCTTCCTGGTATTATCCGATTACGCAGAATTTGCCTACAAGTGCACTGACTTCTATCATGCCAATGACGAAGGCGGGTTGGCCTGGAACGATCCGGACATCGGCGTGGCGTGGCCCATACCGGAAGGAATGGAATTAACCATATCCGAGAAAGATAGGAAGTGGGGCGGCATAAAAGCGTGGAAGGCCGAAAAAGAGGAAAAATAAGCATGGAAGACAGCAAACGGCTTACGGCCGAGGTATTTATAGACACGGGAAAGGACTTTCGCCCGGAGGATTCTTTACAGGCGGAATATACCTGTACTCCCGGAGAAACCATAACCTTAGAATTTGATTTAAGCATATTTGAGCATACCTGCGGCTTTCGTTTTGATCCGCTTCTGGAGGACAGCAGTATGGTCAAGCTTTTGGATCTTACACTCACCTATGAGGACGGAGAATCCAAGACCATAGAGCGGTCCCGCATCAAAACAAACAGTGATGTAGACTTTGAACCAATCTTTGTCTATCTTCACAAGGATCCAAAGTTCTTCGTAGATGAAGCCCTCTGTCTGAAGCTTGCAAAGGCAAAGGTGAGCTTCCAGGTTCTGGAGCTTGGCCCGGGAGAAAAGGACTACTGGCAGGAGATCAAAAAGCACAGTGTATCGGAAAAGGAAAAGGAACAGCTTCTGAATAAACTGGAGCTGGCTATGAACCAGAACCGCACACTGGAGCAGGAAAACCGCAGGCTAAGAATTGAGGAGGAAGATATCTACGCCACCGGTATCTGGAAGCTTCAGCATGATGCGAGGGGACCCATGAAGGTGATTTTTGGAAAAGGAAATATTTTGACCTTCCTTTCGGCAGTTTATCTGGCCCTCTGTGTCGAGCTGTTTGTCTTTAATAACGCCTACTACTCAACTCCGCGTCCCAACGATCAGGTGCTGGTTTTCAGCTTCCTGCGCTTCGGCATGGTATGGCTGGGGGCCTTTGTGCTGATTGCGGTGTTCAACGGAATGATTCAGAAAGGATACCGACGTGAGCTTACTTAGTGTATTTGTAAAATACCGGAATCTCATCGGCCAGCTGGTGAGCCGGGATATCAAAACCAAATACCGCCGTTCCATTCTGGGCCTTTTGTGGACCGTTCTCAATCCCCTGCTGATGATGACCGTGCTTTCCATCGTATTTTCCTACTTTTTTTCCCGGTATGGAAACATTGAGAACTTTCCCGTCTATCTGCTCTGCGGGCAGTTGATCTTCAACTTTTTTAACGAATCCACCAGCATTGCTATGGGTTCTATTGTTCACAGCGGCGAGCTGATTAAAAAGGTGTATGTGCCGAAATATTTATTTCCTGTCTCCAAGGTTCTTTCAAGCGGAGTGAATCTTCTCTCCTCTATGGTGGCCCTGGTGATTGTGATGATAGTGACAAGAGCGCGGGTGACGCCGACGGTTCTTTTGGCGGTGTTTCCTCTTTTGTATGTCCTGCTCTTTTCCACAGGAGTCAGTCTGTTTTTATCCGCTGCGGCAGTCAGCTTTCGGGATCTGATGCATCTGTACAGCGTGATTACTACGGCCTGGATGTACTTGACGCCGGTCATCTATCCGATGGAGATATTGGAAAATGCCCCCGCCTGGGTGGTATTTATCGTAAATGCGAATCCCATGACGGGTTTTATAAAAATATTCCGCTGTGTGGTTCTTGAGGGAGTGACGGCGCCGGCTGTTCTTCACGTACAGAGCCTGGCATGGTGTACAATAGCCCTGCTGATAGGCTCCCTTGTGTTTAAGAAATCTCAAGACACCTTTATTTTGAAAATATAGAGCAGCTTGAAATATGGTACCGGAGCATTGAAAGAGTGCGGGTGTAGTGTTTGCCTGATAAGCAGACGGCACGCCATTGTACAGACCATTTGTAAATTATGGAGAGGAATTAGGAAACAAAATATGAAGATAGAAAATGCCATAGAGGTAAGGGATGTATCCATGTGCTTCAACCTCTCCAGAGAAAAGGTAGACAGCATTAAGGAGTATGTCATAAAAGCGTTGAAGCGCCAGCTTTTTTACGAGGAGTTCTGGGCTTTAAACGATGTAAGCTTTGAGATACGAAAAGGCGACTCCGTAGGGCTTGTGGGCATGAACGGTTCCGGAAAGAGTACCATGCTGAAAATCATAGCCGGGGTGCTCCGCCCCACCAAGGGGAGCGTGGAAACTGCCGGTACAATCGCCCCCATGATTGAATTGGGAGCAGGCTTTGACCACGATCTGACGGCGCGGGAGAACATATTTCTCAATGGCGCTCTGATTGGCTACCCCAGGGAAATGCTGGAGGAGCGGTTTGACGATATCATAGCATTTGCCGGTCTGGAGCGTTTTGTGGATGTGCCCATTAAGAATTTTTCTTCCGGTATGCTGGCGCGGCTTGGATTCTCGATTGCTACCATTGTAGATGCGGATATTTTGATTGTGGATGAGATATTGGCCGTAGGAGATTATCAGTTCCAGAACAAGTGCAAAAAGCGCATCCGGGAAATGATGGAGCGGAATACGACCGTATTATTTGTGTCTCACAGCATTGAGCAGGTAAAAGAGATCTGCAATAAGGCCATCTGGATTGATCACGGCCATGTTCGGATGATGGGAGAAGCCGAGGAGGTCTGTGACGCCTACGAAGCTCCCGGCGAATAAATATAAGTCTCCCAGATGTGCTTCAAAATCAAAAGATATTTCAAATGATGCAAAGTAAATAAGATAGCAGCCGTTTGGAAAGTATTTCCTTCTCATGGAAAGACGCTGAATGGCTGCCAAGAGGTAAAAGATGGATAACCAGGAATTACAGAATGACTATAAAAAGCTGTATGAGGCTGAACGGGAAAAAACTGAGGTTCTCTTAAGTAAGATCGAGGAGTCGGAGAAAGAGATTGAAGAGCTGCGCTTTAAGCTGGATCGCATTAAGAACAGCTTTGCCTGGAAGCTTTCCATCCCCCTGCGCAAAGCCCTTCATTTTTATGAGAAAACCCGGGATCGCCTTACACGCTACGGTTCCATTCCGGGCTTAATGCGCAAGGTGCGCAGCAAGCTTCAGGAGCGCAAAAACATGAAGCGCCACGGGACAGCCAGCTTCCCCACACCGGAGGAGGCGAAAAAGCAGCGGGAGACGGTTTTTGAAAATAAGGTGAAGTTCAGTATCCTGGTGCCTCTTTACAATACGCCGGAGAAGTTCCTCACAGATATGCTGGATTCCGTAAAATATCAGACCTACGGGAACTGGGAGCTGTGTCTGGCGGACGGAAGCGATCATGAACATGCTTATGTAGGAGAGATCTGTAAGAAGTATGCAAAAGAGGATGAGCGCATTGTTTATCATGTGCTGGATCACAACTATGGAATTTCCGGCAATACCAACGAGTGCCTGAAGCTGGCGACAGGAGATTATATCGGTCTTTTTGACCATGACGATATCCTGCATCCGGCTACACTCTTTGAATATACGAAGGCAATCAATGAGACGGGGGCAGATTACATTTACTGTGACGAGATTACCTTTGAGGGCGACAGCATTGATCATATGATTGTCCTCCACTTTAAGCCGGATTTTGCCATTGATAACCTGAGAGGAAATAATTATATCTGCCATTTTTCCGCATTTTCCAGGGAGCTTTTGGATGAGGCGGGATTGTTCCGCAGTGAATATGACGGCAGCCAGGATCATGATATGATTCTCAGGCTTACTACGAAGGCCGAGAAGGTATGCCATGTACCGAAGGCATTGTACTACTGGCGTTCTCACAAAGCGTCCGTAGCCCAGGATATCAATGCAAAGACGTATGCCATTGATGCGGCTAAGCGGGCCGTTCATGATCACATTCAGGCGGTTTACGGAATGGATGCCAAGGTGGAGAGCACCCGGGCATTCCCCACGATTTTCCGGATTCGCTATCCGATTTTGGAAAAGCCGCTGATTTCCATTGTGATTCCCAACAAGGATCACATGGAGGATTTGTCGCGCTGTGTGGAATCCATTGTCAATAAGTCCACTTATCCCAATTATGAGATCATTGTGGTGGAAAACAACAGCGAGACTAAGGAGATATTTGACTATTATAAGGCGCTGGAGCACAATGAGCGGATTCGAATTGTGAAATACGAGGGAGACTTTAACTACTCCCGCATCAACAATTTCGGCGTATCCTTTGCCAATGGAAAGTATGTGCTTCTGCTGAATAACGATATGAAGATTATCACCCGGGAGTGGATGGAGGAGCTTCTTATGTATGCCCAGCGGCCGGATGTGGCGGCTGTGGGCGGCAAGCTTTACTATGCGGACAATTCCATCCAGCATGCGGGCATTGTCATCGGACTGGGAGCGCACCGGGCGGCCGGACATACCCATTACAAGGATGACAAGATGCATCTGGGCTATATGGGACGCCTCTGCTATGCTCAGGATGTAACGGCGGTGACGGGAGCCTGCCTGCTGGTGGAAAAGGATCAGTACGACGAGGTGGGAGGCTTGGACGAAACCTTCAGCGTGGCCTTCAATGATGTGGACTTCTGCCTGAAGCTTCGAAAGGCCGGGTATCTGAACGTATTTACTCCTTTCTGTGAGCTGTTCCACTATGAGTCCAAGACCCGGGGGATGGAGGAAGGGGAAAAACTTAAGCGGTTCCAAAATGAGGTGGCGCTGTTCCGGGAGAAGTGGAAGACGGAGCTGGAGGCCGGCGATCCTTACTTCAATCCTAATTTTTCGCTGGATTATTCGGATTATACCATTAAATAATGTGTCACTCAAAAACAGGAACGGCTGGTAAGCCGTGACTTATAAAATACCGGATATGAAGGGAATAACCCTTTGTATAACAATAAGATTGGAAAAATGATGTCATGACAGGAAGGGCATACGGAACCATAGAAAAAATAATAGCGGCAGCCATGGCGTTTTTGGCCGTCACAGGCTTTAATCTGCTTTACGGGATACGGGGGGAGAGTACTATGTTCTCTAACAGTGTCTTTTGTATGGCTGCATTTGGTGCTTTTGTGCTTCTGGGGCTCCGTGCATTGCGGCAGAATCCCGACAGGCGTGTGATTATATACGGCCTGCTCGGAGGTCTTCTGGCATCGCTCATGACCTGTCTGGGATGTTCTCTGAATTATACGGATACTATTTGGCATAGCCGCGTGTTTTGGGCCATTCTCTTTCTGACACCGTTTTTTGGCACTTGTATCGGGCTGCTGCTTCTTTTATTAGAGGAAGGGAAAAGCGCGCCCTGGAAGGAACAAAGACCGGGAGTCCGCTGGTTTCTTCTTTGCTGGCTTTTATTGTTCATGTCCTGGGTACCGGTTCTTCTGGCCTCCTGGCCGGGGATTTTTTCCTATGACTGCGGCTGGCAGCTGACAAGCTTTGTTGACAAAGAGGTGACAGGGCATCATCCTATTCTCCATACCTTTTTACTGGGGCTTTGCCGGCAGGCGGGAAGAAGCCTTTTTGGGAGCAACAATGCGGGGGCGGCGCTCTATTCTCTGCTGCAAATGATTTTAATGTCAGGCATGTATGCTTATGTTTGTTATTACCTGAAAAAAAAGCAGGCTCCTCAGTGGCTTCGGGCTGGAGCTTTTATCTTCTTTGCCATCCATCCGGTGAACGGTCTGATGGCTTTGTGTGCCACTAAGGATTCCGTTTTTACCGGACTGTTTGCCATATTTATGGTACAACTCTTTGAGATGGCAGAGGACAGGGATGCGTTTTTCTCCTCTGCTTTACGTCAGGTTCTGTTCTGCGTGACAGTGTTTTTCTTTTTTGCTTTTCGGAATAACGGATTTCATACTTTTTTGCTTTGTATTCCCTTTCTTATTTGGTCCTTTTGGGAATACTGGAAGCGTTTGGGGATTTTGATTCTGATTTGCCTGAGTCTCTACGGATTGTACACAGGTCCCATCTATGGCCTTCTCGGAATTGAGAAGGGGGATCCCAGGGAAATGTGCAGTGTTCTGATGCAGTCGGCCGCACGTGTATATAATCTGGATTATCAGGGCTTGGCTCAGGAGGAGAGGGAAGCTTTCCTTTCCATCATAGAGCAAGAGGGGATGGACTCCTACATGTCCCGGTTCGCCGATCCGGTAAAAGCATATTTTAACGGTAAAAAGTTCAGTCAGAACCCGGGCCCGTTTTTGAAAGCCTGGGGAACAGCAGGGCTGCGTCACAAGAAGATCTATATCGATTCTTTTCTGGCTAACACTTTTGGCTACTGGTATCCGGGCAATTCCATTGAGGATACGGAGCATGGAAGAGACTATTTTGAATATTACTGTAAGGAATTCCGCGAGGATGTGGATGTGGTGATGGAGCCGAAGCTTCCTGTTCTGTCCGAGCTTTATCGAAAGATTGGAAATGAGTCTGTCTTTCAAAAGGTGCCCGTATTTGCGGCAAGCTTTAACCTGGGCGTGTATACATGGCTTATGTTGTTTGTGCTTTTGCTGCTTTTTTACCGGCAGCAGTATGGGCAGTTGATTCTTGTGATTCCATTGTTCATGTATTTTTTAACGACGTTGCTGGGGCCTGTGGTTAAAATGCGGTATCACTATCCGCTGATTGCCTGCGCTCCGTTATTGATTTTTGTGATATGGAGGAGGGATAGAGAGTGGATAAAGTAGCCGTGTTGGTACCCTGCTATAATGAGAGTAAGACGGTAAAGAAGGTAGTGGAAGATTTCCGCAGGGAATTGCCGGAGGCAGTGATCTATGTCTACGACAATAATTCCACCGACGGCACGGCTGATCTTGCCGGAGAAGCGGGAGCTGTGGTACGCCGTGAACGCCTTCAGGGAAAGGGAAATGTGATCCGCCGTATGTTTCGGGAGATAGATGCCAGGGTTTATGTGATGGTGGACGGGGATGATACTTATCCTGCGGAAGCTGCACCTGAGATGGTGAGAAGAGTTTTGGAGGAGCAGGCCGATATGGTGGTAGGTGATCGTCTTTCCTCTACTTACTATACGGAGAATAAGCGGCCGTTTCACAATTTTGGGAATTCCTTTGTGAAGAATTGCATCAACCGGTTTTTTGATACGAATATTCAGGATATTATGACGGGATACAGGGCCTTTAGCTATTCTTTTGTAAAGACTTTTCCTGTGCTTTCCCGGGGATTTGAGATTGAGACGGAGATGAGTATTCATGCGGCGGACAAGCATATGCAGGTGGACAATGTGATCATTGAATATCGGGATCGGCCGGAGGGCAGCGTATCGAAGCTGAATACCTTTTCCGACGGCTTTAAGGTGCTGATCCGGATTCTGAATCTGTATAAGAATTACAAGCCTTTCAGCTTCTTTTCTCTTTTGTCATCTGTTTTGGTGGTCTTAGGAGTGGGATTTCTGATTCCGGTGATTGCGGACTATATAGAAACAGGGCTGGTTCCTAAATTTCCAACTCTGATCGTGTGCTGCTTTGTTTTGGTTGCTGCCTTGCAGTCTTTTTTTGCAGGCCTGGTTCTGCAGAGCATTGAACAGAAGAATAAGCAGGATTTTGAGATGCAGCTTCTTGCGGTGCGGGATAGATTCGAGAAGCTGTATGGAGCGGAGGAATGATTATGAGGAAGGGTGGAACAAAGCCCGGGATTGCTCTGGGGGTATCCCTGGGGATTGCGTGCGTGTTCGGTCTTTTGGTGTATTATACAACAGGTTTTATCTATGCCATTGCGGATGATGTGATTATGCGGGATATTGCGTCCGGAGCTTTTACCGGGACGCCGGACGGACATCTGATTTTTGTCCGGTATGCGCTGGGGTTTTTGCTGAGCCGGCTTTATCTGGCAAATGGGAGCATTGATTGGTACGGATTTGTTATGGCCGGGACTTTGTTCCTGGGTCTGGCGGCGGTCTTGTACCGGGGGCTGGCAAGGGAAAGCAGCTTTATACAAAAAGCTTCATATACGGGAATTGTTTTAGGATTGTTTGGAATCGGACTCCTGCCTCATGCGGCGCAGTTTGAATGGACTATAAGTGCGGCGGCTCTTGGTGCGTCCTCTCTGTTTCTCTATGTCACCTTAGAGGGAAAAAAGATGGGGCAATTGCCGGATTTATTCCTGATTTGGTTTTTATTGATTTTGACCTTCTGTATTCGCTATGATGTATTTTTTATGGTTATGCCGGGATTTGGAATTGTCTTTTTATGGAGGTTTGTCAGAAGACAAAAGGGGGGCTTTTCTTTTTGCTCCGGGGAAATTGTTCTGCCGATTTTGGTTTTTGTCTGTGTGGGAGCTGTAGCGCTGATAGAGAGTCAGGCTTATTCCGAGGCGGGCTGGAAGGAATTTAAGCGGTTCCAGAATGCCAGATCAGAGGTTTATGATTATTCCGGGGTGCCTTCATATGAAGCAAATCCGGCTTTTTTTGAAGAATTGGGGCTTGATGAGCATGAGGTGCGGAATCTGCGCCACTATGCCCTTTATCTGGTAGAAGGGCTGGATGCGGAAATGATGGAAGCTCTAAGTAAAGAAGCCATACGCCAGGCAGAAATGGGAGGAAAGGAAAAGGTAAAGGCAGGACTTGCTTTAAGCTTCAGGGAGTTAATAAGCCCGGAATATGCGGAGATTAGCCTGCCCGCTCTGTTTTTTTTTATAGGGATTCTTGCTTTGATTTTTCGCAGCCGTAAAAAAGGAGCCATAATTCCTCTTCTTTTATTTTTAGGCGCGGAAGGAGTGCTGTGGCTGCTGCTCGGCTTTGCCGGAAGGCTTCCGGAACGGGTGGCATTTTCGCTGCATTTGACGATGATGCTTGGTCTGGCGGCCTGCTTTGCCCGGCTGTGGTTTGAAAAAGAGGAGGACGGAAAAGAGAACCCATGGAAACGAGTGACTGCACCCTTAATCCTGTTTTTATGTCTTGGAGCAGTCACATTTAAGCTTCAAAGAACCGTATTGTGGAATCAGGAAAAGCGGGCAATGGACGACAGCTATCAGCAATTCAAGGCTGCTGGCAGGGAAGAAGATGGGAAGCTGTATTTTATTGAGACATATATGGCGGAGCCTGTAGGGGGTGCATCCGTAACCGTTCAGGGAGGTCAGGGAATCAACCGTTGTCTGACCCTGGGTGATTGGTATACAACCTCTCCGGTGGACGAGGCACGAATGAGAGCTCTCGATATTGAAAATGTGGAGGAGACGATTCTTAACAACCCCAACGCTTACCTCGTTGTAAGAGATTTGGAGGAGCCGGGCTTTCTGGGAACATATTTTTCCGGGAAATATCCGGAAACGGAGCTGGTATGTCAGGAGGTAAGGAGTGTTGGCGGCCGAAGCTATTATTTGTATCGGCCGGAGAAGACAGAAAGTGAAGAATAAATGTTGCCGGTTGGGGTGGCCGGCAGCAAACAGCCGGAGGATGCTATGAAAAAACGGACGGGGACAAAGGGACACATACTACTATCATTATTGCTTTCCTTTGTGATAACAGGTATTTATTTTGTATTTATTTACCGGAAAATGCCGTTTATTTATGATATTAATGATGATGTGGCTATGCGGAATGTGGCTGCAGGCGTTATCACGGGTATGCCGGACGCTCATCTTTTGCATGTAAAATATTGCTTGGGCCTTCTGATTGCCAGTCTGTACCGTATTGCGCCCGGATTGGATTGGTATGGTCTGACAATGATAGGGATTATTATGTTTGCATTTTCTGTGATTTTGTACCGGGGGCTGGAGGCAGAGAGAGGTTTTGTCTGGAAGGGAGGTTATCTTTTAACTTCTTTGCTTTTGCTGACATGCCTGGGGCTGCAGCACATTACCGCCTTTCAGTGGACTACTACGGCGGCAATTGCAGGCGCGGCAGGAGTCTATCTTTTTTACACCTCCAATACAAAGGAGCCGTTTTGTGTTTATGTGGAGGAGGGGCTTTCGGTTTTCCTGATCCTGCTGTCTCTTATGGTGAGGGATGATGTGTTTTTGATGGTTCTGCCTGTGGCAGCCTTGTGCTTCTGGTGGAAATATGGCTCCTTTAAAAAGCATGGACGGGTGCCTTTTACCCTGGAGCATCTATGGGTTCCCGGGGCACTAATTATCGGGGTGGTGTTCATTCTGGGAATCGAGTGCTTTGCTTATGGATCTTCCCATTGGAGAGAATTTCGCTCCTACAATACGGATCGGGAAGCAATTATGGATTATTATGATCTGCCCACCTATGAAGAGGATCCGGAGCTTTATAATGCGCTGGGCTTTTCCCCGGAAGAGGCGGAGAATCTGCAGCGCTACTCCCTTTACCTGACAGATAATCTTTATAGTGATAATATGAAGAGGCTGGCAGACTACTCCAAAGAGCTTTATTTAAAGAAACATTCTCTCGGGGAGCGGATTTTTTCCGGACTTCGGGGAATTTACGAGCATTTGGGTAAGAATACCTATCACTTGACCAACCTTATCTGCCTGTGCATGATTGCTCTGGCGACAGGGCTTGCGCTTGGAAGGGACAGAAGGCAGCTGGGGTTGATATTGCTCATATTGGCAGTTTGGAGTGCATTTTGGCTGTACCTGGGATACCGGAACAGAATCTTGGAGCGGGTAGGTTTTTCTCTGTATCTGCTGGCTTTTCTTACGATGCTGGGAATCTGGTATCGGATATGCTCGGTGGAGCCGGAAGAGAAAAAAGAAAGAAAAAGCAGTTGGGTGAATGGCCTGGCGTCTGGCATAGTATGCGCGGTTTTATTGTTAATCGCAAGCATGACTTGGGATACTGTGAAGGAGAATAATATCTGGCGGAGGGATTATAATCTGCAGTTTCTGGATGTGAATCGTTATATGGCCGAGCATCCGGACAACGTTTATTTTATGACGACCTTTTCCATTGAAACCTATACGGATAATTTTACCATACGCCGGGATTTTGCCTTCAGCAATCTTTTGTCCGTGGGCGGCTGGCATACCTTTTCTCCTCTGGAAAATGAAAAGACGCGGAAGCTTGGCATTATGGATGCTAAACGTGATATCGCAGAGAAAGACAACGTGTATGTGATTTCCCTGGAAAATGTGAATCTGCGGTATATGGATCGATATTACGAGAGCCTCTACAAAGAAGGATACAAGGGGCGCACTTTGGTGGATGCTCTGGACTATGGAGAACAGGTTTTTGAAGTATATGATATAACGGCAAAGGAGGAAGCAGGGTGATAGGATTTAACGTGGCTCCTTTTACGGGGAAAGAATTTGATTATATCCGTGAGGCCATTGAGGCGGAGCATATATGCGGTGACGGAATATTTACAAAGCGGTGTAATAGTTGGATAGAGGAACGTACAGGTACGGCCAAGGCGCTGTTGACCACCTCCTGCACCCATGCCACGGAGATGGCGGCCCTCCTTTTGGATATTGGACCGGGGGATGAGGTAATTATGCCTTCCTATACCTTTGTGTCCACGGCAGACGCATTTGTTCTTCGGGGGGCGGTTCCGGTATTTGTGGATATTCGTCCTGACACCATGAACATTGATGAAGGCTTGATAGAGGCTGCTATTACGGAAAGGACGAGGGCTATTGTTCCCGTACACTATGCGGGGGTTTCCTGCGAAATGGATACAATTCTGAATCTTGCGAAAAAGTATCATTTGGCAGTTGTGGAGGATGCGGCTCAGGGTGTTTGTGCCTTTTATAAGGGAAGGGCCCTGGGAACCATGGGAGATTACGGCTGCTTCAGCTTTCATGAGACCAAAAACTTTTCCATGGGAGAGGGAGGAGCGCTGCTCATCCGGGATCCGGATCATATTGAAGATGCGGAGATTCTGCGTGAAAAGGGAACAAACCGCTCCAAGTTTTTTCGCGGACAGGTGGACAAATATACCTGGGTGAACCATGGGAGTTCCTATCTGCCCAGTGATATGAATGCGGCCTATCTGTGGGCTCAGATGGAGATGGCGGATGCGATTACGGCGGATCGGATGAAAAGCTGGAATTACTATTATGAAGGACTGGTATCCATACAAGACCGGGGACGTATTGAGCTTCCCGTGATACCGGAAGGCTGTGAGCACAATGCCCATATGTTCTACTTGAAGGCAAGGGATCTGAAGGAGCGGGCGGAATTGATTGCATATCTAAAGGAGCGGGAGATTCAGGCAGTATTCCATTATGTGCCCCTTCACACGGCTCCGGCCGGCGAGAAATTTGGAAGATTTGTGGGGGAGGATCGTTATACGACCAGGGAAAGCGAGCGGCTTTTGCGGCTTCCTATGTACTATGGACTTAAGGAGGAGCAGATTGCCTGTGTGGTGGAGAGCATAAAGGAGTTTTATGAGAAATAAAAAAAGGGAAGTGGCCGGAGGATGGCTGTGCGCCGGAATCCTGTTTGCATTGACGTTTCTAATGGTGAAAATAGAGATGGAAAAGGGCTATGAGGTATTGCTGTATAGTGACTTTGCCACACATTCCTCCTGGGCAGTGGGCGAGTTTACGGATCCGCTTTATGATAAATTTTATGCTTATCCCATCTGGCATTTTGCGGTGTATTTGGGAAATTGCCTGCTGCCTATTGGGAGGGAATATGCGGGTGCCGTGGTTACAGCCTGTTTTATAGGGGGCTGTGCTCTGATTTTATATCGTTTTTTTGATAGAGAGCTTAAGAAATGCCTTTCTAAGCGGAGAATTTGTCTGCTGACAATAGGTATTATGATGCTTACGGCTCTTTATATGCCTTGGTTTAACAGGGAAGTGTATTTGGGACAGAGCAGTCCAACCATCTGGCACAATCCCACAAACATGGCAGTAAAGCCGGTGGCCTTGCTGGCATTTCTATGGTTTTTGCGGTTGTATAAAAATTGGCAAAGAATCAGATGGATGGAATTTGCAGGCCTGTCCGGGCTTTTGCTTTTAAGCTGTTTTATAAAACCGTCCTTTGTCCAAGGCTTTTTGCCGGGAGTGGTTCTGTTTTTATTGCTGGAGCTGTTTTTGACCAAAGGAAAGAGTCTTCTATTTAGTCTGAAAATGGCTTTGGTTTTTATTCCGTCGGGGATTTACTTTTTGGTGCAGTTTTTTTCAATGTTTGGTTCCGGTGCGGAGCGAAGTATGGGAATTTCTCCTTTTACGGTTATGCGGTTTGACACGGCTCATCCATTGATTTCAATTCTGCAGGCGGCGGCCTTTCCGCTGTTTGTCATCGGGATTACGGGCAGGCGGCGGATTTTTAAAGACAAGGAATTGCTGTTTTCACTAATTTTCTATTTGGTTTCCTTGTTGGAATTTGTTTTACTGATTGAAGTGACGGAACCGGAATCAGGCAATTTTGAATGGGCTCTTCAGCTGGCGCTTTTTGCCTTTTTTGCTGTGGCAGCCGTTCGGTTTTATCAAAAAAAAGACAAGAAATCTTGGATGACATATGTTGGAAAGAGGCTTCTTTTTTATCATATGGCTTCCGGAATTTACTATTATATCTACCTTATGATAAGCCCCCTGCAATGTTAGTGTATGGACCGCTTGCTAATCGGCCGGTACGCTGGCTTGAGTTGCATATGTATCAAAATAGCAAGTAAATAATGTGAACAGGGCAGTATATTTTATAAGAGAAAGGATGAAGGATGAAAAAGCTTGTAGTGATAGGAGCCAACGATTTTCAAAATCCCTTAATTCTGAAGGCGAGGGAGATGGGCTTTGAAACTCATGTCTTTGCATGGAAAGACGGTTCGGCGGGGGAGAAAACGGCAGACTTTTTTTACCCCATCAGTATTGTGGAACGGGACGCAATCTTAAAGGAATGCAGGAGGATCCGTCCGGCTGCAATCACATCCATTGGTTCGGATTTGGCCATGCTGACGGTGAATGAAGTGGCCGGAAGTCTGGGGCTTCCCTGTAACTCCATGGAATGTACACGGATCTCAACCAATAAATATGCCATGCGGGAGGCTTTTTCCGCAGCGGGCGTACCGGTTCCGAAATTCCGAAGGATAGATGGAGAGACAGAAGCAAAGGAGGTAAGTGAACTGAAGCTTCCGGTGATTGTAAAGCCTACGGATCGTTCCGGCAGCCGGGGAATTACGAAGCTTTCCGATTGGGGCGGTTTTTTGGAGGCCCGGAGGATTGCGGTAGGGAATTCCTTTGAAAAAAAAGCTGTGGTAGAAGAGTATCTGACGGGTGAGGAATATAGCTGTGAATGTATTTCCTATCGGGGAACGCATCACCTCTTGGCGCTGACAAAGAAGTATACTACAGGAGCCCCCCATTTTATTGAAACCGCCCATTTGGAGCCCTCCGGACTTTCGGCAGAACAGGCGGAAAAGATTAAACAGGCAATTTTTAAGGCTCTCGATGCTCTCATGGTGGAAAATGGGGCATCTCATACGGAATTTAAGATAGATGAAAATGATATGGTGAAGATCATTGAGGTGGGAGCCCGCATGGGAGGAGACTGTATAGGCTCCCATCTGGTTCCGTTATCTACGGGATATGATTATATGGGGATGGTCATAGATATTGCCTGCGGCAAGAGGCCAAAGCTGCTGACGAGCAGCAGGGAACAGGCAGCCTATGTTCGGTTTTTGTTCTGCCATGAGGATTTAAGGCTTTTGGAGGAATTGAAACAGAAGGCGCCGGAGCATATCCATTTTATTAGTGACATGGCGCCGATAACGGACAGTAAGGTTACGGACAGTTCCACACGGTTCGGATATTATATTTTAACCTTTGAAAGTCCGGAGCAGGCGAAGGAGTATATAGGATTATGAAAAAGATTTCTTTCAAAACAATACTGGCTCTTCAGTTAGTGGTAATGGTTTATACCTTATCCAGTGTGATGGCAAAACTGGCCTCCGGCTATGAGGCGTTGAGTTTCCCGTTTTTATTTTTTTATGGTGTTGAGATTCTTATCCTTGGGGTCTATGCTATTGCCTGGCAGCAGATTATCAAACGCTGCGATTTGTCGGTGGCCTATGCCAACCGTTCTATGGCGATTCTGTGGTCGCTGATTTGGACAGTGCTTTTTTTTCATGAGGCGCTGACGGTGAAAAATATCATAGGAGTAATCGTTGTTTTCGCAGGAACAATGATAGTGAACAGCGATGGTGAATAAATATATGCTGCTGCTGGTGCTGTCCGTAGTGGTGGCATCCTTTTCGCAGATTCTTTTGAAAAAAAGTGCGGGAAAAACGTACGAATCCGTGATTCGGGAATACCTGAATCCCCTGGTGATTATCGGATATGGAATGATGGTGCTGTCTACCCTGCTGACGGTGGGAGGTTATGTTGGACTGGAGTATAAAAACGGAGCTGTGATAGAGGCTTTGGGTTTTGTGCTGGTGATGTTCCTGAGCCGTTTCTTTTTCGGGGAAAAAATCACAAAGAAAAAGCTGTTGGGAAACAGCTTAATTCTTATTGGAATATTCATCTTTTATAGCTAAGGTTTGTGATTCTTCCGGATGAGGTGCCGTGAAAACTTCACGAATGGTGTACTGGGGGGAATTGTTGATGCTGATATAGATACGCCCGATGTACTCGCCAATCAGCCCCAGCATAACGAGAATAAGACCGCCCATAAGAAAGATGGAGGAAATAATCGAGCTCCAGCCCATTTCGATAGTGGGATCGACCAGTTTTCGGATTACCACATAGAGGCCGTAACAGAAGCCAAGGAATGCAAAGGCTGTTCCGCACAGGGTGGCGATTCGAAGAGGCTTGACGGAAAAAGCGGTAAAGCCGTTGAACCAGAGGCTTATCAGCTTTTTAAAGGTATAGCCGGACTCGCCGACCATGCGGTTGTGGTGTGTGACAGGGACATTGTCAATGTGTTTGGTGGCACGAAAAATCAGACCCTCAATATAGGGATAGGGATTTTGATAACGCAGAATCTCATCCAAAATAAAGCGCCGCATAATAAAGTAGCTTGTAACTCTTAAGCCCTTTGGCTTTCCCAGGAGGCTTTCCGTCATTTTTTCATTCATCCAAGTGCCGAAGTTCCGAAAGCCGTTGTGCATTTTGTGCTCATAGGAGGCATATACCACATCCCACCCTTCCGCGAGCTTATCTACCAGGGTAAAGAGCTCACAGGCAGGCGTCTGGCCGTCATCATCCAAGGAGATGATGAGATTTCCCGTACATCTGCGGTATCCGGCCATCAAAGCGGAGTGCTGGCCAAAGTTTTTTGCCAGGTTAATTCCGGTAATTCCGGGATTCTTTACAACTAGGTCACAGATGTGCTCCCAGACGCGGTCCGGAGAGCAGTCATTGACCAAAATAATCTCATAGTCGTATTCCGGTCTTTGGTGAAGTGTATCGATCAATTCATGTACAACAATTTCTATGGTGCTTTCCGAGCCATAGCAGGGAATCACAAAGGATAATTTGCTCATTGGAATTAGTAATCCTTTCTTTTTACCATTTCAGTATACAAGCTTTTGCGGAATTTATCAATGGAGCATTGAAAAGTAACAAAAGTTTTACAATTGCTTAAAAAACGTGTATAATAATAAAATTACTTCTAAAAAATGAATCTATTATAAAAAAATGGAGAAACTTATATGAAAAAATTATTTGCCCAAATCATAAAATTCGGCGCCGTAGGCTTTCTGTGCTTCTTTATTGACTACGGCATTATGGTAGCTCTTGTTGAGCTGGCCGGTTTTGGGGAGCTTATCGCAAGCGGGTGCTCCTTTGCGGTATCCGTGACCGTGAACTATATCTTAAGCATCACGGTGGTTTTTGATACGGACAAAGGAGCGGACAAGACCAAGCAGTTTGCGGTCTTTGTAATCTTAAGCCTCATTGGCCTTGGGATCAATCAGCTGATCATGTGGGCCGGTGTGGCATGGCTGGGCCGGTATATGAAGCGGGCCTATATGGTGGTAAAGATTTTTGCCACGGCCGTAGTAATGGTTTACAATTTTATTACGCGGAAGATGTTTATTGAAAAGAAGGCTTAACACTCTTTTGGAGGAGAGCTATGAAAGAAAAAAGGGCGGCGCTTGGTATCAGTATATTGCTGCTTGTCCTTACAGGTGTCCTTATTTGGCGGGACTGCGGCAGAGAGCTTACGATGGACAGCAGGCTTTTGACCCGGCAGGAGCAGCAGGAATGTATGGAGACTTTACGAATGACGGAGGAGGACATTCTTGAAGAGCTGATATTTGCCGGCGTGAGCCTTCCCTGTGACAGAGAGAGCGGAACCTTTTATCTGCCGGTGAATATGGAGCTGACCGAGTGGGAGAGCGGAAGCTTTGTCTCCGGGCAGCGGGATGTAGGGGTTTATCTGCTGGACAATCCCCTGAAGGATGAGAAAAAGACAGCGGTGCGGGAGGGAAAGCCCTACCGGCTTCTGGCTGTCCACGGTGATGTCTGCCGGGAATATGCGGTAGTATTTACGGGACTTCCCATTCTTTCCATAGAGACGGATCAGGAGATACGCTATGAGGAGGTCTATGGCTCCATGCGTCTTCTTCTTTCGGATACCAAGGAGGATTGGGTCTTTGAGAGTTTGATGAGCGGCCATATCCGGGGAGGAAGCAGCCGCCTGAATCCAAAAAAATCTTACAAGATGACCCTTTACAAGCAAAACCAGGTTGGAAGCGGCACTCTCAGGAAGAATCAGGTATCTCTCCTGAATATGCGTAAGGATGACGAGTGGCTTCTGTACGCGATCTACAGCGAGGATACAAAGCTGCGCGACAAGCTTTCTTTGGATATTTGGAACGAATCAGGTGCACTGTGCATTGAATCGAAAGGCCATTACGGATATCATATGGAATATATCGAAGTATTCCAAAACGGAGAATACCGGGGATTATATGGTTTAATGGAGCCCGTAGATTATAAGCAGCTGGATTTGACCAGGGAAGGGGAGGCGCAGCCGGAAGATTTTTTGTACAAGCAGAAGGATGCGGATATATTTGAATTGAAGGGAAATCACAGCGCGGAGGATGAGGCGCACTTTGAAGTGCTCAATCGGTATCTTGCTCTGTTAAATGCGGATAATGCGACTTTTGTGCGGGAAATTCCCAAGCTGATTGACGTGGACAGTGCTTTGGAAGTGTGGATTTATCTGCAGGCGGTTCTTGGTATGGACAACATAGAGCGTAATATCTTTTATCCGGCCCGCTTTGAGGAGGGGCAGTACCGGCTATACTTTATGCCCTGGGATATGGACTACAGCTGGGGAAATGTGCATGATTTTGACGCGCTGAACCGAAGCAGGTTTTCTGAAGAGATTTGGACCATGCGGATTGCCTGGAGGCTGGGCGATCGCCTGGTGGAGCTTGATGTGGAGGGAGCCAGGGAAAAGATTGCAAAGCGTTGGAAGGATTTAAGGGAGAGCGTCTACTCGGACATATATCTGAGGAGCCATATTCGAAACTATGCCCATCAGATTATGGATTCGGGGGCCTTTTTTCGGGATGAAATCCTGTGGTATGACAGTCAGCACAGTGAGGACTTTGACGGATTGGCGGATTTGGCCTGTGAGCGGATGCGTTTTTTGGACAGGCAGTTTACGGATCCCCTTTCCTATCTTGACATAGAGGAGTATGTGGAGTGAAAAAAAGAGTAGCTCTGTTTTTAAATTGCATATTGCTGACAGGAAGCCTGGCCTATTTCTTTTTAAAGCCAATCCTGTCCGGTCCCATCCGTTATCAGGTTTTAAGCACTCAGGAGGCGGCATCGCTAAAGGAGACTTATCAGGAAGCCCGGGAGCCCTTTTTTACGGAGCTTCATTTTTCAGGAGAAAAGCTTCCCTTTGATCGGAGTACTTCCACCTTCTATCTCCCTCTGGATATGAATACGGCGTCCTGGGAGACGGGAGAGCTGTCAGCGGCTTCCGGGGAAGTGCGCCTGCTCTTTGAGGAGGATTTCACCGGGGAATCCAAGCAGGATGCCATCCGGGAGGGAAGAAGCTTTCGCTTCTATGCCCTTCTGGGAGAAGAATATCAGGAGTGCTATCTGACAGCTACAGGGCTTCCGATTCTCGCCATAGAGACAGAGGAAACTCCCGAGACGGGAACCTTTGGAGGAATGTTTTATTACTGGGAGGCAGAGAGCAAGCGGAATTGGACAGGGGCAAGCATCCTGGAGGCTCATATCCGGGGCAACACCAGCCGGACCTATCCCAAGAAGGGCTACAAGCTGACCTTAAAGACTCAGAATAAAGAAGGAGAGATAGTTCCGGATAAAAAACCCCTCTTCGGCCTGCGCTCGGATGATGAGTGGATCTTAAATGCTATGTACAGCGATGCCTCAAAAATCAGGGATAAACTGTCCGCGGATCTCTGGAACAGCTTTGGATCTAAACGGCCGGAATTTCCCGATGCGAAGTTCGGAACAGATCTGGTATATGTGGAGGTGTTTTTCAACCAGGAATATTGGGGGGTGTACGGGCTGATGGAGCCGGTGGATTCCAAGCAGCTTGATTTGACAAAGGAGGGAGAGACTTCCCCGACGGAGTATTCCTACAAGTCCGTGACTCCCCAGGATATCCCTACGGAGGAGCTGATTTTAACGGAGGCCTTTGAAAAGGAGCTGGCAGGCTATGAGCTGAAGGGCAGCCGCAGTACCATTGACCGGACATCCTGGGAACCCTTATTTTCGTATCTTGAGCTTCGGGATCTGGCGGATAATGAGACTTTTTCAGAAAAAGCCCCTGTTTTGCTTGATACGGACGGAGCTGTCAATGTGTGGATTTACCTTCAGGCGGTTCTTGGAATTGACAACCGCGGAAAAAACATGTATTATGTGGCAAAAAGCAATCATCATTCCAGCCGGATTTATTTTGCACCCTGGGACATGGATCTTACCTGGGGAGACTCTTTAAGGGAGGGGACAGGCGAGGCTCTTTGGGACGTGGGACTGTTTCCCAATCTCTATTCGGAGCGTATCAACTGGCCGATTGGAGACCGTCTGGTGGAGCTGGATGTGGAGGACGCACGGGAATATATCCGAGAAAAGTGGAGATTTTTAAGAGAGAGTTCCTTTTCGGATGAAAGCCTGACCCAATCTGTGGACAGCCTGGTACATGAGATTCGGGATTCGGGAGCACTGGTCCGGGATCGGGAGCGCTGGCCGGACAGCAATTCGGGTGCGGATTATGAGCTTTTCAAACGGATGGCCCTTTACCGGATGAACATTCTGGACTATTATTTTGACGGGAATCTGGAAGCCTATATGGGACTGGGCTTTGAATAAAAGAAAAAGGGGAACATGATGGAGTACAGGCATGAACTGAAATATGTGGTGACTGCGCCGCAGATGGCTCTTTTGGAGAGCCACATCCGGGGATTGATTCCGCCGGATATTCATGTGGGCGAAGATGGAAATTATCGGATTCGCAGTCTTTATTTTGACGATTACTATAATTCCTGTTATCAGGAGAATGAGATAGGAACCGATCCCAGAGAAAAGTTTCGTATCCGTATCTACAACGGCGATGCGGGCCGTATCAGCCTGGAGCTGAAGCGCAAGGAGCATGGGATGACGCAGAAACGCTCCTGTCTTTTAAGTGAGGAACAGTGCCGGGAACTGATGGCAGGAAGGCCCCTTCCCGTGGACAACGGTTACCCGCCGGTATTGCAGAAGCTGAATCTTCTCATGCGGACCAGACTTTTAAGGCCGAAGGTGATTGTGGAGTATGACAGAACTCCCTATGCGAGTATTCTCGGCAATACACGGATTACGCTGGATCAGAACATGGCCTCCTCCGACGAGATTGGGCATTTTTTGGATTCTCAGCTTCGGAGGCGGCCTATTATGCCGGCCGGACAGCACATTCTGGAAGTAAAATATGACGAATTCCTGCCGGATTACCTGTATCGGAACCTGCAGCTTGACAGCCTGCGGCAGACCGCATTTTCCAAATACTATTTATGTAGAAGATACACACTTAAGGGGAGCATATAGGCTCTTTGTAAAGAACAAAAGGAGGAACATAAGCAATGGGTTTTCAAGACGTATTTAAAAAATCATTTTTGGAGGGCTTCACAAGCATGGACATCTCCGCAGGCCGCATTATGGCGACCTTTGCGGTAACCTGTATTCTGGCCTGCTATGTATTTCTGATTTACCGGCTGATGACACGGAAATCTTTCTATTCCAAGGGCTTCAATGTATCTCTTGCGGCACTTTCCGTAATTACGGCAGCCATTATTCTGGCCATGCAGTCCAACCTGGTGATCTCTCTTGGTATGGTGGGTGCACTTTCCATCGTCCGTTTCCGTACGGCCATTAAGGACCCCATGGATCTGGTATTTCTGTTCTGGTCCATCAGTGTCGGCATTATCTGCGGCGCCGGGCTTTTTGAGGTAGCCCTTTTGACCTGCCTGGTTGTAACGGTTCTGGTGCTGATACTGGAGAATATCCCCTCCTCCCGTGCGCCTATGATGCTGGTAGTGAATCTGTCCGACACACAGAGCGAGGCGGAGGTTTTACAGGTGGTAAAGAAGTTCAGCCGCTTTCATAAGGTAAAATCCAGAAATATCTCCGGCGGAAGCATGGATATGGTCGTGGAGGTGCGCGTGAAGGAAGAAAGCGCCTTTGTGAAGGAGGTTTCCGGTCTTGACAGGGTACAGGCCGTATCGCTTATTTCTCATGACGGGGAAGTAACCTTTTAAACCTGGGAACAAAACTCCCTTGGGGGACATATGAATCGAATGGTAAGATTATGCGGGCGCGGACTGCGTTATGTGAGGCAGTACGGGCCCGCACGGCTGTATTATAAAATAAAAGAACGAATGGCGAGGGACTGGGCGGAGGCCGGTTACGAGGCTTGGCTTCAGGAACGGATCGGGGAGGAAGAAGCTGCGGCCGGTCAGGCGGAGAAGCTGGCGGAGAACGGGCCGCTGATCAGCGTGCTTGTGCCGGCTTATGACACGCCGCCCCTGTTTCTGCGCCAGATGATGGAATCGGTTCTTAGTCAGAGCTATGGAAAGCTGGAGCTTTGCATTGCGGACGGAAGCCCTTCGGATACGGTGGAGAGGATAGCGGAGGAATACATGCGGAAGGATTCCCGGGTTCGCTATCAAAGACTTTCCGGAAATCTGGGCATCTCCGGGAATACCAATGCCGCCCTATCCATGGCAAAGGGCGAGTTTGCAGGCCTTCTGGATCACGACGATCTGCTGCTGCCGGGAGCTCTGTATGAGACGGCAAAGGCTTTGACCGAAACAGAGGAAGCCGATGCCGTTTATACGGACGAAGACAAGGTTGATATGGAACTTATGCACCATTTTCAGCCCCATTTTAAACCGGATTTTAATGGGGAATACCTCCTCAGCAATAATTATATCTGTCATTTTTTTGTGGTGAGACGGGAGCTGGCCCTTCGGGCGGGGGGATTCCGGCAGGAATTTGACGGCGCTCAGGATTATGATTTTATTCTGCGCTGTACGGAACAGGCGCGCAAGGTTCTGCATATTCCCAAAGTCCTTTATTCCTGGCGCTGCCACGCATCCTCCACAGCGGCCAATCCCGAAAGCAAGCTTTATGCCTATGATGCGGGAAAGCGGGCGGTTGCGGCCCACCTGGAGCGAGTGGGAACGCCGGGAGAGGTCCTCGGCACCTCCAATTACGGCTTTCACCGCATCCGTTTTCCAGGCAGGGGTTCGGAAATCTTAATAAATTCTTTTGCAAATTTAAATGGACAAATGGGCATAAACGTTGTATATTATGATAAGGCATGTAATAATTCTGTAATAATTTTCCGGAATTGTGATTATATGCTTTTTACATGTGTTCGAAGAGCGAGCCTGTCAGAAGGCTTTGCGCAGGAGCTTCTTTCCTGCTGTGAGCGCCCGGATGTCGGCCTTGTCTGTGCCAGAGTGTACGACAGGAAGAAAAGGCTTTCCTCCGATATCCGAATGAAGGGCGCAGCAGATCCCTTTGGAGAAGGGATGAAAGGGCTTCGGAAAGGATGCACGGGCTACTTTCACCGGGCGGAGCTGCATCAGGAGGTGGATGAACCGACGGATTGCTTTCTCGTAAAGAGTGCGCTTCTGGAGGAAACGGAGCGTCTTACCATAGAGGAGCTTTGCGCCGTGATCAAAAAACAGGGATATCGGATGGTTTACAATCCGTGGGCGGTAGTCTATGAAAGCAGATAGCAGGGTGTCGGTTGTTGTACCCAATTACAACGGAATAGCGTTTGTGGAGGCCTGCTTTCAGGCGCTTCTTCGGGATGCGCCCCAATCGGAGCTGATTATGGTAGACAACGGCTCCGCGGACGGGAGCAGAGAGCTTGTTGAGGAGCGGTTTCCCCGGGTTCGGGTGATTGCCCTGGATAAGAATTACGGCTTCTGCCGGGCGGCCAATGAGGGAATGCGTGCAGCCTCATCCCCTTATGTGATTCTTCTGAACAATGATACGGAGGTGCTGCCGGGGTTTGTAAGGGCGCTTGTACGCGCGCTGCAGGCGGATTCGAAGGCGTTTTCCGCCGGGGCAAAGATGATTCAGCTGCACGAACAGGAAAAAATTGACGATGCCGGTAATTTTTACTGTGCTTTGGGCTGGGCTTTTGCGAGAGGAAAAGACAAGTCCGTGGAATACTATGAAAAGGCGGACGAGATCTTTGCGGCCTGCGGCGGCGCGGTGATATACCGCAAGGCCGTACTGGAACGGATTGGTTATCTGGACGAGGCTCATTTTGCCTATCTGGAGGATATTGATCTGGGATGGCGGGCAAAGATAGCGGGATATAGGAACCTGTACGCGCCGAAGGCAAGGGTTCTTCATGTGGGAAGCGGAACCAGCGGTTCCAGGTACAATGAATTCAAGGTGCATTTAAGCTCCAGGAACAGTGTTTATCTGGCCTATAAGAATATGCCGGCTTTTCAGATTTTACTCAATTTCCCCTTCCTGTTTGCCGGTTTTGTGATAAAATATCTGTTTTTTGTAAAAAAGGGTCTTGGAAAAACCTATCGAAAAGGCTTGAAAGAAGGGCTTTTTATGTGCCGCAGGGAGAAGAAAGTAAAGTTTTGTTGGAAAAATCTCCCCTGTTATGGTAGAATCCAATTAGAACTTTGGATGAATATAGGGAAAAGATTTAGGTGAGAGAGATTGATAAAAGACAATCAGCGGCACTTTAACCGGCTGCATGTATTGATAGACGCCCTTGTTGTCATTGCATCCTGGATGCTGGCATGGGTGATACAGTTTAAGATTCTGGGCGAGACCACAGGACTTACCTTTCGGCAGTATATGGTTGTGCTGGTTTTCCTGGTGCCTGTTTATCTGACGCTTTATATGGCTTTCAGCCTTTATACCACAAAGAGCGTCCGCAGAAAGCAGGTGGAGCTGGGAAAGATTGCACAGGCGGATACTATCGGTCTGCTGATCTTTCTGGCAGGCATGTACCTTACACGCTCCTCGTCAGACATTACGGACAACTATTCCCGAAGGATGTTGTTTTACTTTTATGTGATCAACATTGCCATGGAGGGGCTTGTACGCAATTTTATCCGGCTGGGGCTTCAGAGGCTGCGGCGGAAGGGCTTTAACCAGAAGCATATGCTGCTGGTGGGCTACAGCCGTGCGGCGGAGGAATACGTGGACCGGATGAAGGCTAATCCGGAGTGGGGCTATGAGCTTATGGGCATTCTGGATGACAATGTGGAATGCGGAATGCGCTATCGCGGAGTGCAGGTGGTAGGGCGCACGGAGGAGATTGAGGAGCTGCTTGATCGCACTTCTCCCGATGAGATTGCAATCACCCTGGGCCTGAGTGAATATTCCAAGCTTGAACATATCGTTGCGGTTTGTGAAAAATCCGGCGTGCATACAAAGTTTGTTCCGGACTACAATAATATTATACCGACGCGCCCTTATACGGAAGACATTGACGGGCTTCCGGTGATTAATATTCGCCATGTTCCTCTGACGAATACGTTTAATGCGGTGCTGAAGCGCGTTATGGATTTTGCGGGAGGTCTGGCCGCGATAATTCTTTTCTCACCGGTTATGCTGATAACGGCCATAGCCATTAAGGCAACCTCTCCCGGGCCTCTTATTTACACGCAGGAGCGGGTTGGCCTTCACAATAAGAACTTTCGCATGTACAAGTTCCGCTCCATGGATGTGCAGTCTCCCAAGAAGGAGCGCGGAGCGTGGACCGTGCCGGATGATCCGAGAGTGACCCCGATAGGGAAGATTATCCGCAAGACAAGTATTGACGAGCTTCCCCAGCTCTTTAATGTTTTGAAAGGCGATATGAGCCTGGTGGGACCGCGGCCGGAACGTCCCTTTTTTGTAGAGAAGTTCCGGGAGGAGATTCCCAGATATATGATAAAGCATCAGGTGCGTCCGGGTCTGACGGGATGGGCCCAGGTCAATGGCTATCGGGGGAATACTTCTATCCGAAAGCGGATTGAATATGATTTGTATTACATTGAGAACTGGACTCCCGGGTTTGATATAAAGATTTTATTTCTGACCATTTTCAAGGGCTTTGTAAATAAAAATGCCTATTAAATGTGGAAAAACAGAAAGGGTTATGTTATGGCAGCCAAAAAGAAATCGGAAAATACAAGAGGGAAACAGGAGCGCAGGCTGAGTAAAAAGCAGAAAAAAATCAGGCGCAGAAGAAAGCTCATCGGAATCCTGGCGGCAGAGATACTGCTTCTTCTGGTTTTGGGAGTAGGAGTATGGGGCATCAACAAGCTGGATAAGATTCAGGATCTGGGCGTGGATGCGGAAAAGGTGGAAATGAATGATATGGAGGATACTACGGAGGAAACCTTAAAGGGATATACGAACATAGCACTCTTCGGAATTGATACGCGTGAAATGGGTGATCTGGGCGTCGGCAACCGCAGCGACACCATCATCATTGCCAGTATCAACAATGAAACCAAGGAGGTAAAGCTGGCCTCCATTTTCAGAGACACCTATTTGAACCGGGCGGACGATACCTACGGAAAGTGCAATGCGGCTTACCGGGCGGGAGGTCCCAACCAGGCCATGGCCATGCTGAACACAAACTTTGATTTGAATATCAAATACTTTGTCAGTGTGGATTTCCTGGCATTGATTAAGACCATTGATCTGCTGGGCGGCATTGATGTGGATGTACAGGATAATGAGTGGGAATGGATCAACAATTATATGTATGAGACAACGGCCGTAACGGGAGAATACGGCGTCTTTGTTGAGGGGCCGGGCTTGCAGACCTTAAGCGGTCTTCAGGCTACCGCTTACTGCCGGATTCGTGCGGTGGGCAATGATTACGGCCGGACGGAGCGTCAGCGGACCGTGATCTCGCTGATTGCGCAGAAGGCCAAGACAGCCAGTCTGGGAACCATCAACCAGATTATTGATGAGGTATTTCCGCTGATTGCCACGAATATTCCGAAGTCGGAGATGATCAAGATGGCGGCAGGCATGATGTCCTATGAGATGGGAGAGACAGGCGGATTTCCTACTCTGCGTGAGGATGTCAACATCAATAAGGCGGACATTGTGGCTCCGGCGGATTTGGAGGCCAATGTAAGAGAGCTTCACAAGTTTCTCTTTGATGAGGACGATTACTATCCCTCTCCCACGGTGCTCCGGTTAAGTGAGGAGATATCGAACCAGACAGGCGTGTACGCAAAGGAAGAGGGCGGCACCTGAATAGGAATAACACGGACGAGGAAGTCAACGCCTCGTCCATTTCCATGTTATCAAAGCGATAGCTTTTACGGCATAAAGGAGCCTGCGGATTGCGGCAGGAGATTTGATTTGGAGAGAATACCATATGAGGATTGATGTTATTATACCAACCCTTCGTCCGGGAAAAGAATTGGAAGAGCTTTTAAAGAGGCTGGAATCACAGACTATGGCCGTTCATAAAATAGTGATTATGAATACACGGTCCGGCGTGTTTCCGGAAAAGCTGCTTGGCAATTATGATAATATTGAGGTCTTCCATATTGAGCGGGAAGATTTTGACCACGGAGGGACCCGGAATGAGGGGGTAACTCATACGGAGGCGGAGTATCTTCTCTTTATGACCCAGGATGCTTTGCCGGCAGATGAATATCTGGTGGAACGCCTGGCCGCCGCTTTTAAAAATCCAAGGGTCCGGGCAGCCTATGCCCGGCAGCTTCCAAGGAAGGACTGCAGGGAGCTGGAGCGCTTCACCCGGAGCTTTAATTATCCGGAAAACAGCCGGATTCAGACAAAGGAGGAGTTGGATACGCTGGGGATAAAGGCTTTTTTCTGCTCCAACGTCTGTGCTATGTATGAGCGCGGGACATTTCTCCGGCAGGGAGGCTTTGTAAAACGGACCATTTTCAATGAGGATATGATCTATGCGGGCGGGCTTATTAAGAGCGGTTGCGAAATTGCCTACAGGGCGGATGCAAGGGTTATACATTCCCATAATTACAGCGGGATGATGCAGTTCCGGCGAAATTTTGATCTGGCTGTTTCGCAGGCGGAACATCCGGAGATTTTCGGAGGAATTGCTTCCGAACAGGAGGGGATCCGCCTGGTGAAGCGGACGGCCGTTCACTGTGTGAAGCTTGGGAAGCCCTGGCTGATATTTAGTCTTGTATTTTTCAGCGGATGCAAGTATATTGGTTATAGGCTGGGGAGGAGCTATCAAAGGCTGCCAAAGTGGCTGGTGTTAAAATGTACCATGAATAAGGGATATTGGCAAAAACATACGAAACTGGAATAGGAGGACTTGATTTATGTGCGGAATTGTCGGTTATATCGGAAAAGAACAGGCGGCGCCTATTTTGCTGGACGGACTGTCGAAGCTGGAATACCGCGGCTATGATTCGGCCGGAATTGCTATTTATAATGGGGAGGAGATCAAGGTTGTAAAGGCTAAGGGCCGCTTAAAGGTGTTAAGCGAGATGACCCATGACGGATCATCTCTGCCCGGAACCATCGGTATCGGCCATACCCGCTGGGCGACTCACGGAGCGCCCTCGGATACGAATGCCCATCCCCATTTTAATGCAGATGAATCCATTGTAGTGGTGCATAATGGTATCATTGAGAACTATCTGAAGCTGAAGAAAAAGCTGGAGGAGCGAGGCTATACCTTTCGTTCCGACACGGACACTGAGGTGGTGGCCCATCTGCTGGACTATTATTACAAGGGAGATCCCCTGGAGGCCATCGGAAAGCTGATGCATCGTGTGGAGGGCTCCTATGCCTTCGGGATTCTTTTTGCGGATCATCCGGGAGAGATTTACGCGGCCCGCAAGGACAGCCCGCTGATCGTCGGCGCTTCACAGGGAGGAAATCTGATTGCCTCCGATGTTCCTGCCGTTTTGCGTTATACGAGAAGCGTCTATTACATTCAGAATCAGGAGATTGTCAGGCTGACGGGGGACTCCATGACCTTCTACAACATCGATGAGGAGGAGATTGAGAAGGAGCCCGTGACCATTGAGTGGGATATCAATGCGGCGGAAAAGGGCGGCTATGAGCACTTTATGCTCAAAGAGATTTATGAGCAGCCCAAAGCGGTGCGTGATACCTTCAGTCCCCGTTTTAAGGATGGAAGAATTGTAATTGAGGAGCTGGGAATGAGCGATGAGGAGCTTCGGGAGGTGAAGAAGCTCTGCATTGTGGCCTGCGGTTCCGCCTATCATACGGGAATGACCTGCAAATACATTTTTGAGGGTCTGGCAAGAATTCCGGTGGAGGTGGATTTGGCAAGTGAATTCCGCTACCGCAATCCGATTCTGGAGGAGGGAACCCTGGTGGTGATCATCAGCCAGTCTGGAGAGACGGCGGATTCGCTGGCAGCCCTTCGGGAGGCAAAGTCCAAGGGAAGCCGGGTGCTTGCCATTGTAAATGTAGTGGGAAGCTCCATCGCCCGTGAGGCGGACAATGTGATGTACACCTGGGCAGGGCCTGAGATTGCGGTTGCAACCACAAAGGCTTACAGCACGCAGCTGATTGCCCAATATCTGCTGGCGATGAAGCTGGCACAGGTGCGGGGAACCATTTCGGAGGAGGCTTTGAAGGAGATGATGGCCGATCTGGAGCGCCTTCCCGCACAGATCGAGCTGCTGCTGGGCAATAAGGAACGGATTCAGAGATTTGCCAACCGTTATCTGGCGGCAAAGGATGTATTTTTCATCGGACGGGGACTGGATTATGCCATTTCCATGGAGGGGTCCCTGAAGCTTAAGGAGACCTCCTATATTCACTCGGAGGCATGCGCTGCGGGAGAATTAAAGCACGGGACCATTTCGCTTATTGAGGAAGGAACGCTGGTGGCGGCCGTAGTTACTCAGGATCAGCTTCTTGCGAAGATGGTGAGCAATATTGTGGAGGTCCGGACACGGGGAGCCTTCGTGATGGCCGTGACCAATGTGGGAAATGTGGAGATTGAGAAAAATGCGGATTATGTTATCTATATACCAAGGACAAATCCCTATTTTACAAATTCTCTGGCCATTATACCGCTGCAGCTGTTTGCCTACTATATCTCCATTGGCCGCGGCTGCGACGTGGATAAGCCCCGGAATCTGGCAAAATCGGTGACGGTAGAGTAAGCAAAACAACAGATATACCAATATAAGATAAGGGAGAGCTGCTATGATCAACAAACTCATTGCAAAGATTCAAAAAACACAGGCGCCTGTTGTAATCGGACTGGATCCCATGCTGGCCTATATTCCGGAGCATATTCAAAAAAAGGCTTTTGCGGAATATGGGGAAACCCTGGAGGGAGCGGCGGAGGCCATCTGGCAGTTTAACAAGGAGATTGTGGATAAGACCTGGGATCTTGTCCCCGCTGTAAAGCCTCAGATTGCCATGTATGAGCAGTTTGGGATAGAGGGCCTGAAGGCATATCAGAGGACAGTGGATTATTGTCATGCAAAGGACCTTGTTGTCATCGGTGATATTAAGCGGGGCGATATCGGTTCCACCTCCGCAGCTTATGCGGCGGGCCATCTGGGGAAGATTCAGGTGGGAAGCAAGTGCTATACGGCCTTTAACGAGGACTTTGCCACAGTGAATCCCTATCTGGGAAGCGACGGTGTAAAGCCCTTTATCGAGGTGTGCCGGGAGGAGGGAAAAGGGCTCTTTATTCTGGTGAAAACCTCCAATCCCTCCAGCGGAGAGTTTCAGGACCGCCTGATTGACGGGCGCCCCCTTTATGAGTATGTAGGCGAAAAGGTGGCTCAGTGGGGCGAGGAGCATATGGGAGATGATTACAGCTATATCGGAGCCGTAGTGGGAGCTACCTACCCCGAGATGGGCAGGATCTTAAGAAAGCTGATGCCGAAGACTTTTATTTTAGTTCCCGGCTATGGGGCGCAGGGAGGAAGCGGAAAGGATCTGGTTCATTTCTTTAATCAGGACGGTCTGGGAGCCATTGTGAACTCCTCCAGAGGAATTATTGCGGCGTATAAGCAGGAGAAATATGCTTCCTTTGGCCCTGAGCATTTTGCGGATGCATCCAGAGCTGCGGTGGAGGATATGGCGGCGGATATTCGTCAGGCGCTGGAGGCGGAATGTTGAAATGACAGGAAGGATATGGTAGAATCAGGGATCACGGCAGCCATAAGCTTATGGAACCGGAATCAGGAGGAAGATATGGAACAATACAAACAGGAATTTATTGAATTTATGATAGACTGTGAGGTACTGAAATTCGGCGATTTTGTCACGAAAAGCGGAAGAAATACACCTTTTTTCGTAAACACGGGCTTCTACCGCACCGGCTCTCAGCTTCGCAGGCTGGGACAATATTATGCCAGAGCTGTCAAAGAAGCCTTTGGCCTGGATTTTGATGTGCTTTTCGGACCGGCTTACAAGGGGATTCCCCTTACCGTGGCGGCGTCCATGGCAATCAGCGAGCTCTACGAGGCGGACATCCGCTACTGCTCCAACCGCAAGGAGGTCAAGGATCACGGCGATAAGGGAATTCTTCTGGGGAGCCCCATAGGGGACGGCGATCGGGTTGTGATTATTGAGGATGTTACGACGGCGGGAACTTCGATTGAGGAGACGCTGCCTGTTATCCGCGCCCAGGGAAAAGTAAGCCCTGTGGGACTGGTGGTATCCGTAGACCGCATGGAGCGCGGCCAGGGAGAAAAGAGCGCCCTCCAGGAGATTCAGGAGAAGTACGGGCTGAAGACCACAGCCATTGTGACCATGGCCGAGGTGGTGGAGCATCTCCATAACCGTCCATACAAAGGGAAGGTTATCATAGATGATACATTAAAAGAGGCAATTGACGCATACTACTTAAAGTATGGAGTAAAATAACTGAAAACAGCGGTACGGGATACTGCGGAACTAAAATTAAGAACCGGAATAGGAGAGAGCAGATGAACGAAAAGGCTTATAAAACCATGTCAGTGATAGGTGCCGGCAATCTGGCAATTGGAATCATTCTTCTGGTAGTGGGGCTGACCACCGGAATTTTGACTATTATCAGCGGCGGAAGGCTTCTCAAAGCAAAATCGGACCTGATATTTTAGAATAGGGCGGATGAATGAAAAAGGAATGGATTGGAAAACTGCGTTTTGGCGGGCGGCTATTGCTTGGAATTTATCTTGCGTGCCTGATTTACTTTATGTTTTTTTCGGAGACCTATGGGCGGACGGAGCTCCATCGGGACTATCAATATAATCTGGTACTGTTCCGGGAGATCCGCCGCTTTCTGAAATACCGCCATATTCTGGGAACGGCGGCAGTTGTTATCAATGTGGCGGGGAATGTGGCGGTATTTATTCCCTTCGGCTTTGCGCTGCCCCTTCTGTTTGAGCGCATCAAAAGCTTTTTACAGGTATTGATTCTGTCCTTTTCCATGAGCCTGCTGGCAGAGACCATGCAGCTTGTACTGAAGGTAGGCTGCTTTGATGTGGACGATCTGCTTTTGAATACCATCGGCGGCTGCATTGGATATGCGGTATATCGGATATTCCTGCGTTGTTTCCGGAAAAGAGGATAAAATGGCAAAAAGAAGCTATAAATTTACGGATAAAAAGCATACAAGACAGGGAATCGCATCGTCGCTTTTGGGAATTACGGCTCTTGTGTTACTGGGCGCGGGCTTTTTTACGGCTTACCGTATGGCCGGGGAGGCAGGATCTGCTGTCGGGCTGATGGGTTTTCTGTCCCTGATATGTTCCGTTATAGGCTTTGTGTTTGGGATACGGGGCTTTCAGGAGGATGAGGTGTACTATCTTTTTTCCAAGCTTGGAGTGGGACTCAACGGAGTGCTGTTTATACTGTGGATGCTGATTTTTATTGCAGGCATGTAGGAGGCGAACATGGAACAGGAAATGTGGAAGCGGGAAAATGAAGAGATTTTGGAGCGATATGAACTGAGTATGGAGCGGGTGCGGGCGATGCGGTCAGAAACGTCCGTAGCTGCTCCCTTTTATGATTATTTTCAGAAAACGGCGGAATTTATCGGACAGATTGAGATCCTGGCGGAGCGGATCGGAACAGGCTGTCTTGCGGAAGCTTCCCTAGAGGAGCTTCAGGAGCTGAACCGCAAGCTTTATGAAGACGTGGCAGGAGCGGCATACGCAGAAAGCTATGCCTGTCCGGAGACGGCCGTGAGACAGCTGGGAGAGGGCTATGGGCAGCTCTTAAGCTTTCTCTGCACGGAGATACGGGGAATGATCGTCTGGGCCTATGAACGGCGGCTGACGGATCTGACCGTTGTGACAGAGCTGTTTATTGAGATCTACAATGCCTTTGAAGAGGGTGTCCCGGAGCTTTCGGTACTGAAGGAGATTGTATACTGGTATATCAGCGATTACTGCGATGTCTGGATTCCGGATCGCGTGCGGGAACAGCTGGATCCGGAGCTTTCCTTTGCCAGAGACATTATCTGCAAGGCTGATTTGTCGGATGTGCGTTACCTATACGCTTTCGGAGAGTATATTACGGAAAATGAGCTGGAAATGAGCCGTTTTCTCTCAAAGTTGCCGGAGGAAGAGATTGAGGCTATGGCTTCCACCTTTACGGAGGGCTATCGGATGGGCTTTGTGAATGCGGGCATTGACCTCAGCCGGAAAAAGACGGTTAATATCCGTTATTCTCTGGGCTTTGAGCGGATGGTCCGGGCAGCAATCGAGCAGTTTGCAAAAATGGGTCTGGAGAGCATTATTTACAGGGAGGCCAGGCACAGCATCAACCGGAGGGCTCAGGGAAATCCCGGTTATGGGAGCACGTCATTTTCCAAGCAGTATTTCTTTGATCACAGGGAGGACAGCGCCCTTTATCTGGATAGCAGGCTGGTGGAGCGCAGGCTGTCCGTCTTAAAGGCTGCTTATGAGGAATATAAGGAGCTGGCAGCCGTTCATGCGGGGCCGGCAGTCATAGAGATCTTCGGCGAGCAGCCATTTCTGCCCGGGAGCTCTCCCGCTGCCTTAAAGCTCAGCAAAAAGCAGCAGGAGCTGAATGTCCGTTACGGCAGCGCAAGCGGGCAGATTGTCAATACGTATATACCGGGGGATGAGCGCAGCTTTACCATCATCGCCTATCCCATTCCCGAGATTGGAGAGCAGTTCCCTGAGATTTTCGCGGAGACGGTGAAGCTCAATACGCTGGACTATCATCTTTACCAGGAGCTTCAGCAGAAGCTGATTGATGCCCTGGATCAGGGAGAGGCCGTTTATATTGAGGGAATGGGGAGCAACCGGACAGCCCTCACTGTATGCCTTGGATCTCTTACGGATCCGAAGAAGGAAACGCTTTTTGAAAATTGCGTGGCGGATGTGAACATTCCTGTGGGAGAGGTATTCACATCTCCCAGGCTTACGGGGACTAACGGAATTCTCCATGTGAGCGAGGTCTATCTGAATGAGCTGAAATATCTGGATCTGGAGCTTCGGTTTGAGGACGGCAGGATAACGGACTACAGTTGCAGGAATTTTGCTTCCCGGGAGGAAAACAGGGCTTACATCAAGACAAATATTTTGTTTAATCATGAAACGCTTCCCCTTGGGGAATTTGCAATCGGCACCAACACCACAGCCTACATGGCGGCAAAAAAATATGACATTGGTCCGCGGCTTCCCATTCTTATTGCGGAAAAGATGGGTCCTCATTTTGCCGTAGGCGATACCTGCTATTCCTGGTCCGAGGAAACGCCCACCTGCAATCCCGACGGCAAGCGGATTGCGGCAAAGGACAATGAGTGTTCCATACTCCGGAAGGAAGATGTGTCAAAGGCCTATTTTAACTGCCATACGGACATTACCATTCCCTATGATGAGCTGGGCTGTATCCGGGTAATGCGTAAGGACGGAAGCACTTGCTCCATTATTGAAAACGGGCGTTTTGTACTGCCGGGGACAGAAGCGCTCAACGAGCCCTTTGATGCATAAGCGTCATGATTGTATGGCCGGTAACTTTTGATTGACAAGGGATCGGGGAAAGGTTACACTTTCTTATGACACAGGAAATTTTATCCTGCCGGGAACAGCAGGAAATAAATATTTGTTATACTTAAGAAACAGGAGGATTTTGTAATGGCAAAGGTAGGAATTGTAATGGGCAGCGATTCGGATATGCCCGTGATGAGCAAAGCGGCGGATATATTGGAGCAGCTGGGCGTGGAATATGAGATGACGATTATTTCGGCCCACCGGGAACCGGACGTGTTCTTTGAGTATGCAAAAACGGCGGAGAGCAGGGGCTTTAAGGTGATTATTGCAGGCGCAGGCATGGCGGCGCATCTGCCGGGGATGTGCGCGGCGATTTTTCCCATGCCGGTGATTGGTATTCCCATGCACACCACGTCTCTGGGAGGAAGGGATTCCCTGTATTCCATCGTGCAGATGCCCTCCGGCATCCCGGTGGCTACGGTAGCAATCAACGGCGGAGCCAATGCGGGGCTTTTGGCGGCAAAGATTCTGGCAACCTCCGACGAGGCTCTTCTCGGACGTCTGAAGGCCTATTCGGAGGAGCTTGGAAAGCAGGTGGAAAAAAAGGCGGATCGCTTAAAAGAGGTAGGCTATAAAAATTATTAAAGCATAATGCCGGGCAGAGGAAAGGTGGGCTGCTCTGCGAGCATCACAGGGGAGGATTAGAAAAATGGATTATAAAAATGCAGGAGTAGATATTGAGGCCGGATACAAGTCCGTGGAGCTGATGAAGAAGCATATTGCAATGACCATGCGGCCGGAGGTGCTGACGGGAATCGGAGGTTTTTCCGGGGCCTTTTCCATGGAAGCCTTTAAAACCATGGAGAAGCCGACGCTGGTATCCGGTACGGACGGCGTGGGAACAAAGCTGAAGCTGGCGTTTCTTATGGACAGGCATGATACGGTGGGAATTGACTGTGTGGCCATGTGCGTCAATGACATTGCCTGTGCGGGAGGCGAGCCGCTGTTCTTTCTGGATTACATTGCCTGCGGCAAAAACGTTCCGGAGAAGATTGCTGCAATTGTAAGCGGAGTGGCGGAAGGCTGCCGCCAGTCGGGCGCTGCTCTGATCGGCGGGGAGACGGCGGAGATGCCGGGCTTTTATCCCGTAGATGAGTATGATTTAGCGGGATTTGCCGTAGGTGTTGTGGATCAGAAGAATCTGATTACGGGAGCGGAAATAAAACCCGGGGATGTATTGGTAGGCATGGCTTCCTCGGGAGTACACAGCAACGGCTTTTCCCTGGTACGCAAGGTATTTACCATGAAGGAGGAATATCTGAACACATATTTTGAGGGACTTGGAAAGACACTTGGAGACGCCTTGATTGAACCTACAAAGATTTATGTGAAGGCGCTTCGGGCCGTAAAGGAGGCAGGTGTGACCATTAAGGGCTGCAGTCATATTACGGGAGGCGGCTTCTATGAGAATATTCCCAGAATGCTTCCGGAAGGGGCGCAGGCCGTTGTGAAAAAGGACAGCTATCCCATTCCCGTGATTTTTAAGATGCTTGCGGAGGACGGCCGAATCGAAGAGCAGATGATGTACAATACCTTCAATATGGGAATCGGCATGGTGATGGCGGTAGATCCTGCCGAGGCCGATAAGTGTATGGAAGCCGTTCGCGAGGCGGGAGAGACGCCTTATCTGCTGGGTGAGATCCGCGCAGGAGAAAAAGGAGTGACCTTATGTTAAAGGCAGCCGTACTGGTATCCGGGGGAGGAACGAATCTTCAGGCTGTTCTGGATGCCCTGGATCAGGGGAAAATTCAAAATACAAAGATTACGGCAGTGATCAGCAACAATCCGGGAGCGTATGCGCTGGAGCGGGCCAGGCTTCATGGAATTCCGGCTCTGTGCATTTCACCCAAGGCCTATGAGAGCCGGGAGGCTTTTCACGGGGCGCTTTTACAGGCGCTGCGGGACAGTGAGGCGGATCTGGTGGTGCTGGCCGGCTGTCTGGTTGTGATACCGGAAAGTATTATCCGGGAGTATAAGGGCCGCATGATTAACATTCATCCTTCGCTGATTCCTTCCTTTTGCGGAACGGGCTTTTACGGGCTTAAGGTGCATGAGGAAGCCTTAAAGCGCGGCGTGAAGGTGACGGGGGCTACGGTTCATTTTGTGGATGAGGGGACGGACACCGGGCCTATTCTCTTACAGAAGGCCGTGGAAGTTAAGGAGGGCGATACGCCGGAGGTTCTGCAGAGGAGAGTGATGGAGGAGGCGGAATGGGTTCTGCTTCCCAAGGCCATTGATATGATAGCCAGGAGGGATATAAAATGAAGATTTTGATTGTAGGATCAGGCGGACGGGAGCATGCCATAGCCTGGAAGACGGCTCAGAGCCCTAAGGCGGAAAAAATCTACTGTGCGCCCGGCAATGCAGGGATTGAGGAATATGCGGAGTGCGTGCCTATCGGGGCCATGGAGTTTGAGAAGCTGGCGGTCTTTGCCAGGGAAAAAGAGATTGATTTGACCGTGGTCGGCATGGACGATCCTCTGGTAGGTGGTATTGTGGATGTGTTTGAACGGGAGGGGCTTCGAATCTTCGGACCCCGCAGAGATGCGGCGATTCTGGAGGGATCCAAGGCATTTTCCAAGGATTTGATGAAAAAGTATGGGATTCCTACCGCTGCTTACGAGAATTTCGATGATCCGAAGGAAGCGCTTGCATATCTGGAGCATGCGGAATTTCCTATTGTGCTCAAGGCGGACGGGCTGGCGCTTGGAAAGGGCGTGCTGATCTGCAATACGCTTGAAGAAGCAAAAGAGGGCGTGAAGACCATTATGGAGGACAAGCAGTTTGGCTCTGCCGGGAACCGCATGGTGATTGAGGAGTTTATGACGGGGCGTGAGGTGTCCGTATTAAGCTTTGTGGACGGTAAGACAATTAAGTGTATGACCTCGGCTCAGGATCACAAGCGTGCTCTTGACGGAGATAAGGGTCTGAACACGGGAGGCATGGGTACCTTTTCTCCCAGTCCCTTCTACACCGATGAGGTGGATGCTTTTTGTAAGGAGCATATTTACCAGGCCACTGTGGATGCGATGGCAGCGGAGGGACGGGCATTTCAGGGTGTTATTTTCTTTGGCCTGATGCTTACGGAGAAAGGCCCCCGGGTGCTGGAGTATAATGCCAGATTTGGAGATCCGGAGGCTCAGGTGGTGCTGACCCGGATGAAGAATGATATTGTGGAAGTTTTTGAGGCATGTGTGGACGGTACGCTTGATCAGATTGATTTGGAATTTGAGGATAATGCGGCTGTTTGTGTGGTGGTGGCCTCCGGCGGGTATCCGGTGGCTTATGAGAAGGGGTATCCGATTCATGGTCTTGAGAACTTTAAGGGACGGGACGGGTATTATGTGTTCCATGCGGGGACGAAGCTTGTGGACGGGGAGTTTGTGACCAATGGCGGGAGAGTGCTGGGGGTTACGGCTACCGGGGAGGATCTTAAGACGGCCAGGGCCAATGCTTACGAGGCGGTGAAGCTGGTTGGGTTTGAAAAGGCTTACTGCAGGGGGGATATTGGGAAGGCTATTGATGAGGTGTAGGATTTTATAGGTCGGACGGGACCGGAACAGACTGTCCGCCGTGTATTTTCCATATCTGTGTTCGGACGGTTTGCGTACAGCCGGACACCTGATATTGGAAAATACACGGCGGACAGTCTGTCCCGGTCCCTGACTTTGGAGGGTGGCGGTTACCCGTATGAGTTTGGGAGCAGATAAAGGATTTGCTTAAAACAGTTTAGCTCCCTGCGCGACCAGGAAGCACAGGACAAGGCCGAAGAGTGTTGGAAGCAGGAAGGCCAGCAGGGTCCAGCGGAGGCTTGCGGTCTCTTTTCTGATGGTTAGCAGAGTTGTGGCACAGGGCCAGTGGAAGAGGCAGAAAAGGAGGGTGCAGGCGGCGGTGCTCCAGGTCCATCCCTGGGCGGTTAGGAGATCCTTTATGCCGGCAAGGCTTCCAGGCTCAGTTAGGGCGCCCTGATTCAGGTAGGCCATCAGTATAATGGGAAGGACAATCTCATTGGCAGGCAGGCCCAGGATAAAGCCTGTCAGAATGACGCCGTCCAGGCCGAACAGGGAGGCAAAGGGATCCAGGAAGGAGGCGCATAGGCTCAGAAGGCTGGAGCCGCTCAGGGTGATATTGGCCATGAGCCAGATCAGGATACCGGCGGGGGCTGCGGCGGTGACGGCCCGGCCCAGGACAAAAAGAGTTCGATTCAGAAGAGAGCGGATGAGAATACGGCCGGCCTGAGGGCGGCGGTAGGGCGGCAGCTCCAGGGTGAAGGAGGAGGGAAGTCCTTTTAAAAGGGTGCGGGACAGGAGCCAGGAGGAGAGGAAGGTCGCGGCTATACTCAGAAGGACCGCTCCGGTGAGTAAAAGGGCGGATAGGATACCGGAGAAAGGGCTGTTTAAGGTCCCGGTGAAAAACATGGTGATCAGGGCGATAATAGTGGGAAATCGTCCGTTGCAGGGGACAAGGCTGTTGGTCAGGATGGCGATGAAGCGATCCCTGGGGGAATCGATAATACGGCATCCTGTCACACCGACGGCATTGCAGCCAAAGCCCATGCAGAGAGTTAATCCCTGTTTTCCGCAGGAGCGGCAGCATTGGAAAGCGTGGTCCAGATTATAGGCAATGCGGGGCAGAAAGCCGGCATCCTCTAAAAGCGTGAACAGAGGGAAAAAGATGGCCATGGGCGGAAGCATGACGGAGATAACCCAGGCTGTCACCCGGTAAGGGCCGGAAACGAGAAAATCCCGGAGCCATAAAGGGGAATGAAGCCGCAGCAGGAACGCGCTGAAATGGCTCTCCAGGAAGGAAAACAGCCGGGAGAGAAGCATGGAGGGATAGTTGGCGCCTGTAATGGTGAGCCAGAATACAAAGGCGAGCATAAGGAGCATAAGCGGGTAAGCTGTCTTTTTGCTTGTCAGAAGGCGATCCAGCTGCCTGTCTTTTTGCTCTTTTTCATCGGAGGCTTTTTGGACAACCCTTTGACAGATTTCTTCCGCGCGGTGAAAGAGTGCGGCAGTCATAAGATCGGAAAGGTCTTCGGCTTGGATGCCGGAGGCATTTAAAATGTGCAGCGCCTCTGTCAGCGCCTTGCGGACAACGGGATTTTGGCAAAGGGTGAAATAAGGAGAGCGTGGGCTCTCTTTTTTGGAATCCGGCTGCCATTCCAAAAGGCGCAGAGCAAGCCAGCGGGCAGGGGCGTCAATGCCGGCCGTATCGCGGATAACAGGCTCTAAAATAGTCAGAGCTGCTTCCAGGACGGGCGGATAGGGTACGGGAGCGGGGGTACTCCCGGTGATACGGGCGCCTGTCAAGGAATCCAGGGCATTGCAGAGTGCGGTAAGGCTCTGCTTGCTTCTGGCGCTGGTTCCGATTACCGGAACACCGAGAGCCTTTGACAGGGCGGGCAGATTGATTTGAATATGGCGTTTTTCGGCCTCGTCCATTAGATTTACACAGACCAGTACCTGAGGAACCAGCTCTATGGTTTGCAGTACCAGATTGAGGTTCCGTTCCAGGCAGGAGGCATCACAGACCACGATGGCGGCATCCGTCCTGTGAGCCAAAAGAAAGTCCCGGGCCATCTCCTCCTCAGGGGAATGTGCCATCAGGGAATAAGTGCCCGGAAGATCGGCAATTATGTAAGTGCGGCCGTTGCTTTTGCAGAGGCCAAGAGCATTTTCGACTGTTTTTCCAGGCCAGTTCCCGGTGTGCTGATTCATTCCGGTGAGCCCGTTAAAAAGAGTGCTTTTCCCTACATTGGGATTTCCTACCAGAGAAATAAGCTTTTGCCGGGAGTCGGGTTCGCTGATTTGAACCTGCGCTCCGTCTGCGGCACGGATGGCAATGACAGCGCCGCGAATCAGAAAAGCGGCCGGATCGCCTGCAGGGCTCTTTCCCACACAGCGAACGGATGTCCCCTCCACAAGGCCCAAGTCCCGGAGCCGGCGGCGGGCGGCGCCCGTACAGGTAAGAGACAGGACTTTGGCAGTTTGTTCCGGTTTCATATCATTTAAGCAGTAATAATCGGACATCGCAGCATCTCCTTATTGTAAATTCCAGATGTATTATTCTATTCCATAAGAAAGCCGGAGGTTACATAATCTGTTATTTGACAACGAATCCTTTTGCTATTATAATAGCTGTATAATGCGTAAAAATACGATGATGAACATAAAATATCCGGTGTATCATGCGGAATATTACGGAACCATAATTAGGAGGATAAAGGAATGAAGAAACTGCTTCAGAGACAAAGCAGCTGCCGGTTTACCCGTTGGGCGGCCATATGTGCCGCAGGCATAATGCTGATGATGTGCGGAATAACCGGCAGAGCGGCTCAGACGGCAACGGCCAATACGGATAACGTAAATGTGCGCACCCAGGCCAGTGCGGAATCGGAGCGTGTGTGCAAGGTTTTAAAAAGTACGGAGCTGACGGTTGTGGATCAGACAACGGGAAGCGACGGAAATGTGTGGTACAGCGTAACCTTTACCCATGAGGGAACGGAGAAATCCGGCTGGATCCGCTCCGATATGGTGACTGTCACCGAGACGGAGGATCCTGCGGAAGAGGGTGAAGGAGAGGGAAGTACGGTATCCGCAGGAAGCTATTCCATCCAGGAGCCCATAGAGACCTATCCTGCCTCAGATGTGTTATCACAGACAGGGATTCAGGTAGGGGAGGAGTCTTTTACGGCCTGGGTTGTGGACGCGGGAGTCACCGGCGGAAGAGAGCTGTATCTGGTATGGGCCTCTGACGGAGGCGGAAATCAGGGATGGTTTTACTACGATCCCCAGGACCGGACATTCCAGCGGGAGATGGGACAGTTTTCCGGGGGAGGCGCAGGAGAGCCGGAGGGAATGATCCGATCCTTACAGGACCAGCTGGCGATGCAGAAGGAGGAAAGCGCCAAAAGCCTGAGCCAGAGATTGTATTTCATCATTGGTCTTGGTGCACTGAGCCTGATACTTTTTGTGCTGGTGGTTGTTCTCGCAATAAAGCTTCGCGGTGCGGAGTATGAATATTATGACGATGAAGATGAAGACGACGAGGATGACGATGATTACTATGAGGAGGAGCCTAAGAAGAAGAGAGGCGGACTGTTCCGCCGGAAGGCGAAGGAAGATGATGAGGACGATGAGGATGAAAAAAGCGACTTTGACGATCTCCTGGTTGCCGTGAAAAAGAAATGGGCGGAAGAGGAAGAACGGGAAGCTTACGGGGCGGACTACGAGGATGAGGATGACTACGGAGAGGCATTTGAAGAACCGGAAGAGATAGAGGAGGATGAGGAAGAGTTCTCTGAGATGGAGCTGCCGGAGATTGATATGAGTGCCGTCTTGGAGGTTGAGGAGAAAGCTGCAAAAGAGAAGACAAAAAAGAAGGCAAAAGCGGCGGAACCGGATCCCATAGAGGAAGATATGGAGGATTTTGACATCGAAATTCTGGATTTGGATGATCTGGATTTATAAAATACGAAAGAAAGTAACGGATGCGGGCGGGGTGCATACCTCGCCCGTTGCAGCAGGAGGTTTCAGATGTTTGAGACATATACGGAAAAAGCAAAAAGAGTATTGAAGGAAGCGCAGAAGGCTTCCGGACAGCTTGGGCAGAATTATGTGGGGACAGAGCATATCCTGATTGGCCTTTTGCGGGAGAAAAGCTGTGCGGCCTCCCAGCTTTTGACAGAGCGGAAGGCGGAGGAACAGACGCTGCTGAAGCTGATACGGGAATTGATTTCCCCCGAACAGGGGATTGGCTTGAAGGAGCCCCCGGGATTTACGCCAAGAGCCAGAAGGGTATTGGAGGAGGCGGAGCGGGAGGCGGATCGCTTCCGGGAGGAAAGGACAGGTACGGAGCATATTCTGATTGCCATGCTGAAGGATGTGGAATGTGCCGGAAGCCGGCTGCTCAATACAATGGAGATCAATGTAAAGGGACTTTATTCGGCATTGCTGGATTCCATGGGAAGGACCGGTCGGGAGTATCGGGAGGAGATGGCCAGGTATGGAAAGAATCAGGGACGGGGGACGCAGGCTCTTGAACAGTATAGCCGGGATTTGACACAGCTGGCTGTAGAGAAGAGGCTGGAGCCCTGTGTCGGCAGGGAGGATGAGATTCGCCGTTTGATTCAGACCTTAAGCCGCAGAACCAAGAACAATCCCTGTCTGATTGGAGAGCCGGGTGTTGGAAAGACGTCCATTGTGGAGGGGCTGGCGCAGCGCATTGCGGAGGGAAGCGTTCCCGACTCTGTAAGAGGGCGGCGGCTTCTGATGCTGGATCTTTCAGGAATGGTAGCGGGCTCCAAGTACCGGGGAGAGTTTGAGGAGCGTATCAAAAAGGTGATGGAGGAGGTCCGCCAGGCAGGAAATGTGCTTCTTTTTGTGGATGAGCTTCATACCATGATTGGAGCAGGCGGAGCGGAGGGAGCCATGGATGCCTCCAATATTTTAAAGCCCGCTCTTTCCAGAGGAGAGCTTCAGATGATTGGGGCCACAACACTGGAGGAGTACCGGAAGTATATTGAGAAGGACGCGGCGCTGGAGCGGAGATTTCAGCCCATTACCGTGGAGGAACCGGATGAAGATGAGACAGTTGCTATTTTAAAGGGAATCCGGGAAAGATATGAGGAGCATCATCGGGTTGCAATCACAGATGAGGCGCTGGAGGCTGCGGTCAAGCTTTCCAGACGATATATCAACGATCGCTTTCTTCCTGATAAGGCCATTGATTTGATGGATGAGGCGGCGGCTAAGGTGCGTCTCGGCAGTTATAAGAGGATGGAATCCATAGCGGAGCTGGAGCAGCAAAGCGCCCGGCTTTTGGCGCAGGTGGAGGAGGCTGTTAAGGCCCAGGATTTTGACAGTGCCGCCAGACTTCGCAAGGAGCAGACAGAGGTGCTCGGCATTTTGGATAAGGAGAAAAAGAAGGCGGGACGCAGTACCGGCCGGAAGACATTGACAGTAGGGGAAAATGAGGTGGCGCAGATTGTGGCGGACTGGACGAAGATTCCGGTGAGTAAGCTGGCGGAATCCGAGACACAGCGCCTTCGGAAGCTGGAAGCCATTCTTCACAGGCGTGTGATCGCCCAGGAGGAAGCCGTGACCGCGGTGGCCAGAGCGGTGCGCCGCGGCCGTGTGGGGCTGCAGGACCCGGGCAGGCCCATAGGTTCCTTCCTGTTCCTCGGCCCTACGGGCGTGGGAAAGACAGAGCTCTCCAAGGCATTGGCGGAGGTGCTTTTCGGCCGGGAGGAGGCAATGATCCGGGTTGATATGTCAGAGTATATGGAAAAGCACAGTGTATCAAAGCTTATCGGAGCGCCTCCCGGATATGTAGGTCATGACGACGGAGGCCAGCTCTCCGAAAAGGTGCGCCGGAATCCTTATACCGTGATTCTGTTTGATGAGATCGAAAAGGCACATCCCGATGTGTTTAATATCCTGCTGCAGGTGCTGGACGACGGCCGCATTACCGATTCCCAGGGCAGAACTGTGGATTTTAAAAATACGGTAATTATTATGACCTCCAATGCGGGAGCCGGCTCTATTGTATCCCCCAAGCGTCTGGGCTTTGCTTCCGGAGACGACGAAAAGCAGAACTATGCGGCCATGAAGGGAAGTGTTATGGAGGAAGTGAAGAGGATGTTCAAGCCGGAATTCTTAAACCGGATTGACGAGATCATTGTCTTCCATGCGCTGAACAAGGAGCAGATGAAGCGGATTGTAACCATTTTGTTTAAAGAGCTTTCGGAGCGCTGCCAACGGCAGCTGGGGATTCGCTTAAAGCTGCGTGACAGCGTGAAGGAGCATATTGTCGAAACCTCCTATGATACAAAATATGGGGCGCGTCCCTTGAAGAGAGCCATCCAGACAAAGATTGAAGACGCACTGGCGGATGAGATTCTGTCCGGACAGGTGAAGCGGGACAGTGAGGTGATTGTAACCATGCGGAAAGGAAAGATAATCTTTTCATAAAAAACTGGAAATAAGACAAGGAATCGTTTATAATCAGGTTATAAGAAACGAGCGGCTGCTGTTCGGACAGTGAACGGCGGCAATGAATTCCAGTCGGGAGGACAAAAGAAATGGCAGCAGTAAAAGAATTGATACGTGTGGAAGCAGATGGAAGTATCAGCTTTGGAGATTATGAGCTGGAAGTGAAGACCAAGCTTAAGGATTTCAATCACCAGGGTGATTTGTATAAAGTGAAGACCTTTCGGGAAATCACCAAGCTGGAGCGCAACGATCTGTTTGTCTATGAGTCAGTACCGGGGACGGCTGTGGAGAATTTCCGGGCAACGGCAGACAGTGTGGAATTCCAGGTGAACGGACCGGAGGATGCACAGATTACTCTGGGGATGGAAGAGGATACGGAGTATGTGACCCAGGTGGACGGACATGAGTCCGGTCGGATCAAGACGAGCCGGGGCGGAAAGCTGGTTCTGAGTGTGGAGCTTGGCGGAAAAGAGAGCGTTGGCGTAAAGATTGTAAAAGCATAGGACAAGAGGAATGGCAAAGGGAAGAACCACCGTATTTTTCTGTCAGAACTGCGGACATGAATCGGCCAAATGGATGGGCCAGTGTTCGGGGTGCGGACAGTGGAATACCTTTGTAGAAGAAACCATTGAAAAGACAAGTGTCCGAAGGATACAAAAGGAGAGGGCAGCCGCAGGTCCGGTCTGCCTTTCTTCTATTGATACGGACAAGGAGGAGCGGATGTCTACCCATATGGAGGAGCTGAACCGCGTGCTGGGAGGCGGCATTGTGCCGGGCTCCCTGGTTCTCGTAGGCGGCGATCCGGGAATCGGAAAGTCTACGCTGCTCCTGCAGGTGTGCCGGAAGCTTTCAGAGGACAACAGGAATGTGCTGTATATTTCCGGGGAGGAATCCTTAAAGCAGATTAAGCTTCGGGCGGCCCGTATCGGCAGTTTTTCCGATCGGCTGCGGCTGCTCTGCGAGACGAATCTGGAACTGATCCGGGAAACCATTCGGGGAGAGAAGCCGGAGGTTGTGATTATTGACTCCATTCAAACCATGCACAATGAGGATATCAGTTCTGCGCCGGGAAGCGTATCCCAGGTCCGGGAGGCTACCGCCGTGCTGATGCAGCTGGCAAAGGGGCTGGGGATTACGGTCTTTATCGTAGGTCATGTGACCAAGGAGGGAACGGTGGCCGGTCCGAGAGTGCTGGAACACATGGTGGACACGGTGCTGTATTTTGAAGGGGATCGCCATGCGTCCTATCGGATTCTTCGGGGTGTGAAGAACCGTTTTGGATCCACCAATGAGATAGGCGTCTTTGAAATGCGGGAAACGGGGCTTGCTGAGGTGGAGAATCCTTCGGAGTACATGCTGAATGGCCGGCCGGAGGATGCCTCCGGTTCCGTGGTGGCCTGTTCAATGGAGGGAACACGGCCGATTTTACTGGAGATTCAGGCTTTGGTCTGCCACAGTACCCTGGCGGTGCCCAGACGGACGGCGGCGGGTATGGATTATAACCGGGTGAATCTTCTGCTGGCGGTTTTGGAAAAGCGGCTGAATCTGCGGCTTTCTGACAGTGATGTGTATGTGAATATCGCAGGGGGAATCCGAATCAATGAGCCGGCTGTTGACCTGGGTGTGGTTCTGGCGGTGATATCGAGCTATAAGGATCGGGCCATTGACGAGAAGGTACTGGCCTTTGGCGAGGTGGGCTTAAGCGGTGAAGTCCGTGCGGTCAGCCAGGCCGGACAGCGGGTTCAGGAGGCAAAGAAGCTGGGCTTTACCACCATTATTTTGCCGGAGGTCTGCCGGGAGCAGATCGGCGCGGTGAAGGGCGTGCGTCTCTGCGGAGTACGGACGGTGGCGGATGCGGTGCGTCTGGTGCAATAAGATAAATGGGTGAGCAAAATCATCTAAGAAAGTTGATTTTGGGATTGACAGAAGGGCGATCTTTGTGGTATAAATAATAAGTACGTTTGAGCTAGGGGATTGGTCAAATGGCATGACAGGGGTCTCCAAAACCCTTAGTGGGAGTTCGATTCTCTCATCCCCTGTAAGAAAAGCGCAGGAAGCCTTCGATATGGTGAGTTCCGGCGCTTTTTTTGAAAACCAGAAAACAAAGGATGGAGAAAAATTATGGCATTACTGAAACAGTGGCGTGATATGGCCTATGACCAGGAGGCAAATAAGGGAGATATTCAGAGATTTTGGACAAAATATTTTGAAATAGAGAAAGGCATCTACGAGCAGCTTTTGGCAGACCCGGATACGGAGGTGAAGGGTACGGTAAAGGAGCTGGCGGAGAAGTATGGCCAGGATATTATGACTATGACCGGTTTCCTGGACGGTATCAATGACAGTCTGGCGGAACCGAACCCCATTGATGATATGGAGGAGGACACGGTCGTATCTCTGAAATTTGACAAGGAAATGCTGTACAAGAACATGGTAGCAGCAAAGGCGGACTGGCTCTATGAGCTTCCCCAGTGGGAGCCCATCTTTTCGGAGGAGAAGCGCAAAGAGCTTTATATGGAGCAGAAAAAGTCCGGTACCATTGTAAAGGGACCCAAGATTGGACGAAACGATCCCTGCCCCTGCGGAAGCGGCAAGAAGTATAAAAAATGCTGCGGAAGATAGGGCAGATGGGAATGATATTCCTGGTACTGGGAGCTTTGTGTGTCCTCTATTATATAGGGATTGTACTGTATGCGGGCCTGCAGGCCTCCTTTTCCTGGTTCTGGCTGTTTCTGGGAGGAATGTTTTTTCTGGCCGGAGCCGTTTGCCGTGTCCCTGCACTTTACGGGGCTTTCGGGCGGATACCCTCCGCAGTAAAAGTCCTGGGCGGTGTACTCTTTGCTGCGGGTCTGGCAGGCTTTCTGTTTGTGGAAGGCTGTATTATCAGCGGAATGACAGGAAGTACAAAAGAGCCGGTAGAATATTTGATTGTTCTGGGGGCACAGGTAAAAGGAACAAGGGTAAGCAAAGCCCTGAGTCAGCGGCTTGACAGGGCGGCGGAGTATCTTCAGGAGCATGAGGATACTACAGTCATTGTGTCCGGCGGCCAGGGACAGGGAGAGGAGATTTCCGAGGCTGCGGCGATGAAGGCATGGCTTATAAACCGGGGAATCGAAGAAGAGAGAATATTGGAAGAGGATAAGTCCGTCAATACCAATCAGAATATTCGTTTCAGCAAGGAGCTGATGAAGAATCCGGAAGCTTCGGTGGGCATTGTATCCAATGACTTTCATGTGTTCCGGGCGGCGCATATTGCCAAGGCCCAGGGGCTTGATGCCATCCCGATTCCAGCGCCTTCTTCACTCGGGATGTACCCTCATTACATGGTGAGGGAGGCATTTGCCATTGTGAAGGATTTGGCGATAGGGAATATGGTATTTTAAAAGCTGGGAGATAGACAGCTGAACAATCGGAATATAAGAAAAGGGCCTGCTTATTGAGCGTATCTAAGTGGTCCTTTTTTGTGATGCATAAATGATGCTCTTATCTGCTAAACTTTCTGTTTACAGGCCATAGCTCTTGACGGCTCTGTGATTTAAGGAATTCTTAAATAGTATTTTGAAAATACTTGTGGTATACTGAGAATGTATTATGCTAGATATGGTATATTTGCCGGGTTTATGGTCGAATATAGGGAATAGATTATAAAAAGGAATATTCCGGAAGTCTGAAACAGAAGGGGATGTCTATGGCACAGGAAAGAGAGCCTGTGATTCAGGTAAAGAATCTATATAAAATCTACCGTGTGGGGCGCAATAAGGTAAGAGCCCTGAATGGCGTGGATCTGGAGATCTACCGGGGCGAGTTTTGCTCTATTGTGGGCACCTCCGGTTCCGGCAAATCAACGATGCTGAATATGCTGGCCGGTCTGGAGAAGCCTACGAAGGGCGAGGTTATTATATCCGGGGAACATCTGGAACGCATGAACGAGAATCAGCTGGTAAAGTTTCGCCGGGAGCACGTGGGATTTATTTTTCAGTCCTTTAACCTTTTGGGAACTATGAATGCCAAGGAAAATGTGGCTTTGCCGCTGACCTTCCGGGGAGTACCCAAAAAGATACGGCTGGACAAGGCAGACAAGATGCTGGAGCTGGTGGGGCTTCGCAAGCACAAGACCCACAGGCCCAATGAAATGTCCGGAGGACAGCAGCAGCGTGTGGGCGTGGCCAGAGCGCTGGTGGTGGACCCGGAGATTATTTTTGCCGATGAGCCGACGGGTAATCTGGATTCCAATACCTCGGCGGAGGTAATGGAGCTGATGAAAAAGATTGTGCGGGAACAGAATCAGACATTGGTGATGGTAACGCATGACAATCACCTGGCAAGCTTTGCGGACAGGATCTTTCATATTATAGATGGGAAAATTGTGAAAATAGAGGACAATCGGAAGAACAGGGAGGAAGAAGCGGTATGAGAAGAATGGGATTGATAAAAAGAGGATTGGCGGCTGCGCTGTGCTGTATGCTGTGTGTGCCGGTGATAGGCGGTTTGCCGCAGCCGATAATTGCAAAGGCAGATACACCAAGAGCAAGTGATTCGGATGCAGATTTAAAAGAAGTAAGAGAGAATGCTTGCAAGGAATTAGACGAGTATTACAAATTTAAAGAATCTTTTATACCCGAAGGAAAACGAGCGGAGGCAAGAGCAGCGGTTGACGCGCAAATTAAAGCTATCAAAAATTGCAATAGTAGTGCGATAATTTCTGAACGGCTGTTAGCTGGTCGGGCTACTGTTGATTCTTACATCCCCTCCGATGCCCCGGACTCCGACCCGGAACCCACCACCTCAAACAGCAACATCATGGTAGGCGGCAACTGGATCACCCCGGTAGCCAACGGCGGACAGTACGTCAATGTCGTTCTTCCGATCGTCAATATGGGACGCCGCCGGGTAAAGAACGCTGTCGTAACCCCGCAGATCAGCCAGGATCCGGCCAAATGGCCCTTCGAGATAGAGACATCCAACTACACCCAGACCATCGATCGCCTTCCGGGTACGGATGAAGGCGGGGACGATATGGAACGCCGCAGGGAGCTGACCTGGGTGCTGAAAACCCGCAAGGATGCCCCGGGCGGATATATGCCCATAGCATTTGACGTAACCTATGAAAACGACGATCTGTCCCTGACTACCGTAACCCTGACTACTTATGTAAATGTAAAGGGAACCACCGGCGTGTCCTCAGACGGAACCGCATCCACCCCCCGTGTGATTGTAACGGGATTTTCTACCAGTCCCGAGGAAGTACGGGCAGGGGAAACCTTTACGCTGACCCTGCATATGCAGAATACCTCCAGGGCAACGGCAGTTCAGAATATGCTTTTCGATATCCAGGCGGCAAGTGAGAGCACGGACACGACTTATGTGGCCGCCGCGTTCCTGCCCACGGCCGGGTCCAGCACGATTTTTGTAGACCGTATAGCAGCGGGAGCCACCAAGGATATTTCTATGGAAATGGAGGCGCGCTCCGATCTGGCACAGAAGCCCTACGTAGTGAATGTCAAGATGAATTACGAGGATGAAAATGTCAATGCTTACGAAAATACGGCCAGCGTGTCCATTCCGGTTCGCCAGGAGGCCCGCGTGGACATCAGCAGCATAGAGGTTATGCCGGACAGCATTGACGTAGGCAATGAAGCCAATGTTATGTTCAGCGTTTATAACATTGGTAAAACAAAGCTTTTTAACACAAGTGTAAAATTCATATCCGATTCCGTCAGCGGAGGAGATACATACTTGGGCAATATAGAGCCAGGAGCAACTGCAAATGTGGACGCATATCTGTCAGGTGCTGCCGCTACTATGGACGACGGCATCGTAAAAATAGAGATTACCTTTGAGGATGAGGCGGGAGAAGCCACCACCATTGAGAAGGAAATGACCCTGTTTGTCAATGAGATGTATTTCCCCAATGATATGGAAATAGACGGTGTTTACGGCGAGGAGATGATAGATTCGCCGGGAGGATTTAAAATCTGGTGGGCTATTGTACCAGGGATTCTGATTGTTATCGGCATCATTGTATTTGTGGTAATCCGCAGAAAGAAGAAAAAAGCTCAGGAGCTTCTGGAGCTGGAGGAAGATCTGGATGATGCGGGCGAGGAAGATTTGTCCGACGACGATGAGACGGAAACAGAAAAACTAAGCCCATGGAAGAAATGGAAGAAGCGTAGAGCGGAGAAGAGGAACGGTCTATGAGTATAAAGGATTTGCTTAAAATGAGCTTAAGCAGTCTGTGGCGCAGGAAGCTTCGGACCATCCTTACAGTTCTGGGAGTTGTCATTGGAACTGCCTCCATTGTGGTTATGATTTCCCTCGGCCTGGGTCTTAACAAAGCCAGTATGGAGCAGATCGAGCAGTACGGCGGCCTGACCACCATCACAGTTTATTCCAACGAGGGCGGATACAGCTATTATGGCGAGGGCATTGCGGTTTCCGCGGACGGCGGTGACAGTGAAAGCCAGGAACCGGTGCGGATTGACGATGCGGCCATTGAACAGTTTAAGCATATGGAACATGTGGAGATCGCCTCCCCCGTATTGAGTACCTGGGTGCTTCTGCGTCAGGGCGTGTGGGAGTCCAGTGCCTCCATTCGGGGCATGAGCCGGGAGGCGCTGGAGAAGATGGATTTGGATATTGCAGAGGGAAGCCTGCCGGAGGAGGGAGGAGAACTGCAGTTCTTCTATGGAAATACGGTGATCACGGACTTTTATAATTCCAAGACAGGACAGAATCCCTTTTATGAAAATTATGATTATGAAAATGAGGATAATTATACCCTGGCAGATGTGGATCTGATGAATTCTCCCATGTTCGTAATCTTTGATACGGATGCCTACTACAATTCACAATACGGCGGTACGGATGAAAACGGGAACCCGATACCGGCGCCCAAGAAATATATGGTGTCGGCTTGCGGACTGATGGCCGGCAAGCCTACGGAGTGGGGAGAAAATGCAAACAGTATCCTCTGTGATGTGGAAGCATTGAAGGCCCAGCTGAAAAAGGTCTTTAAGGGAAAGACTATTCCGGGCCAGCCTACCAATAAGTCCGGAAAGCCATATAAGGAGCTGTACTATAATCAGGCATATATCCGTGTGGATGATATGAATTACGTAACTGAGGTCCAGGACCAGATCCGGGCTCTCGGCTTCCAGGCGGAGAGCAATGTGGAATGGATGAATCAGGTACAGGAGCAGTCGCGCTCCATTCAGATGGCCTTGGGCGGAATCGGCGCCGTATCCCTTTTTGTGGCGGCTATCGGTATTGCCAACACCATGATGATGTCCATCTATGAGCGCACCAAGGAAATCGGCGTGATGAAGGTATTGGGCTGTGATATGAGAGCCATCCGCAATATGTTTCTGGCGGAGGCAGGCTTTATCGGCCTTATCGGCGGTACGGTGGGGCTTATGCTCAGTTATGGTATTTCAGCCATTATCAACTTTGTGACAAAGACTACCTATGAATCGGGAATTTCCTATATTCCTGTTGTACTGGTGATGCTAGCCATGGTGTTTGCCGTATTTATGGGGATGCTTGCAGGCTTATTCCCGGCTCTTCGGGCCATGCGCCTGAGCGCCCTGGCGGCCATAAGGAATGAGTAAGGCAATGAGAAGAAGACGCAGAAGATCAAGCAGGCTTTTGCCGCTTCTGTCTCTGATAGTGCTGGGTATCGGCATTGGGGCGGCAGCAACGGCATGGACAGAGTTAAAAACCATAGACAGGTCCGGTAGGATTACCGGACCTGTCGTTTTGGCGCAGTCAGATAAGCTGAGGGAGCTTTCTGAACAGACGCTTCGGCAGTCAGCTGCCCGGGCAGAGAGAACGGAAGCAGCGGAAAATGCGGAGCGCGAAAATCAGGAGGTTCGGCCGGAGCGGGAGCCGGATACGGCTTTAAGCATAGCGGGGGGCGCCCCGGAGCCGGATAACGCTCCCAGGCTTCGCATTGTATTGGATCCCGGCCACGGAGGGGAGGGCCTTAAGGATGAACAGGAGCTTGGAGCCATTTACCGTGATACCTATGAAAAGTATTTGACCCTGGAAATTGCCGAGGCTATGCGGGAGGAGCTTTCACAGTACGGAAATGTGGAGGTTTTTATGACGCGGGATACGGATCGCGCGCTGACCTTAAAGGAGCGGGCGGCCTATGCGGAATCCGTGGGAGGAGATCTTCTGGTAAGCCTTCATTTGAATGCCTCGTTGGAGCATAATTTTTACGGTTCCGAGGTTTTTGTGTCAGCCTTTGAGTATTTTCATGCCAGAGGAGCGGGCGTGGGTGAGAGCATTTTAAAGCAGCTTACAGATTATGGATTTGTATCCAAGGGCGTGAAAACCAGGCTGGGAAGCAAGGGTGCGGACTACTATGGAATTATAAGGGAATGTAAAAGTCTGGGGATTCCGGCTCTGATTGTGGAACATGGCTATATGGACGAGGACAGCGACTGGGCCCGCATGAATACGCAGGAAGCTCTGGAGAATCTGGGACGGCGGGATGCGGCAGGACTTGCGGCTTACTTCGGGCTGGAAAAGGGAAGCGTGCTTTCAAAGCTTCCTGCCATAGAAGAGGAAATTCCAGCCGTTCCCGTCCGCCCGGATACCACTCCTCCGGAGGAGGTATGGTATAAAAAAGAGCGGCAGACAGACGGCCGGTTTCTCATTACCCTTCACGGGGTGGAAAGGGAAAGCCGGGTGATGTATTACGATTACAGTACGGACGGCGGTGAAACCTACGGAGGCTTACAGCTCTGGGGGACGGGGGAAACCGTCCGATTTACCATGAACCTGACAGGGGAAGAGCAGCTTGTCTTCCGCGTATACAACAATTATGAGCTGCGGACGGAAACCTCAGGATAATTATGAAAGAATCCTTAAGATGCTTGTGTGCAAGGAATATTGTGGTATACTATAAGTAAGAACAGAGAGGCGAAATAGTTGGCAGAACAGTCTGCTTTTTAATAATAGGAGGCGGATAGAATGAAAAGATGGAAGTGCATATTAAGGGGCATAATTCTATTGACGCTGACGGCTGCATTGCTTGGAGGCGGCGCCGGCGGCATGACAATGACCGCACAGGCGAAGGAGGCTCCGGCCCGCGGCAACGAAGGGGTGGAACGGCTTGCGGAGGACGAAAAAAGAATATATGATACATTGAAGACCCTGGCAGGGAACGTCACATCGGGAAAGGAAACTTCCGCAGTTGTTACGGTAAACGGTTTCACTTCTCTTATGAATTCGCAGGAGGAAATAGGACGTACCATCAACCGGGCGCTCTCCTATCTGCTTATGGATTGTCCTTATGATTTCTACTGGTATGATAAAAAGGGCGGATGCTATTATAGCTGGACGCCTGAACAGGATGGCAGAGTATTGACCATGACAATTTCCATGACCGTAGCGGAGGATTATCAGGGCGCCGAAGCTTATACGGTGGATCCCGGGAAGATTACCAAGGCGAAGGAAGCGGAGCAGAAGGCAAAGGCTATTGTGGCGAAATACCGGGGCAAAACGGATTATGAAAAGCTGAAAGGCTATATGACGGAGATCTGCGATTTGGTTTCTTATAATTGGGATGTTTATGAGAACGGCCGGGCTCCCTACGGCAATCCGTGGCAGCCCGTCTGGGTATTTGACGGGGACGAGACGACCAATGTGGTGTGCGAGGGCTATGCCAAGGCGTTTCAGTATTTGTGTGATTTGTCTGTTCTTTGGGATGCCAAGTGTTATACCGTGGAAGGAGCGATGTCTGGCGGCACCGGAAGCGGAGATCATATGTGGAATATTGTGACACTGGGGGATAAAAATTACCTGGTGGATGTAACTAACTGCGACACCGATTCCATAGGAGCGCCGGATCAGCTGTTCATGGCCGGTGCGGAGGGCTCAATTGGAGGAGGATATACGGTTTTTCTTGATTCGGGTCAAAGCATTACTTATCAATATGCCGACAATCAGTATGATCTTCTGGGAGATGCCCTTGAACTGTCATACTATCCTTATGAGGATCCGTCCGCGCTGAATCTGAAAGTTACGGCGCCCGAGGGTGTGGAAGTAACCTTTGGAGATTCTCCGGATGACAGCGTGCTTGCCGGCGGTTCGGCGGTAAACGGGGCGGGAAAGGAGGTTCCCGGCGTCTTTACCTGGGCCGGGGATATGAGCACCTATGGAAATGCGGGAACCAATACGCTGAATGCAGTCTTTACACCGACAAATCCCCAATATCAGCCGGTGAATTATGTCCGTGTTTCCGTAAAGGTCAATCGAAGACCTGTGACCGTGACGGCAGAGGAAAAAAGCAAGTCTTATGGACAGCCGGATCCGGAGCTTACGTATTTTTATTCCAATGTAATTGAGGAATATCCTTTATCCGGAGAGCTTAGCAGAACATCCGGAGAAAATGTGGGAACTTATTCCATCGGGCAGGGAACCCTGACGGATGATAACAATCCCAACTATGCAATTACCTTTACGGGAGCCAGCCTGAAGATTACTCCTGCGTCTGTTATGCCGCTGGAGTTTGTGGTGGGCGATGCAAAAGCAACCGTTGCCAATGCGGTGACCATTAAGGAGGATGCTTCCTACGGTGATTTGTGGTCGGAGATTGTGAAGATTAGAACCATTACTGCCCAAACAGGTTTTGGAAATGACAGCGATCCGGCGCACTTTACCCTGCAGGAGAGCGGAACGCCCGCAGTTGGCGGCGGACAGAGTTTTCATATTGTATACAATGGAACTATCGGCGGGCAGACCTATCGGAATGAACCTGTCTGTGAAGGCACGGTAGATATCAAAAGGCGGGTGCTCACCGTATCCGCAGGGAGCTATCGGGTGAGCAAGGCCTATGATAAGACGAGAGCAGGCGGAGATGTTTCCGGCCAATTGGCCATTCATAACCTTTTATCCGCCGATACAAACAGAGTGAGCGTTGCGGCGGAACCCGCAGGCTATGCCAGCCCGGATGTAAGCGGGCAGAACCGGATGACCGTGAATCTGACTTTAACAGGGGCAGCTTCCGGCAATTATGAGCTGTACAGCAATACGGTGGAAGTTCCCTGTGAGATTACGCCGAAGACCATTACGCCGTCCGTGAAGGTATCAGGAACTTATGCCTATACCAGCCGTGCGATTACGCCGACAATCACCGTGTCGGACGGAAATGACGTATTGTCCGCGTCGGAATACAACATGGTTTTGAGCAATAACCAGAATGTGGGGACAGCCAAGGTAACTATAAGGCCGAAAAGCGGCGGCAATTATACCTGGAATCCGGCCGTGGAGACCACATTTACCATTGATAAGGCGGATTACAGGGGAACAAAGACAGCCTCTACCTCCATGGAATACGGCGGTACGGCTATATTCAGCCTGTACTCCATGCTTTCGGAAGGATATAAGCTGGGGGACATTCATGTTTCGGACCCGGATAAAATTTTTGCCGACACGCCGGCTGTTTCTGGCACCGTATTGTCCTGCAAAATGTCAGAGGACAGAAGCAAGGAAGGAAAATCGGCCGTAATTACGCTTCCCGTGACGGAATCCCGCAATTACAATCCTTATGATCTGACCTTTAAGGTGACAATGGCGGCGCAGCGTTCCGGTGCGGGCAATAACAATCCGACCGCCATCACGACGCCTTCCGGCAATGGCGGCGGGACAGGGAGTGAGCCTTCCATGCCTTCGGATCCGACAACGGAGATAGGGGACGGACGGACGCCGGCCTCGGATTATGATACGGTTGCTCCCGGCGGCGCAAATGTGACGGTCGTGGACAGGGAGAATACCAAGGCGGCGCGGTCAAAGGGGATTGGCGCTGAGCCAATCCTGTGGGGGGCAATTGGAGGGACACTGACCCTTGGAGTGTGCGGAGGCGTCTACCTGATAAGGCGAAGAAAAAAAGCGGAAAAACAATGACGGAATAACAGGAAAATACAAAAAGGAATGTCGTAAAACATTTTATGCGGCTGTCCGAATTACCAAGCGGTCAGTTCACAGGTTTTACGACATTCTTTTTTGGTTGTGTTAAGTAATAGGATATGCGGGTTTAATACCCAAGCTCTTCACCAATCAAAATTACCTGGATTCTTCCGGGAATATGTGATCTTCTTGTGACAACAATCTGACTGCAAATGCAATCGGGAGACTGACAGTCAGAGCATCTTCCGGTTACAGCACAGGGAGTCTTTTTGTTCAGCCGCAGCGTATTGATGGGAGCGGCCGTATTTCGGGCGCGGCTGTGTCCTTCCTCCGCATTTTTTACGACCTTATTCATGCCGGCCAGCACAATCACATGATCCGGGCCGTTGCAGAGGCAGGCCACCCGGTTCCCGGCGCCGTCCACATTGATAAGCTCACCGTCCAGGGTAATGGCGTTGGTGCTCATAAAGAAATAGTCCGCACAGACAGCTCTGGCGAACAGATCCTTTTTCTCCTCGGGAGTTTTGGCGGCTAAGCGGTCAATGAGCGTGTAATTTCCTTTTTTCAGGGCGTTCGTCAAACCACATTCCTCCATGGTCATAGTGCCGCCCCAGGTGACGGAAGCGTGTTCAGGCATGAGTTCCAGAACCTTTTGTACGGCTGCGGCGCTGTCCTCGCAGTACCAGCCCTTCATCTGACGTTTTTCCAGATTGGCAATGATGGTTTTCGCAGTATTCTCATAATATTGCTTTTTCGGTGACATTGAAAAATCCTCCTATTCTTAAATCGCTGCGCGATGGCACTAAAAAGTAAAGTCACTTCGGCGCACCTGTAATGAGAAGAACTTTCATTCGAAAGGGCACTCATGAAAGTTCCTCTCGTACGCCTTTGTGACTTTACTGTCCGGCAGAAATTATTTTTCAAAAGCACTTGACATTTCTTAGCCGGACTATTCCAGTTCCTAATTAATATCCATTATAGAAGAATTTCCCAGATATTTCAAGCTTATAAGCTCTGCAAAGTCACCGGCATCATGGAAAGCCGTACAAAATATCCCTGCTCCTGGTGGCAGATGGGGCAGACAGCCGGGGCCATGGGACCCATGTGAATATGGCCGCAGTTCAGACAGATCCACGCCTCCTGCGTATCGGAGGAAAACAGCTTCTTGTCCTCTAAAAGCTTGGCAAAGGTTCCGAAGCGGTCTCCGTGGATTTTCTCAATGGCCGCAATCCCATAGAAGGACGAGGCGATAGCCGGGAAGCCTTCTTCTGCTGCCTTATCACCAAATGCCTTGTAGATGGGATCATTTTCCTCATACTCATTGTGCTGTGCGGCTTTCAAAATCTCCTCCATAGTGGGATAGAGATCGATGGGATAACCGCCGTCAATCTCAATGGTAGTTCCGGCCAGAGGCTTTAAATGGTTGTAAAATATCTCGGCATGTTCCTTCTCCTGATTGGCCGTAAAGATAAACAGGCGCTCAAGAACCGGAAGCTTCTGACGCTTGGCCTCTGCTGCCGCAAAGGTATAGCGGTTCCGGGCCTGGCTTTCTCCTGCGAAGGCGCGCATCAGATTTTCTCTTGTTTCGCTGTGCTGAAAATCAATAGACATAGATAGGGATACTCCTTTCTGAGTTTGAAATGATTTGCTGTCGCCGGTGTACGGCGTATTGCTTATAGGATTGCACCAGGATATTTATTTGGCCTCGTAGGCAACAAGTACAATATCCCGGCCAAGCTCCCCGGCCAATCGCTGCTCTGCGTCGGAAAGAGCATCCACAGCAGAGCCGGTGAGCTGTGCGATCTTGTAGGAAGCCAGATCCTCTTCACGCAGAGCCTGCTCCATCCGATCCGCTGCGGCCTTACAGGACGGCGGCAGATTCATGGCAGAGGGTTTACCACTTCTGTGACACATAGTTATTCCTCCAATTTTCAGGTTTCTTTATAAAAGCTGAGCTTTTGGGGTTAGTATGCCGCGAAAAGAACAATTTTATCAATAAATGTAGGAGGTGATTGCCTTTCAAAGGGAAAACAGGCGCAAGGATAGTTGTAGAATCAGGCAGAAAATCCGATTTTAAGGGGAATTAAATCAGGAATAAAAAAATCTTCCGGCTGCAAAAACCGAAAGATTCTCTGAGAGCGATAGACGGGGCTCGAACCCGCGGTCTCGACCTTGGCAAGGTCGCGCGTTACCAACTACGCCACTATCGCATCAATTCTGTTTTGTGCTGTTTTGTATCAGCGACATGATTGATAATACAACAAACAGATAAATTTGTCAACACTTTTTTTGAAAAAAATTTTCACTTTTAAACCATTTTTTAAACGTCTGTTTATCATGAAAAATCTGTTGAAAGTTTGGGTTGTGAAATAGCACTATTAATGGTACACTTAGAAGCAGCGGAGAACGGTCTGTTTTATCTGTTGAACCGGCCGTATAAAAACAGAAAGCAATGAACATTTATACGAAACACGGAGGAAGCAAAGATGAAGAAACTGATGATGAAAAAGGGATCTACCTGTATGGCCTGCCTGGAGTGTGTTCGGGCATGCTCCGAGGCATTCTATAAAGAGTTTGATCCGGACAAGGCATGTATTCAGATTGTGGAGAAGAAGAGCGTGCGCCCTATGGCCTGTCCCCAGTGCGGCAAGTGCGCCGAGGCTTGTGAAGCAGGAGCCATCACACAGAATGCCAAGGGTGTGTACATGGTAAATAAAAAGCTGTGTACCGGCTGCGGCAAGTGCGTGGAGGCCTGTCCCTTCGGGCTGATGGTAAAGGCAGAGACTTCTCCCACCGCATCTAAGTGCATTGCCTGCGGAATCTGTGCAAAAGCCTGTCCTATGGATGTACTGGAGGTTGTGGAGGGTTAAGCCCGGATAGAAGAGGGTCTCATTAGCTAGTAGTCCGTACCGGAAATCCTTGTGCATATTTCCGGTCTATTTCTCCGATAGCACAGGTCAAAAAGCCTCGCCGTAGCACCACTACGTCTGCGTTTTTTGACCTGCACTCTCGGAAAAATATCCTCAGAAATATGCACAAGGATTTCCGATACGGACTACTAGTTTAAGGAAAGAGACGAATCAAGAGGCAAATACGGACGAAAAAACGGGGGATGCTGCAAAACCGGAGAATTTATTTTGCGGCTTCCTCTGTTTGCATATCCGGGAATACCGGAAAATGGAAAGAGAGGCAGGAATGAGCTACGCAGACACATTATTTATCAATATGTGCCGTGACATTATAGAAAATGGTACAAGCACGGAGGGAGAAAAAGTGCGTCCCAAGTGGGAGGACGGCTCTTACGCATACACTATCAAGCGCTTCGGCGCGGTGAACCGCTATGACCTGGCAAAGGAGTTCCCGGCTTTGACGCTGCGGAAAACAGCTTTGAAAAGCTGTATGGACGAAATTCTCTGGATTTATCAGAAGAAGTCCAACAACATTCACGATCTGAACAGCAGTATCTGGGATGAATGGGCGGACGAACAGGGAACCATCGGAAAAGCTTACGGCTACCAGATCGGTGTGAAGAGCCGATATAAGGAAGGCATGATGGATCAGATGGATCGTGTGCTCTATGACTTGAAGAACAATCCCTACAGCCGCAGGATTATGACAAATACCTATGTGTTTGCGGACCTCAGTGAAATGAACCTGTATCCCTGCGCCTACAGCGCTACCTACAATGTGACGAAGAAGCCGGGGGAGGAGAAGCTGACCCTGAATATGGTCCTGAATCAGCGTTCCCAGGATGTGCTTACGGCCAACAACTGGAATGTGTGCCAGTATGCCATCCTCCTTATGATGGTGGCTCAGTCCTGCGGTATGATTCCGGGAGAACTGGTCCATGTGATAGCGGATGCCCATATTTATGACAGGCATGTGGAGATTGTGAAAGAGCTGATTGAGCGGCCCGTGTATGAAGCGCCGAAGGTATCTTTGAATCCCGAGGTGACGGACTTTTATGCCTTTACCACGGCGGATCTTCTGGTGGAGGACTATGTGACAGGCCCGCAGGTGAAAAATATTCCTGTGGCAGTATAAAGAACAAAAGTTACTGTTCACTCCGTGACCGGTAACGAACAAAAACATATGGATAGTTGCGGATCTGGAATAGGAGCTTGATATGAATTTAATTGTAGCAGTAGATAAAAACTGGGCCATCGGCCTGAAAAACCGCTTACTGGTGAGTATCCCCGAGGATATGAAGTTTTTCCGGACAGAGACAACGGGAAAGGTAGTCGTTATGGGACGCAAAACGCTGGAAAGCTTTCCTAACGGTCTGCCCCTCAAGAACCGGACCAACATCGTACTGACGGCCAACCCGGACTACGATGCCAAAGGGGCGTTGGTTTTCCATAATGTGGAGGCAGTTCTGGATGAACTGAAAAAATACCCCGCCGAGGACGTTTATATTATAGGAGGGGCCGCCATTTACGAGCAGTTTCTTCCTTACTGCAGCGTAGCCCATATTACGAAGATCGATTATGCTTATGAGGCGGATACGTATTTCCCGAATCTGGACGAGCGTCCGGAGTGGAGTGTGGAAGCGAGCAGCGGAGAAAAGACCTACTATGATTTGGAGTTTGAGTTTGTGAAATACCGCAACAGCGCTCCGAAGGAAATATAGTCCTATGTTATGAAAAAGCATTGACATCATATAAAAAAAGTAGAATAATGAGAAAAAACATAAAAGAGGAGTGATGTTATGTTAGACATCAAATTCATCAAAAACGAAAATCCGAAGCCCATTCCGGGACCGGAAGATCCCCTGGTATTCGGCACTATTTTCACAGATCATATGTTTGTTATGGATTATACGGAAGGAAAGGGCTGGCATGATCCGAGAATCGAGCCTTACGCGCCTATCAGCCTGGACCCGTCCGCAATGGTATTTCACTACGGACAGGAGATGTTCGAGGGCCTAAAGGCATATAAGACCGAGGACGGCAGAATCCTTATGTTCCGCCCGGATAAGAACATTGAGCGTGCCAACAACTCCAACCGCCGTTTGATGATTCCGGAGATTCCGGCAGAGGATTTCCTTCAGGCAATGAAAGAGCTGGTGCGGACGGATCAGGCATGGATTCCCACCAAGGAGGGTACTTCGCTTTACATACGTCCCTTTGTGATTGCCACAGATCCCTTTCTGGGCGTGCGGCCTTCCCATACCTATAAGTTTATTATTATTCTTTCCCCGGTAGGAGCCTACTATCCCGAGGGGCTTGATCCGGTAAAGATTTGGATCGAGGACGAATATGTGCGCGCAGTCCGGGGCGGCATCGGTGAGGCCAAGACAGGCGGAAACTATGTGGCGTCTCTGGCAGCCCAGATGAAGGCCCATGAGGAAGGCTATTCTCAGGTACTTTGGCTTGACGGCGTGGAGCGCAGGTACATTGAAGAGGTGGGAGCTATGAACATCTTCTTCAAGATCAGCGGAACCGTAGTTACCCCCCAGCTGAACGGCAGCATCCTTCCCGGCGTAACCAGAAGGACCTGCGTGGAGCTGTGCAAAGCCTGGGGACTTCCCGTGGAGGAGCGGAAGGTTTCCGTGGAAGAGCTGGAAGAGGCGGCCAGAACAGGAACCTTGGAAGAGGTATGGGGTTCCGGAACAGCGGCCGTCATCTCGCCCGTAGGCCATCTGCGCTATGAGGATGAGGTGTTCCGGATTGGCGACGGCGGTATCGGAGAACTTAGCCAGAAGCTTTACGACACTGTGACAGGGATTCAGCTCGGTAAGATTGAGGATACCTTCGGCTGGACCGTAGAGGTAAAATAAGATTTGCTTGCTTACTGACAAAAGATGAAGGGCTGCCGTAGAGGGAAGATGCTACTATACGGCAGCCCTTTCACTGCGGCGAAGCAGGCGGCAAAAGAATTGAAAAAATAGATACGCCGTCCAAAAGACTAAAAATTCACACACAAACTCCTATTTTATGTTATACTGTATACCCAAAGGGTGCGCCGCAGTCATACAATTCGGTGCAGTACGCATCCGCAGAGTTACGAAAGGACAAGCAATGTCAGAAATAAACCGGGAGGAACCGTATGGCAAATAAAAGGAAACGGTGGAGGCTCCGTTCCTATCTGTTAAGTTATGATATGAATCTGATCGTAGCAGTCATATTCCTGATTGTATTCGGTCTGATCATGATATACAGCTCCAGCTACTACACGGCAAGCTTAAGCCAGGCATATAATTACGATCCCACATTCCTGTTGAAAAGCCAGGCCAAATACAGCGTCGCGGGTGTGGGAATCATGCTTTTCGTAGCCAACATCGACTACCACAAATGGCGCTATTTTGCCATGATAGGTCTGATAGGCTCCGCAATCCTGATCCTGCTCCTTTTAGTGCCGGGCCTGGGTGTTACCGTAAAAGGAGCGACCCGCTGGATTAAGGTGCCGGGCCTCGGTCAGTTCCAGGTAGCGGAGCCGGTAAAAGTAGGCATGATCGTATTTTCCGCAGCCTTGATCTGCAAATACGCCCACAGCCTGGACAGCTGGAAGATACTGTTCCGAGTCATGGCTCCCACAGCCGTGATCTCCCTGATGATACTGAAAATCAGCAACAATATGAGCACGGCCGTAATCGTCTTTGGCATCAGCTTTTTGATGGTATTCATGGTACATCCAAAGTACTACCCATTTTTAATCATGGGACTGGCTGTGGCGGTAGTGGCAGCAGGCGTCATCTACTACACCTTACATATGCCGGAGACAGACTCCGACTCCCCCTTCCGAATCGCCCGAATCGTGGCCTGGCTGAAGCCCTATGAATACGAATCCGACACGGCCTACCAGTCCTTGCAGGGCATCTACGCCATCGGTTCCGGAGGACTGATGGGAAAGGGCCTGGGAAACAGCATACAGAAGCTTCGGATACCGGAGCCATACAACGATATGATATTCGCCATCATCTGCGAAGAACTGGGAATCTTCGGGGCAGGACTTGTAATACTCCTATTCATCTATCTCCTGTTCCGTCTGTACATCATAGCCCAGACAGCCGAGGACCTGTTCGGACGTCTGCTGGTAATAGGCGTCTTTTCCCACGTGGCTCTGCAGGCAGTACTGAACCTGATGGTCGTAACCAGGCTCTTCCCCACCACAGGCGTCACCCTGCCCTTCTTCAGCGCCGGCGGAACCGCAGCCGTATTCCTGCTGATAGAGCTGGGCATGGTACTAAACGTAGAAAAATGGGGCCGTTTCAAACGCGAACAAGAATACCGGGAACAAAAATTATAAAACTTTTACCCTTTAGTGCCGTCGCGCAGCGATTTAAACGGTAAAGTCGCAAAGGCGCACGAGAGAAGCTTTCATGAGTGCCCTTTCGAATGAAAGTTTCTCTCACTACAGGTGTGTCGAAGCGACTTTACCCTTTAGTGCCGTCGCGCAGCGACTCAGAATAGGAGGCAAAGAATGAGAAACAATACAAGAACCATAAAAATCGGAGATCGTATAATAGGCGGCGGCAATCCCATACTGATTCAGTCCATGACCAACACAAAAACCGAGAACATAAAAGAAACCGTCGAGCAGATAAACCGCCTGACAGCCGCCGGCTGCGAGATCATCCGCTGCACTGTGCCAACCATAGAAGCAGCAGAAGCTTTGACAGAAATAAAAAAGCAAATAACAATCCCCTTAGTAGCCGACATCCATTTCGACTACCGCATGGCAATCGCCGCCATCGAGCACGGAGCCGACAAGATCCGCATCAACCCCGGCAACATCGGCGGAAAAGACAGGGTAAAAGCCGTAGTAGACGCAGCAAAAGAACGAAAGATCCCCATCCGCGTAGGCGTCAACAGCGGTTCCCTGGAAAAAGAGCTACTGGAAAAACACGGCGGCGTCACCGCAGAGGGGCTCGTAGAAAGCGCCCTGGACAAAGTACATATGATAGAAGACCTTGGCTACGAAGAACTCGTCATCAGCATCAAGTCCTCCGACGTCCTCATGTGCGCCAAAGCCCACGAACTCATAGCAAAACAAACCAGCTACCCCCTCCACGTAGGGATCACTGAAGCCGGCACCCTCTATTCCGGCAACATCAAATCCGCCGTCGGCCTTGGAATCATCCTATATCAAGGCATCGGCGACACCATCCGCGTCTCCCTCACAGGCGACCCCCTGGAAGAAATCAAATCCGCCAAGCGCATCCTAAAAACCCTGGGACTGCGCAAGGGAGGAATCGAAGTCGTATCCTGCCCCACCTGCGGAAGAACCCAAATCGACCTCATAGCCCTTGCAAACCAAGTAGAAACCCTAGCAGAAGAATACCCCCTAAACGACATAAAACTAGCCGTCATGGGCTGCGTAGTAAACGGACCCGGCGAAGCCAAAGAAGCCGACCTGGGAATCGCCGGCGGAAAAGCCTCCGGCATCCTCTTTTGCAAAGGCAAAATCATAAAAAGCGGCATCCCCGAAAAAGACCTGCTAACCGCACTGCGCACCGAACTGGAAGCCCTAACAAAAGCCCCCATTTAAACACCAAACACCACAACAATCAGGGCTGCAATAAACAGGACCATAATAAACAGGACCATAATAAACAGGACCATAATAAACAGAACCACAATAAACAGGACCACAATAAACAGAGCCACAACAAACAGCACCACAACAAACCCACAACAAACAGGGATTGCCGTAAAATAAGGCAGCAGGCTTTTCCGATATCCAGTGTCCGGCTGTTCACGCACAGTCTGTCTGATATGGACGAACATTACCCACAAAAAAGAACCGGAAACAAAATCATAAATCAGGTAATGTCCGTACAGAGCAGACAGACTGTGCGTGAACCGTCCGAACACAGGATATGGAAATGACTGATGGCTTATTTTACGGCAATCCCGTCCACCCCCACATCAAAAAACGGAGACCCCATATGGAAAAGCTATTCACCGAAGTATTCCCCCCCATACACGCAGACAAACCCCTCACCGACCTCCTAGACCAAGTCCACGTAGAACGCATCACCTCCAACCGTGCAAAAACCCACATCAAAATCTACCTCAAAAGCAAAACCCTCATCCACAAAGAACAGCTATACAACTTAGAACAAACCCTAAAAAAACAACTTTTCGGAAAAACTCCCATAGAACTAAAAATCATAGAACACTTCCAACTCTCCGGCCAATACACTCCCCAAAAAGTCCTGGAGCTATACCGCGACAGCATCCTCTTCGAGCTGAAAGCCTACAGCATCCTGGAATTTAACCTGTTCCGAAGAGCCAAGATCGCCTTCCCGGAAGAGAACCGCATGAAGCTGTCCCTGGAAAAAACCACACTGGGTCAGGAAGCGGCAGACGAGCTTGTCCGCGTGCTTCACAAAATCTTTACCGAACGCTGCGGCATGAAGCTGGAGATAGAAGCCGAACTGATAGACAAAAACCAAGAACAAGAAGAAAAACGCCAAAAAAGCCAGGAATTTATGGAAAAACAGGCGGCAGCACTGGCAGAGCGCATGTATCAGGCCGAGCAGGAGCAGGCAGCGGCGCAGGGAGCCCCCCAGGAACAATCGGAAAAAGAAAACACCCCGGCCTCCCCAAAAACTGCAGTCGCACCAAAAGCCCCCAAAGAAAAAAAGCCCCGCCCCTCCTTCGGCAAAGACGACTACCCCTACCGCCGCACCTTACGCGGAGGCGGCAGCGGCAAAAGCTCCCGTACATCCGATCCCGACGTACTCTACGGCCGCAACTTCGAGGACGGCGAGATCACAGAGCTTTGCCAGATCATCGGAGAAATGGGCGAGGTCACCGTCCGGGGACAGGTATCCTCACTGGACGAGCGGGAGATTCGCGGCGAAAAAACCATAGTAACCATCACCGTCACAGACTACACAGACACCATCCGCGCCAAACTCTTTATCAAAAACGAAGATCTCCCGGACTTTCGGGAAAATGTAAAAAAAGGGGCCTTCGTTCGGATCAAGGGAATAACCGCCATAGACCGTTTTGACAACGAGCTGACGCTAAGCTCCCTGACCGGCATCAAAAAATCCGCAGACTTTCGAAAGCTTCGGATAGACAACCACGAACACAAACGAGTGGAGCTTCACTGCCATACGAAAATGAGCGATATGGACGGAGTTTCCGAGGTCAAGGATCTCATCAAGCAGGCCAAAGCTTGGGGCCACAAAGCCATAGCCGTCACAGACCACGGAGTAGTCCAGGCGTACCCGGATGCCAGCCACAGTCTGGACAAGGGAGATCCCTTCAAAGTCATTTACGGCCTGGAAGGATACCTGGTAGACGACCTGAAAGAAATCGTCACGGACCCCAGAGAACAGAGCCTGGATGACCTTTATGTAGTATTTGACATAGAGACCACCGGTTTCAGCGCCGAACACGATCAGATCATCGAAATCGGCGCAGTAAAGGTGGAGAAGGGCCAGATTACGGAGCGCTTCAGTGCCTTTGTCAACCCCCACACGCCCATCCCCTTTGAGATCGAAAAGCTCACAGGCATTTCCGATGATATGGTCCTGAATGAGCCGGATATCGCAGAAGTGCTGCCCCGTTTCCTGAAATTCTGCGAAGGCGCAGTTATGGTGGCCCACAATGCCGATTTTGACATGAGCTTTATCCGAAAAAACAGCGAGCGCCAAAGCCTCCCCTGTGCCTTTACCGTAGTGGACACCGTGTCCCTGGCCCGCGTCCTCCTGCCCAATCTGAACCGCTTTAAGCTGGATACGGTGGCAAAGGCGCTGAATGTATCCCTGGAAAATCACCATCGGGCTGTGGACGACGCAGGCTGTACCGCAGAAATCTTCGTAAAATTTGTGCAAATGCTGAAAGATCGCGATATCCGTGATCTGACAGCAGTCAATCAGATGGGAAGCATGAGTGCGGACACGATCAAAAAGCTTCCTACCTACCATGTAATTATTCTGGCAAAAAATGAGATCGGCCGGGTAAATCTCTACCGCCTGGTTTCCTGGTCCCACCTGGACTATTACGCCAAGCGCCCCAGAATACCCAAGAGCGTGCTGCAAAAATACAGGGAAGGCTTGATCATTGGCTCCGCCTGTGAAGCCGGGGAGCTTTATCAGGCGCTAGTGCGCTCGGCTCCGGAGGAGGAAATAGCAAGACTGGTGAACTTCTACGATTACCTGGAAATTCAGCCCCTTGGAAATAATGAATTTATGCTGCGGGGAGAACGGCCAACCTTCGAGTCCGAGGAGGATCTTATCCGCCTCAACAAGCGGATTGTCAGCCTGGGAGAGCAGTTCGGGAAAATGGTAGTGGCAACCTGCGACGTGCATTTTCTAAATCCTGAGGACGAAGTGTACCGGCGGATTATCATGGCCGGCAAAGGCTTTAAGGATGCGGACAATCAGGCGCCTCTATACCTTCGGACCACGGAAGAAATGCTCTCGGAGTTCGAATATCTGGGAAGCGACAAAGCCGAGGAGGTGGTTATCACAAATACCAACCGGATTGCCGACATGATAGAATACATTTCCCCGGTGCGGCCGGACAAGTGCCCTCCGGTGATTGAGAACTCCGATCAGACCCTTCGCGACATCTGCTATGAGAAGGCTCATTCCATCTATGGAAAGGATCTGCCGAAGATGGTAACCGACCGTCTGGAAAAAGAGCTTCATTCCATTATTTCCAACGGCTTTGCGGTTATGTACATCATTGCCCAGAAATTGGTGTGGAAGTCCAATGACGACGGCTACCTGGTAGGATCCCGGGGGTCCGTAGGCTCCTCCTTTGTGGCAACAATGGCCGGAATCACGGAGGTCAACCCTCTGCCGCCCCATTATTACTGTTCCGAGTGTCACTACAGTGATTTTGATTCCGATGAGGTTCGGAAATATGCGGGGGCCGCCGGCTGCGATATGCCTGATAAAAGCTGCCCCAAGTGCGGCGCACCTCTTAAGAAGGAGGGCTTTGACATTCCCTTTGAGACCTTCCTGGGATTTAAGGGAGATAAAGAGCCGGATATTGACCTGAACTTTTCCGGAGATTATCAGTCAAAGGCCCATAAATACACGGAAGTGATATTCGGCACCGGACAGACCTTCCGGGCCGGGACCATCGCTACCCTGGCTGATAAGACGGCCTTCGGCTATGTGAAAAATTATTTTGAAGAGCATGGGAGCCATAAGCGCAACTGTGAAATTGACCGGATAGTTCAGGGCTGTGTCGGGGTGCGGCGTTCTACGGGGCAGCATCCCGGCGGTATTGTGGTGCTGCCTCACGGAGAGGAGATTCATTCCTTTACGCCGGTGCAGCATCCGGCAAATGATATGACGACGGATATTATTACCACCCATTTTGACTATCACTCCATAGACCATAACCTTTTGAAGCTTGATATTCTGGGACATGATGATCCGACCATGATTCGTATGCTGGAGGATTTGACCGGGCTGGACGCAAGGACAATTCCTCTGGATGATCCGGGAGTGATGTCGCTGTTTAAGAGCACGGAAGCCCTGGGAATTACGCCGGAGGATATCGGGGGCTGTCCCCTGGGCTGTCTGGGGATTCCGGAGTTCGGCACGGACTTTGTTATACAGATGGTGGTGGACGCCAAGCCTCAGTCCTTTTCGGATCTGGTGCGGATTTCCGGCCTTTCTCACGGCACGGACGTGTGGCTTAATAATGCCCAGCGGTTTATCAAGGAGGGGAAGGCAACCATTTCCACGGCTATCTGCACCCGTGACGATATTATGCTGTATCTTATCAACACCGGAGTGGAGCCGAGCCTTTCCTTTACCATTATGGAAAGCGTGCGTAAGGGCAAGGGCTTAAAGCCGGAGTGGATCGAGGCTATGAAGGCGGAAGGTGTGGAGGACTGGTATATTGAATCCTGTACCCTGATTAAATACATGTTCCCTAAGGCCCATGCGGCGGCCTACGTTATGATGGCCTGGAGAATTGCTTACTGTAAAATTAATTATCCTCTGGCCTACTATGCGGCGTATTTCAGCATCCGTGCCTCGGCTTTCAGCTATGAGCTGATGTGCCAGGGCAAGGAACGGCTGGCTTATTATATGGCGGATTACAAGCGCAGGAGCGATCAGCTCTCAAAAAAAGAGCAGGATACCATGAAGGATATGCACATTGTCCAGGAGATGTACGCCAGGGGCTTTGAGTTCTGGCCTCTTGACATTTACCGGGCCAAGGCGGATAAGTTCCAGATTATTGACGGGAAGCTGATGCCTTCCTTAAGTACCATAGAAGGAATGGGAGACAAGGCGGCGGAGCAGCTGCAGGCAGCGGCCAAGGACGGGCCGTTCTTATCCAAGGACGATCTGCGGCAGCGGAGCAAGATTTCCAAGAGCCTGATTGATCTGATGGGAGATCTGGGTCTTCTGGGGGATTTGCCGGAATCAAATCAGTTGTCGCTGTTTGATTTTGTGTGAGGCAGTTTTGTCAGAAAGTCTTTACACCTTCACAGATGATTGGTATAATGAAATTACCATACAAACGGCGCTATAGAAAGCAGGTGATGTTATGCCGACAAACGCGGAAGTGATTGAGAGTTTGGCAAGAAAGCTGGAAAGAGTACGGATTTTAAATGATTTGAAGGAATGTCGGACATTAGAGGAATATCAAGAGCTGACAAAAAAATACGAAGCTTTATGTAATGACGATAAGGCATAGGAAATGAAATAAGCTTGTTTGCGGCAGAGATACAAAATTTTTCAATACGAAAGGTTTTGTATCTCTTTTTATTCCTGCGGGCAGTGAACCGGGCGGACATAGCTTAGATAGCCCGTTACAATTCACACCCACGCCAGTTTTTGCAAAGTTTTTATTTGATAAGGGTGCAAATTGTAACAGGGACTGCCCATTTAAAGTCGCCTTCGGCGAGGGGCAGTCCCTTCGGCCCCATAACTGTATCGGCTCCACGCCAATCAGCGGAGTGATTGGCGTGGGTGTGAATTGTAACTTTCAGAATTTCATTTTCAGGATTTACCAAGATTTTTTCTTGAATTATTTCCGCAAACATGGTATACTAAAGCCCGTATTGAGATTTGCGTACAAATGTCTTTGACACGCGTACACAGAGTAAGGCTCCGAACAGTATCCGAAGGGATATTGCGGAACTGAAACAGTAATATCCCTCACAGTGCGCGAATAAATCAGCAGACGCATACACTTGCGGCCGGAAATTGATTTCAAACAGAGGTATGACGGGAATATTACGGAACTTTTAATAGGAGGATGATGAGTTATGAAAAAGCGTGTATTAGCAATTGCACTGGTAACCGCTCTGGTTGGTTCCATGCTGGCAGGCTGCGGCAGTAAAGGCAGCGAGGGCGGAGCAGGAACCGATGCGCCCGCAGCGGCAGACGGTGCAAAGGTAGTAAAAATCGGCGTATATGAGCCGGCGTCCGGAGACAACGGCGCAGGCGGCAAGCAGGAGGTGCTTGGTATGCAGTACGCAAACCAGGAGACGCCTACCGTGGAAATTGGCGGAGAAGAGTACACCGTACAGTTGGAGATCGTAGACAACGAGTCCTCCAACGACAAGGGACCGTCCGCAGCTTCCGCACTGGTAAGCGCAGGCGTGTCTATCGCACTTGGCTCCTACGGCTCCGGCGTGTCCATCGCGGCTTCCGACGTATTTAAAGAAGCAGGCATCCCGGCTATGGGCGTTACCTGTACCAATCCTCAGGTTACGGAGGGCAATACCCATTACTTCCGTATCTGTTTCCTGGACCCCTTCCAGGGCACCGTACTTGCCAACTTTGCAAATGAGAACTTCTCCGCAAAGAAGGCGTACATACTGACAAAGCTTGGCGACGACTACTCCACAGGACTTGGCTACTACTTCAAGGAAGCCTTCACAGGACTTGGCGGCGAGGTGGTTGAGGAAACCTTCCAGGAGGGCAACAGTGACTTTACGTCCTATGTAACCTCTGCCAAGAACGCAGGCGCAGACGTATTCTTTGCTCCCGTATCCACAGAGGCGGCAGCACTGATTATCGAGCAGGCGGCGGCCCAGGGAATGACAACTCCCATCATGGCAGGCGACACCTGGGATTCCAACGTTATCTTAAATGCGGCAAAGGGCAAGGATGTTGAGATCTATGTAACCACCTTCTATCAGGAGGGCGGCAACGAGACCTTCGACGCAGGCATCAAGGAGTGGATCAACAGCGATTCCACCGCAAAGGCAAACAACGGCGGCGACGATACGATTTCAGCCGTAACAGCGATGGGTTATGATGCTTACTATGTAGCCCTTGAAGCTTTGAAAGCGGCAGGCTCCACCGATCCGGCAGCCGTAAATGAAGCTCTCTGGGATGTGTCCTACACAGGCGTAACCGGAGCGATTGCATTTGATGATGTGAACGGCGATGCCCTTCGCGATACTGCTTATGTAAAATGTGCCAACACAGAGACCGGTGCATGGGACTTCGTAACGGAGCAGGGCGTAAACTAAGAGCGGCGCCGGTATATCGCTGCGCAGGCAGGCGGTTGCTGCTCGTTTCGTGACCGGCAACCGGACGGAAAACACTGTCAGCTTTTGATTCATGCAGGGATGTATTGAAGATAAGAATGGCGGAAGGCTCTTATGCTCTTCCGCCATATCCTTGTTGAAGCTTTTTCGGAACCCTGTATGCAGGAATCCATGCCGATAACGGCTTGGTCCGCAAAACGGTAATTTTTACTTCCATCTTCCTAATTATTTCATGGAAATACAGGTTTTACAAAGTAAATAGAAAGGGACTGTCGCAGCAAAGATTATACGTAGAAGATACAGCGTTAATTTCAAATCAGATTTTACTATATCTTGTATATATTTTTCTTGGTGCGGCAGCCCCGGCAAAAGAGTACTTTCGGAAATTTCCGGTATCCGGATTTGTGTTAGTGCTCCATCAATGACTTGGAGGCTTTTTATGGATTGGATGAGTAGAAACCTGCCCTATCTTATGGCAGGAATTTCAGTGGGCGGTCAGTATGCCCTGATTGCCATCGGCTATACGATGGTCTACGGTATTCTGCGTCTGATTAACTTTGCTCACGGCGATATTTTTATGGTGGCAGGTCTGATTATGGTTTATTCCACCACCGTCATGCCTATCTACATAGCAATTCCTTTGATGATTGTTGTAACGGTTATTCTGGGCTTTCTGGTGGAACGGGCGGCCTACAAGCCTCTTCGGAGCGCCCCCCGTATGTCTATTATGATTTCCGCCATCGGCGTTTCCTATCTGCTGCAGAATCTGGCTCTGTATGTGACGGGCGGACTGTCTCAGCAGTATCCGGCGATTCCCTGGATCAACGATACGGTGACTGTGTTTGGAGCCACCACAAAACGGGTTACGATTATTACTCCTATATTGACAATTGTTCTGGTTCTGCTGCTGGTGACGCTGATCAAACGCACCAAGATTGGTATGGCTATGCGCGCGGCCTCCAGAGATTTTGAGACCTCGCAGCTTATGGGAATTAAGATTAATTCCGTTATCAGCTTTACTTTTATCATAGGAACCTTTCTGGCGGCCATCGGAAGCCTTTTGTTCTTTACCAATTACACGGGCGTAACGCCTACTGCGGGAGCTATGCCGGGATTGAAGGCGTTTGTGGCGGCGGTGTTCGGGGGGATTGGTTCCATTCCCGGCGCTGTGATCGGGGCATTTATCATTGGTATCTGTGAAAATATCATCAAGGGTCTGGGCTGGACTACCTTTTCCGATGCCTTTACCTTTGCGCTGCTGATTGTGATTCTGATCGCCAAGCCTACGGGTCTGTTCGGCGAGAAGGTTACGGATAAAGTATAAGGAGGCGTTCAAAATGAGTACGAAGAAAAAAAACGCATGGAACGTGGGTCTTATAGCGGCGCTTTTGATACTGCTCTTTTTACTGGAGCAGACCCTGCCCTCCAGTTCAATGCTTTTTACCGTATTAAAAAAAGGCGCTATCTATGCATTGGTAGCCGTATCTATGAATCTGCTGAACGGATTTACCGGACTGTTTTCTCTGGGGCAGGCGGGCTTTATGCTTCTGGGAGCCTACACCTATGCGATTCTGACCATTCCGGTGGAATCCAGAAACAGTGTGTATCAGTATTTTGACGGGGGCATTATTCAGTTTACCCTGCCGATTCCGGTGGCTTTGATTGCCGGAGGCATTGCAGCGGCCATATTTGCCTATCTCATCGGACTTCCGGTGCTGCGCCTGAAAAGTGATTATCTGGCCATCGCAACCCTGGGCTTTGCGGAAATTATCCGGGCGGTGTTCCAGTGGGATAAGCTGGGGCCTGTTACCAACGGTTCCAATCTGCTGCGGAATTTCCCTTCCTTCCGGTCTGTGATCTTCCCCTTTGTGGTGGCAGGGATCTGTATTGCCCTTATTGTGATGCTGATCAATTCCACCTACGGCCGTGCGTTTAAGGCTATTCGGGATGACGAGATTGCGGCGGAGGCTATGGGAATCAACCTTGCCCACCATAAGCGCCTGGCCTTTGTGATAAGCTCTTTCTTTGCGGGGATTTCCGGGGGGCTTTTGGCGATGTATCAGACGACCATCCAGGCGTCTATGTTTAAGTCGGCTATGACCTATGAGATTCTTCTTATTGTGGTAATCGGCGGCATCGGCTCCGTGACGGGAAGCTGCATTAGCTCCTTCCTGTTTATCGCCTGCTCCGAATGGTGGCTGCGTTTCCTGGATAATGAGAATCTTTATATCGGAGGCTTTCATGTACCGCTTCTGCGTCCCGGTTTCCGGAAGGTGGTATTTGCCGTTGTGATTATGGCGGTGGTGCTGTTCTACCGGCAGGGCATTATGGGAACCAAGGAGTTCTCCGTGGAGGGAATCGCTGATTTCTTTAAGAGGAAATTCAGCGGAAAAAAGGAAAAGAAGGGAGGCGTCTCCCATGAGTAAGGAAAATGTATTAAAGGTGGAAAATGTCACGATGCAGTTCGGCGGCGTTATCGCGGTGGACAACATGAACCTTGAGGTGGATAAGGGAGAGATTGTGTCCCTGATCGGTCCCAACGGTGCGGGAAAGACCACGGCCTTTAATGTGATTACCGGCGTATATGCGCCTACCAACGGCGCTGTTTATTATAAGGGAAATAAGATAATTCAGAATTATCCCCAGGGCAAGATGAAGAAGCTTTACCGGGGTGAGAATCCCATGACTTATACAGGGCAGCATGCGGTTGATCCGACGCCGGATAAGATTACGCGCCTGGGGATTGCAAGGACCTTTCAGAATATCCGTCTTTTTAAGAGCCAGACAGTGTTTGAAAATATTCTGATTGCCAAGCATATGCTCCGCACCAGCAATATTTTCACGGCCACCTTCCGGCTGAACGGCAAGGAGGAGGCGCGGATGCGGAGGGAATCGGAAGAACTGCTTCATCTGATGGAGCTTGACGATGTGCGGGATGAGCTGGCAACCTCCCTTCCTTACGGCAAGCAGCGTCATCTGGAGATTGCCCGTGCCCTGGCTACGAAGCCTGAGCTGCTTCTTTTAGACGAGCCGGCGGCAGGCATGAATCCTCAGGAGACCTTGGAGCTGACCCAGTTTATCGGGCGGATTCGGGATGAGTTCGGGCTGACGATTTTTATGATTGAGCATCATATGGATCTGGTTATGGAGATTTCCGATCGGATCTATGTACTGGATTTTGGAAAGCCCATTGCGGAGGGGACGCCGGAGGAGATTCGGAATAATCCGCGGGTAATTGAGGCTTATCTGGGAGGTGCGCAGAATGAGTAATATATTGGAAGTAAAGGATCTCCATGTATCCTATGGCGGAATTAAGGCGGTAAAGGATATCAGTTTTGAGGTGCCCAGGGGGGAGGTTGTAACCCTCATTGGCGCCAACGGAGCCGGGAAAAGCTCTACCTTACGTTCTATTGTGGGGCTGGTGAAGCCGGAGAGCGGCAGTATTCAGTTTGAAGGTGCGGAGCTTGCGGGGCTTCCTACGGATCAAATTGTGTCCAAGGGAATTACTCTGGTGCCGGAGGGGAGGCGGGTATTTCCTGATCTGACGGTTCTAGAGAATTTGAAGATTGGCGCTTATATGAGAAAGGATTCTCTGGAAGAGGATTTGAAATGGGTGCATGATCTGTTTCCGAGGCTTAAGGAACGTTCCTGGCAGCTTGCGGGAACCCTGTCCGGCGGGGAGCAGCAGATGCTGGCTATTGGCAGAGCTTTGATGTCCAAGCCGGAGCTGATTATGATGGATGAGCCTTCTCTGGGACTGGCGCCTATTATTGTACAGGGCGTGTTTGATATTATCCGGGAGATTAATAAGCAGGGCGTGACGATCCTTTTGGTGGAACAGAATGCAAATATGGCGCTGAAGGCCGCCAATAAGGGTTATGTAATGGAGACGGGCCGGATCACGCTCACCGGTACGGGCGCGGAGCTTTTGGAGAACGAGGAAGTGAAGGCGGCTTATCTGGGGAAAGCGAAAGATAAGTAGAGCAACAAGTTGTTTACAATTGGAAAAAAAACATGTATACTAAATAGCGTCGGCGGTTAGGGGCGGAAAGCCTGTGCCTGCCGGCGTTATCCATGCATATGAGATGGGATATTACGGAACTGGAACAGTAATATTCCTTACAATGCACAAATCGATTTACAGGCACATGCACTTGTGACTGGAAATTGATTTCAAGAAGGTGTATTGGAAGGAATATTACGGAACTGGAACAATAATATTGCTTACAATGCACAAATCGATTTACAGGCACATGCACTTGTGACTGGAAATTGATTTCAAGAAGGTGTATTGAAAGCAATATTATGGAACTGGAATGGAGGAATCGGGACTATGGTTAAAGCAGTTGTTGGAGCAAACTGGGGAGATGAAGGAAAGGGCAAGATTACCGATATGCTGGCTCAGGAGTCGGATATTATTGTCCGCTTTCAGGGAGGGGCAAATGCAGGCCACACCATTGTGAACAATTATGGAAAATTTGCCTTGCACACACTTCCCTCCGGCGTATTTTATGATCACACCACAAGCATCATCGGCAATGGCGTGGCGCTCAATATTCCGGTGCTGTTCCGGGAGATTCAGAGCATTGTGGAGCGCGGCGTTCCGGCTCCGAAGATTCTGGTGTCTGATCGGGCGCAGATGGTGATGTCCTATCATATTCTCTTTGATCAGTGCGAGGAGGAGCGTTTGGGCGGAAAATCCTTTGGCTCTACCAAGTCGGGGATTGCTCCTTTTTATTCGGATAAATTTGCAAAGATTGGCTTTCAGGTAAGCGAGCTGTTTGCCGGGGAGAGCTATCTTCGGGAGAAGATTGCCAATGTGTGTATTCAGAAGAACACCCTTCTTGAGCATCTGTATCACAAGCCGGCGCTTGATCAGGAAAAGCTTTATGAAGAGCTGATGGAATATAAGAGGATGGTGGAGCCTTATGTATGCGATACCTCCGCATTTCTCTTTAAGGCGATTCAGGAAGGGAAGACAATACTTCTGGAAGGGCAGCTTGGGTCTATGAAGGACCCGGATCACGGCATCTATCCGATGGTGACTTCTTCCTCCACATTGGCGGCTTACGGCGCTATCGGTGCGGGGATTCCGCCCTATGAGATTAAGGAGATTGTTACGGTGTGCAAGGCTTACTCCAGTGCGGTGGGCGCGGGGGCCTTTGTTAGTGAGATTTTCGGAGATGAGGCGGACGAGCTTCGCAGGAGAGGCGGCGACGGCGGCGAGTTCGGCGCTACCACGGGACGTCCCCGGAGAGTGGGATGGTTCGACTGTGTGGCTTCCCGTTATGGGTGCCGGATTCAGGGAACTACGGATGTGGCCTTTACGGTGCTGGATGTGCTGGGATATCTTGATGAGATTCCGGTCTGCGTGGGGTATGAGATTGACGGCGAGGTGACAAAGGATTTCCCGGTTCCGTATCTTCTTGAGAAGGCGAAGCCGGTGTTTGAGACGCTTCCGGGCTGGAAATGCGATATCCGGGGGATTAGGAAGTACGAGGAATTGCCGGAGAATTGCCGGAAGTATATTGAGTTTGTGGAGAAGCAGATTGAGTGCCCGATTACGATGGTCTCCAATGGACCGGGGCGGGATGATATTATTTATCGGAAATAGGTATTTGATTAGGGCTGCCGTTTTGCTTTGCGGCAGCTTCTTTGATTGTGGAGGCGGCTATGAAGATTAAAACAATTATATTTGATCTTGGAAGAGTATTGGTCGGTTATGGATGGGAGAAATATCTGGGCGGAATTGCTCCGGATCCTGCGGTATATCGGGCGGTGGAGCAGGCAACCTTTAAAAGCGCCGCATGGGTGGAGCATGACAAGGGCCTGCTGAGCGAAGAGGAGGAACTTCAAGACTTCATAGCCCTGGCTCCCGCGTATGAAAAAGAGATTCGCGCAGTCTACGAGAATCTGGGAGAGTGCTTTTGGAGCCTGGATTATACTATTCCTTGGATACGGGAATTAAAGGGAAAGGGATATCGGGTGTATGCGTTGTCTAACTGGCCGAAGCATATTTATGATCAGAGAGGAGACAGGCTGGACTTTCTCAAGCTGATGGACGGGTATATTCTTTCCTTTCGGGAACATCTCATTAAGCCTGATGCCGGAGTGTACCTCAGGCTGATGGAACGGTACGGGATTTGCCCGGAGGAAGCGGTGTTTTTGGATGATACCAGGGAAAATGTTCTGGCAGCCGAGGGATTGGGAATACATGGAATTGTGTTTACTTCCCAGGAGCAGGCAAGGAAGGAACTTCTTGCCCTTGGGGTGGGATAAATGGTTTATATTTGCCTATTTTGATAGCTGTATTAATAAAAGGGAATGGTTTATACTTATGTTAAAAACGCAGGCGGGAAATTTATGCGAACTACGATGGACAAGGGCATAAAAGAATAATGACCTGATAGTATGCCTGCCGTCAGATTTTCCACTCAATTTGCAGCTTCTCGCTGGTGGCACGAATGACGGTAATCATCAAATCCACCACCTGCTGCTTGTCCTCAAAGCTGACAT